>JABAOG010033323.1_pt1 | contig 10547 bp, 11 predicted proteins | sample 7062131 | NCBI WGS metagenome assembly JABAOG01 (sample SAMN14538629, study PRJNA623070) | marine sediment metagenome | biome: marine biome [ENVO:00000428]; feature: marine pelagic biome [ENVO:01000023]; material: deep marine sediment [ENVO:00002113] | place: India: Arabian Sea | collected... | reverse complement strand
TTCGAGGGGGGTAACAGAGAATTTCTCTGTATTCAAAGGATATACGTACTGGACAAGTCCGCCTTCATTTTCCAACACTTCGGTGTATTCCAGCTCGATGCGCCTTTCGCCATCCGGTGGAATGGGGAAAACACGAGCCTGCACAGCTCCCCTGTCGATATATTCTAAAAGCGCCGGGTCCTGCATCTGACGGACGATTTCTTCATAGGTTGCCCGGGCTTCTTCTGCATCCAAAACCTGACCTTCTACCGGTTGACCATCGATCCACAAGGTGAAATTATTGACGGCAGCATCTACCGGGATCGGGAAGATGTACGTACCTTCGATCGTCCAATCGTTGGGATTGTAAAAAACCTGGTCGACATGCGTGACAGCGACCTGGTCCTGGATAGTGACGTCAACATGATGGTACCGGATCTCCAACTGCTCAATAGGAAGTACAACATCGATTGGGTCGGGGATAATGATCCCATCTGCCAGAGCAGGTTTGGGCGAAAGCAACGCAATCAGGAAGATAATCATCACAAACATGTACTTCTTCATTTCTCTCTCCTTTTCGTTCAGAAAATCCTAACCAGACCCGGGTTTTGTACTTCTATAACGTCTTATTTCTCTTAAATGTTCCGATGGTATAATTCCGCCCATGTTAGAGAAACTAAAAGGAATTGAAGATCGATACCAGGAACTCGATCAGCAGTTGATGAAAGTTGGTGACGACTACCAGACTGCGGCTGAACTGGCTAAAGAACGCTCTGACCTGGAACCGATCATAGAAAAAGCACGTGAATATCATGATGTCATCGAGCGGTTGGAGGAAGCCTACCAGATACTCGATGCTGATGAATCCGAGCTGACAGGACTTGCCCGGATGGAAGTTGAGGAATTAGAGCCCATCCGCGAGAGGCTCGAAGAAAAGATCAAATCGATGCTTCTGCCCACGGATCCCCGTGACAAACGCAACGTGATCATGGAAATTCGGGCGGGAACTGGTGGCGACGAAGCGGGTATCTTTGCCGCGGACCTTTACCGCATGTACACACGCTTCGCAGAGCGGGAAGGCTATAAAACCGAGATATTATCGATGAATGAGACCGGGGTTGGTGGACTGAAGGAAGTCTCCTTCCTGATCAAAGGTCGGGGAGCGTACTCGCAGCTTAAATTCGAATCCGGTGTCCACCGGGTGCAGCGGGTCCCAGTGACCGAATCCCAGGGACGAATTCATACATCAACCGCCACGGTAGCAGTTCTGGCTGAAGTAGATGATGTGGAGATCGATATCCCTGCCAGCGACATCAAGATGGACGTTTACAAATCAGCAGGCGCTGGTGGACAGAGCGTACAGAAGAATGCCACCGCTGTCCGCCTGACCCATCTGCCAACCGGTATGGTCGTCCAATGCCAGGACGAACGCTCCCAGCTGCAGAACCGCCAGCGAGCCATGAGCATTCTCAAAGCCCGGCTTTATGAGATTGAAGAAGAAAGACGACGAGAAGAAATCGCTGAGAACCGCCGATCCCAGGTGGGTACTGGTGAACGCTCGGAGAAAATCCGGACATATAATTACCCGCAATCCCGGGTTACGGATCACCGCATCAATCTTTCGTCCTACAACCTGCCGAATGTGATGGACGGTGATATCAGAGAATTCATTGAAGAACTGGCTACCCGGGACGAGGCGGAAAGGCTAGCGGCCGCTGGATTGGAAGCATCTCCTGAGAGGTAGGTCCAATGACGATCGCCTCTCTTCTGCGGGAATCTAGTGAAAAATTATCAACCATAAGCGATACTCCCTTACTTGACGCCCAGGTACTGTTAGCCGACATCATCCATAAAGACCGGGCATGGCTGGTCGCCCACCAGGATGATAAGGTTTCTGAACAAGACCATCAGCAATACCAGATCAAACTCGACAGACTCCACCAGGGTATACCGCTGCCCTATGTCCTGGGAAGGTGGGAATTTTTTGGGTTGAGATTTCTGGTCACTCCCGATGTTCTCATTCCCCGACCTGAAACTGAACTGCTGGTCGAAATTGCCCTGGACTGGCTGGGGAAAAGAACCAGTCCAACAAAAATTGTTGATATCGGAACCGGCTCTGGATGCATTGCTGTCAGCATTGCCTTCAATCATCCGGGTGGGCAGATCATCGCGACCGATCCTTCAATGGCATCACTACAGGTCGCTCGCGAGAATATCCATCGGCACGCTCTCAACCAGCAGATCAATTTGATCCAGACCGACCTGCTGGACGGGATTGATACAAAGTTTGATCTGGTCTGCGCAAACCTGCCTTATATCCCAAGTTCCACCCTTAAGAAACTGGATATCTATTGTAAAGAACCAACCCGTGCTCTGGACGGTGGTAAGGATGGGTTGGAAGTCATTGAACGCTGTCTGCGGGTTTTACCGTATCACCTGAATGAGAACGGTATGGCATTATTTGAAATCGAAGCAAGACAGGGTACAATGTCTGTAGAAATTGCACGCAGGGTCTTTCCTGAGGCCAAAATCCAGATCGAAAAAGATCTTGCAGGAAAAGACAGGTTATTAACAATTGAAAGATCCTCGTGAAAGGTAAGAACATACAGGAAATTCCTATGCGCACCGAAATCATCCCTGCTCAACATCCAATTGCTTTGAAACATGCTGCAGATGTCTTAAAAAATGGTGGCCTGGTCGCTTTCCCCACAGACACGGTTTATGGACTGGCTTCGGATGCGTATGATGAAGATACGATCGAACGATTGTTCATCGTAAAAGGCAGATCGGGTTCGAAAGCGATCGCTGTATTAATCAGTGATCTTTCTCAGCTCGAGCGTGTCGCTGTGAATATCAGCCCAACTGCCAGAAAACTGGCGGAAGCCTTCTGGCCTGGTCCCCTGACGATCATTTTAGAGCGCTCTCCACTGCTTCCAGGCATTTTGTCACCATCCAGGACGATTGGTGTACGGGTTCCAAACCATCCTGTTGCCATTGAATTGATGAGGCTCACCGGTCCCCTGGCAGTCACCTCTGCAAATCAGAGCGGGAAGGCTAATCCTCTCACAGCCAGTGATGTGCTCGACCAGCTGAAAGACCGCATTCACCTGATCATCGATGGTGGCAAGACCCCGGAGGAAGTCCCCTCTACTATTGTGGATTGTACGACTGAGGAACTGAAGATTTTGCGACCCGGACCGATCAGCCTGACGGACCTCAACAATGCTTTGACAAAATAGCAGGCAGAAACTGCTCTAATAGTGCCTTAAACTAACCTTCATCCTGACCTTAAGTTTGTGCATATAATAATTATTGCATTCTCCTCCTCACTTAAAAAACCGCTTGGTAGAGAACAGGAGCCTCTCTCCGCAAGCGGTTTTTTTGTTTAATCCAACGGTATGCATGGCGGTTCTGGAGTGGGAAAATCCAATAAATAAACCGATTTTCTGGACGATTTTACAAAAAACTGCTGTAATTTACATAAATCGGATTATATTTATCTGTTTCTAATGCTGGCTTCATATGGGTTTTAAGTTCGTCTGCAAAATAGAGAGTAACGCAACTCCTATCCTCCTCTGTGAGCAGCCAGGCCATGAATGATGATGGCCTGGTTTGCGTTTAACCCAGGTAAGATACTTCCTATAACCCACATCTTTGTGATATAAAGGCAGTCTGGAACACCGAACAACATGATTCAAAAGAGGTACGTATGAGCTCACTGACTGAGTTTCGTAAAAACAAAGATGAATTCTTTCGAGAACACCCCCAGAGCCCACTGACACACGAACAGAGAGAGACTTTCAATGGTTTAAATTATTTCCCGGAGAATCCCGATCTGCGCTTATTGGTTGAAATTGACGAAATCGAAGATAATGAGACCATCCAGGTGCAGACCTCTACGGGGGATATCCAGGTCTATCAGCGTTTTGGCACATTCGATTTTGACGTGGACGGGGANNAGCGCTTTGGCACATTCGATTTTGAGGTTGAGGGGGAAAAGGCGACACTGACAATTTACATGAACCAGCATGGATTCTTCCTCCCCTTTGTAGACAGCCTGGCGAATGAAGAAACCTACGGTGCAGGTCGCTACCTGGAACCCGAGCCGCAGCCCGGTGGGCGTTTCCTGATCGATTTCAACCTGGCTTACAATCCCTACTGTGCTTACAACGAGCGCTGGTCCTGTCCGCTGACACCGTGGGAAAATCGCCTGAAAGTACCGATCCGCGCCGGGGAAAAGAAATACGAAGATCACCCCTGAATTGGATACCAGCAACCTAACCAGTACCCAACAATCCCCTGAAATTGAAGGGGATTATTATTTTCCACGTACTCGGAAATTCGTGTTTCTCAAAGCATGCTAGAATTAATCCATTAGGAGATCACTTGATACCAGCAATCATTGTTTCTGCAGCATATATCGCCGCACAGATGATGGCGGACATCGCCAGTCTGCGCATTGTTATGATCGCCGGTTTTTCTGTGGATGCAGGCACCTTCGTGTACCCACTGACATTCACGCTGCGCGATATGGTCCACAAGGTCGCCGGCGTCAAAGCCGCCCGCGTCCTGATCGTTACCGCCGCGGTCATCAACCTGCTGATGGCTGGTCTGTTCTGGCTGACCGCGCGGCTGCCAGCCGATCCCACAGTCGGACCGCAGTTGGAATTTGGCCTGGTACTCTCCCCGGTGTGGCGCATCGTGGTCGCCTCCATCCTGGCAGAGGTNNAACGCCATCTCAATCCCTGTTGACAGCACGATTTTCGCCTGGGTGGCTTTTGGCGGTGTGCTGCCCAATCCCGTAGTCTGGTCAATCATCCTGAGCAACCTGATCATCAAGGGGTTGACAACCCTGGTGAGCTGGCCTGGCATTTACCTGATCAAAGACAAACAACAATATGATCAAACCCAATCCCAATAACCCCTACGCCGCACGCCAGACGATCGGCTATTTCATCGGATTCTTTACGCTCGGCTCTGTGATCGCATCGCTCGGAGTAACATTACCCGGTCTGGCGGACCACCTGTCCGCAGGTCTGGATGACATGGGATTGCTCTTCACCTTCCGCTCGTTCGGGTACCTGCTCGGTTCACTGCTGTGCGGCTGGCTGATCGATCGCTTTATCGGTCACCGGGTGCTGGTGATGTATTTCATCCTGGCGGCAATTATTCTTTCCCTGATCCCCCAAATCCCAACATTAGCACTCACCATTCTGGGTTTTTTCATCGTGGGGTTGACCCAGAGCGGCATTGACGTCGGTACCAACACCATGCTCCCGCGTGTCCATGGCGAACGCTCCGCGCCATACCTCAACGCGCTGTTTTTCTTTGCCGGTCTGGGCGGATTCATCACCCCGATCGTATTACAGCGCATCCAGAACACAAGCTTTGGTCTGACGGGAGCCTACCTGGTGATAGCAATCCTGGCGATTCCCCCGGCAATCTGGCTGATTTTCACCCCCACACCGAAAGAAGATGAAATGTCCCACGATGGAGGTGGGAATCACTTCAAACTTGTGCCCTTTGTTCTCATGTGCATGCTGGCATTTATCTTCATCGGTTCCGAGGTCAGTTTCTCCGGGTGGATCTATACCTATGTTTTTGAAGGCGGCATAGGCAGCGAAGAGATTGCTGCACTGATCACCTCAACGTTCTTCATCGCCCTGACGATCGGCCGCCTGATCGCGATCCCGGTGACGGCAAAAATCCAGCCTATCAATGTGATCCTGATCTACATCGTGGGAACACTGATCAGTTTAGGTATACTCGGTTTATCATCTGGTTCAGAAAACTTCACCTGGCTTGGTGCAGCCTTGTTTGGGTTTTTCACAGCAGCCTTATTTCCAACCACGTATTCCTACATCAAGGAACAAATCCACATCAGCGGTCGCCGGGCAGGCTGGATCTGGGCCAGCGGCAGCACCGGAGCCATGTTGATCCCCTGGTTGATCGGTCTGGCTATCGACCGCAGTGGGATCGTGATGATGATCTTGATTTTGATCGTGATATGGCTGGTCGCACTGCTGACATATTCCGGCGTCCGTTTCACAACCAGCGTTACATAAATTAGAAATTTTTTGTAAGAAAGGTTACGGATAATCCATCACGATCTTATAAATATCCCACAGCTGTCTATCTTGTGACGGATTACATTTACGGGTACCACATCCCTGCTGGTAGTGAGGATGTCAGCCTGTTCATTTCAGACATCTTAACAGATTCCGCATTCTTCATGTTCTGAGACCAGCGCGCAAGAAGAAACAGAATTGGATAAATCCTCTTCCGTCTTAGATTGACAGGGGTGCCAGATCACTGACCGGCCAGGTGGGCAATACATCCATATCCATGGGATCGCGCTGACCAGCGACATAGCGGTAAAATCCCGCCCCGGCGATCATGGCCGCATTGTCCGTGCACAGCTCGATCGGTGGGATGTGCACCGGTATTTCCGCCTGTTGATTGAACGCTTCCCGCAGAGCCAGGTTCGCCGATACTCCCCCCGCAACGAGGATGGCATTTGCCTGGTGCATCCTGGCAGCCTCGATGGTTTTACCCACCAGCACGTCAACTACCGCCTTTTGAAAACTGGCTGCCAGATCAGCCGTGGGTAAATAGGTTTGATGTTCTTCAATCTCCCTGACCTGCCTGAGAACGGCCGTTTTCAGCCCGCTGAAGGAAAACTCCCATGGTTTATCCAGCCAGGAACGTGGAAACTCGAAAGCCATAGGATCTCCTTCATCAGAGGCTTTCTGAATGGCGGGTCCACCAGGATAACCCAACCCGAGCAGGCGCGAAACCTTATCGAAGGCCTCGCCGGCCGCATCGTCCAGGGTACCGCCGAGACGCAGGTAAGTTAAATGGTCCGTCATCAGGACCAGTTCTGTATGTCCACCAGAGACGATCAATGCCAGAACCGGAAATTCCGGCGCTTTTTTATTCATTTCTTTTGGAAACGCAACCCACGCCGAGTAAAGATGCCCTTCCAGATGATTGATCCCGATCAGCGGTCGGTCCGCACCGAAAGCAAGCCCTTTGGCGGTGTTCATACCGACCACCAGGGAACCCGGCAAACCCGGGCCGCGGGTCACAGCAATTGCATCAACATCTTTAACATCGACCTTGGCTTTAACAAGCGCTTCTCGGACCACCGTGCTAATCACCCGCACATGCTGCCGGGAGGCAACTTCCGGAAAAACCCCTCCATATTTGGCATGCAGCTCAACCTGCGAAGCGACAATAGAAGAACGGATCAGGTGACCGTCCTCAACCACGGCTGCCGCAGTTTCATCACAGGATGTTTCTATCCCCAATACTCGTACAGGTACGTTTTTATCGCTCATAATTGGCTTATTTCCCTTTGATGGGCAAGACCAGGTCCAATGGATAGTCCGCCAATATTTCCATTTCACCTTCTGGTGTTACATAAACTGTATCTTCCAGGCGGCAGCCCATATTTTCGTCCGGATAGTACAGACCGGGTTCAATCGTCACAACAACCCCGCGAGCCATGACATCATCCTCAGATGCCCCACGACCGAACCAGGGACGTTCATGGACATGCAAACCCAGACCGTGCCCCACACTGTGAACATAACCGTTCAGGGTTTTCGGGTCGCTTTTTACGGTTGGATGCCCGCGTTCTTCGAACAATTCACACGTCCTGTCCTGGTACTGCTGGCATTGTGTATCCACTTTGAGTTCAGCCATGATCTGCTGGTAAACCTGGTAAACATCATCGTATAAAGATTGTGCTTCATCAGTGGCATATCCCAGGCTCCAGGTGCGGGTGAAATCATAATAGTAGCCACCACCGGCCTCACATGGGAAGATATCGAATACGATCGTCTGTCCCAGGCGCATCACATCGGAGGCAGTGCCTGTGCTGTGCGGGACGCCGGCATCATGACCGATGGCGAAAATGGTACCTTCCGGGTTTTCAGCACCCAATTCTGCCAGCCAGAGATTGATTTTACCTTTAACATCACCAACAGTGATTGGTACACCAAGTTCGTTGACCAGAACTTCATTGGTGACATTTTGTGATTGCAGGTATTCCGCAACCCGTCCGACGACTGTCGTGGTAATTTTTCCCATCTCGCGCATTCGCTGGATCTCATCAGCATCTTTCGTTGCCATCGCCTTCAGCAAAAGCGAATCGCTTGCTTCACCAAAAAGTTCGATATCCGGCATCAACTTCTGCAGTTCCCGGAAAGTAGCATACCCTTCACCCAAATCAGCCTTGCCGTACAAAGCGATCTTCCCACTGGTAATTTCCAGGTCCTGAAGCATCAGCTGGTAGCGCCGTGCCCGGGCATTGATCAGGTCGCCCCCGGTTTCTTTGAGCAGTTCCTTCATGGAATAGTCATTCATGCTCTTTGTGTCCAGTCCGGTGTGTGCTGCCTCTTCCCGTTCCATGGGATTGTAGAACAGCGTCCCCTTTTCCCCGCGCTTCTTGACAAGATCCCCCTGGGTAATATGTACACCACCGGTCATGTAATACATGAATGGATTGTGCTGTGCCGGTCCAGTGATCAAGAGGGCATCAATATTCTGTTCTGCCATCAATCTATCGAGATCTTGTTTCATCTATGTTTCTCCATATTCATGATTTATCTAATGCTGACTGCACAGTCTGCAAAAAAATCTCGTCCTGGGAAGTCAGTACGGTGCGGGGATCGAATAATACGCGATCATTCTGCACCCTGGCAATAACCGGGTATTTTTCTGAACGCAATTGACTGAGGAAATGGTCTGCCCTGGGTACATCCAGCGTCAGCAACCGGGTCGGGAGCGTTTCACCGGGGAGCGAACCACCACCAACGGTTGATTCCCCATCGGTGATTTCTCCAACGCCGAGAGTCTCGCGCCAGTGCTCTGCCCGGCGTTGAATGTCATCCAATGAAGTCGTGATCATTCTCCAGACTGGAATTTTCTCCTGGGCTTCGTTCTTTAAATAATGCAGTAATGTCGCCGACAGTGCTGCCAGGGCAAGTTTATCTGCCCGAATGGCTCGCGCCAGCGGATGTTTCTTCAATTTAGCAATCAATTCACGCCGTCCCACAATGATCCCGGCTTGCGGTCCTCCCAGTAATTTATCGCCAGAAAAACACACCAGGTCAGCACCTGCTTCCAGGGACTCCTGTACTGTCGGTTCGTGCCCGAGACCATACCGGCTGGTGTCCAGCAAACTGCCGGAACCGAGGTCATCGACCAGCGGAACTTCAGCCTGATGGGTAACTTCAGCGATTTCTGCCAGGCTGGGCTCGGCAGTAAAACCAACAATGGCAAAATTGGATCGATGGGCTCTCATCACCAGGTAAATCGGCTGTTCTTCGATAGCTTTCTGGTAATCGGCTAAATGCACCCGATTGGTCGTCCCGATCTCTACCAGAACCGCACCGGACTGCTTCATTACATCAGGGATGCGGAAACCACCGCCAATTTCCACAAGCTGGGAACGGGCGATCAAGACACGCCGCCGTTTAGCCAGTGCCGTCAGAACAAGAAGGACTGCCGCAGCGTTGTTGTTGACAACCATTGCCGCCTGTGCGCCGGAAATCCGGGTCAGAAGTTCCTCAGCATGCAGCAATCGCGAACCACGCTTGCCCTTGCCCATATCAAATTCAAGGTTGGAATAACGGGTGGCAACCTCAGATGCAGCCTGCATGGCTTCCTCGCTGAGCGGTGCCCGACCTAAATTCGTATGGATGATCACCCCACTGGCATTGATGACTGGATGCAATGTGTCTTTCGTCCATCGTTCCAATACGCTGCCAACTCTTTTGATGATCTCGGAATCTTCGGGAGGTGATTTGCCGTTTTGCGCTTCAGCTCGAATCTCATCCAGGACTGCCCGGATCGCGTCGACTGTGAGCTCCCTGCTGTAATCGGTTGATAACCTCCGGACATCTTTTTCATCCAAAAGCCGATCAACAGATGGAATGGCGCTCAAGTCAACCATAATCAATTATCGTTTCCGGCTTACTTTTTCCGCAGTTTTGATGTCTTCAACAGATTCTGGCTCAGGCTCCCAGCGGCTTTTTTCCCATAGACGAGTGACGATACCAATGACGACAATGATGATCAGGATACCGATCGCTAAAAACTCGGAAAGTGCTCTGCCTAACTGGAGCCATGCCAGGACAGAAATGAAAAGACCAGCCAGTACGGATTCGCGTACGATCGTCCTGACTTTCGCCGGAGGTTCGCCTGGAAATCGCCGGTGAAGGAAGGCAACGATTGGCATCAGCGGACCGCTGATCGCCATGGGCAGCAAAAAGAAGAAAAGCCATCGGTAGCCAACAGTTGGGAGTGCATAGCGGATTATCCAGTACAGCCCGCCCAGACCGATCACACTCAGGAGAACCGCAGGCAGAATGAATACAGAGATTGGCGGTGCTTTTCTCGTTCCCATGGATTAGATTCTATCATACCCCTTACAAAATTCATTCTCCATGGCATGCATAAATGATAAAAAAACACCGGACATCTTATAAATTGATGTCCGGTGCTTGATTAATTCTTGGTCTGTTTACATCTCTCGGTATTCGCCTTCGACAACATCCCCT
>JABAOG010017915.1_pt1 | contig 10548 bp, 10 predicted proteins | sample 7062131 | NCBI WGS metagenome assembly JABAOG01 (sample SAMN14538629, study PRJNA623070) | marine sediment metagenome | biome: marine biome [ENVO:00000428]; feature: marine pelagic biome [ENVO:01000023]; material: deep marine sediment [ENVO:00002113] | place: India: Arabian Sea | collected... | reverse complement strand
CCCTGGCTGCTTTTGAGCTTTTCTATCGCTTCAGACGGCAATCAAATGAGCGGTCAACCCTGCTGCTAATTTTCATGCTTTCCTTCTTGCCAATTATTGTCGTGCTCCTGATATCTCAAGTAATGCCCATCTACCTGGAAAGGACCTTAATTATCGTCACACCGGCTTATTGTGTCTTTTTAGGACAGGGGCTCTCTACCACCCACAAAAAATCGCCTTTACCCTATCTGGCAGTTCTGACATCTGGGTTGGTACTGTATTCATTGTACGGCTACTATTTCGATCCGTCGTTTTCGAAGCCAGACTACCGGCAAGCGGCCGAATTTGTTTCAAACCAACTTGAGGATCAACAAGTTGTCCTCCATTCAGGCAATGGCGCTTACTTACCCTTCTTGTTGTACATGTCTCCCCAAAACCATTTTATATTAGACGGTGACCCGGCCCCCCACCATCCACCCCGGCTGCACGAATTGGCCGGCGGCCGTACTGTTACCCTGGCCCAGTTATCTGAATATGAGCAAGTCTGGCTCGTTGTCGCATTTGACCACAGCAAGCCCTATCAAGAAAGCGTTATTGAACAGTTTGATGCTCAATACCCGCTGCTGTCAGAAGCCAACATTGATGATATTATCATTCGCCAATACAACCTCACACCTATCGAGTAAACTGAAATGTCATTCTGGCTTACCATGCTGGCCGTAGGCCTTTTCACCTTCGCTACCCGGCTCTCATTTATTTTGTTATTCGGCCGTTATTCCGTCCCTCCCACCCTCCAACGAGCCTTACGCTACGTTCCTCCCGCCGCCCTGACCGCCATTATTTTCCCCGAAATGCTGGCCCCCGGCGGCAACCTCGACATCTCCCTCAACAATTTCCGCCTCATCGCCGGGCTGCTGGCCATCATCATCGCCTGGCGCAGCAAGAATATTTTTTTGACCATTTTGGCTGGGATGGCAGCACTGTTATTATTACAAACGTTGGGATAGGATGATGGTTCGGCTATGTTCACCACAAGTTTAACATATCGGCCTCCTAAATTGGAAAATGTTTGGCCCACCGGGAGAAAAAGATGATCAGAATTGAGACTGAGGTTTATATAAAACGGCCGCCCGAGGAAGTCTTCGACTACATCTCCAACTTCGAGAACAATCCTATGTGGCAAAACGGTATGGTCTCGGCCGAATTCACGACCGAGGGACCGCTGCGCGTTGGCTCAACCTACGTCCAGGAGGCAAAATTTCTCGGCCGTCCCGTTCACTCTAATTTCACCGTCATCGCCTACGAACCCGGCCAGATGGTCAAGGCCACCAGTGAATCCGGTTCTTTCCCTATCACCTTTACGAGGATGGTTGAACCGAAAGATGGCGGTACCTTGGTAAAAGCCATCGTCGAAGGGGATGCCGGGGGCTTTTACAAGCTGGCCGAACCCCTAATAGCCCGCATGGTCAAACGCTCTATAGACGGCGACTACACTAACCTAAAAGCGATATTGGAAATGTCAAAGGGGTAGGTGCAAGTCAAGCCCCTATTTAATCGCCCGCTTCACCTCATGGGCGGCATTATAACCTGGGGCGCCAGTCACTCCCCCGCCTGGGTGAGTGCCAGCGCCACATAGGAACAGGTTCTTGATGGAAGTTTGGTACTGTGCATAACCCGGAAACGGCCGCATAAACAAAAACTGATCCAACCCCATCTGCCCGTGACAAGACACTCCCTTCCGTCAGGCTATATTCCTGCTCCCAATCCAGCGGTGTAATCACCTGGCAGTGGCGGATAAGGTCCGGCAAATCAGGCGCATATTGGGCCAGCGTCTTGATAATATTGTCCCCCAGGCTGTCTCGTTCCGCTTCCCAACTGCTATCACGTAAATGGTAAGGGGCGTACAGCATCGTAATAGACATCACATGCTTGCCGTCCGGGGCCAGGGAACCATCCAGCAGAGAAGGAATAACCACATCCAGGAAAGGATGTTCAGAGATTCGGCCGTACTTCCCATCATCCCAGGCCCGTTCCAGGTAATCCAAACTGGGACTGATGAAAATGTGACCCTGAATCTGCTCCTCATAATCCACATCCTTAAAAGTCGGCAAGCCCTCCAGACCCAGGTTAACTTTCGCCGTCATCCCCTTATAGAGAATATTGCGGACACTGCGGACAATCTTCGGTGGAAAAACCNNCCCCCGTCACATTTTCATGAAATTCATCCAGCGTGATTTTTAAGACGGCCGTTTCCGTCTCAATCTCCGCCCCATAGCTGCGCGCCGCCGAAGCCAGGCTCTCCGACAATTGGCCCATACCCCCCGCCACAAACTGGCTCGACATCGGCCCGCCGCTGCTCCGGCCGAGATAATGATACAGCAGCAGGAAAGTGGTTCCCGCCGCCTGCGGCCCTGGCATCCCCCCAAATATACCCGGTGCGCCCAACACCCCTTTCAACAAATCACTTTTGAACCATTCGTCCAGGAATTCTTTGGCCGTCATCGGTAAAATCCGGAGCAAGTCCATCATCTCCCGTTCGCCCAAATTCCTGACCTTCAAAGCCACTTGCAGCCAGGGCATCAAAGCAATCGGCGAAAAATTAGCCAGATCTGGCGGCTTGAGCAGCAAAATCTCTTTCAGTACGGCCGCTATTTCATCAACCTTATCCAAGAAAGCCGGATATTTCTCAGCATCTCGTTGAGATAGCAAGGTAATCTCCGCCATATTTCGTTGGGGATTGCGCCATAACGTTAGTGGGATCCCTTCCAATCGGGGCGCAAAAACGGCCGCTTCCGCCCTAACAAAAGCCAACCCATGCTTCTCAAGGTGTAAATCCTTAACAATTTCAGGCCGGAACAATCCCGCATCATGGGCGCCGGTATTAAACTTGAAACCGGGGAAAACCTCCTCCGTCGCTGCCGCCCCCCCAACAACCGGCCGCTTCTCCAAAACCAGCACTTTTCGGCCGCTTTTAGCCAGGTAAGCGGCCGTAACCAATCCATTATGCCCCGCCCCGATGATGATAATATCGTAATGATTTTGCATCCAGGTCAAATCCCAACCTAGAAACCGGGTTTTTGGCAAAAACCCGGTTTCTAAAAGTCATTTTATATCTTTCAATATTTCGAGCGCCGCCAACCGTCCTGGCGCGCCGGTAATACCACCCCCGGGATGCGTCCCGGAACCACACTGGTAGTAATTTTGAATCGGCGTCCGGTATTGGGCCGCCCCATGCGCCGGTCGCAGGAAGAAAAGCTGCGACAGCGTCAATTCCCCCTGGAAAATATTACCCTGTGACAGGCCAATCGTTTGTTCTATGTCCAACGGCGTCATCACCTGCCGGTGGAGAATAATATCCTTCAAATTGGGAATATATTCCGAAAGTGTATCTACGACCGCATCGCCCAGCGCCTCCCGTTTCTCATCCCAGGTACCTTCCCGCAGTTTATACGGCGCATACTGGACAAAGCAGGACATGACATGTTTCCCCGGCGGGGCCATATCCGGGTCTATCATAGAGGGAATAATCATGTCAATGTACGGCCGTTTCGAAAAATCCCCATACTTGGCATCATCATAAGCCCGTTCCAAATAATCCATGCTGGGACTGATAGAAACAGCCCCGGCTAGGTGGCGACCACTGCCTGGCATACAGGCCAACTCCGGCGCCGCATCCAGGGCCAAATTCACCTTCGCAGACGACCCCCGAATATTAAAGCGGCGAATATCCTCCACCAGATCGACCGGTAAATTTTCTTCGCCAACCAGGTTGAGAAAAGTTTGTTTGGGGTCCAGGCTGGAGACCACTATCTTGGCTTTTAACTCATCCCCATTTTCCAGCGCCACCCCCACCGCCTGGTCATTATCAAGAATAACCTCTTCCACCCGGGCTTCGGTCCGAATTTCTGCCCCAAAATACTGGGCGGCGCCGGCAATTGCTTCCGCCACCCCGCCCGTTCCCCCTTTCTGGAAGCCCCAGGCCCGGAAATGGCCGTCTATCTCACCCATATAATGATGCAAGAGCACATAAGCGGTACCGGGGGAACGAGGGCCGAGGTAGGTCCCAATAATGCCGCTGGCAGACATGGTGGCTTTGAGCGGGTCACACTCANNGACCGGGGGCCAAGGTAGGTGCCAATGATGCCGCTGGCCGACATGGTGGCTTTAAGAGGGTCACACTCAAACCATTGATCCAGGAAATCGGCCGAACTCATCGTCATCAACCGCGCCAGTGTATACATATACTCTTCACCCAACCCCTGGAAATGCCGCGCCAATTTCAACAAACCCAACATATCACCCGGGTTATAAGTCGTCGGATCCGGCGGCGTAATCCCAAGAATATATTTGACCGCCTTGGCCATATGGAACATCGTTCGGCCGTATTCATCATAAGCCTCTGCATCCCGCGGCGAATGTCGGGCAATATCACGCATCGTCCGGTAATGGTCGCCATCCCGGTAAAGATAATCGCCGTTCGGCAGCGGCGTCAGGGTGCTTTCCAGCGGCAAAATAGTCAACCCATGCGCCGGCAGATTCAAGTCCCGGATAATTTCCGGCCGTAACAGACTAACCACATACGAAAAAACACTGTATTTGAAGCCAGGAAAAATCTCCTCCGTCACGCTGGCCCCGCCCAGGACATGGCGCTGCTCAAGGACAATCACCTTCAAGCCCGCCTTCGCCAGGTATGCGGCTGTAACCAGCCCATTATGCCCGCCCCCGATAATAATTGCGTCGTAATTGTTGATCATAAAATAATTTCGTCGTGACTGGTTGATAAGGTGATAGTCTGTATGTCTCATCAGAATTAGAGATGAAAACAGTTTTGTCTTATTCTGGCGCTGAACTGCCAAAATAGCCAATGGCTTCCATATCGTCCAGCGAATAAACGCCATTGCCATAGACGCGCCAGATTCGGTTTCCAGCCGTATCCACAATATAGTTCTCTTCAAGACGGCCGGTTATCTCTCCTTCCAGCGTATAAAGGACATTACCCTCCAGGTAAGCGAACAACTCCCCTTTGCGATCATACAGTCCACGATTGCTCATCTCATTTACCTCCTGTCAGGGGATGATATAGGTAACCCGAACCGTCCCCTCGGCATCAGTCAATGTAACCGTCTCGCCCGATTCCCAGATCGGCTGTTCCAAATCCCAATAGTAATCCGAAGCGCTGTCCTGTCCCGCTTCAGTATGCAGCAAAATACCCCCGCCCCCAAATAAGGTCACCTGGCCAAATGTATACACATTCCCATCCTCATCCGACAATTCCCAGTCAAGCAAAGCAATGGATCGATTACCGGAATTAATAATTGAGACTGCTTCCTCGGCCAGGCTGCCAACACCGATGACTTCGGCAATTTCAACAATTGCTTCACCTTCGGTGGGGGGTTCGGTTGGAATCGGCGTCGGGGCCACATTTGGTGTCGCTGTTGGGGATGGCGCCGGCGTCGCCGTCGGCAATCCGCCAATGGGAATAATCAGCACCTGGTCGACCTGTAGGAAATTGGGATCGCTTATCCCATTAGCGGCCATAATATCTTCCATCGGCACATCATATTGCTGGCTGATTGCTCCCAAAGATTCACCAGGTTGAACCGTGTGAGTCGTCTGACCGTCCTCATTTTGTTGGGGAGCCTGCGTCGGCGCAGCTTCGCTGGTGCCGTCCCCCGCCACAGCCGGAGACGTTACCTGAGGTTCGGCCGTAACAGCGGCCGTTTCCTCCGCCGGTGTCCGGTTGTCCCAGATAAACAGGATCAACAGCACAACCGTCGCCGAGACAACGATATTAATCAATATAAACGGCAGCATTCGACGTACAGACATAACCCTCTCCAAATACGAATATCGTATTTTACATCAGGCTATATCCTCGACAAACTACCGGACACTAAACTTAATTTTGAATTGTATCAATAATGAGGGTGTTAAGCGCAACCACACTCCGGGGATAATCTATGTTCGTATTCGGGTCAGTCTGTATGAGATGAGCCCAGTTATTGCCGATATGTTGACCATTTAGAAACAGGCCACCACCTGATGCACCTGATTCGATATAGTTATCCACGACTGCCTTTGGCAAACCATTGTCCTGGTAAACGGATTTGATCCGGCTCCAAACGACCAGCGTGTTTCCCTGACCATCCCAATCAATCTGGGCAACCTCATCACCTGGAACCAATTGTACATTACCGTATTGTGATAACAGCGCCGAGCCAAATCCTTTTTGAGTAAAAAATCCTTCGCCTGCAATCGTCCCAAAATCCAGCAAAACTGTTTCTCCCTCCTCTTCCTTCACCACAAATACATCTAGCGGCGCATGATCCAACACGGCCGTTCCATCCGTCCGGTAAATAGATATACCACTCAAGCTGCCATTTGAATATTGATTGTAAATCTGGACCTGAGAAAGAGGTAAACCAAAATGGTTATGGGTTAACAAATAACGGCCGTCTACCACCGTCGCATGACTTCTCGACCCCCAGATTTTTTCCACCTCATATCCATCTTCAATCTCAAGCCAACCATGAAAAACGATTTGTACTGTTGAATCCAAAATGACTTGTTCCATTTCTCGACAGTGCTCCACTTGCCAGGGTAACGGCCGTTGGCAAGAGCTATCTACTAATGTAAATCCCAACCCTGAAATAAGAACCAATACCATAATAAGCCATGCTAACGTTTTCATTACCAACCTCCGAATTCATTTGTTGGAACCAGTATTCCAATTGGAGGTTGACATACAGTTGATATTCCGTTGACCTACCGTTGACATTCTGTCTTAGGTGGTACAATGTGGGAATGAGCGGGTTATCTATCTTCTTATTAGGCTCTTTTGAAGCGGTGGTTGACGAACGGCCGATAACTAAATTCCGCACCAAGGCCGTTCAAGCCCTCCTCATCTACCTTGTCTGCCAGCCTGAGAGCCACGCCCGTGAAACCTTGATGACCCTGCTCTGGCCCGATCTCCCCCTCAAATCAGCCCAGGCCAACTTACGCCACGCGCTTTATCATCTGAAGCAGGTGGTTCCGGAGGTCGATGGACTGGCAAACGAAGCGGTCCCCTTTGTCGTGGCAGATAGACAAACAATTCAAATAAATCCCGACGGCCGTTTCCATTTAGACATCACCCAATTTGAAACGTTATGTCAATCTAAAGAGCCAGAAAATTGGGAATCGGCCGTCTCACTCTATCGCGGCGATTTCNNTATGCCCGACAGTCCCACTTTCGAGACCTGGGCCCAGGCCCGCAGGACCGACTTACGCCGCCGTTTACTCGACACTCTGGTGCGTTTAACTGACCATCACCTCATGAGTGACAACTTCGAACAAGCGGAACAATATGCACGGCAGCAGTTGGCGGTCGATAATTTGCGAGAGGAAGCACACCGGCAGTTGATGGAGATTCTGGCAAGAAGCGGCCGTCGCATCGACGCTCTCAGCCATTACAGCACCCTCCAAGAACTTCTCAAGGATGAATTAGATGTAGATCCCTCTAAGGAAACAGAAACATTGGTTGAGGCCATTCAAAGCGATAGCCTGATAGTAGGAGGGGGAGTCGAGATAGAAAAACGGCAGGAATCGAAAAAGATACCTGATAATTTACCCGTTCAAACAACCCCCTTTATCGGCCGTAAATCCGAACTGGCAGCATTAGATGAATTACTGGCCGACCCTAAGAAACGGCTGGTCACCATCTTAGGTGCAGGCGGCATGGGCAAAACCCGTCTATCTCTGGAAGCAGCCAATCGCCAGCTTAACCGGATGCAGTTCCCCCAGGGTGTCTTTTTTGTATCTTTGGCCGGTCTAGGTGAAAGTAACCGTATCGTATCTGCTATTGGCGAGGCGTTGGAGATACGACTCGAACAGGGAGAAACTCAACTCCTTAACTATCTACAACCCAGACAGATATTGCTAGTGTTGGATAATTTCGAGCATTTACTTGATGGCAGCGATCTGGTCATTCGACTAATAGACGCCGCCCCAGATTTACATATTTTGGTCACCTCCCGCGAACGACTGCGTTTGCAGGGGGAACAAGTTTATCCGATTCAGGGCTTAGTCGTAGACGAATCGGCCGCTATAGATGATTCCAGAAGTTTATTCATCCATGCTGCTCGACGCTTACGTCCAGATTTTGAAGCCCATTCAGAAAACCTGCCAACCCTCAACCATATTTGTCGTTTAGTTGAGGGGATGCCTCTGGCATTGGAATTGGCGGCCGCCTGGGTTGATTTGTTCACTCTGGAAGATATTGCCTCTGAAATCCAGCGTAACTTGGACTTTTTTGAAAGTGATTTGCGCGATATACCCTCTCGCCATCGAAGTATGCAGGCTGTCTTCGACGCCTCCTGGCAGCAGCTCTCGACAAAATTGCAGAAAGTTTTGGCCGCGATTGGTGTCTTTCGTGGAGGCTTTACCCGGGAGGCGGCATCGGCAATAACCCAGGCCTCCCTGCACGACCTGGCTACCCTCGTCAACAAATCGCTTATCAGCTTCGATGCCAATACCAACCGTTATCACATCCATGAGCTATTGCGCCAATACAGTTTAGCACACTTGACCAAAACGGCGGTGCAGGAACGCCACTCAGCCTACTATCTCAATTGGTTGGTTCAACAAGCGCCCAAAATCACCGGGGCAGAGCAACTTACAAGCATTGCCCTCATTAAACGGGAGATGGATAACATTCGCGTCGCTATAAATCAAGCCTTAGAGAGTCAAAAAGTAGATAATTTCACGGAAGTGGTACAGGCATTGGGGCAATTTTATCAATTCCAGCCCCGTTCTATGGAAGTCGTTTCATATTTTGCACATCTTCAAGCGCAGCTTTCTAAGATTCCTGACCCATCACCCCAAATTTTATTTTGGCTCATTGTTTGGCAGGTGCATGGGCTAGGAGGAATGGGATTCAAAACAAGAGCTAATCAACTTTGGGAAGCAGGAAAATCTTACCTGGCTGAATTGGCTTTACAAGATGGTGATATCCGGTATGAACAGGCCTTTGCTGCCTATACTGAAGGTTATAATTATTACCTGAATCCTGGACAAGAAGCCCATCGTTTGCTCCAAAAATCTTATGAGTTAGCCATGGAGCTTGGCAATCACTCATTGGCTGGTGATGCCTTATATGTATTAGGCAAGTGGGCTCGCAATAATGGGGATTTAACAACTGCCGAGGAAGCTGGTTCCCAAAGCTTATCATTGTTCCAAACCTTACACGATCAGGACAGAATTCTTGGTGCTCTAATTTTGTTGGCTGAGATAGCAGCGATAGACGGCCGTTACCAGGAAGCCGAGCACCAATTATCTAAAGTGATTGCCACCGCCCGGCAATCTCAGAATACACCCGGATATGCATTGAGCAAGTTGCAGATGGTATACTTTTTCTCTGGGCAATTCCAAAAAGCTAAAACACCATTGACCGAAAGCCAGTTAGTGGATGACGAGAAAGATTATATCTGGGGCATATTACGTAACGACATTAGTTTAGGTCTTCTATATTTACATGGAGATGGAAACTACCCAGAAGCACAAATTATGGGGCAGCAAGCATTGGAGTTGGGCCAAGATATTGAAAACGATTTTTTTGTTTGTGAATCATTAGTGCTTTTGTTGCAAGGTGATATTGTCCTAGAAAATCTTGTAACAGCTCGAGAGCGCTTGAAGGAATGTGACAACATTTGTTTATACAGGTCAGTAGGCTATGTATTTTATGTGGCTGGCACCGAATTTTACTCGGGCATTCTAGCCCTGATAACGGGCAAAACGGCCGTCGCCCGCCAACACCTCCACACCGAACTGGAAATGGCCGTTCACCGCCGCGACAAATTAAACGTTGCCAATGCCCTGGCCGCCTTCGCCCTTCTCTACGCCTCTGAAAACCAGACAATTTCTGCCCTGGAAACCTATTCAGTCGCCCAACAGCATCCCTTCATCGCCAACTCCCACTGGTTTGCCGATGTAATTGGCAAACGAATTTCGGCCGCTTCCGCCAATCTCTCCCCTGCTGAAATTACCTCCGCTCAAGCCAGAGGAAAAGAAATGGATATCTGGCAAACGGCCTAAACCATCCTCAACACCCTAAAATCCTAATAAAATCGGTTGCCATTTATATTTTTCCTCGTTATCCTTAGAACATATGAATCCTTTCCACTGGTTTTTCGACAAACTGTATCCAATTATCCGTTTCATTTACGAGAAAATCGGCCGTCATCGCTGGTTCGACCAAATCACAGATTATATCTGGCTCGGCGGCGCTCCAACATATAAGCGCGATTACGATTTTCTACTTGACAACGGCATCACGGCCGTCCTCAATATCCGTGCCGAACGAGAAGACGACGTCATCCTCTACAAAGAAAAAGACATTGAACATCTCCAGTTAAAGGTCTACGACGTCATGCTGCCCGACTTCGATATTTTAGATGAAGGAGTAGCCTGGATAGAGCACCAGGTCCAGGACGGCCGAACCGTCCTCATCCACTGCGCCAAAGGCCGCGGCCGTTCCGCCACCCTCCTGGCCGCCTACCTCATGCACTTTCACGGCATGACCTTCGAAGAAGC
>JABAOG010011754.1_pt1 | contig 10554 bp, 6 predicted proteins | sample 7062131 | NCBI WGS metagenome assembly JABAOG01 (sample SAMN14538629, study PRJNA623070) | marine sediment metagenome | biome: marine biome [ENVO:00000428]; feature: marine pelagic biome [ENVO:01000023]; material: deep marine sediment [ENVO:00002113] | place: India: Arabian Sea | collected... | reverse complement strand
GGCGAGTCTTCGATCAGCGCACGATCCCGCCGTCCGGCATCCGGTATCCGGTGTCCGCAACCCGCGGTGTCCTCCCCGTTTGCGGGGAGGCGGCCGAGCGGAGCGAGGTCAGAGGGGTGCACCCTACGGACGTACTTCGAAGGTACCGCCGATAGTCCCCCTGGAAGGGGGAAGGTACCGCCGGGCCGGAGGCCCGGGGGTAGGGGGTTTTGGCCCGGGGCAAAGGGTACAGGCCCGGAGATAGGGGCCACCCGCATCTCTCACTACCCGCTGATCCTCCAGGAACTTGAAACCCGGAATATCGAACTTAGAACATTCTTTCGCGCTTCAAACTCATACTACTTGTCGATATCTAACGTTCCGTGATATCTCTTGACGCATGAGAGTTGTGCCGGTCGAGTCCAAGCAGTTGCAACCCCGTCCTCCCGTCGCATCTGCCACACCAACCTCGGCCGGCACAACTCGACCAACGGTCCGGCGGCGCCCCATGATCCGCCCGCGTCTCCTCCCCGACGCCCCGCCCGGTCGAGAGCCGTCCGATCCCTACGTCCGCCGGTTCTGGACCGCAGCCCTCGGTCCCGGGCGCGGTCGCGGATCTCCTCCGGCTGATCCGCTCGGCGACGCTCCAGACGGCACTGCCCCGCCCTGCGCACCTCCCCGACCTGGTTCGCATCGGTCTCGCAGCACACGCCGCCTCCCACGTCTGGGTGCTGCCGACGATCCCCGACGTGCCACCAGTCCACCTGCGACGGTTGCCTCCGTTCCTCAGAAGGGAGCATCAGAGCTGGATCGAGCGCGAAAACGGAGCGAGCCGCCCCTCCTAGACTCCCTGCTGTGGAACACGGGGACTCGCGCACCTATCAGGAACTGGTCGACGCGCTGCGTCCGTCGATCACCGAGATCACGACCGGGGAACTCGCAGCCCGGCTGGCAGACGTCGCCATCGTCGACATCCGTGAACCGCACGAGTACGACCAGGGAACTATCCCAGGTTCGTTGCTGATGCCGCGCGGCGTGCTCGAGATCGACCTCACGGCGCGGATCCCGGATCGGAGTCGAGAGATCGTGCTCTACTGCTCGGGCGGACACCGGTCGGTGCTGGCCGCCGACTCGCTGCAGCGGCTCGGCTATAGGAAGGTCAGCAGCCTGGCCGGGGGATTCGAGCAATGGAAGGCCGAACAACGGGAGTGGGCGCTACCTCGCACCCTTTCCGGCGAGCAGCGGTCCCGCTACAGCCGTCACTTGCTGCTGCCCGAGGTAGGCGAGGAAGGCCAGCAACGCCTGCTCGAAAGCAAGGCGCTCATCATCGGTGCCGGCGGTCTCGGCTCGCCGGTGGCGCTCTACCTGGCGGCCGCGGGCGTAGGGACGATCGGGATCGTCGATTTCGATGTGGTCGACGGCTCCAATCTGCAGCGGCAGATTCTGCACGACTCCCGCCGCATCGGCACACCGAAGGCTGAGTCGGCCCGGGAGACCCTCCGAGCGCTGAACCCCGACGTACGCGTCGCGGTGCATCAGACTCGATTCACCGCCGACAACGCACTGGAGATCATCGACGGCTACGACGTCGTGGTCGACGGGGCCGACAACTTCCCCACCCGGTACCTCGTCAACGACGCCTCACTGCACCTCCGCGTCCCGGTGGTGCACGGCTCGATCTTCCGCTTCGAGGGGCAGGCCACCGTCTTCGATCCGTACCGGGGCCCGTGCTACCGGTGCCTGTTCCCCGAACCCCCACCGCCCGAACTGGCGCCCTCGTGTGCCGAGGCGGGCGTCCTCGGCGTCCTGCCGGGTGTGATCGGATCGATCGAGGCGATGGAGGCGCTGAAGCTGCTGCTCGGCATCGGCGAGAGCCTCGCCGGCCGATTGCTGTTGTACGACGCCCTCGAAGAAGATTTCAGAATCGTGGCGCTGCGACGTGATCCGGACTGCCCGGCGTGTGCCGATGAAAGCCACCCCCCGCAGATCGTTGAGTACGACCAGCACTGCACCCCGGCAGGGAACGTGCCCCGGACCTAGGCCGGTTCTTGCGTACGTATTCAGTCGATTCGGGGGATCCGGGTACGCACGAACAGTTGCTAGCGCGCCCCGTTGCCGGACATTACGGTCCAGATGCTCTCGCCGAGCACGTGCAGGTCGAGCCAGGGGGACATGTTCTTGACGTAGTACAAGTCGTACGTGAGCTTCTCGATCGTGTCGGCCTCGTCGTCCGCATAGCCGTACTTGACCTGCGCCCAACCCGTCACGCCCGGGCGAATCAAGTGACGTTGACTGTAGAACGGGATCTCCTTCTCGAACTGCTCGACGAAAGCGACCTGCTCCGGACGCGGTCCGACGATGCTGAGGTCACCCTTCATGACGTTCCATAGCTGCGGCAGTTCGTCCAGTCGCGACCGTCGCAGAAACTTCCCGATCTTCGTGAACCGGTCGTCGTTCGGTTGCGCGAACTTCGGTCCATCCATCTCGGCGTCGGCATGCATCGTCCGGAACTTGTAGAGCGTGAACGGCACGTCCCCTCGGCCTGCTCTCTGCTGCTTGAAGATGACCGGGCCCGGCGAGGTGACCCGAACGGCCAGGGCCGTGACCAGCCCGAGCACAATCGTGAAGGGAGCGGTGACGGCGACCGCGAGAACATCGACAAGCCTTTTCACCGCCTGATACGGGGCCGAACGAGAGGCGGGCGTCCTCAACTCCCACCCCTCGGCCAGGTGCACCACCGGGAGCCTTCCGGTGTGTTCTTCGTATACGTTGGTCAAGGCGCGAATGGTGATCCCGGCCAGAGTGCTCGACGCGGCGAATTGGGCCATCCGATCCGACAGCACGGCACGGAGATCGATCACGAGCGTCACATCCGGAGGCAGCGGCTCGATCTCACCTTCGGTGCCCGGATCGAGGACGGCAAGCACATCGGCATGGGGCGCGTCGCGGAGGTGCTCGAGCAACTCCTTTTCCCGGGTAGCCACGACCATACGCTCGGTCCATGGGCGACGCCGGCGAATCGCCCGATGAACAATCGCTCCGACCAGCCACACCACGCTGGTGTAGATCAGGAATGATCGAGACCAGTACACGCGTGTCATCACCACGAGGAGCGCAGTGAGACCGACCGAAGTGACCACGATCGCCAACCCCCGTCCGTAGGACGGCCGCGGCGCGCTGCCCGCCCACATCTGCGCACTGATCGCCGATGCAACCAGGGCGCTGGCAACGAAGTACGTGAGCAGCGGCCATACGTTGCGCGCGCCTTCGATGTCCGCCCACCAAGGAATGGCAGTGCCGAACACGACCGTCGAGGCCACAGCCATCGCCAGCATGAGCGCGAGCACGTCCACTACGGCCGACGAAATGAGGAATCTCCTGCGCACGACACAGATGTTAGTGACGGACCGCACGTCGCCTCATGTGCCGGGCGGGTTGCCCGGCTACGCCGCCGGGTGCATCATGTCCCCGTGTCCCAGCATTCACACAATCCGCGACCGGTGGTGTCGGTCATCCTTCCCGTCCGCAATGAGGCAAGCACCATTCTCGCGGCAATCCGCAGCGCTCTCAATCAGGCCTATGCGGGTGATTTGGAGATCGTGGTCGCCGACGGAGGCAGCACCGACGGCACCCGAGAGATCGTGGAAGAGTTGGGAGGCATGGACCCCAGAATCCGGCTCGTCGACAACCCCCCTGGAATCACCCCCACAGGCCTGAACGCCGCGATCCGTGCTGCCAATGGTGAGGTCATCGTCAGACTCGACGGCCACTCGGTGCTTCCCGACGGCTACATAGCCCGGGCCGTCGAAACTCTGCATCGCGAGGGCGCCGACAACGTCGGCGGCGTGCAGGCGGCCGTCGGCGACGGGTGGATCCAGAGGGCAACCGCGGCCGCCATGAGCAACCCCGTCGGAGTCGGTGATGCCCGCTTCCACTACGGAGGAGAGTCGGGTCCGGCCGACACCGTGTACCTCGGCGTGTTTCGACGGGCGGTCTTCGATCGGATCGGATTCTTCGACGAGACCCTGCTTCGCAATCAGGACTACGAGCTCAACTACCGGATACGGACGTCTGGAGGAATCGTCTGGTTCGACCCCGAACTGAGGGTCGAGTACCGGCCCAGAACGTCAGTCCGGGGTCTGTGGAGGCAGTACTCCCAGTACGGGGCCTGGAAACGTGAGGTGCTGCGACGACACCCCAGTTCGCTCCGCTGGCGTCAGCTCGTTCCCCCCATCTTCGTGCTGGCGCTGCTTGCCTCGGCGCTACTGAGCTTCACGACTCTGCGTGCCTGGGGTACCGTCGTCCCGCTCCTGTACCTGGCGGCACTGACAGTCACCACGCTCACGGAGCTGGCTCGGAGAAAGCAGGCTGCAATGGTCCTGCTTCCCGTCGTCCTGACAACGATGCACATCGCCTGGGGTACGGGGTTTCTAGTCGGCCGGCGAATCGCCGCTCAATCGACCAACCGGCGGTAGAAGTCCCGAACCCGCTCAGCCGGAAACCTCAAACGATCCTCGGCCGACGGCGCTTGGCGCCGTGCATTATCTCCCAGTTCGGGGTCCTGGATCGCGCGGCGGAGTGCGTCGGCCCAGTCGTCAATCGATCCCGGTTCCGCGAACAACACACCCTCGAGTCCGGAGGCCGCCCGGCGGGTTCCCGGTAGGTCCGACGCCACAACCGGCACGCCGACGGCAAGATACTCGTAGAGCTTCGTCGGCAGGGATTCTCGGTAGTTCGGGATGTCGAGCAAGGGAGAAACCGCCACCCGCGCCACCGCCACTCGCTGCAGCGCCTCCCCGTGCGGCAACCGGCCGGTCAGTTCTACGGACACGCCTCCTCGAGCTGCCAGCCGCCGGATCTGATCCGCCACCTTCGAAGAAGTGGGCCCGATGAGTGTCAGCGGTTGTTCGGGAATCGACCGCGCCATGGCCTCCACGAGGACATACAGACCCCGAGCCGGCGTGATGTCTCCCAGATAGACGACTCCTGATCCACCACCCCCGGCTTTCGGTAGTCGGCCGGGAGGCAAGAGGTTCTCGAAGACCGGATGCTGCCGGCGAAACAGGTGGGAGTAGCCGGGCTCGGCAAGGGTCATGCGGATCGAACGCTCGGCCAGGCGCAGAAGTAGTGAAAGGCCCATGGCGATGGGATGTCGCATCCAGACCGGAAACTGGTCCTTGGTGAGCATCTGCGCCGGTATGTCCTCATGGACATCGAAGACGACCTCCTTCCTGCGGATCCAGGCTGCGAGCAGCCCGGCCGGCAGGGTCTCGGGATCATGCAGCGCTACCACGTCGTATCTCTTCGAGAACACGAGCGCAAAGGATCGAAGGTTGCGGACAAGCCTTCTCCCCTGAAGTATCTCTACATCGAATCCTTCAAGGTTCTGCGGTCCCGGCGCACGGCAGGCATAGGTGATCTGCCAGTCCTCTCGCAACACCTCTATCAGTTTTCCCCGAATCCGCACGTCGTCGGGATGGTGAACCGTAGTGAGAACCAGGAGGCGCGGCTTCACAGGACGGTGACGTTGTCCCGTACAAGGCCGCGTCTTCGGTACGCATCCTTGGCGTCGAAGACCAGTCGAACCCGGTTGGCGAGCTGGGCGTAGTCGATCACGTCGTGATCGGTGAGGACCACCGCGATCTGATGTTCCTCGAGTTCTTCGGCCGTCCCCTTGATCGCATGCCAACCGAGGGCTTCGATGTGGTCCGAAGTGAACAGGGGATCGAGAATGGAGATCTCGGCGCCGCGGTGTTCCAGCTCGCGCAGAACGTCGATCGCCGCTGATTCACGATCGTCGGCCACGTTGGGCTTGTAGGAGATGCCCACTCCGAGAACCTTCGTACCCCTGACCGGGAGGCTATTGGCATTCAGCAACTCACCGATCCTGGCGGCGTTGTAGACGGGCATGCTCGTATTGACTTGCTCGGCAAGATCGATGAAGCGGGTGGCGAACTTCGCCTCCTTTGCTCTCCAGGCAAGAAACTGTGGATCCAACGGTATGCAGTGTCCACCGACACCCGGGCCCGGATAGAAGGCCTGAAACCCGAATGGCTTGGTGGCGGCGGCGTCGACGACCTCCCAGATGTCGATGTCGAGCTCGTGTGCGAGCTGCGCCATCTCGTTGATCAGGCCGATGTTGACGGCGCGGTAGGTGTTCTCGAGCAGCTTGGCCATCTCGGCGGCCTTCGCCGACGAGACCAGGTGCACATAGGGCACGAGCCTGCGATAGGCAGCGGCCGCGACGCTGCCCGATGTCTGCGAGACACCACCAACGACCTTGGGGATCTCGCCGGTTTTCATCTCGTCGCCTGGGGAAACCCGCTCCGGCGAGAACGCCACAAACACGTCCTCGTCGATCGTGAGACCCGCCCGCTCCACCGCCGGAACGATCAGATCGTCGGTTGTCCCGGGATAGGTGGTGGACTCGAGCGAGATGAGCTGACCCGGCCGGGCCACGGCGGCCACGGTTTCGGCGGCCGCCTCGATGTAGGACATGTCGGGCTGCCGGTTGCGGCCGAGTGGGCTGGGAACGCAGATGAAGATGGCGTCCGCTTCGGCAAGACGATTCGCGTCCTCTGTGATAAGGAGTCCACGCTCGAGTGCTGAGGAAAGGGCTTCGTCGGACACGTCTCCGATGTGTGATTCGCCGGCGTTCAGCCTCGCGACCCTGGCTGCCGAAACATCGAAGCCGACGGCGTTGAGGCCCTGCTCGACGGCATTCACAGCGAGCGGGAGACCGACGTATCCAAGACCGATCACGCCCGCGGTCCACCGCTGGTTCTCAAATCGACTCACTACAACATCCACAGCACTCCAACCCTTCGGAAGAGGGGAGAATGGTACCCGCTCAACCCTCGATCGATACCAGTGCTCGTACCAGGAACGACGCCATCTGGGCGCGGGTGACGCCTGCGTCCGGACAGAACCGATCGTTGTCGGGCGGGTTGCATCCCTTCGTCACGCCGGTAGCCCCCAACCACTCGATGTCCGCCTCGAAGATCGACCCGTCGTCGTCGACGAACTCCACCGACTCGCCGGGCACCAGAAGCCCACCTAGGGCGCGATGGAGAAACGCCGCCATCTGACCCCGCGTCACGGGATCATCCGGACAGAACCGATCGTTGTCCGGCGGATTGCATCCCTTTGTGATGCCGAGTTTGGCGAGTTGGATGATGTCGGCTCCATGAACGCTGCCCTCGATGTCGGTGAAGTTGGGAACGCCGGCAATTGTGCCAACACCGTTGATGGCGGTGATCTGCGGAGAGCGGAGCCCTAGGGGTGTTCGGAGGTCTTCGCCGCGAAACTCTTTCTGAATCGGAGCGCCACCACTGCCGAGTCCAGAGATGTACACCCGTGCCGCAGGGGCCGAAGAGACGATGCGGACGTCTTCGACCTTCTGCCAGCCCAATCGAGCTGCGAGGTCGGTCGCAGTAAACGTGGGTGGTGGGTCCCACACGTCGAACGGGTTTCCCGGTGACGTGAGCGACCATGGATCCTCGACGGATCGAAGATACGGGAGCGCCTGCGTGAACACATCTTCCGAGTTCTCCGTGAAGCCGAACGAAGACGAGAAGTAGTACGCCTGAATCGTGCTGCCTTCATGAAGCAGCACCTTTCCGGTCGTCTCGGACGCTGCCAGGGCGGCGTTGGGATGGGCCAGCTCGCCGGTCCAGCCGGTGAACACCTGGTCCCGGGTGTCGTCGAAGAGGTTGCACCAGCAAAGCCCCCTGCGCGTGACGGTGAATCCCGACTCGGAGCCTCGGTCGCCGACCCGATTGGCCGCGTACGTGCGCGCTGCGATCGCCTGGGCCTCGATCGCAGCCGGGGCAACATCACCCCAACTGTCCGGCATCTCCGCAATGCCCCGGACATAATCCTCCAGCGAAGACTGCCAGATGGCGTGCAATCCCCCATCCGGATCGCTGGGAGTAGGAACGTCTTCCCTTATTCGCAGCGCCCCGGATTTCAGTTGTAGCGGAGTCTTCAGGGCTGTGAGCATGATGATCGTATCCGGTGTTGCCGGCGTTGCAGAAGCACCACATTCGACCGTCTTGGTTTCGGTCTGTGGCGTCCAAACACCGTCGACCTTCTTCGAGAACTGACAGCCGTCGGCGAGAACCTCGTAGCGCCACAGGTCCCCCGGTTGGGCAATGATGTCGCAGCTTGGTTCTTCTTCTCCGCCGTAGCAGAGGATCGCCGACGCGCCAGGCTCGGAAACGGTGGGGCCTGTTGTGAACGTGACGGTCTCTTCATCCTGGAAGATGCCGATCCAGAGCGGCAATTCCTCTTCGAGGAGGAAGGGTTCGACGGTCGCGCTCGAGACGTCGCCGATCTCTACTCCCGTGTAGTAGTGCGTCAGAATGTCGTCGGCAGTGACCGTCGGATCTTCAAGCGCCATGCCGTAGGCGCCGAATTGAGACATGCCGACGCCGTGACCCCACCCACCGCCGTCGAACGTGTAGGTCTCCTCCTGCGCTGCAGCCGGTAACGACAGCAGGGTGACCAGCAAGGCGAACGCCGTCACAACGAGTCCGACGCGATTCCGTCGCCGCGGTCGATCGTCCTTGAAGCTCGTCATCGATTCAGGCTCCTGATCAGAAAGGTCGCCATCTCCGCCCTGGTCACTGTCCGGTCGGGGCAGAACTCTGTGTTTTTCGGCGGGTTGCATCCTCGGGTGATCCCGGCTGCCGCAAGGGTATTGATGTCGGACTCGAAGATCGAACCGGCATCGTCCTGGAACGAGTCGGCAGCACTTCCGGCGACCAGACCGAAGGCCCGCACGAGGAATGCCGCCATCTGACCGCGCGTGACGGGATCGTTCGGACAGTATCGATCGTTCACCGGCGGATTGCATCCTTTCGTGATGCCGGCGGCCTCGAGCCGTTCGATGTCGGGCTCGAAGATCGACCCGTCGTCATCGGTGAAGCGTGCGCCGTCTCCATTTCCAACGAGCCGGAGGGCCCGACTCAAGAAGGCCGCCATCTCGCCTCTCGTGACGGGGTCGTCCGGACAGAAATGGTCGTTGTCGGGCGGATTGCACCCTTTTGTGATACCTCGCTCCGCAAGCTCGGTGATCGCGAACTGATGCACCGAGTCCTCGTCGTCGGAAAAGGGAGGAAGATAGGAACCCAGCTGTACCCATTCTGAGACCGGCCTCGGAGCCTCACCGCCGGATTCTGGTGTCGCCGCAACCGTCACGAGATACTCGCCGTACGGAAGCGCCTCCGAGTCGAGCGTTCCGTCCCAGACGACCGAGGCAGTCGTCCCATTCCCGTCCTCGCGCAATACGACGAGACCTTCCTCGTTAGCGACTTCGAGACTCCAGGCCATCGATTCCGTGAACCGCATGCCAAAAGTCACCGGTTCGTAGCCGGTCGCCTGAAAACCGCCGATCGGATCGGCAGATGGCTGCCAGTAGATCTTGTTCCCGCCGGTCGACTCGATCCGGGCCCTGAGCGAGGGCAGCAACGGGTAGCAGGCAGATCCGGGGCATGACGTGGGAGCGGCATCCCGGTGACCGGACACTGTTTTGAGAGTGACGATCTCACCTTCCTCGAACTTCAGGTTGTCGGTGAGGTTCTCTAGCGTCACGGTTCCGACGGGGTCCACGTGATCGAGGTCGAACTTCCACGCTACGAGGTCGACGATCGCCTGCTGCTGGGCGACCGACGGAGTTGCCGATGTGTGGGTGCCCAGAAGACCGATGCCCATCGAATAGCTGTTGAGTCCCCTCGTGTGCGCGCCTCGCACCGGTTCGTCGATACCGCCGTGCCTGCCCTCGTAGATCGTCCCGTCGGGACCGATGAGAAAGTTGTAGGCGATGTCCCACCAGCCTTTGGTCACCACGTGATAGCGGCAGATGGCGTAGACCTCCGCCAGAGGGTCGGCCGCAGCACGCTCATTGGACGTCGCCGTGTGGTGAATGAACACTGCCGATACACGCCGGTTGTACTCGATGTCGGGGTGACTCGACTGAGCGAGACAGGCGTCGGCTCCCCAGGCGGAGCGCGGAACGATCGAGGGCTGGTCGGCGATCGCTTCGGCGGCCGGTGGGTCGGCCCACTCGACACGCTGCCACAGGTCTGCCGCCTTCTCCCACAGGCTCAGACCTCGACCGGCGGTCTCGACGAGTTCAGCACGAAGACCCTCAGGCGAAGCCGCCGCCACGCGGAACTGCAGGTAGCTCGACTCCCCCACGTAGACCGGTCCGGAGGCATGACGCTCCCCTTCTGCCTCCCGGCCCCGCGGGTCTGGACCGTGTTCGAGGTCCAACGGGATGGCGGTCCATTCGCTCCAGGTCGTCCCATCCGCGCTCGAGCGCACCCATGCGGCGTCCGGAACGGCAGCGGTCCAACCCAGACCGGCGACCGTAGCGGTTGCCCTGACGGGAGGCGACTCCCAGTAGGTCGCGGCCTCACCGGCCCAGGCCAGCGGAATCGTGAACGCTTCGACCGGCGGCGATGCAGGTTTCAACCGCACCATCGAGGCGACGAGGAGCCCGCTCACCAGGAGCGCAAGGAAAACGACACGGCGAAACGTCACGGCGTGCTCGCGGCCAATCGATAGACGGTG
>JABAOG010007615.1_pt1 | contig 10556 bp, 11 predicted proteins | sample 7062131 | NCBI WGS metagenome assembly JABAOG01 (sample SAMN14538629, study PRJNA623070) | marine sediment metagenome | biome: marine biome [ENVO:00000428]; feature: marine pelagic biome [ENVO:01000023]; material: deep marine sediment [ENVO:00002113] | place: India: Arabian Sea | collected... | reverse complement strand
CCGGCGGTTCCGGCATCTGGGGCATCGCCGGGGGCGTGGGCATGCTCTCCGCCTTCCTGATCCTCAGTTTCTACAGCGTGATCGCGGGCTGGGTGATGGCCTATATTCCCAAGGCGGCCTCGGGCGGCCTGACGGGTCTGACCGCCGAACAGGTGGCCCAGACCTTTACGGAACTGACCGAGGATCCCCGGCAGGTCATCGCCTGGCACTCGGCTTTCATGGCTATCACGATTTTCATCGTGGCCCGCGGCCTGCTGGGCGGCATCGAACTGGCGGCCAAGATCCTGATGCCGCTGTTCTTCCTCATGCTGCTGGTGATGGTGGGCTATTCCGCCTATATCGGCACGCAGGATTGCGGCGCCGGACAGGTCTGCGGTCTGGAGCGCGCCATCGACTTCCTGTTCACGGTCGACTTCTCCAAGATCACGCCCGCCACCACGCTCGCGGCCATCGGTCAGGCCTTTTTCTCGGTCGGCGTGGGCGTGGCGATTATGCTGACCTATGGCGCCTATCTGAACAAGGAAGCGAACATTCCGGCCAATGGCGTTCTGATCGCCTTCTCCGACACGTTGGTAGCGATTCTGGCCGGCCTGGCGATCTNNCCGCCGGTCCGGGTCTGCTGTTCGTTACCCTGCCCTATTCGCTGGGCCAGATGCCGGCCAGCCAGTTCATCGGCGCCATGTTCTTCACGCTGGCCTTTTTCGCCGCGCTGACCTCGTCCATCTCCATGCTGGAAATCACGACCTCCTGGGCGGAGGAGCACCGCAACATCAAGCGGCCCCTTGGCGCGATCATGGGCGGCGTACTGGCCTGGATCGTCGGACTGGGGACCGTCCTCTCCTTCAGCACGTGGCAGAATTTCTATCCGCTTTCGTTTATCCCGGCGCTGAAGGAAGCCACCTTCTTCGGATTGGTGGACTATCTGACCGGTAATTTCACGATGCCCGTAGGCGGCCTGCTCATCGCCCTGCTGGCGGGATGGGTGATCCGCAGGCGGATCGTGGCGGAAGAACTCCGGCTGCCCGGCGCCGTGCTGCTGCTGTGGCGCATTCTGGTACAGTTCTTCGTGCCTGTCGCCCTGATTTTCCTGCTGTTGACCGGGCTGGGCATCGTCACACTCACCGAGACCGGACTGTGCGTGGATTTCGCATTTGCCACAAGCTGCATGGATGTCTGGGGCTGACGGGGAGCAAGGAAGCGCGCCCGAAGCGGCCGATCACCGGAAACCGGAAGCGCGCGGGGTCCCCGCGCGCTTTCCTTTATCGCTGCTTCACCGCACCCGTGGACAGTCAGGGAAATACGGGCTAGGGAACGGACCTGAAATGAGGACCCTCCGGAAACCTGGACGGCGTGGACAGAGCGCGCCATATGCGATTCATGAATAAGAGCCCGAAAGTACGGAAAGAAAAGACCTTCCGCCCCCGGGCGCGCAGACCCCGGGGCCTGGAAGACCGATTTGCCGAAGAGGTGACCGCGCAGCGGGCCATGCTGGAGCGCATTTGCGCCGTGTACGAACGGCACGGCTTCGAGCCGCTGGAAACGCCCGCGCTCGAATATGCGGACGCGCTGGGAAGTTTCCTGCCCGATCAGGACCGGCCCAACGAAGGCGTGTTCGGCTTTCAGGACGACGACGAGCAATGNNTGACGGCACCGCTGGCGCGCCTCGTCGCCGAGCGTTTCGACAGCCTGCCCAAGCCCTTCCGGCGCTATCAGATGGGTCCGGTGTGGCGCAATGAAAAGCCGGGGCCGGGCCGCTTTCGCGAATTCTGGCAATGCGATGCGGACACGGTGGGCACGCCCCTCATGGCGGCGGACGCCGAAATGGCGGCAATGCTGGCCGATTGCATGGAGGAAGTCGGCATTNNTTATGTGGTGCGGGTGAATAACCGCAAGATTCTGAATGGCGTTCTGGAGCGCATCGGCGTTCTGAATGCGGACGATCCGTTTGCGGAGGCGAGACGGCTTACGGTGCTGCGCGCCATCGACAAGCTGGATCGTCTGGGACCGGAGGGCGTGCGTCTGCTGCTGGGTGCGGGACGCAAGGATGAATCCGGCGATGTCACCGACGGGGCGGGGCTGAGCCCGGAACAGGTCGACATGGTCATGGCCTTCACGGCGGCGGGCGGCGGCGGGCGGTCGCAAGTCATGGCCGGCCTTCAGGATCTGGTCGCCAACAGCCCGGCGGGGCGCGAGGGTATCGAGGAGCTGGAGCAGATCGGCGCCACACTGGACGCCCTCGGCTATACGGATGACCGTGTGACGTTCGATCCTTCCATCGTCCGCGGGCTGGGCTACTACACGGGCCCTGTTTTCGAGGCCGACCTGACCTTCGAGATCACGGATGAGAAGGGCCGGCCGGTGCGCTTCGGCTCGGTGGCGAGCGGCGGGCGCTATGACGATCTGGTCAAGCGCTTCAAGGGCGTGTCCGTGCCCGCGACCGGCTGTTCCATCGGCGTGAGCCGCCTGCTCAGTGCCCTGAAAGCCCTGGACCGCCTCGGCGATACGCAGGCGCGCGGGCCGGTGGTGGTGCTGACCATGGACCGCGAACGTCTGCCGGAATATGCGCGCATGGCGCAGCAACTGCGTACAGGCGGCGTGCGCGCGGAAGTCTATCTGGGCGGCGGCGGCATGAAGGCGCAGCTTAAATATGCCGACAAGCGCGGCGCGCCGGTCGCCGTCATTCAGGGTGAGGACGAACGCGCCCGCGGCGAGGTGACCCTCAAGGATCTGGCGCTGGGCGCGGAAATGGCGGCGGCCATTGCCGACAACCGGGTTTGGCGGGAGGAACAGCCGGCCCAGATTTCTGTTGCCGCCGACAGTCTCGTATCCGGCGTCGAAGGAAATCCTGGCACGTCGCCGGGACGGCTGAGCGATGCGGCGTTTCCCCGGTTACGGACCAAAGGAGCTGGCGGAGCTGGAGGCGCTCGCAGGCGACATTCTGGCCGCGTTCGGAGCGGCCGGGTATGAGCGTGCCGAGCCGCCCATCCTTCAGCCTGCGGATGTCTTTCTCGACCTCTATGGCGAGGCCGTGCGCAGACGCGTCTATGTGTTTGCAGGTCCGCAGGGCGAGGAGCTGTGTCTGCGGCCCGACCTGACCGTACCGCTGGCACGCATGTGCCTTGACCGTCCGCCGGGGGCGCGGGGGGTCAAATTCAGCTATTTCGGTCCTGCCTTCCGTTCCGTGGCCGAAGGCGTCAACAAGGCAGCGCAGTTCTTTCAGGCCGGAATCGAAAGGTTGGGCGGAGCCCAGGCGCCTGCCGAGGCGGACGCCGAGACGTTCGCGCTGATTCATGATGCCGTCCGACTCAAGAATGCGGCCGGAATGACGCTGCAATTCGGGGATCTGGGTCTGTTCGCCGCTNNCTTCCGGAGGCCTGGCGCGGACGCCTGAAACGGCGGTTCCGCTCGCCCGCCGCCATTCATGATTTGCTGGCACGCAGCGCGGGACAGGCTCCCGGCATGCGCGGCATGGACGCGCTTCTCACGGCGCTCAGCCATCTCAGCGAAAAAGAGGCGCACGCGGCGCTGCGCGACGTCCTTCGCATTGGCGGGATCGATTCCGTCGGGGGGCGGAGCATGGAGGAGATCGCGGAGCGGTTTCTGGAACAGGCGGCGGCCATGCGTGCAGCCGGACTGCCGGATGAATTGACCGGCCTGGTGCGACGCTTCCTCGCCGTCAGTGCCACCGCGCCGCACGCCGTGGAGAAAGTTGCCGGGCTCGCCAAGGAGGCGGGCCTCGAGCTCGACGACGCTCTCCAGACAATGGAAAGACGATTCGATCTTATCCGGCAACGGAAGGTCCCATTGGAAACGGCTGAATTTGCCACCGCCTTCGGGCGCGACATGGATTATTACACCGGCTTCGTCTTCGAGTTCCGTGCGCCCGGACCGGACGGTACCGCCAAGATCGCGGGCGGCGGGCGCTATGACAATCTGCTGACGCGGCTGGGCGCAAAAAAGCCGATGCAGGCAGTGGGCGGTTCCATTTGGGTGGAACGGCTGGCCGCACTCGAGTCGCCTGCGGTGCCGTCCACCCGGCCCCGGGGAGGCGCGCGGTGAACGGGAGAACGCTGATTCTGGCGCTGCCCTCCAAGGGCCGCCTGCACGATTCGGCCTTACATTATCTGGAGGCCGCAGGCCTTCCGGTTCGGCGCACAGGCGACGCGCGCACCTATCAGGGGATCATCGCCGGAGTTCCGGATACGGAGGTTCTCTACCTGTCCGCGACCGAGATTGCGGCGGGCCTGCACGCGGGCGCGGTTCATCTGGGCATCACCGGCAAGGACCTGATCCGCGAAACGGGTTCCGCTCCGGACACGGTGCATCTGGTTCAGGAGTTGGACTTCGGCCATGCCGACGTAGTGGTCGCCGTGCCCCGGGCCTGGATCGATGTATGCACCATGGCCGATCTCGAGGATGCGTCCCAGGCCTTCCGGGCGCGCCATCACCGGCCGCTGCGCGTGGCGACCAAATATCCCGCATTGACCCGCAGCTTCTTTGCCCGCCATGGGCTTGCCGACTACCGCATCGTGGAAAGCCAGGGCGCGACGGAGGGCGCCCCGGCGGCGGGCACGGCGGAATTGATCGTCGACATCACCTCTTCGGGCGCCACGCTCGCCGCCAACAATCTCAAGGTCGTGGACGACGGCGTCATCCTGAGGTCGCAGGCAGCCCTTTCAGCCTCCCTGGGCGCGCCGTGGAGCCCCCCAGCGCGGCGGGCATTCGCACTAATCGCCGATTGGGTCGGCGCACGCGAACGGGGCCGGACCATGCGTACCCTGCACGCCTCGCCGCCGCCCGGCGATGCCACACTCAAAATGCTGGAATCTGAACTCGACTGTCTGGTCTCGGCCGGCAAGAACGGCGCCTTCGCCGTGCATTGCCCCGAGGCGGTCCTTTACCAGGCGGTCGAGGCTTTGCGGCAGGCAGGCTGCCGCACGGTGGTCGCCGGTCGGCCCGACTATGTCTTCTCGTCCGGCAANNCCGGAACGTGGACGCCACGCGACGCCGCCAGCCCATAAATTGGACACAAATTTCAAGTAATAAGACACTTACTCCTCTCGCGCCGGGCGGTCCGGTTGCAGGCGCTCGCCATGTGCGGGCCGCCTGTCGAGCTTCCTCCCGAAACCTCCGGCGGGTACACTGTGCCGCNNCGCGGTCTTTTTTGTGCGGGGGGCGCTTTCATGGACTGGACCACGCTCACGACTTCTTTTGTCACCTTGTTCGTGGTCATCGATCCTCTGGGCGTGACGCCCGTGTTCGCCTCGTTGACCCGGAGCATGGGCTGGGGAGGGCGCATCCGCATAGCACTGGCCGCCACGCTGGTGGCCGCGCTGATCCTGTTCGGCTTCGCGCTCGGTGGCGGCGCACTGCTCAAGGCGATGGGGATCGGCATGCCCGCCTTCCGCACGGCGGGCGGTATTCTGCTGTTCCTGATCGGGCTTGAAATGATTTTCGAACAGCGCACGCCGCGCCGTGAACGGAACGTCCAGCGCAAGATCGCCGAACAGCTGGGTGAGGACGAAGAAGATGGCATCGCCGTCTTTCCCCTCGCCATTCCGCTGCTGGCGGGGCCTGGCGCCATTGCCTCCACAGTCCTGCTGATGACGGCGGCCGGAGGCGACCCGGCCGCGCGATTCGGCATCCTTGGGGCGCTGGCTCTGGTGCTCCTGACCAGCTTCGTGCTTTTGATCACGGCCAGCTTTCTGCTGGCATTGGCCGGACGCAACGCCGCCATTCTCATTACCCGCCTGATGGGGGTCCTGCTGGCAGCGCTGTCGGTACAGTTCGTGTTCGACGGAGTCAGGGAAGGAATCTTGATGCCATCCGGAGCTGGCTGACGAGGCGGTCCACGTCTTCCCCGGTGTGATAAATTCCGAAGCCGATACGCAGCCTTCCGCGCCGGCCATCCACAATCACGCCCTGCCGGCGCAAGCCATCGCAAATTCTATCCGCGTGCGCAGTCTCAAAGGCGAGAAACCGGCCGCACTGCCCCAGCCTCGGATCGACCACCAATTGATCCGTGTGCACCGGGCTCAACGGGTCCTCCCGCAACTGGTCGAGAAACAGGATTTGCAGATGTCGGACATATTCGGTCATGCGGTCCACTGTCAGCCGACGCTCGGCCAGCCATTCGAGCACGGCTGTGAGACGGTAGAGCCCGGAAGGATCACCTTCCGCGCCCCCGAAGCGCCGGGCCCCCGACAGGGCGAACACGCCGACCGGCCCCGGTTCGCCTTCATCACCACCCGGAAAGCCTCCCGTGTCCCTGGGCCGGGCGTCCGTATCCGAAGGGACATGCATGAACGCGATACCCTCGCCGGCCATCGCGTATTTGCCGCCGCCCGCCACGTAAAACGCCCGCTCTTCAATGGGGCATAGATCGACGGGCACGGCCATGAAGCTGTGGGTGCCGTCGAACACGATCACCGTCGCGGGATCGGAAACGGCGGCGACGATGTCCTCCAGCGCAGGCACGACGAATCCGGAATCGAAGAACACATGGCTGAGCCAGACGAGATCGTGCCGGCCCTTCCCGGCCTCGGCCATGAAACGCTCGGGGAAGGAATCGAATGGCTGAGCCGGAACCCGCACGGTTTCCGCCAGCCCGTGATCTTCCAGACGTGCGATTTGCCGGTCGAATCTCGGAGGCTCCGAGTCGCTGGTCAGAAGGCGCACCGGCCGGCTCGACGGCAGGCAGGAAAGAATTCGCATCAAAAATTCGTGAACACCCGAACCGAAGGCGAACGTGTCGGGGGCGCTCAGATTGAGCAGCGTGGCGAGCCGCTTGCTGGCGCGCGGGCGCAATACGGTCCACGGCCAATTCGCATCCAGCAGCCGCGCGGCATCGCGCCATGCATTCAGCTGTGCCTCATAAGTAACGTCCGGCCACGGATGGTGACCTTGCGGAGCGAAGTGCAACGGCGCCTCGCGGCGACCGAAGGTGCGTGCAAAGAAGGGTTTCCAACTCATATTCGGAACATCCGAAATCCGCACCGCGTGCCGTCACCGCTTGCCCGGCGCGGCGTAGCGGTAGGACATGGCCTTGTGCACGCCTTCCGGCAGGGGCGGCAGGCTGGAGCGCGGGATCAGGAAAGTGGCGATGGCGAAAAGGTCCTCGAACACCCGGTGCCGGTCCGCCGTCTCGCGAAGATATCCGTGTCCGGAGGAGCCGCCCGTTCCGACCTTGCGGCCGATCATGCGCTGGGCCATGAGCGCGTGGCGCAATCGCCAGGTGCTCATGGCCTCGTCGATGTCCATGAGTACCGAGAGCAGGCGAAACGGCAATTGCAGCACGGGCTCGTCCCGGTAAAGATGAATGAACAGCGTTGCCTTCACGGCCGGACGGCTCAGACGCCAAGCGCCCCGTTCGCGCAATTCCTGATAGCGCGACTCGTCGAACAGGGCATCGAGCATGTTCCGCGCCCGCTCGAGGGAAGCAAGCTGGCGGCCGCGCTCCTCCGTAGACAGATATTTATTGGATTCGATCAGCTCGCGTTCGGACGCCAGCATGTCATGCAGCGCGCGCGTATAGGCGCGTTCGAAATCGAAATCCTTCATGTCCACGAAAGGTGTACGCGCCAGCCAGCCGTCGAGCTGGGCGAGCAGCGACGGACGCCCCTCGACCTTCGACAGATATTCGCGCTCTTCGGGCTTCAGCCGCGCATCGTAGAGGCCGCCATCCAGGGAAACTCGCTTCTCGCGCCGCAGTCCGAGCCGGATTTCCAGTTCCCGGAACTGCACGCTTTGAAAGCCCGAGGCAGGCATGAGCAGGTCCCGGAATTCCAGGAAGTCCATCGGCGTCATNNCGTCATGGTTTCGAGAATATCCACCTGCTGGATCAGCAGCTTCTCGATCGAGAGCACGCGCTCCAGGGCGTGCACGATCTTTCCGGTATCGGTGTCCTCGACCACAGCCCCGGCAAAAATCTCCTGCACCCGGTCGAGCTCGAACAGGATTTGCTTGAACCACAATTCGTAGGCCTGATGGATCACGATGAAGAGCATTTCATCATGGGCGGGCCTGCCCCGGCGCTCGCTTTCGCGGCGCTGGAGGCTTAAAAGCTCAGCCAGTTGCAGGTATTCGGCATAATGCATGGGGCCTCCTTGCGGACTAGACCCTATCGCGCAATTCTCACCATGTATATGGTGCGTGCAGCACCCTTGGCGGGCAGGGATGCCCGTATNNGCGGCCCCGGCGCCGGTATGGTCGGTAAGGGAAGGGGCAGGAACCCGTACAAGAGGCGGGCTCCCGTGCCGGTGCATTACTCCGGTGACCGATTGGGCCGGTCTACTTTTCCGGGTTTTTCCCTTGTGATGACTTTCACATTGTCGCCCTCGATCACGACCACCGTGCGGCCTCTGTCGTCCTTTTCGATCTCGATTGTCGCGTCCTTGCCGGCGCGCAAGACGATGACGCGCTTCTCCCGCAAGGTCTTGCCGGCTTTCTTCGCCGCTTTCACGGCGGCCTCGCCCGCCCGCGTAACCCGGACTTCGACGTCCTCCGCGTGTTCGGCAAGACGGTCACCGGCATCCCGGAGCCGTTCACGCACTTCGTCCAGTGTTTCGCGATATTCTTCCGACATGGCGTCGAGCTTCTCCCCGTCAAGCTCCACGCGAATGTCCGCCTCCAGGTCTTCAAGCGCCTGTGCGACATCGGCCACGGCGTCGCTGACGGCCTCTTCCACATCGCGCGCGATCTTGTCGCCGTCGATACCGTGCCTCGTATCCGCGTCGTCTTTGCCGGCGCCGTCCCGATCTTCGGCGTCCTTGACCTTGGCCTTTTTGTCGGCTTCGCCACGCAGGGCCACGCGTAAGCCGGCGGTTTCTTTCGCTCCGGCGCTCTTTGTGCCTTCGGTCAGGGGCGAGGTTCCTGTTGCATGCGCCGGGCCGGCCTGCCCGCTCATCAGGCTCGCCGCAATCAATCCCGCGAGGGGAATGGCGAGCATTCTCCAATTCACATTCATGGCAATCACCTGTTCAAGAGGTCCGGAAGCGGCGCTTTCGGATCGAACCTGCACCAATGGGTATTACGAGAGGGCTTCCATAGCGTTACATCTTTGTCATCAGGCCCGTTACTTGTCGCGCCATGCCATTGCGGCCGGAGAGTCGTCACGTTAGGTTAACGCCAGCGACGGGCAGGTCCGGATTGCCGGCCTGCAAGCCAGTCATCCTCTATGGTCTGCACTACGTTCAGAACGATGGGTCACACCAGAAACGGGAATTGGGAAGAACCGCCGAATAAGCGGAGACCGCTTCGTGTCCTCCCGGCGCTCGTGGCGCTTGGCGTCGTTGGGGCTCTGGCGTCCGAAACCGATGCATCGGAACCGGCCGCGCCGGTGGCCAACTACCGGTCCTTGATCTTGATGCCTGTCTCCGCTATTGCAGCGCCCGTGCTGTTTCCGGCCGGTATTCATGAGCGCCGCCGGGCCGGTGCAGGGCGGGCGGGCCTCGCCGTCCGCTCCAATTGGCGGAAAATGACGATAACTGCGGGCCCCGGCGGGCATTTCTACGTGACGGCGAGAGTCAAGAAACAACCGCCCTCCTATTCACTTGTGGACATTACCTTTCTGGTGGATNNGACGCCGAAGCGCTGGGCTTCAATATGCGCGATCTGGAATTTAGCGGCGTTTCGCAAACTGCGAATGGCGAGGTCCGCTTTGCCGCCGTGGTCCTGCCGGAGCTTCGGGTCGGCTCTTTCAAGGTCAAGAATCTGCCCGCCTCCGTGGTGGACGGCGATCTCGAAATTTCGCTGCTGGGCAACAGTTTCCTCAGTCGGCTGAAGAGTTACCAGGTCGCCGACGACCAGCTTGTCCTGAGGTGGTGAGGGCGCACATGGCGCCTCACTGCGTCGCCTTCGACTGCTCCGGGGCAGCGTTGGCCTCTCGGACGAATGCGGTCATGCCATCGAGATCGATGCGTTCGAGATAAGCCTTTACGTGGTCGAGCGCCACGGTGGCGGGTTCGCCGGCGTGAATGCCCTCCAGCGTCAATGTGCCATTTTTGCCCAGAAGCAGCGCTGCNNCGCTCCGCATGGTTATGCCCTGCCGGGAGGCGAAGGCAAAGGGCACGATGCCCTGGGCGGCCAGAGCCGCCGCCGCCTTGGAATCGCGACGCTGGACGTCGTTGACATGTTCGATGATCTGTACGCCGCGCCGGTCATACGTATTGAGAGAGATGCGCAGGCCGCCGCCGTCGATGTTGTAATCGCGCGAAACCTCGACGCGCTTGGGCGGTACATCGCCGGCGGCCTTTCCCCCGGCGATCACGCTTTCGCCGTAGGTCGGGTTAGACACCGTCCAGCCGTCAAGTGGCGGCGGCATCAAGTCCGCCGGACCGGCGGCAGCTGCGAGACAAACNNACAAACCGCTCCGAAAAGGGCGGCGGTGAACGCCCCCGTGATTGCGCGGCGCATGGCATTTCTCCCCATTTATCGATTCGCGAACGCTATCCTAACCGGAAAATCAAGCCCGGGGTGAGACAACGCGTCGATTAAAGTGCGGCCCCCGCCATGCACCAAAGAAAAACCCCCGCGGAAAGGCTTCCGCGGGGGCATTG
>JABAOG010000562.1_pt1 | contig 10558 bp, 7 predicted proteins | sample 7062131 | NCBI WGS metagenome assembly JABAOG01 (sample SAMN14538629, study PRJNA623070) | marine sediment metagenome | biome: marine biome [ENVO:00000428]; feature: marine pelagic biome [ENVO:01000023]; material: deep marine sediment [ENVO:00002113] | place: India: Arabian Sea | collected... | reverse complement strand
CATAGGTACTGATCCAGGGTGCGATGTGATCATCTTCGGTCGAGATAAAGTAGGCCGGGGTATCAATAGTGCTGACATCAATCGGCACGTCACCGATGCTGATCCCGCCCTTGTCCTTGAAGCTGTTTTCCAGATACATCTTGCGCAGATAGGTGCTGTGCATCTTTGCCGGCATGCGTGTGGAATCGGAATTCCAGTAAAGCAAGTCGAAGGGGAACGGTTCCTTGCCCAACAGATAGTTGTTCACATAAAACGACCAGATGAGATCGTTTGAACGCAGCATGTTGAATGACATCGCCATATCCTTGCCGTCATGATATCCCTGTTCATTCATCTTGTTCTCAAGGGCCTTGACCTGCTGCTCATCGATGTAGACACCGAGATCGCCTGGGTCCGCAAAATCAATCATGGTGACAAAGAAGGTCGCGGATTTAATCCGCTCATCCTGTTTTGCCTTGAGATAAGAGAGTGCCGCAGCCAACAGGGTACCGCCGATGCAGTAACCCACTGCATTGACTTCGTGCTCACCGGTAGACGTTTCAATCACATCCATCGCGGTGATCAGGCCATCGAAAATGTAATCCTCGAAGTCAATCTCGCTGTGGTTCTCATCAGGATTGATCCAGGAGATGACGAATACCGTGTAGCCCTGTGCCACCAGCCATTTGATCATGGAATTCTTGGGCTGGAGATCGAGGACATAGTATTTGTTAATCCATGGCGGCACGATCAATAAGGGTGTCTTGTACACGGTTTCGGTTGAGGGTGTGTACTGGATCAATTGCATCAGATCATTCTGATAAATAACCTGGCCCGGCGTAGTGGCAATATTTACGCCCAGCTTGAACGCTTCCTTGTCAGCCATGCTGATCTGCAACTGGCCGGTCCTGGGATCGAAATCCTTGCAGAAATTCTGAAACCCCTTCACCAGGTTCTGGCCCTGAGTCTGGAGCGCATGCTCCAGGACTTCCGGGTTCGTCAGCGCGAAGTTACTGGGTGACATGGCATCAACAAACTGCCTGGTATAAAACTCCAGTTTATGGGCTGCTTTTTCATCCAGGCCTTCAATGTTACTGACGGTCTTGAGGATCGCATCGGCACCCATCAGATAGGACTGCTTGATAAAATCAAAAAAGGGATTCAACTCCCAGGCCTCATGCTTGAAGCGACGATCAGTCGGCTTGTTATTGCCTTCTTCTGCCCCGGCCTTGCCCATGAACCGGGACATCGAATCCTGCCAAAGGCTCAGGCAAGAATCCATCGAATTCAACTGATCCTGCAGCAGCTGCTCAGGGGTGCCCGTCCAGGACTGTGTCAGGTCAACCATCGCCTGACTGAGGCCAAAGGGGTCAAACGGATTGAAAGTGGCCTGACCGTCCTCGGTTTCCGTCTCNNCGACCATCGCCTGACTGAGGCCAAAGGGATCAAACAGATTATAGGTGGCCTGGCTGTCCTCAGTTTCCGTCTCTCTGGCCTTTTTCTTGGCTGCAGTATTATTCATGTTTCTCTTTTCCATTAAGGAGTTAGGGAACCAATCATCAATTATGGTGCACTGCAATATAGTCGCTAAGCGCCTGCTTGTCAAAAAATAGTCATATTCCTTGTGAACACGGTCAGGACGATATGCCGCTGTCCGGTTAGTAACCGGCTGCCTGTGTTGACGGGGTGTATGACTACAGACTGGAAGTATAAATGAGTACTAGCGGCCAGCACCCAGAACTGCTTCACGCTCCCGGCGGATATCCTCAATGAGTTTGTAGGCAACATAGTATTTATAGATATTACGCACATAGATCACGGGCTCTCTGCTGATAGTCCGTGAGGCGGCAACTTCCACATGCCCGAACCATTTATTAGGGTCAAAACCCATCTTACTGGCCTGCTTTCGTGCCTTAGTAATGTTTGCCGGTCCCGCATTATAGGCTGCAAATGAAAACAGCAGCCTGTCCACCGGGTCGATCTTCTTTGAACTGAAATAGCGATCCCGTACGAATCTTAGATACTTTACGCCGGCATGGACATTATTTTCAGCCTCGTGGATATTGTTGATGCCGACATTGGGATCCTTTGCCGTACTGGGTCGGACCTGCATAATACCTATTGCACCTGCCGGACTGCGTTTACTCTGATCGAGTTTCGATTCCTGGTATGCCTGTGCAGCAATCATTAACCAATCAAAATCATAACGCCCTGAATAGTGCTTGATGATCTCGATGGTTTCTTCATAGCGTTGCCTACTCTTGTTATCCCTGACATTTTCAACCCAATCCGTGTTTTTGAGATAGCGGTTGATCATGATATTACCTAACAACGTTCCTTTTCGTGCTGTTTTGACAAAGCCATTGACAGCCTCAAGGAGCTTTGGAGTGTCCTTTCGGACAGCCCAAGCAATAGAACGTCCCGAATGTACAGCAAGATCATCATGCACCTTGATCTTAGTGAACACCTGGGCCCAAAGTTCCGCCTTGTGACTGTCTACAATCACTGCAGGCAAGATCCCTGCGTTAACCATTTCCAGCAGATCATGGTCTTCAAGCAGTTCATCGGCCTTATGAATCGGTATCTTTCGCTTTTTCTCTTGCTTGCGACTATTATTCAGCAAAGTCAGATGCTCGTAGTAACTGCTGGATTCTCGCACATGTAATCCTGTTAAAATCAGATCATCGAATGACTTGACATCGGGTGCAGCAGGACCCGTGATGACCAGCTCACTAATGTCAGAATAAAGTGGATCTGAAAAATCAACCTGTTCCACTCGTTCAGTAGTAATAGTAAGATTGGCTGCAATAATTTCGCCCTTGCCTGCTAAGAGATTCTGAATCAGTTTGTCGCGCGAGACGGGCAATAACAGTACTCGCAGATGTCTGGCTTTCTTGCCAAATTGTTCCTTGAGGTAATTTTCAAAGGCCCGCGTTAATTCCACGATGAGACCATTCTGCTCAATGCCATCAAAGGTAAAAAAGAGCGGATTATAGGTCGTCAGTACACGAATAAATCCGTGCTCCAACATTCCATCCAGATTGCCTTTCCGGGGATCTCCAGCGTGGTCGAGAAAGACCTCTTTGTCTGATGGTTGATTTGCTGTTGCCGCTTGACTGAAGAGCAACATCATAAACAAAAACAGTTTAATCGTAGTTTTATGAATTAAATTAACCACGACTCTTGTCGTTATTATCCCGTCGGACACGCACTTCAATCGGCTTGCTGGCATCAAGGTGTACATCGCGTTGCGGGAAGGCGATGGTGATCCCGGCCTCCTTGAACTTGCGGTTAATGGCCTCATTGAGTTCTGTGATGGTCTGCAAGCGATCTTCCATGGACGGCAGATAGGCCCTTAACTGCAGATTGAGTGTGTTATCACCAAAGTTATCAAACGTCAGTAGCGGCGCTGGATCATCCAGCACATTCTCATGTTCATCTGCAGCCTCTTTCATCAGTTCCAGCGCCCTTTTCACATCACTGCCATAAGCAATGCCCACCTGAATATTGGCCCTGTTGATCGAATCACTGAGCGTCCAGTTCAGCAGTCGGCCGGTTATAAATTCCTTGTTCGGCACGAGCAATTCCTGCCGGTCCCAGTTGGTGATCGTTGTCGCCCTGATCTGGATTCGGGTCACTGTGCCGGTGGTATTACCTACGGTGACGATGTCACCAACCCGTATCGGCCGTTCAAACAATATGATCAGGCCGCTGATAAAGTTGGCAACAATCTCCTGGAGTCCAAAACCGATACCCACACCGAGGGCAGCAACCAACCACTGTATCTGGGACCAGCTACCACCCAGGAAAGTGAAAAATACGATGATCCCTATCGCAAAGATGCTATAACGCAACAACGTTGCCGCCGTGTACCTTGCCCCCGGGGTNNAACAAGGTTGCCGCCGTGTACCTTGCCCCCGGGGTGATCGATATCCGCTGCAACAGGATAAACTCCAGGATAGCAGGTAGGCCCCTGGCCGCTGCAATGGTCACAATAATAACAATAATGGCAAGCGCCATATCCGCCAATGTCACCGGCACGGATTTCGGCACCCCATCGACTATCTCGGTCTGGTGCCAGAGTGAAACATCTTCAAGAATACCGAACGCCGGCAGGACCGGTGCCCATATCAACCAGAGGCCGATAACACCGGCAAACAGGACAACCGTGTTCAACAGCTTTTGACTCTGCACATTCAGGCTAACGATATCGACCTCGTGCTCATCCACTTCCGGTGCCTCGTCACCGCCTGTCTTTTCGGATTTTGTCTGTGCAGTTTTCTCAGCACCTGTTTCATGCAGGAAAGCCTGTAATACAACCAGCCTTCGACCCACGATTAATAGCCAGCGAACCACCAGGCTGTGAACCAGAACCAGGAAAAATATCAGCCAAAGCATATCGATGAGATTCCGTGTGAGTGTTGCACCTGTGTAGAGATAACCCATCAGCACCAGTATCAGCATGGTGACAGTCAGAGTAACAAGGGCCCCCAGCCACAAAGGACGTAAACGATTCAGTACACTCGCGGTATGACTGGCCAGAAAATCAGCAATCACACCTCCGCGGGGAGTGAATACACGAATAATAAAAAAGCCAATGGATCCAATCGCAAACAGCACAACCAGCACTGCCAGTCCACCGCCATAGCCGACCCTGTCGATATTGACACTGTGAACAGCAATAAAGAGTGCTGGCAGGAAAAGCACCATCAACAAATTTAACTCCTGATGAATCTTTCTGACAGCGTTGACAGGCCAACGCAAATGTCTCGCAGCCAGACCATCAGGAATACAGATGTCGGCAAAGAACAACAAGATGATAAATTCACGGGAGAAGCGCATCAGTCCGACTCCCACCGCATTGGAGAATTCACTGATATCGGGTGCAGAAACTAGTAACCAGCCAATCAGCATTAATAACAACGGCAGCGGTGCTGCGGCGAGCGCCGTCCACATCAAAGCCATTAGCGTTTGAATAAAGTTATCACTAGGCGCTTGACGGATATCCTCACCTGTCAAAAGCACCTTTTTGAGAAAACGTCTGCGCAGAAGTATTAACAGTCCAAGTAGGACAACAGCAAAAGCGATTAGATAGTTATCAGTCAATTGCCTTCTCAGGTCCCTGACCGTCTGGTACCAGTTCCCAGGTGATAAGAGCCTGCCTACTTCATCAGGCAGGTTGTCAAGCAAGGAGAGACTGACTGGCTCGATACTCCGAATCCACAGCAGTCTTTTTCTGAGGTACTCGCTGTAGCTCTCAATGATGTCAATGAGCTGCCGCTGGGCAAGTTCAAGCTCTCCCAGTGCCCGCAGATAATTACCTTCGGTTGAAACCGCCTTCTTGAGCAGGTCCAGGCGGGTAGTGATCAATTCCCTGAGTTCACTTTCAATATCGTATACCTGGTGCGGTGGTAGGTCCTTGGTTAACTGGTCAATGTAGCTGTCAATGTCACGTAGTTTACGAAGCTCCTCGCCGTACTGTATCTGTCTTAGTCCCACATCAATGATCAGTTGTTCGCGTTCCCTGGCTTTCTGGCGAATCGATGCCAGCTCAGGTAGAGACCGGCGCTGTTCCATCAGCACCCTTCCCAGTGCCTCGCTTAATCCGGCCACTTCGAGTTTTTGTTTGACCGTGTTCAGTTCTTCCCTGAGGCGACTGGTATTTTCGCGGGCCTCATTGTACTCGCTGGTAATACTCTCCAGTTGCTGAGCTGTTGTTTTTAATCTATCACCAAGTGCGACATTGTTTTCAGCCAGGTTCTGGATCAGGGGGTGCTTTTCCTTGAGTTTCTCCTGAACCGCTTCCGCTTCCTGCTGGACTTGCTCGGCCTCTTCCAGGCGACTCTTACTGAGTCGATTCTCGAGCAGTTGTACACGAGTGGAGACATAATTAACATTGTATTCCGCGAGANNGAGTGCATGGGCCCGGGTTTCCTGTTCCCATTTCCGTGCCTGCTTCATCTCGGCGGTCTCATCCGGTGGTGCGGACCGATTCAGTTCCGCATTGACTTCTTCAAGTTCACGCTGGGCAGCGATCAATCTATCGCGAGCAACTGCAGGTCTGTTGATCTGGTTCTCCAACCGCTTGTTAATATCCGAAAGTTTTGCCTCGACAGCCGCCAGGTCAGCCCTTTCCTTCCCCAGTAAAAGCTCAAGTTCAGATTGCGTTACGTCCTCGGACAAGTCCAAGACCGCTTCGGGGGTAATCTTTTCTCTTCGCTCAAGGGTTTTCCGGATTTTTTCTGTCTCGGCCGGTGCACTCTGTCGTCCCTGCGTAAATAAATCCGCATCTGATTGGTAGTTTTGAGCCTGATTCAGATTGGTTAATGCCCTGCGATAGAGTTCTGTCAGCGTCGCCTTGGTCTGTTCATCCATGGCGGTTGCTGCGCTGACTTCTTCAATCTTGCTTTCCAGGACCTTTTGAAGTTCACCTGGTATCACCCAGTCAGTCTGCTCAGCAGCGCCGGCACTAACGGGAGCAATTATCAAAAACAGCCAAACGACTGAAAGGATGGCACGAATGGGTTTGGCAATACCTTGCTTAATATACCTTTTCATAATCCTGTTGTTTTTTTATTGAATCGCCGGGTAATTCAGTGGAGTTCCTGTGCACATTATCTGTCGATCGCAGAATCCAGCTGCTCAGCAATTTCATGGCTGAATTGATTGAGCACATCACTCATTGCCGTTGCGATTGCTCCGGGGTCATTTGAATTTGCGGCCTGGGACTCAAATCTTCGACGCAGCGGTGCCAAGATAGTATTCCGCTCGGAATCCATGAGACCCCATTGCATAATCAGAGTAACCTTACCATTAACATCTGCATCAAATCGACTGACACTACCAAGGATCCAGTAATCAAAATCAATGGACGTTATGTGTGGATAGGCTACAACAATGACATTACTGAGCAGACTGTCCAGATTACTTGCGATAACGCTGTGCATGGCCTGATCCAGTGGTTCAGCCCAACGGGAAAAATCATCGATAATGACCTCGGCATTGTCAGTGCGGGTGACAATCTGTGTTCTTTTCAGGTATTCCGGTATGCGCAAGGGACCCAGACGTACGATGATAGAATTCTCCGCATCGTTCTCCATGACTGGTTCATTTGGTTGAAGGCTGTAGTACCGCACCGGCGGTGAGCTGGCACATCCCACTACTAATGCCGACAGTAATAAAAGAATAATCAAATATGCCAGACTCGCACTGGATTGTTTTACCATCATTGGTTCTTTCCTCTTAACAGTGCCTCGGGATTACGTTCTACATAATCAAAAAACTCGCGTATCGCTCTGGCTGCTGACTCAACCTGATCCAGAGTGGACTCCAGCTGATACATTTGCACGGAGTCACCTTTTAACTGACCCCTGACCTCAATCAGAGTCTCTTCANNCTCTTCACTGCTAATCAGAACATCATTCAAGGCTGTCAATGTCGATTCAAAGCTGGTGCCCAGTGTTTCAACCTGTCCATCCGCTTCATTAAAGAGTTCTGAGGCTGCTGAGGCCGCACCCTGAAGGTCCTCAAGCTCAGATTGCATTTTATCCAGTGTGACCTGTAATGAGGTGGACAATTCCTGGGTATCTTTATCATTGATAATCTGGTTTAAACCAGCCAATGTCTCGCTAATATCGGGGGAATTAACAAGTCCCTCCAGCCCTTCGAGGACAGCGATGACTCGCTCCGTTAATTCCTTGAAGTCAACATTTTCTCCAAAATCCGCTATCCACTGCTCCAGCTTGGTCATGAGGGCCTTCAGTTCAGATGGAACCGTGGGTATCTCCGGATAGGGCGGGGATTCATCGCGCAAAATGGCGGGGGTATCCGGGCGTAAGACCAGTTTAACCACGAGTTGGCCGGTCACAAAGCTTTGTGTCTCAAGCTGGGCCCTCATGCCGGCATCATGAACGACTCGATCATGACTGACCTCACCGCGTTCATCTGAATCAAGTATTTTTCCGTTTTGCGTGACGATGAAATTATCCAGCAGGATCTGCATGGTCACCCGGGTGCGCGTATTAAAAGTCACCCAATCCATCAATAAGGCGATATCGGTAACATAACCGACCCTCACCCCGTTGAGCAAGACATTGGAACCAACGCGCAACCCCTGGGTATCTTCGGTAAAATAGGCGACATATTTTTGACGGTTGGTGAAGATTTCAGACCCACCAAACAACGCAACCGATACTGCAATGAGAATCGCAGCGCCAACAACAAAGGCACCGATAAGCGTGGTGTTGATCTTCTTGCTCATGCGACTTGCACCTCGACCTTCCCACGATGCAGAAAGTTACGCACGACAGGATTACTATTGTGATCACGCAGTTCTTTCGGGTCCCCTGTCGCCAGCTGGGTCCTGGCATCAGTATCCAGAAACACTGAGTTATTCGCTATTGCAAAAATACTCGCCAGTTCATGGGTCACAACCACAACGGTGGTACCAAGGCTGTCACGCAGTTCAAGGATCAGATCATCGAGCAGTTTTGCACTGATGGGATCCAGTCCGGCAGACGGCTCATCAAAAAACAGGATCTCCGGATCCAGGGCCATGGCCCGCGCGAGACCGGCACGTTTCTTCATGCCACCCGAGATCTCATTCGGATAATAGTCTTCAAACCCTGCAAGGCCGACCAGCATCAGCTTATAGGCAGCCACCTCCCGTATTTCGGCATCACTGAGACTGGTATATTGCGTCAAGGCCAGGCCAATATTCTCGGAAAGGGTCATCGAACTCCAGAGCGCGCCCGACTGAAACAAAGTGCCAAACTTACGCTTCATTGCCTCTTGTTCTTTTATGCTGGAGGACCAGAAGGGCTTACCATCAAAATAGACCTCGCCCTTTGCAGGACTCTTCAGGCCAATCATGATCTTCAACAAGGTACTCTTGCCGCAGCCGGAACCGCCCATAATAATAAAGACATCACCATGATTGACGGTGAAATCAAGATCCCTCTGTATGACAAAATCACCATAGGCCATCGTCAAATCCTCAACGACGATATGCGCTTCGCCGGTTTTCATCTCATATCCCCAGGTTGATATAAATGACAGTGAGGATCGCCGCACTGACAACAATAAGAACGATTCCCAGGACAACGGCCCTGGTGGTACTCTGACCAACTGCCATGGCACTGCTGCCACACGCCATCCCCTGCTGGCATCCGGCCAATGCAACCAGACTACCATAGACCAGACTCTTGAATAATCCTCCAAGCAAGCTGTTCATTTCAACAGCACTAATCGTTTGCTGTGTGTATTGCACCAGGCTGACATCCAGCATCATAAGACCAACGAGCGTACCGCCAAGGATTCCCATCAAACTTGAATACATGGTCAACAGCGGCATCATCACCACCAGGGCGATAATCCGGGGCGTCACCAGAAAATCAATCGGGTTCACACCCAGCGTGCTCAAGGCGTCGACTTCCTCATTAACCTTCATGGTTCCAATCTGGGCAGCGTAAGCAGCGCCCGTGCGACCAGCCATAATGATCGCGGTCATGATCGCCGCCATTTCCCTAACCATGGCCACCGCAACCAGATCGGCAGTGTAGATGCCGGCCCCGAACAGACTGAGTTGTTTGACGCCCACAAAAGCGAAGATCATGCCAATCAAAAAACTGATGAGGCTAACGATAGGCAAGGCTTCAGCACCAGCCTCCTGAAAATACAGGACCAGATCTGAACGCAAATAAGTTGCCTTTCCCCGCAGATAACGGGAGAGCGACAGCATCAATTCACCGGTAAACCTCAGCAAATTCCTCTGCTCTTCATACGTGCGCAGGGTGGCTTCACCAACCTGATCCAGAAGTCCTTTCTCATCATGACCCCGCCTTGCGCCTTCACGCTCTTTTACCGCAAAGGCCAGTGCAACCAGCCGGCGCGCGCCCTCAGGCAAGCCGGTTTCATCAACCACTATCCCCTGCGAACTGGCGGCGTGTATGATCTTGATGACTGCCTTGATAAACCCGGTATTCCAATTGCTAAGCTCATCAGTAATAAAGACCAGTCGTTCAGGCCTGGGGGATTGCTTGAGCCGATCGACAATACTGTCCACTGACGGCAGGTCCTGACCCAGTAGCCAGTCACCCGCGAATGTGATCCCGAGGTCACCCCCCCCCTTGTCATCATATGTGAGTGTCGTGATGCTCACGCGCTGATGATCGTAAAAGGCATCCGTGACAATGCTATTTCAGGCCAGTTGGTTATCAAAACTTGGTTCCCAATCAATTGTTATTATCTAGGAAATGGCTATTCAGTCCCCCATGACTATAAATTAACATAACTGACTGAAAATAGGGCCTAGCGGAGGGATAACACCAGGTGAAGGGAATTCTATGATGGCGTCTCCAAGGGGACTGGCTGCGGTACTTCCCTGTGCCTTGCCGCTTCGCGGTCGCTGTGCGCTCCAAATCGTCTGTCCTGACGATTTGTCGAACCGAGAATTCTAATCCAAATTCGTGATTACCCTTCCCATAAAAAAAAAGGACCATAATGGTCCTTTTTTTATGGATGGCGTCCCCAAGGGGATTCGAACCCCTGTTGCCGCCGTGAAAGGGCGGTGTCCTAGGCC
>JABAOG010037215.1_pt1 | contig 10561 bp, 11 predicted proteins | sample 7062131 | NCBI WGS metagenome assembly JABAOG01 (sample SAMN14538629, study PRJNA623070) | marine sediment metagenome | biome: marine biome [ENVO:00000428]; feature: marine pelagic biome [ENVO:01000023]; material: deep marine sediment [ENVO:00002113] | place: India: Arabian Sea | collected... | reverse complement strand
CGATCGTCGAGTCGAACTCGTCGAAGTGCCCTCGTACCTTGCTCACCATCAGGTGCCTGGCGACGAAACCGATCTTGGTGTGAGCCTCGTCCAGTTTCCAGACACCGGTGTCGATGCTCGGGCGTGTGGTCGTCTCTGTCGTCACGGTCTTCTCCTTCTGTCATATCGCCGTGATTAGTTGATTAAGACAACCATTGTGAGTCGCAACTATTCCTAGAATGTGCGACATGACCGACAGCCCCTCCTCGCGAGTCCGCGCCTGGCGCGAGCTCATGCACGTCCACTCGGCCGTCACCAACGCGATCGATGAGAGGCTGCGGGCAGAGGTGGGCATCCCCGGGACCTGGTACGAGGCCCTGGTGGAGATCGCCTTCGCCGGTGGGACCATGCGGATGAATGAATTTGCCAGGGAGACCACCCTGACAAAGAGCGGGGCCACCCGTTTCGTCGACCGTCTCCAGGATGCCGGCCTCGTGGAGCGGTTGGTCTGCCCCACCGACCGTCGCGCCTATCAACTGTCGCTGACCGCGAAGGGCAAGGAGATCCAGCGAGCGGCCGACCCGCACGTCCTCTCGGTGATCGACGACGAGTTCGGCCGTCATCTCAGCGACGACGATGCCGACACTCTGCTCGGCACCCTGATGCGCATTCGAAAGGTGCCGGCGGCCACCTAGCCTTGGCGGTCATGAGCAGCCAGGAGCATGTCACCAGCGATCAGCAGACGTGGCGGGTCGTGGCCCACGCCTCGGCATTCATCCAGTTGGCCGGGATCCCTTCGGTCGTCGGCCCCCTCGTGGTCTGGCTGATCAAGCGTGACGACCCCGTGGTGGAGCCCCATGCACGGGATGCCCTCAACTTCCAGCTGTCCGTCCTCATCTACTTCGCAGCAGGGGCCGTCATCGCCTTCGTGGCCGCTCTGACGATCGTCGGCATCTTGTTAACCGTGCTCATCGTCATCCTCCTCCTGGTGCTCTTCGTGTTGGAGCTCGTCTTCGCTCTGCTGGGGACGCTGGCCGCCTCGAGAGGCGAGCGGTATGCCTATCCGATGAGCCTCGACCTGATCAAGGGCTAGGTCGAGGATATGGCCGACCTGCTCGGCACTGCGGCCCTGGTTATCACCATCCTCATGCTGGTCACATGGGTGGTCAGTGTCGTGGTGAACGATGCATCGATCGTGGACATCGTTTGGGGACTCGGGTTCGTCCTCGTCACCTGGGCGGGCTTTCTCTTCTCCGACCTGGACACGACGACCGAGCGGTCGATCCTGATGCTCGTGATGGTCACCGTGTGGGGTCTCCGGCTTACCGGCTATCTCGCCTGGAGGAACATCGGCAAGGGTGAGGATCGTCGCTACCAGCAAATGCGAAAGAAGAGCCCGGACTCGTTCTGGCTCACCAGCCTCTACCGGGTCTTCGGAGCTCAGGCGGTCTTGATGTGGGTGGTTGCGGTCCCCGCCGTGGTGACCCAGGGTAGCGGGGGCGCATTGATCTGGCTCGACTACGTGGGGGCGGCGGTCTGGCTGGGAGGGCTCTTCTTCGAGACCGTGGGCGACCTGCAACTGGCACGGTTCAAGGCACGGCCGGACTCGAAGGGCAAGGTCATGGACCGCGGCCTGTGGCGCTACACGCGCCACCCCAACTACTTCGGCGACTTCTGCGTCTGGTGGGGCATCTATCTGGTGGCGGCGGCGGGCGGCGCTTGGTGGGCGATCTTCTCCCCCATCGTGATGACCGCCCTGCTGATGAGATATTCGGGAGCAGGGCTGTTGGAGAAGACCATCACGCGGCGTCGCCCGGAGTACGAGGAGTACATCCGGACGACGAACGCCTTCTTCCCGGGCCCTCCCAAGAAGGCCGCTTAGGAGCTCACGGCAGGTACACCGCCGTCGCTCCGGTGACCAGGTTGTCAACGACCACCACGTTCATGGCGATCGGAGTGTGGGCGACAACCCCGTAGACGGGCTCCCCGGCGTAGGTCCCGTCGTACAGCTCGGCGAACTGTGAAGCGTCTACCTCCACCGTCTGAGCGGTGTCGTCCCCCGAGATCATCTCGAACACGGCACCCTCACCGACGTGGAGAAGTTCCATGATGATCTCGTCGTTGTCGATGTAGAAGTCGTTGGGCAGGTCCTCGCCGTCGGCGATGACCCCGTCCTCGACGGCTGCCTGGCGCGCCTCCTCCCCGGACAGGAACTCGGCCAGGTCGAGGCCCAGATTCATCTCCCCGGTCTCGTCCTCTCCGACGGTCACGAAAGCGAACCATGTCCCGTCGTCGATGGCAGGAGGAACTCCCTCGGTTGTGGTGGTCGTGGGCTGGTCCCCTGTCGCGTCGGAACATCCGGCCAGGACGAGGACTGCCCCCAAAACGGCCAGGAACGGCCGCAGAATCGAGCCTCTCAACTCTTTTCCTTCTCTTAGTGCCGCCGGCCTACGGGTCGTCCCCCGAGCACCCGCGCGGACGGATCCTGATATGACGTCACGACCGTCGAATTGGTTTCCGTGGATTTGGCTTCACTGGTAGTGGAGCCGCAGCGACTCCCAGGACCGTTCCACGAAACAGTCGACCGCCTTGATGACGGCGATCAGCCCGACACAGGAGAAGATGACGATCACCGCCGGTGCCAGGGCCGACCCGATCGCGGCGGCAACGGCGACGGCGATCGCGGCGAGAGAGAAAGCCGCCAAGTAGACCAGCGCCTGGCGAAGGTTACGACGCCGGGTCTCCCGTTTCTCGATGCCGCTCTTCAAGGCCTTCAGCGACCCGGAGGTCATCTCCACCCTGACCCGCCCGTTGCGGAGCCGACGCGTGCCAACCCAGAGCTCCGGGGCGGCGAGCTCGATCTCGTAGGGCTCTGCCCGCCACCCGTGATCACCCTCGATCCAGGTGAGACGGCTCACCCCCCGGAGTCTACTGCTCTACGAAGGCGGCGTGTCAGGGACCGGTGCCTTCCAGGTGGGCGGCGAGATCGACGACCACGGCCAGGTACTCCTCGCCATGCCCTGATTCGACGGCGTGTGCGACCTCGTGGAGGACGGTCCATGCACGCGCCGGACTCTCGATGGAGATCGCTCTCTCGGTTCGGTCGTACACCCCGCCGAGACGGCCATCGAGCTCTTGCACGACAAAGAGGCCAATGGGTTCCACTCCCAAAAAGTCCGTCAGGTCGTTGGCGAGGGCGCGCGCCTCGGATTCCTCGAGGAAAGTGTTCGAGAGTCTGCTCATGGTCAGATCGAGACCGGCCTCGCGGACCCCGTCCTGCACCACGCAATAGTCGAAGCCACAGACCTCGAGGCCATTGTCGGCAACGGTCCTGGCGAAGAAGACGTTGTAGAGCGGGACGAGTGCCATGGCCAGTGCAGTGATGACAGCCACCGAGATGAGAACCGGCCGCCGCCAGGACGGTGTGACAGGCTCGAGGGCTTCCTCCTCGCCGTCCCAGTCGTCAGGGTCCCAGTCGTCGTCGTCGTCGCGGTACTCGGGCTCGATCACTTCGCTGATGGTACGGCCGGGCGGAGACCATCGAACACCGGCCTCCAGGTCAGTGCTTCACCTCGAGACCGCCAAAGAGCACCGTGGCGTCGATCTGGAGCCGGGGGGCGTCCTCTGCAAGCCCCTCATTGGAAGTGGCATTCTCGAACCCACCGAAGATGGGGAAGCCGTTGATGATCACACGCCAACCATGGGGGACGGCTATCTCCACACCACCGAACGCCGCGAAGACGTCCAAGGTCGCCTCCGGAGCCAGTGAGGCGTGGCGCAGGTCGACATCGGCACCACCGAAGATCGCCCCGATCCTGCCTCCCTCGAAACGGGGTGAGTTGGTGCTGAAGTCGGTACCAGAGAAGATGTTGAAGCTGTTGATGCGATCGTCCGAAGTTGGAGACCGGGAGCCCATTCCCCCACCGAAGATCACGAGCATGCCAACTCCGATCAGGACCACGGGCCAGATGAGCTCACCGGCGTCGAGGATGTCGGCGGTCTGCAGCAGGACGACGGTGCCACCACCCACGAGGAGCAACGGGATCAGCCAATGACCCGGGTTGGCGATAAACGCGAGCAGACCTCCGACGATGATGACCAACGGCCACCAATCGCCAATCACCTGGCCTGCGTCGAGCACATCGAGAGCGTCGAGAAGCAGCAGCGACCCCACCGCCACGATGAGCAAACCGAAGAATGCGCGTGCCCAGTTCATCAGCGTCCTACGTCCGGGTCGGTCTGGGTGACCTTGCTCCGGATGGTGTACACCGAGTCACCCGAGAGCACGCCACCACGGCCGAAGAGACGGCCGAACTGCCAGTTGGAGAGGCCGAGCTCGGGTCGGTTCAGTGCATACTGGCCATCCACCCACCTGGTGAAGCCGTTTCCGACGAAGGGGGCGTCGACGCGGTCGAAGAACTCCTGGTACTCAACCGTGTCCCCGGTGACGAGGCTCGCGGCGAAGCGGGGGCTCTGCGTGTTGAACAGGTCGATTGCGGCGGCCACATCGGGCACCAGCGTCAGCGTCACCTCCGGACTGCCCTCCCATTCCCATTCCACTCCGAGTCGGTCGTTGGCGATCGCCTCGGCTCGGGTCTCCTGCACGGGGCCTTCGGCGCGGACGATGGACGCCGGCTCAAACCACGATCCCGGGATCAGCCTCCGAGTCTCGTCGGTGAAATGGAGTTTCGAGGTCGCTCCCAGCCTCTCCCCGGCCTGATGTAGCGCTTCGAGGAACACGGGCACCAGGTCGGCTGCTCGCGACTCCACGATGCAGGCGGTGTTCAGCGTGTTGCACACCTTGCGATCGAGGGAGTTGTAGACCGCCGCGGCGAAAGCCTCTGCGGTGGCGGTCTCGGCTGCGACGATCCATGCGCCACCCGTGCCGTGCAGACTCACCGGAGTCCCGGTCTGTCGGGCGACGGACCCGAGTTGGGAGACCGCAGTCCCCGAGCCCCTCGCCACGGCCAGGCCGAGTCGCGGGTCGGAAAACATGGCCCAGCCGGCCGCCCGGGACGGCGTGTCCACGAGAGACACCGAACCATCCGGCAGACCGGCCTTTTTGAGAGCCGGCGTGAGTGCGTGGCTCATGATCGCTCTGGCGGTGCCGAGCGCATCCGACCCGATGCGAAAGACGACGGTGTTCCCGGCGGCGAGGACTCCGGTCGCGTCGGCGAACACGTTGGGACGGCCCTCGAAGACGAAGCCGACCACCCCAAGACCCGACCGCACCTGCTCGAGCGTCCAGCCGTCGTGGTCGATCTTCTCCACGACCTGACCCCGGCCGACGTCTCCCTTCGCCCACAAGCGAAGACCCTCGATCATCTCCTCTCGCATCTTCTTCCCCAGCACCAGCCTCGTCGTCGATCGGCCTCGCTCCTTAGCTCGAGCCACGTCATCGACATTGGCCCGGGCGATCGGGGCGAAGATGGCATCGTCTTCGAGTGCGTCGGCAAAACGATCGAAGAAGGCGGCGAGCTGAGCGTCGTCGACGGTTCCCATCCGGGCGAAGGCGGCGCTGGCGGCGGTGACCGCAGACTCAGCCTCCTCCCACTCGGCTGCCGGGATGTGGAGCAAGGCACCGGTGTCCTGGACCACGACGAGACGATCTCCGCTCTCGAAGGCGCGTGCCAGGTCTTCGTCAACAGTGGTCACACGGTTGCCGCCGTAGACGATCGGCATGCCCGCCTCGAGCTTTCGGAGAACCTCACTCACGAGAGGGATGTTAAGTCAGCACGACCAGATCATCACGATGGATCACCTCTCCCCCGGCCACGGAGGTGTGCTCGCCGCGCACCCGCAGGATCTCATTGGCCGACATCGCGGCCAGGCCCTTGGCGATGAGCGACCCCTCGTGACGAACCTCCACGGCAGCTCCGCCCGAGAAACTCCCCTCGACTCCCGTGACGCCGACGGGGAGGAGGGACTTCCCCGATTCGGTGAGAGCGCGCGCCGCTCCGGCATCCACCGCGACGTGACCCTCGGACGGCGAGCCGAAGGCGATCCAGAGCTTCCTCGCTGAGAGACTCGAGTCTCTCGGGTCCACCCACGTGCCGACGTCTTCTCCGGCGATGGCGTGCTCCACCACCCCGTCCTGTGAGGCCGAGGCGATCACGGTCGGGATACCCGACCACGCCGCCATGCGGGCAGCGGCCACCTTGGTGGCGACGCCACCCGACCCGAATCTGCCCTGGCTGGAGCTCAGACGAAGCTGGTCGAGCACCTCGTCGGTGTGTCTGACCGCCGGGAGCAGCTCGGCGGTCTCTGAGATCCACGGGTCCCCCGAGTAGATCCCCGACGTGTCTGTGAGGAGGACGAGCATTCCTGCGCCCACCAGATGGGACACGATGGCGGCGAGGCGGTCGTTGTCGCCGAATCGCAGCTCGTCGACGACGACCGTGTCGTTCTCGTTGACCACCGGGACCACTCCCAGGGAGAGCATCCGCTCGAGGGCTGAGCGAGCGTGGAGATACTGGTCTCGTCTGGCGAGGACGTCGCGCGTGATGAGGACCTGGCCGACCTGTCGACCGACCCTCTCGAACTCGCCGGTGTACATCGCCATGAGGCGGTTCTGGCCGACGGCGGCGGCCACCTGGAGACCGGGGATATCAGCGGGCCGCTCGGTGAGGCCCATCGAGGGAAGCCCGGCAGCTATCGCCCCCGATGTGACCAGCACCGTGGGATGGCCGGCGGCCCAGGCCGCCTCCACGTTTGCCACTACTGCACTGATGGCCTCGCGCTGGATGCCCGAACCGTTCCCGGTCAGACTGGACGTGCCGATCTTGACGACGATCGGCGAACTCGGGGCGGCCCGCTTCCTCATCTGCCGGCACGGTAGTAGTGAGACCACAGACCGCCCGGATCGACGAACCCAGGGTTCCAGCCACCGGTTTCCGGGGTGTGGAACCCTGGGTTCGCTCGAGACGCTCAGATCTTGGGGAGACGGTACCCGGACCTCTCGATGACGTGGTCACGGGCGGCGTCGGCCTGACGCATCACGGCGGGCCAGTCGACGTGGAGCAGCTTGCCCTCCCGCTTCATGACACGACCGGCGATGATCACGGTGTCCACGTTCCCGGTGTCCATGCCGGCGACGACTGCGGTGACAGGGTCGTTGAGCGGTGTCACGTTGATCCGATCGGTGCGCAGGAGGATGAGGTCGGCCTGCTTCCCGGGCGTCAGCGTCCCGGTCTTGCGATCGAGCCCATTGGCGTGTGCCCCCTCGAGCGTGGCCCACCTGAGCACATCCCGGGTCGAGACGGACGACTTGCCTTGCGAGGCGGCCTGCGAGCGCTGCAGGCCGAGCACCGACCGCATCTGGTTGAACATGTCGGAGGGGACGTTGGTCTCCACGTCGACACTGAGGCTGGGAGGCAAGCCGCGGTCGAGGAACTTCTGGATCGGCGGCATGCCGTGGCCCATCATCATCTCCACCGGCGAGGCCAGCGAGACCGTGCCGCCGGTGTCGACGATCATCTGGATCTCGGTGTCGTTGAGGGTCGTGCAGTGGATGTAGGTGGTGTCGGGACCGAGCAGCCCGGCCTCCCCGAACCGCTGGACCTTCTTCTCGAGCCCGTAGGTGCCGACGCCGACGTGGGCGGTGATCCGGGCGTCGGTCTCCCGCGCGAGCTTCCAGTGGTCGCGGGCGACCTCGAAGTCGGTGAACTCGGGCCCGGGTGCGGCGAGCGCGAGCGTGAGCATCTGGTCTTTCGTCGTGAAGTGCTCGTTGGCGGCCCGCACGAACCAGCTCGGCTGACGCTCCTCCCACTTCCCCCACCAGGGGAACCCGTAGGCGAACACGGCCCGCATCCCCGAGTCCTGGAGGGCCTGCACGGCGGCGTCGGTGTGTGCCGGCGAGGACTGGATGTGTGACCAGTCGAGGAGCGTGGTCACCCCGGCGTCGATGGCGCCGATCGCCGAGATCATGTTGCCGGCGTAGACGTCCTCCGGTCGATAGGCGGGAGCGAGGGTCCGGAGCACGAAGGAGATGTAGCTGACCCTCCCTTCCAGCGGCACGTCGGTGCCGATGTTGCGGAGGATGCCCTCCCAGATGTGGCGGTGGCTGTCCACGAACCCGGGGATCACGATCTTCCCGGAGGCGTCGATCACCTCTGCGCCGTCCACCGACAGATTCGGCCCGACGCGGACGATCTTGTCGCCGTCGACGAACACATCACCGGTGGAGAAGTCGCCGACGTCCCGGTCCAGTGACAGCACGGTCCCGCCCTTGATCAGCTTCCGATCGGTGGGGACGATCGAGAAGTCCGTCCCCGACGGGTAGAGCTGGGGGATCTCGGCCCGGGTCGCCACGTTCGCTCCGAGGACGAGGCGGCGTGCCCTCCGGAAGTTCCGTTTGACCAGCTCCTTGATGTCGCCGACCTGGAAGAGAACGATCCCCAGGAGCACGAGGACGCCGATGATCATGAGACCGTGGTCGGGAGAGAGCCCGAGGAACGGCAGCACGGTGATGATGAGGGCGAGGAGCACCGATGCGGTCAGCCCTCCGATGAAGGTCGCCCTGCCTCCGGCGAGCGAGGCACCGCCCAACACCGCGGCCGTGATCGAGTTGAGGGCGAAGCTCGATCCGATCTGGGCGTTGCCGATCGGTGACCGGGACATCACGAAGAACGAGGCAACGGCGGCGAGGGTGGCGGACAGCATCAGTGCACGGACGCGCATCCAGTTGGTCCGCACCCCGCTTCGCTTCGCCGAACGCTCGTCGAATCCGGTCGATCGCAGGGTGAGTCCGGAGCCGCTGGCGTGGAGCCAGTAGTCGAAGAGGATGGCGGCTCCCACGACGACGAAGAACGCCACGGGCACCGGCCCGACGCTGGTCTTCAGCCAGGCCACGAACTCCGGATTGATGGTCCCGCTCGGGGTCTCGCGCAGTGTGAGGGAGATCCCGTCGAGGACACTGAGCGTCGCCAGCGTGGCGATGATCGACGGGATCTTCACGCCCCGGACGAGACCGGCGTTGACCAGCCCCAGCCCGACGCCGGCGAGGAGGATCGCACCGACTCCGAGGAGGATGTCGCCCGTCGACCGTTCGGGGACGATGAGATACGACGCGATCACCACCCCGAGGCTGATCATCGCCCCGACCGACAGGTCCAGGTAACCGACGAGCAGCGCATGGGTCTGGGCCATGGCGGCGATGGCGAGGGGGATGGCGATGATCAGCACGCTGGTGACCGTCGCCCGGTTGAGGAACCCCGGCGAGCGGGAGTTGGCGTACCAGAGGACGATGCCGATGAGCACCAGCTGGAGAGCGATCGGCATCCACAGCCGGACCCTGACGACCTTCCTCCACTTGTTCTTGTCCCGGGCGTTCCGGATGACCATCCGGATGAGCTGGCGGGTCCGCTCGACCGGCCCCTTGGCCGTGTATTCGGAGGTCACGGCGCGTCGGTCCCCGACTGGGCCTTGGGCATCGCCACGCCGAGGGGCGAACGGCCTGCCTTCGACAGTCCCGGGCCGCGGACGATCGCCTCGACGATTCGCACCTCCGTGAGCTCGTCGCCGGGAATCTCCTCGATGATCTGCCCGCGGGACAGCACGAGGACCCGATCGCACAGACCGGTGAGCTCGAGCGGGTCGCTTGACTTGACGAGAACGGCTGCGCCCTCGTTGGCCCGGGCGCGCAGCGCGGTGTAGATGTCGAAGCGGGAGGCGACGTCAACCCCCTGGGTGGGCTCGTAGGCGAGGATCACCGACGGCTTCTTGATGAACGTCCGGGAGACGACGACCTTCTGCTGGTTGCCGCCGGAGAGGAACTCGACCGGCTGCTCGAGTGACGGGGTCCTGATCTCGAGCTCCTCGACGAGGTCGGCCACCGCCTTCCGCTCCCGTCCGCGGCGGAGGAAGTGGAGGAAGCTGAACCGACGGAGCGACTGGATGGTGGCGTTGACACGCACGCCGAGCACCGTCATCAGCGCCTCCCGCTTGCGGTCACCGGGAAGCATCATGACGCCCGCCGTGACCGCCTCGTGGGTCGAGACGAGTGTCAGCTCCTTGCCGTCACAGAGGACACGCCCCGCCCGCGGCGGGGTCCTCCCGGACAGCGTGTCGAAGAGCTGCGGCTGCCCATTCCCCTCCGCTCCGGCGACCCCGACCACCTCCCCGCTCTCGAGCGTGAACGTGACGGGGCCGAACGACTGACCCTGGAGCGCGTCGACCACGAGGACCTCCCGCCGGTCCTCGTCGGCCACCTCCGGCGTCGGAAACGCCGCCTCGAACGAACGGCCGACGATCAGGTCGACGAGTTCGTGTTCGGTTGTCTCGCGGGCGTCGAACGTCCCTCGCGCCTGGCCGTCGCGCAGCACCGTGATCCGGTCGGCGATCTCCAGCACCTCCGGCAGGCGGTGACTGACGTACACGACTCCGACACCGCGAGCGCGGATCGCGGCGATCACGCGATGGAGGTCCTCCACCTCGTCGGGGCCGAGGGCGGTGGTCGGCTCGTCGAGCAGGAGCACCTTGGGGTCGGTGACGAGGGCCTTGGCCACCTCGAACAGCTGCCGCTCGGCCAGCGTCAGCGACCCGGCGGGTGCGTCGGGGAACAGCTCCAGGTCGAGGTCGAACT
>JABAOG010009851.1_pt1 | contig 10563 bp, 7 predicted proteins | sample 7062131 | NCBI WGS metagenome assembly JABAOG01 (sample SAMN14538629, study PRJNA623070) | marine sediment metagenome | biome: marine biome [ENVO:00000428]; feature: marine pelagic biome [ENVO:01000023]; material: deep marine sediment [ENVO:00002113] | place: India: Arabian Sea | collected... | reverse complement strand
CCCCTACATGGAGCGCGGCGCGAAGCGCCCCGACGCGCCGCGGGTCGCGCACGCCGCCGTGCGCGCCGCGGTCGCCGAGGCGGCGCGCCGCGCGCCCGGCGCGGCGCTGTTCGCCGGCGGGCGGTCGTTCGGCGGGCGGATGACCACCCAGGCCCAGGCGATCGCGCCCCTGCCGGGCGTGCGCGGCCTCGTGTTCTTCGCCTTTCCCCTGCATCCGGCCGGCAAGCCCGGGGTCGAGCGCGCCGCCCATCTCGCGGACGTGACCGCGCCGATGCTGTTCCTGCAGGGGACGCGCGACGCGCTGGCGGAGCTGGGGCTGCNNGACCAGGCCGACCACGGCTTCCACGTCCCCGCCAGGAGCGGGCGCACGGACGCCCAGACGCTCGCCGCGGCCCTCGACGCCGCGGGCGACTGGATGCAGGCGCTCAGCTAGCCGGCGGCGCCGGTGCGCCGCGCGAGGCCCCTCCGCGTGCGCTGCATCCCACCACCAGGACCACGGGCCATCCTATGACGCCATCCCAGGAGCACGTCGCGGGGGATCGCTTGGAGCGCTCGGGGCAGGTCGGCGAACGCGCCGCCGCCGATCGCCCGGTCGTCCGGCCGCGCCTCTATGTCGCGGCGGTGGTCCTCGCGATGGCGGCCGCCTTCACCGCGCACGTGGGGCGCAACGGCGTCTTCGCCTGCCCTGCGGCCTATCAGGGCGGGGACTACTACCTCGCCTACTGCCAGGCCGCCGACTACGGCGACTTCGAGCACGGCGCCTACTGGTTCGGCCTGGAGCCGGCGGCGCGCCGCGCCGCCGCGACGGCCGACGTGATCTTTCTCGGCGACAGCCGCCTGCAGCTCGGCTTCTCGACGCAGGCCGTGGCGTCGTGGTTCGCGGACGCCGACCGGAGCTATCATCTGCTCGGCTTCGGCTACGACGAGAACATCGCGTTCGGCGGACCTCTGGTCGCGTCGCTCGAGCCGGCCGCGCGCGCCTACGTGANNNNCTGTGCGGCGGCAACGGCGCCTTCTTCCGCAGCCGGGAGACGGGAGAGTGGCGCGTCGCCGGCCAGGCGCCGAGCCTGGGCTATGCGCGCGAAGACCTGCCGGTGGACTGGGACTACGTCGAGCGGGCGCGGCCGCTCGGCGAGCAGTTCATCGCGAGCCTGCCCGTGGACCGCAGCTGCGTGTTCCTCACCTACGTGTGGACGCCCTACAACGCGCGCGCCACCGCCGAGGTGCTCGCGGTGGAGCTGGGGGGGACGCTCGTCTCCCCGCAGCTCGCCGGGCTCGAGACCTTCGACAGCTCGCATCTCGAGCCCGAGAGCGCGGAGCGCTTCGCCCAGGCGTTCCTCGACAAGGCCGGGCCCGAGCTCGCGCGCTGTTTGGAGGTGGAGCAACCGCCCGGCCCGATCGCGTCGGCGGGCGGGTGATCACGCGCCTCTTGGCGGCCTTGGCGTCTTGGCGGTGCAGAAACCTGTCGGGCCGTTCCTATACGGATCACATGTGCTCGCTCGCCCCCCTCAGCCTGTCGGCAGCTCCCCCCGCAAGCGAGGGGAGCACGATTTCCTTCGCATCGTCGGAGATTATCGTGCTCCCTCCGTTTACGGGGGGAGCTGCCGGCAGGCTGAGGGGGGCGGCGCCGCGAAACGGCCCGACGCGACCCGCCTCTCAGAACTGCCAGTAGAGGAACTCGCTCTCGCCCGCGATGCGCGGGACGGCGACGGCCGCCAGCGCCGCGACGAGCGCGAGCCACGGCAGCGTCGGCCGCCACGCCACCGTCCGCCCCGTCCAGGCGATGGTCGGGGGCTCGTCGGGGGCCTCGATGACCGGCTTGTGCGCGCCGAGCACCTGCAGCGAGTTGGGCATCGCGAGCGCGATCGCCAGCAGCACGGCGAGCAGCGACAGGCTCGCGATCAGCTCGCGCGTGAACACCTCGCCGTCGAGCCGCTCCATGGCGGGCACGCCGGACAGCCCGAGCACGCCGGCGATCTCGTCGGGCAGGCTGAGCCCGTTGAGCCCGATCATGCCCTTGGCGATGTGTGTCGCCGAGCCGATGTCGGGGGCGCGGAAGTACACCATCGCGACCGCGACGGCGAGGAACGTCAGCGCGAAGCCGGTCGCCGCGGCCAGCCGCGCGCGCGCCGGCCCGCCCTCCGCGCGCGCCGGGGCGTACTGGCGCCAGGCGTGGTTGACGACCAGGAACAGCCCGTGCAGCAGGCCCCAGACGATGAACGTGTAGCCCGCGCCGTGCCAGACCCCGGAGACGAACATGGTGAACAGCGTCGGCCCGGCGAGGATCACGACGAACGCGCGCACGCTGGACTCCCGCCGGCGCAGCAGCGACAGCCGCTTCGCCGACCGCCGCCGGGTGAGCGCGAGCGTGACGGGGTTGTAGACGTAGGCCGTCAGGAAGCGCGTCAGCGTGACGTGCCAGCGCAGCCAGAAGTCGATGATGTTGGTGGCCTTGAGCGGGGAGTCGAAGTTCAGAGGCAGCCGGACGCCGAAGAACAGCGCCGCGCCGCAGGCCATGTCGGAGTAGCCCGAGAAGTCGAAGTAGATCTGCAGCGTGAAGCCGACCGCGGCGAGCCACGCCTGGATCAGCGTCACCACGCCGCCCGCCGCGGCGAGCTCGTAGATCGGGGTGACGTGCACGGCGACGCCGTCGGCGAGCACGACCTTCTTGAAGAGCCCGAAGCAGAAGAGCGTCAGCCCGAGCGCGAACAGGTCGGGGTCGTACTTGCACCTCGCGGCGTGGAATTGCGGCATGGTCTCGCGGAAGTGCACGATCGGGCCGGCGATGAGCTGGGGGAAGAACAGCACGAAGAGCATGAAGTCGGACGCGGTGAAGCGCTCGACCCGCCGGCCGGCGACGTCGATCAGGAACGCGATCTTCTGGAAGGTGATGAAGGAGATGCCGAGCGGCAGGATGATCTGTTCGATGACGAAGTCGCGGCCCGTGAGGTCGCCGGCCACGACCACGGCGAAGTTGGCGTACTTGAAGTAGCCCAGAACGCCGAGGTTGAAGACGACCCCGAGCGCGAGGACGGCCGTGCGCGCGCGCGCCTTCGTCTCGTCGGCCGCGAGGCGGAGCAGCGCCCGCGCGATCACGTAGTTGACGACGAGCGAGGGGCCGATGATCAGCAGATTGAAAGGCCGCCACCACGTGTAGAACAGCACCGAGGCGACGACGAGCCAGCCGAGCGCCCACCGGCGCGACATCGACCCCAGGAGCAGGAAGCCCGCGATCGTGACCGGCAGGAACCCGAAGATGAACTCGTAGGAGTTGAAGAGCACGGGCGGCCCGCTTCTATTTCCGCAGCGCCTTCGCCGCGTCGGCGATCTGGCCGAAGGTCTTGAAGGCCTCCACGTCCGCGAGCGGAAAGCGGACGCCGAGCTCCATCTCCACGGACACGATGAAATTGACGTAGGTCGAAGAGTCCCATCCCGGCACGTCCTCGCCCGTGGACTCCGCGGTGAGCACGATCGTGTCGTCGCCCACGAGGTCGCGCACGATGCGCGTCAGCGTGTCCAGGATGTCCCGATCAGTCATGGGCGCGCCCCCGCCGCCGGCGGCGCGGACCGGCGGCCCGCCCGGCCTCGCGCTCGACCATCGATGGCCCGACTTGGAACATCACGACATCCCCTCGGGGCTCGGCCGCCGCCGTCGCCCCGCCCGAGCTTCCTCGCCCGGAAAGCGGCGGGCGGCGTCGAGACTGGGAGCCCGCCCTGCGCCGGCTCGCGGACCATCACCGGCCGCGTCGACGGCGGCCGGATCGACACGACATCGCCCGGCAAGCCTCGTACCAAGCGGGCGCCGGCGCGGCCGCGGGCGCGCAGAGGGGGGACGACGCGGCGCCGGCCGGAGCCTGCTGCGCCAAAGCGCCAGCCTGGCGCACGGGCGGTTACGGGGCTGGCGAGCTTCGAGTGGCAGACGCTCACCCATGTCGCGGTCAACGGGCCGGTGACTCTGTCGGACCTCATCATCAGCCTCGTCGCAGCTTTCTCCCGCCTCGCGGGCGCGACACGCCGGCGGCCGTCAGCTACTACAACTTGGTCCGGCGCCGTGGCAGTCTCGCGCGGAGCCCGCCGGCCGCCGCCCGAGGACGCCACAGCCAGAGCGAGATGATGATCACCACGGAACGCGAAGCCTCCCCCAAGAGCGCCGCCGCCGGCCGGCCGCAGCTCGGCCGCCTGCTGGTGGTCCGCCTGGCGCGTCTGCGCCGCATCATGCAGCGCAGCGCGAGCTCCGCGTTCGGGCGGGAGACCGGCCTCAACGACTTCGACTGGCTCGTGATCCTGTTCGTCGGCGCTCACGGCAGCCCCGTGATCACCGAGATCGGCGGCTGCCTGCGGCGCGACAAAGGCCAGGTCAGCCGCTCCGTGGCGCGCCTCACCGCGAGCGGGCTGATCACGCGCGACCACCTGCGCGCGCCCCTCGTGCTGACCAGGAGCGGCCGGGAGACCTACAAGCGGATTCTCCGCCTCCTCAAGGCGCGCAACAGCGCGCTGCTCGAGGGCGTCAGCGTCGACGAGCGCCGACTGCTCAACGGCGTCATCGACAAGCTGTTCCGCGGCGCCGACGCCCTGCTCGCCCACGAGCGTCCCCTCGCCGAGGGGGAGCCGGGCGGCGCCGAGGGAGTGGACGGGGCCGAGGGCGACGCGGACACGGACAACTGGCGCTCCTCGCGCAGCGTCGATCCGAGCTCGCCCGATTGGCTGGTGATGCCGGACCTGCATCAGCTCCTCAGGCTGCTGCGCAAAAGCGCGGGGCTGGCGCACGGGCGCGTCACGGGGCTGTCGCACTTCGACTGGCGGACCATCACCCACATCGAGGTGAACGGCCCGCTGACGCTGTCGAGGCTCATCGTCACGCTCGACCGCAACAAGAGCCAGGTGGGACGCGCGGTCGCGCGGCTGGTCGAGCTCGGTCTCGTCCAGCGCCGCCGGGAGGACGGCGTCGCCAGCATCGTGCTGTCGACGACCCCGGCGGGCCGCGCGGCCTACGACCTGATCGTCGAGGAGTCAAAGCGCCGCGACGCCGTGTTGGTCGAGCAGCTCACGCCGGGCGAGCACCAGGCCTTGGATTCCATCCTCGATCGCCTGGTCGAGAATGCGGGCGGCCTGCTGGCGCGCGAGCGCGAGCGGGTCGCGGCGGAGGCGGAGGCGCCCAAGGCGGCGGCCTCCGGCCAGTAGCGGGAGCCACGACCCACGCATAGGCCGCGGCGCGACGGCGATCCCGTCCGCGCGGGCGGGGGCTCCTCCGGCTCTCGAGCGGCCTCCGCGTGCTGGAGCTCCTTGCGGCAGCGTCGCGCGGGACCGCCCGTCTGGCTACCCGGCGGCCTTTGAGCTTCGCGGGATGTGTAATGCCGTAGCCGCACACGGGGGAGGAAGCGACGGCGCGGGCGATCGCGCGATCGCCCCGCGGGACTCCGGCGCGCCCAATCCTCCCCGGAAACGGAAATCGTCCCCTCCCCGGCGCCGTTTCGCCCTCCCGTGCGCGCACAGTGCGCCCATCGTCGCTAGCGAATGGGGAGGATCCGCCATGCCGCGCACCATGCTCGCAGGAGTCGCGCTCGTCTTCGCCGCCGCAACCGCCGTCGGGGCCGAGCCGCTCGAGGACTGGCTCGGGACCTGGTCGAACCCGAGCTCGAGCGGGCTCGTGGGCGTAGACATCGCGCTCGAAGGCGGCGCGCTCAGAATCACCGGCCGCGGCGCCTGCACGCCCAACCCGTGCGACTGGGGCGAGACGGCCGCCTACGCGCATGCGCCGAGCGCGGCCGTCGATCCCGCCGACGACACGGCGTCGATTCTCGCGACCTGGAACCACGGCTTCTCGGAAGCCACCCTGGTGCTCGGCCGGGCCGGCGGCGGCGCGCTGTCGGCGCAGCTGCTCACCCGCTTCACCGACGGCAGCGGACGGTCGGACTACGTCTCGACCACGACCTTGACGCGGAGCGCCGTCCTGAGCCCGGGCGGCCTCGTCGCGACGCTCGCGATCCCGCGCGCGGACGAGGACTGCATCGGCTTCGACCCGGAGTCCGTGCAGGCCCGCGAGATCGACGGGCGCTGGAAGGTCGTCTCGGGGAGCATGTACATGCTCGACGCCGGCCCCGAGCGCGACGAGATGCGCCAGGCGGCCTACGTCATCCGCCACTACGGCCTCACCCAGCAGTGCTTCGTCGGCCGGCCCGACCCGTCGCTCGAGTACTGGCTGACGCCGGCCGGCGCGGCGTCCGGCCGCGCCCGGAGCGAGGACTGCATCGGCATCGACCCGACCGCGCTCTCGGTCCGCGACAGCGGCTCGCACTGGACCGTGCTCGACGGGCCCTCGCACGCCGCCTTCTCCGCGCCGAGCCGCGAGGAGGCCGAGCGCATCGTCGAGATCGTCGAGCGCTACGGCTTCACCCAGAGCTGCTTCGTCGGCCGGCCCGATCCGTCGATGCAGTACCTGCGGAAGTAACGCCGCGGCGTCCCCCCTCAGCCTGCCGGCAGCTCCCCCCGCAAGCGGGGGGAGCGCGACGTCCCGCACGGTCGGCGGATTAGCCCGCTCCCTCCGTTTACGGGGGGAGCTGCCGGCAGGCTGAGGGGGGGCGCGCAGGCTGGCGTTGGCCGTCGGCTTGCTGGCGCAGTCCTGCGCCGCCTACGGCGCGACCAGCTCCACCCGCCGGTTGAGCGCGCGGCCGTCCTCGCTCGCGTTGCTCGCCACCGGAGCGAGGTAGCCGACGCCGGCCGCGCGCAGCCGCCCGCGGTCGACCTCGAAATCGTCCGCGAGCCGCGCGGCGACCGCCTCGGCGCGCCGCTGGCTGAGGTCCATGTTGTAGTCGTAGCCGCCTTGGCTGTCGGTGTGGCCGACGATGACGACCTCCAGCTCGGGCGCGCCGCCGAGCAGCGCGGCCATCTGCTCGAGCGTGGGCCGGGACTCGTCCTTGATGGTTGCGCTGTCGGTGTCGAAGTAGACGCCGTAGAGCGCGATATGCCCCTCCGCCTCGAGCCCGCTCGCCATCTCCTCCGCGGTGACGATGCGCGCCTCGAAGGCCTCGAGGGTGACGGCGTCGATCTCGGCGTAGACCCGCTCGCCGCCGCTCACGAGCAGGCTGGCGTAGTCCGTCGCCGGATCGCCGCGGCGGGCGGCGAGGTAGCGGTAGTTGAACGGGTCGGCCTGCATCTGCGGGATGGGCAGCGTCTGGTAGACGAGGTCGTTGGCGCCGCAGTCGTCCTGGTCGCACGAGAAGACGACCTCGTAGCCGGCGCTCTCGAGCGCGCTCTCGTAGCTGCGGAACACCTGCGCGATCGAGGCCCCCTCGGGCGCGCGGTAGGCGACGCGGACCACGCGCCCCTCGAGCGTCGTCGTGGAGGCGGGATCGCTCACGGGGCCGGCCGTGAAGTCGTGCTCGTCGAACTCCCGCGCATCGTAGCCGGTGATGACGGCCCCTTCGAAACGGCCGACCCCGGGCAGGTCGGCGGTGCCGTCGACATCGCCGTCCTGAGCCGCCGCGCCGAGCGCGACTGCCGCTCCCGTAAGCGTGGCGGCCAGGAATGCGCGTGTGGTGATCATGGGATCCTCCCCCCGGCCGCGCCGTTGCTCGACGCCGTCTATCGCGCGATTGCGTCGGCTTGATGTCGCGCGCGGGGTTTGCGATCAAACGGACGCACGCCGCGCTTTCCTCCCCCGCTTGCGGCTACCGCGTATGCACATCCCCCGACGCTATTGACGACGCTGGAAGCTCTTTCTCCCCCTCACCCTTGTGGGGAGGGGCCGGGGCGTGGGGGTCCGAGGGGACGCTTCGGACATCGCAGCCCGGCTTGGATTTGTCGGTGCGCTTCCCGCACCATGGAGTGTCGAAGCTTGGAGCGAAGCCCAAATTTGATCGCTTCCGGCGCCGCTACGCTCTCCCGCCACCCCACCGCATATGAAAGGTCTGGCTCACCTTCCCCCGAGCCGACGTGCATGCAGCGCCAGCCGAACCGCGCTACGTCATCGACCAGCTTCTGGTCCTTCGGATACCGTCTCTTGCCTCACGCAGGGGGACGCTCGTCGACGCCGCGAAGGACGCCTGACATTGCAGCCCTCCCCTACGCCCGCCGCCCGAACACCGGGAGCCGGCGCGGGCGCTCCATGCCGAGCGCGGCCATCGCGTTCGCGACCGCCGGGCCGGCGGGCGGCACGCCGGGCTCGCCCACCCCGGTCGGGAGGGCGGTCGAGGGCACGATCATCACCTCGACGTCCGGCGCCTCGTTGATCCGCAGCGCGCGGTAGGCATCGAAGTTGGCCTCGTTGACCCGGCCCCGATCGAGCGTGATCGCGCCGTAGAGCGCATGCCCGAGACCGTAGCCGACGCCGCCCTCCATCTGCTGGCGGACGACATCGGGGTTCACCGCGAGCCCGCAATCCACCGCGCACCAGATCTTGTGCACACGGAGCGCATCCCCCTCGGCCGACACCTCCGCGATCTGCGCCACCGCGGTGTTGAAGCTGGTCACCACCGCGACGCCGCGGGCGCGGCCGTCGACCGGACCGGGACCGGACCAGCCCGCCATCTCGGCGACCGCGCGCAGCACCGCCGCCTCGCGGGAGTCGGCCGCCAGCAGCGCCAGCCGCCCTTCCACCGGATCCGCGCCGATCATCGCCAGCAGCTCGTCGAGGAAGCACTCCTTGGCGAAGCCGGTGTGGGAGTGGCCCACCGAGCGCCAGAACAGGGGCGGCACGCCCACGTCGGGGTTGTGGGCGTCGCAGCTGAAGCTCGGGATCGCATAGGGCAGCTCGGCGGCGCCCTCGACCCCGCCCATGTCCACGCCTCCCCGCGTGAACATCGGCTCGAACATCGTGCCCTTGACGAGCGACTGCCCGACGACGGTGTCCGCCCAGGCGGTGATGCGCCCGTCCTTCACCGCGCCGCGCAGGCGATGGACCATGAGGGGGCGGTAGAAGCCGCCCTTGAGGTCGTCCTCGCGCGTCCATTGCACCTTGATCGGAACGTTCGGGCCGATCGCCTTGGCCGCGTGCGCGAGCTCGGCGGCGAACGGATTGGCGAACTGGCCGCGCCGGCCGAAGCTGCCCCCGGCCATGACGACGCGCAGATCGACGCTCTCCATCGGAATCCCGAGGACGGTCGCGATCGTCTGCTGATCGAGCGTCGGCGCCTGGCAGCCGTACTCGGCCCGCGCGCGCTCGCCGTCCCAGACGATGAAGCCGTTGATCGGCTCCATGGGCGCGTGCGCGAGGTAGGGAAACTCGTAGGTCGCCTCGACGACCTGGTCGGCCTCCGCCAGCGCGGCCGCCACGTCGCCGTGGCCGCTCACGGGCAGGCCGGGCGTCTCGGACAGCGCACGGAACTCTTCGAGCAGCTCGGCGGTGCCCCGCTTTTCGCTGCCCGTCTCGTCCCATTCCACCGCGAGCGCGCGGCGGCCTTGCATCGCCGCCCAGGTTCCGCGCGCATAGACCGCCACGCCCGACGGGAGCGCCTTCACGTCGACCACGCCGGGCACGGCGCGCGCGGCCGCGTCGTCGACGCGCGCCACGGTCGCCCCGAAGCGCTCGGGCCGGGCGAGCATGACCGTGAGCATGTCGCGCTCTTGGATGTCGATGGTGAACCGCGCGGTCCCATCGACCTTGGCGCGGCTGTCGAGGCGGCCGACGGCGCCCTCGCGGCCGATCAGGCGGAAGTCGCGCGGGTCCTTCAAGGTCACGCTCGCGGGATCGGGTGCGGGCCGCGCGGCGGCGGCGGCGACGAGCTCGCCGAACCGCGCCTCCCGCCCCGACGCCACGTCGCGCAGCACGCCGCGCTGGACGGCGATCCCCTCGGCGTGCACGCCCCACATCTCGGCCGCCGCGCCCACCAGCATCGCGCGCGCCGCCGCGCCCGCGCGGCGCATGTCCTCGTAGGCCCCCGCCATCGAGCTCGACCCGCCCGTGCCTTGGAAGCCGAACACCGGGTTGGCGTAGAGCGCGGCGTTCGAGGGCGCATGCTCGGCGCGCACCTGGCTCCAGTCGGCGTCGAGCTCCTCGGCGACCAGCGTCGCGAGGCCCGTGAGCGGCCCCTGGCCGAACTCGAGGTTGCGCACGATCACGGTGACGCTGTCGTCCTCGCCGATGCGCACGAAGGCGTTGGCCGCGAGCGGGGCGGCTGGGTCGGCGCTCTGGCCGAAGGCGCGGGCCGGCAGGTGCACGGCCACGACGAGCGCGGCGGCGCCCTTGAGCGCGGCGCGGCGGGAGAAGGCCAGGTCGGTGCTGCTCATGACGCGCCTCTCGGATGCGAAAGGGAAGGACCGCTCAGCGGGCCGGCGCGCAGGGCCGGCGCCTCGCGGTGGGCATGGTAGCGGATCGGCGCGCCCCCGCGAAACAGGGCCTCGCGGCCTGCTGTCGGGAAAGGGGGCCTCTCCCCTCGCCCGGTGTTCGCCTGCGCCGAGTCGGACTAAGCTGTAAGCCACAGGGGGAGCTTGGAGAGATGCGCACGCCGCCCGCCACGGCCGGGCCCGCCCGGGGCGCCGCCCGATGAGCCGCCGCCGCAAGACGCCCGCCGGCGCGGCCAGCGGCGAGCTGTTCGCCCCGTCCGCCCAGTTCACTCCGGAGCGGCC
>JABAOG010002036.1_pt1 | contig 10569 bp, 10 predicted proteins | sample 7062131 | NCBI WGS metagenome assembly JABAOG01 (sample SAMN14538629, study PRJNA623070) | marine sediment metagenome | biome: marine biome [ENVO:00000428]; feature: marine pelagic biome [ENVO:01000023]; material: deep marine sediment [ENVO:00002113] | place: India: Arabian Sea | collected... | reverse complement strand
GAGCAAACGGACCTCGTCGAAGAAGCGGTGGGACGCGCCAAAAGCACGATCGGAAGCGTTACGGGCATGTTCGAGGACAAAGGCCCGCCCGAGCAGGTGGTCGACGACAATCCGCTTCTTCGCCAGCACGGAGCTCGTATTCTGGTCGCGTCTTCCCCGCCCGGCGCCAAGGTTTATTTGGATGGCAAGGAGCAAGGCGTGACGCCGGTTGCGTTGACTGGGTTGATGCAGGGCGACTACCGAGTCCGTGTCGAGTCGCCCGGCTTTGCGTCGTGGGCGACCAAGGTCCAAGTCTCGCATGGGGAGACTGCTGGCTTGAATGCCAGACTTCTCGGCAAACAGGGTGGTGCGAAGCCAGGGGCGTTCGGTCGCGTGAGCATCGAAACGACGCCCCCCGCAGACGTCTACATGGCCGGTGACTTGGTTGGGCGAACGCCGATGGAGACGCTCTATGCGCCGCTCGGCCGAGTGACCTTGGACTTCGAGCTTGCCGACGGGCGCAAGGTCAGCCGCAAGGTCGTCGTCACATCCGACCGCGTGGCACGTGCGCGTTTCGACCTCACCAAGGCCAAGCGCTAGGCATTCGCTTCTTCGCGTAACCGTACGTAGCTCTCGTACCGCTCGCGATCGATGGCGCCCTCATTGACGGCGTCGATCACTGCGCACTGGGGCTCGTGCGTGTGGCTGCAACTCCGAAACGCGCACTGATCGCGGTAGGCGGTGAGCTCGGGAAAGCATCGGTCCAGGTGCTCGATCGGCAACTCCCAGGTAGCGAGCTCTCGGATTCCCGGTGTGTCGGCGAGGAAGCCGCCTTCGGGGAGGGTGTGCAGCGAGGCGACGCGGGTCGTGTGACGGCCCTTGCCGTGATGCTCGCTCACGCTCGCAATGTCGAGATCGAGATTGGGGAGGATGCGATTGATCAAGCTGCTCTTGCCGACGCCCGACGGGCCAACGAACGCCGAGATCTTGTCTTGCAGCGCTTCGGTCAGTGCGTCCATCCCCTCGCCGGTGCCTGCGCTGACCGTCAAGACCGGATACCCGATCGACTCGTACACCCTTTGCCAGGTTGGATCGCCGGGCTCGCGCAGATCCGCTTTGTTCATGACGATGACGGGCTGGATCTGCTGGTGCTCAGCGATCACGAGGAACCGGTCGAGGAGGCGCGTGTTGAGGACGGGTCGTCCATGGCAGAACGTGATCAGGAGCTGGTCGAGGTTTGCGACGAGCACGTCCTCTTTGTGTGGGCCCCTTCCAGGCTGTCTTCTCGAAAAGCGGCTCTTTCGGGGCAGTACTTCGGCGACGACGTAGCTCCGCGGGTCCGGCTGCGCCACGATGACTTGGTCGCCGATGACGCATAGGTCCGTCGTGCGTGGCGCGTTCTTGAGCCGCCCACGTATTGTCGCACGCACGACCTCGCCGTCGACCAGGACTTCCACAAACCCGGCAGTCGAGCGAACAACGAGGCCTTGCATCGTTTTGGCCATGATCAGCCCTGGCAGTTCGAGTCCGGGTCTTTGGTGATCAATGCCCGCAGGGAGTCCTGGTGGGAGATCCACGCATTGGTTACGTCGTCCGGGGCACCGTGGTCGCGCAGGGTCTCGATCAGGATTTGCCGGCGCCGATCGAACTGCCCGCCGAATATACGGTGGGGACGGTGGGCTTCATCTAGAGGCCGGCCGGTGTACTCGATCGGGGCGCCGAGCCGTTTGGCTGCGTGCTCGTACTCGAAGCGTTTGATCCGGCTGCGCTCCGCGCGCGCAAACAGAAAGCCGATCATCATGTCGTCGAAGCACCGGTCGACGAAATCGTCCACGATCGCTCGCAACTTGGGCTCCCCGCCGAGCTGTTCAAACAGACTCATCTAGTCGGTGACCGTGATGCAATGTGGAGGGCTGATCAAGTTGCGCCATCCGGGGCGATCAGCTCGCCGAGTCGGGCAAGGGTTTCATCGAGGTCGAGCCCGACGGTTCGCGCGGCCGACATCGGATCGCCCAGTGACAGCACGCGCTCGGGGACTGTGAACACGTTGAAGGCTGACGGGTCGAGCGAGAGGCTGACCTCGTCCCACGAAAGCGGCGTGGACACCGGTGCTCCCGGAACCTCGCGCACGGAATAGGGCGCGACGATCGTCCGATGGCGGCCGGTTTGGCCGACATCGATGAGGACGCGGCTACCGCGCTTGTCCTTGCGGCGTTCCATCGTGGCGTGCTCCGGGTGTCGCTGCAGCACGATGCGCGCGATGAGCTCCAGGAGTTGCTTGGCGACATCGAAGGGAAGGCCATCGCCAAGTGGGACGAGAATATGGAGGCCTGTCTTTCCGGATGTCTTTGGGAAGCCAGTGAGGCCGACTTCTTCCAGTACGTCGCGGATCGTCAGCGCGATCGGGATCGCCGTTTCGAGCGACGCGAGCTCGACGTCGAGGTCGAGCGTGAGAAAGTCACATGTGTCGAGCGCGCCTGCGTGCGAAGCGATGACGTGAAGCGGAATGCACCCGAGGTTCGCGACGTACATCAACGAGGAAAGGTCGTTGATGAGGATCGTATTCACTTCCTTGCCGTCCTGTTCTTCGGAGCGCAGCCGGAGCGATCGCAGCCATGGTGGGGCCTGCTTCGGGATCCGCCACTGAAAGAAGCTTTTGCCGTCGATGCCATCGGGGAATCGAACCAGCGTCACGGGCCGGTCGTGGAGGTGCGGCAAGAGTACCGGAGCGACCGCCTCGTAGTAGTCACAGAGGTCGCCTTTGGTGATGCCATCGTCAGGCCAGAACACTTTGCCCTGGTTCGTGAGCCGAGCCTTGCCTACCACACGATCGGCCACCGCCTCGGTAGCGCCGCCTTCGTCGAGCATCGTGGCGTCGTCCGGCTTGGGAGTGAGCACGACATCTTCGGGAGCGACGTCGTTGCGCATCCCCAGGTAAACCGGGTGCCGGAGGTTGCCGTCATCGGTCCAGCCGGCGTACCGGACGCGGACGACCACCGGTTTGCCTGCTTCGAGCTTGGGCAGCAAGGCGTCGATCTCTCTTTCCGAGAGCCCGCTGCCCACGCGTCCGCACGATTGAAGGACGCCGTCTCGAAATGACGCGAGCTCCAACGCGCCGAGCCGTTTTCGACTGCCCTTGCCGGAGGTGTAACCGCTCGCGACGAAATCGTCCTCGCGGACGCGCTTGACCTTGACCCACTTCCCAGTCCGCCTCGGTCCGGCGTGGTAGGCGGAATCGCTGCGTTTGGCGACCAACCCCTCGAGCCCCCGGTCTTCGCAAAACGCATACAACGCGCGGCCATCATCCTCGAAGTAGTCGAGCGTCCGAATGATGCCCGTTCCCCCGGGGAGCACGCGTTTCAGCAGCGCCTTGCGTTGGAGAAGGGGCAGTTTTCGAAGGTCATATTCGCCGATGCGCAAGATATCGAAAACCACGAACACGACGGGCACCGCATCCCGCAAGAAGTGAATATCGGGGGGGCGGCGGGCGTGGATGCGTTTTCCGAGCTTCTGAAAGGAGGGAAGTCCTTCCTCGTCGAAGGTGATGATCTCCCCATCGAGCACGACGTCTTTTGCAAGAAGCGTCTTCAGCGCTTCGACGACTTCGGGAAAGCTCGCGGTTGCCGGTCGGTGTGTACGGTAGAAGAGCCTGGCTTCGTTGCCGGTCCGCTCGGCAAGAATTCGCACACCGTCGAGCTTCAGCTCGTAGATCCAGCCCTCCCGATCGATCGGGACGTCCTCCAACGTGCAAAGCATGGGCGTCAGGCGGCTCGCATGAACCTCTCCCTTCTGTGCTCCGACTGCTGCTGCCTCTCGCCGTGCTTCGTCGTAGAGGTGTGTTGTGTGCCCGAGCTCTGCGACCGTCATTCCCGAGAGCACGCTGCGCGGCTTTGACTCCGTGATCTCGTCGTCGGTCGCGAACGCGTCATCGCGTTTGATCAAGAGCCACTGACTTCGCTTGTCGTCTTGTTTCTTGGGGCGCACCAGACTGAATCGACCCTTGAGCTTGAATCCATCGAGCTCGAACGAAAGCGCGCCTTTTTCGAGACCCTCTTCGGCCGAATCCCGCGGATACGACACGCGTCCGCGGTCCCACACGATCATGGCACCTGCGCCGTAGTTCCCCTCTGGGATCACGCCTTCGAAATCGAGGTAACGAAGCGGGTGCGCTTCGGTGTGCACGGCAAGGCGTTTGTCGTCGAGGCGTAGGCTCGGGCCCTTCGGCACGGCAAAGCTTTCGAGCACGCCGGCGACTTGGAGGCGCAGGTCATAGTGGAGCCTCTTTGCGTCGTGGCAATGCACGACGAACCGCCCACGCTTTGTCGTGCTGCTCCTGCGCGCAGGTTCAGCTTCAAATGGTTCCGTCGTTTTACTGGGATCGCGCTTTTTCCGGTACTGCGAGAGCCCCTTGTCGCGTGGCTTACTCAACTCTTCGCCAATCCTACGATGCGATCTATCATGATCCAATGCCCGCGCGTGCGACTAGCTCGGGGACATTGTCCTTTGGTCTCGTGTCGATCCCGTTCAAGATCTACACGGCGGCGAGCGCTGAAGGCGTGAAGTTTCACCAGCTGCACGACAAGTGCGGCAATCGGATCAAGTACCAGGTGTACTGCCCGACCGACGATGAAGTCGTGCAACGCTCCGATCTCGTCAAAGGCTACGAGTACGCCAAGGGGCAGTACGTGCGCTTCGACGCGGACGAGCTGAAGGCGCTCGAAGAGGAGAAGACCCACAATCTCGAGATCATCGAGTTCGTTCCGCTCGACACCGTCGACTTCGTGTACGTCGAGAAGTCTTACTACCTGGGCCCCGACAAGGGTGGGCACAAGGCCTACCGGCTGCTCTGCGAAGCGATGGTGGAGACTGGGCGCGTCGCACTCGGCCATCACGTCGCGCGCGGAAAGAGCCATCTCGTCGTGATACGTCCCTACAAAAAGGGGCTGATGATGCATCAGGTCTTCTATTCGAACGAGGTACGCGACTTCGGCGATATCGACCTCGGCGACGACGTCTCCTTCAAACCCGCGGAGACCGAAATGGCCCGGCAGTTGATCGAGCAGCTCAGCGCAGAGCGTTTCGAACCGGACAAATTTCGAGACGAATTCCGGGCTCGCGTGCTCGAAGCGGTCGAAGAGAAAATCGCCGGGCACGAGATCACGACGACCCCAGAGGCCCCTCAGGCGAAGGTCATCGACCTGTTCGAGGCTCTCAAGGCCAGCGTACAGGAGTCGCAGGCGACGACAAAGCGCAAGCTGAAGCCGCCAAAAAAGGCCGCGGCAAAGAAAACGCGCAAAAAGAAGGTCGCTTCTAGTAAAAACAAATAACAGCCATGACCGAGGGTGACCCGGAGCTGGCGGAGCATGCGTTTCGGCTTTGCCAACAACTGCTTCGCATCGACACGACCAATCCGCCCGGCAACGAGCTCCCTGCCGCGGAGCTCCTCGCCGAAGAGCTGAGCAGCGCAGGTTTGGAGCCGGTCGTGTTAGAGAGTGCGCCGGGCCGGGGCAATGTCATCGCCCGCCTTCGGGGAACCGGGGAGAAGCCGCCACTTCTCCTCACCGCGCACTTGGATGTCGTCGAGGCAGACCCGTCCGCCTGGGACCATCCGCCGTTCTGCGGCGAGGTGCATGACGGTTGCCTGTGGGGGCGAGGGGCAATCGACGTGAAGAACATGGCAGCGATGTCGGTCGCCATCATCACTCGACTAGCGCGGGAAGGGGTGAAACCGAAGCGCGATCTCATCTTTGCAGGGGTGGCCGATGAGGAGGCTGGCTGCCGGCACGGCTCGCTCTGGCTTTGCGAGAACCACCCCGATCTCGTCCGCAGCGAGTTTGCGATCGGGGAGGTGGGGGGCTTCAACATCCAGGTCGCCGGCAAGAGCTTCTTCACCGTGCAGGTCGCCGAAAAGGGTGTGTGTTGGGTGCGCGCGCGTGCGACGGGTGAGCCGGGCCACGGTTCGATGCCGCGCGAAGACTCCGCCGTCGTTCAGCTGAGCGACGCGATTGCGCGCTTGGGAAAACAGGGCTTGCCCCGACATTCCTCGGAGCCAGTCCAAGAGTTCATTGGCGCGCTGGCGTCGCATCTCCCCGCTCCCATGCGGCCGTTGATCAGAATGCTGGGCAGCCCGACGCTCGGCCCTGCCGTGCTCAAGCTCTTGCCAGACCCGTCGGTGAAACGCGCGTTTCGCGCGCTGCTGGGCAACACGGCGTCGCCCACTGTGCTACGCGCTGGCAAGAAGATCAACGTCATCCCGGGCTTCGCCGAGGCCGAGATCGATGGTCGGATCCTTCCGGGGCAGACCAGCGATGACTTCATGCGGGAGCTTCGCGAAGTAGTGGGTGCGGGAATCGAGCTCGAGCTCATGCACACGTTGCCGCCGGTCGTCACCGATCCGAAAGAGTCGTCTCTGTACTCGCTGATCCACGACGTCATGGCCGAGCGCGCCCCCGATGCGCCAACGGTGCCGTTCGTCACGCAAGGGTTCACTGACGCCAAAGCGTTCACGTCGCTTGGGACCAAATGGTATGGCTTCGTCCCGGTCATGCTCCCTCCCACACTGCGATTCGCCGACATGTTCCACGGGCACAACGAACGAATCCCGGTCGATGGATTGGCCTGGGGAACGCAGACGTTGATGCAGGTCGTCCGCCGCTGCATCGACGCCTAGTTTTCGCGCGTTAGGCTTCGAATCTGGCGGTTCGTCCTTCCCATTGGCGCCCAGATCGGGGACCCTCCGTTACTTCGACCGGGGTGGGCTTGCAGAAGCGTCTTCACGACAGCGAGATCTTACTCGACCTGGCTGCCAGCGATCTGCAGGGTCTGGTCCAGCAGGCCGTGGATGAGCTCGTCCGTTCGGGCAAGCTCAGTGACCGTCAGCGTCAAGCGATCCAAAACACGCTCGACGAGCGGGGCGAAGGAGAGCTTCGTGACCTAGGCGGCGGCGTGGGTGTCCTTCGTGTGCGCTATGAGGCGCAAAACGGAGACGCGTACCGGTGCGCGCTGATTCGGGTGCCCGAGGGGGTTCGCGCGACCGACCACGAGAAGGTTCACTACGTCTGGCTGATCGTTGCGCCGTACGGCGGCTTCACCCCGCTGAACGAGGATCTCGAGCCCTTCGGATGGATGTTGCACGACGAGCGTTTCAGCGCGTCGATCATCGGCGCCAACGATCCCATGCAAGTGCTCGCCACGTACCAGCTCTATTTGGAGTACGTCGAAGCGCCACCCGATGAGCGGAGGCCCTCGCTCGTTGCGACCTATCCCAGCGTTCCCCCGTCACAAACGGGGTTCGCTTCGGGCTTCGTCTCGGACGTTCGAAGAAAGCTGCCGTTCTACGCGGGCGATTTTCTCGATGGCTTCAACATCAAGGGCCTGGCGACGGTCCTGTTCCTGTTTTTTGCGTGTTTGGCGCCGAGCATTGCGTTCGGGGGTCTTCTCGCGTTTCTGACAGACGGGGAGATCGGAACGGTCGAAGCGCTGCTCGCGACAGCCGTCGGGGGCGTCATGTACGCACTTTTTTCCGGGCAGCCTCTGACTCTGCTCGGCAGCACGGGTCCGGTCACGATCTTCCTAGCGCTCCTGTACGTCCTTTGTAAGCAGCTCGGCGTGCCGTTCCTTCCGGGGTTGTTTTGGATCGGCATGTGGGCTGCGGTGCTNNGCTGCGGTGCTCATGATGATCCTGGCTCTGACCAACGCGAGCCGCTACATCCGTTTCTTCACTCGTTTCACCGATGAGATCTTCGGTGCGTTGATCGCGCTGATCTTCATCACCGAAGCGTTGCGTGACATCTTCGGCGATATCTTCGGAGTGGAGGTGCCGACCGACGGCGAGCTGCTCGCGCTGATCCTGGCGCTGGGGACCTTCATGATCGCGTTGCAGCTGTCCCGTGTTCGGCAGAAGCCCCTGCTCACCAAAACCGTCCGGGAGTTCTTGGCCGACTTCGGGCCCACCATTGCCATCTTCGCGATGACCGCTGCGGCGTGGGCCATGCGACCCATCGAGCTCGAGCACCTCGCCGTTCCATACGAATTCGCCACGACCAGCGGGCGCCCCTGGTTGGTCGACCCGATGGAGGCGCCGACGTGGTTCTGGCTTGCGTCGATGCCGATCGCCGGCCTCGCTGCCGTGCTGCTTTTCCTAGATCAGAACATCACTGTCCGCCTCGTCAACAGCCCACAGCACCGGCTCAACAAAGGCGCCGGCTACAACCTCGACATGGCTGTGATTGCGGTGCTCGTGGCCTTTTGCGCGGTGATCGGTCTGCCCTGGGTCGTCGCTGCGACCGTGCGATCCTTGAACCACGTGCGGAGCCTGGCGACGGTTCGGCACCATGCCCGCGGCGAGCACATCATTTCCGTGATGGAGAATCGCCTCACCCCTCTGGTGGTTCACCTTCTGATCGGTGGTTCGTTGCTTTTCCTAGGGTTGCTCCGCGAGATCCCCATGTCCGTGGTGTTCGGCTTGTTCTTGTTCATGGGCATCGCGTCGCTCCGTGGCAATCAGTTCGTCGACCGCCTCAAGCTGTGGATCACCGATCCGACCCTCTACCCACCTACGCACTACATCCGCCGGGTTTCAAGGACCGTCCTTCACAGCTTCACTCTGGTCCAGGTCGCGTGCTTGTCGGTTCTCTGGCTCGTGAAGGAGTCGACCTACGGCGTGCTGTTTCCGCTCTGCATCGCGCTCCTCGTTCCGATCAGGCGTGGCTTGGAGAGCGTTTTCAGCCAGAAAGACCTGGCCTTCCTAGACGCCGACGAGAATCCCGAAGAAGAGCAGTACCGCGAAATGGATTAGTGTAGGCTAGGCGCGATGCGCGAGTGGCTGGAGCAGGAGCTTGGCGTCGCCCCCTGGGTCTTCGAAGGGGTCTTCCCTCCCTTGCTCGCGCTTCTGTTGGTGTTCTTGGTCCGTGAGCTAGTCTTGCTCTTGCTCGCGTCGAAGGTTGCGGATCGAGAGCAGCGAAAGGTTTGGCGGCGGCGGACGTTCTGGTTCGCGCTTCCATTGGCCATCCTATCGGCGGTGGGCGCCTCGTGGCTTCGGCAACGCCACCTTGCCAAGACCCTTGCAGAGGTTTCCGGGGAGGTCGTCGAGGTGCAGACCTATCTCGGCTCCGTTACGAAAATCGTTGCTTATACGCTCCTCCTGCTGACGTTCATTCTGATCATTCAGCGGGCGTACCGCGCTCTTGCCGCGCGGATCGATGATTGGAAGCCCGCGGAGGAGGGCGTGAAGGTGCAAAGCGCCGTCTTGCTGTCGCCGGAGCGCGTGCGCGTGATGTTGACCGGCGCTCTTCGCGTCATCCGAGCGCTGCTGGTCTTCGTTCTATTCTATTTGTACGTCCCTTTCATTCTCAGCGCGATCCCTCAGACGCACGACCTCGCCGGGAAAGTCATGCCCTATTTGATGGCGCCGGTCGTGACGGCGGGCAAAGCAATCTGGGCGTACCTCCCGGACTTCATCACCTTGATCGTGATCCTCGTCGTTGGACGCTATGTGATCAGGTTGCTTCGGTTCTCGATGGTGGCGATCGGCGCTGGTGGAGTCAAGCTCGAGGGCTTCGAGTCGGAGTGGGCTGAGCCCACGTACAAGCTCGGCCGATTGCTAATTATCTTCGTCGTCATCATGATGAGTTACCCTTACCTCCCCGGGTCGGGCTCCGATGTGTTCAAGGGGTTTTCCCTGTTCGTCGGCGCGTTGGTTACCCTCGGCGCGAGCTCCTCGATCGCGAACGTGATCGCGGGCATCATCTTGACGTATACGGGCTCGTTTCGGGTAGGTGATCGGGTCAAGGTCGGCGACACGGTTGGCGATGTCATCGAAAAGAAGCTCTTCGTGACGCGGCTGAGAACGATCTACAACGAAGAAGTTACCGTGCCCAATGGGCTCGTCATGCAGACGCAGATCATCAACTACACCACGTCATCGAAGAAAGGCGGGCTTGCGCTCACGATCGAGGCGGGCATCGGGTACGATGTCGACTGGCGTACGGTGCACGAGCTTCTGAAGAGAGCAGCTAGCAAGACGGAGCACGTTCTGGAGGAGCCGGCGCCGTTCGTGCTGCAAAACGGCCTCGGCGACTTCGCCGTTCAATACAAGCTCGTGGCGTTTACCGACGAGGCCCGAACCGCGGTGAAGACCGTGTCGGACCTCCGCCAACACGCCCTCGATGAATTCANNGCGGGGGTGAGCGAAGCACAGTCATCGGCCGGTTTCCGGGTGGAGTCGTCGTAGGGCAGCGCCAGTGCCGGCTCCGGTCTCAGTGTCCGTACGTAGACTTCTGCACCGGAGAACGGCTCGCGACGCACGTGCTCACAGGTTCACCGGGGCTCGGAAAAACACGACACGGGGTTCCGCCGGACGGGGCGGCTTGCATAGGTGGCCCGATGCACTTGGGGGCTTGGGCCACGCAAGCCTCCCCTCGGCCGGCGCGCCAATCGGAGCTGGTTGCTGTCTTGCCGATTGTCACTTGCGACGTCGACTCCACCCCATGTCGCGTTTTCCCGAGCCCCTATGGACGACTCCTCTCACGAGATAGGGTCACATCGAGCCCCTCCGTACGTCGACATCTACACAGGAGAACGGCTCGGGAT
>JABAOG010010479.1_pt1 | contig 10570 bp, 8 predicted proteins | sample 7062131 | NCBI WGS metagenome assembly JABAOG01 (sample SAMN14538629, study PRJNA623070) | marine sediment metagenome | biome: marine biome [ENVO:00000428]; feature: marine pelagic biome [ENVO:01000023]; material: deep marine sediment [ENVO:00002113] | place: India: Arabian Sea | collected... | reverse complement strand
GGTCTCCCTTCCATTACAGATCGGTAATGATGCCAGTCTTCGACCGTTTCCAAGCACAGCCCTACGCCGCCGCCGCCTCGCGCGCCGCGCGAGGCTCACCTGGGGCGGCGGCCGGCGGCTTGCGCACGGCGCCGGCGCGCGCGATATCGACGCCATGAGCGAGACACCCAAGCCGCCCGCGCGGAGCGAGACGAGCCCCGAGCCCGACCCGCGGCTCCTCGAGATCCTCGTCTGCCCCGTGAGCCGCGCGCCGCTCGAGTACGACCGCGAGCGCCAGGAGCTGGTCAGCCGCGCCGCGCGGCTCGCCTATCCGATCAGGGACGGCATTCCGATCATGCTGCCCGACGAGGCGCGCGAGCTCTCCGACGAAGAGGCATGAGCGCGCCGGCGCGCCCCTGGCCGCGGCGGCTGCGGTTCTCCCGCGCCGCGCGACGGCTGGCGATCGACCTCGACGACGGCGAGACCCTGGAGGTCCCCTACGAGCTGCTGCGCGTGGAGAGCCCGAGCGCCGAGGTCCAGGGCCACGGCCCGTCGGGGCGGACGCTCGTGGCGGGCAAGCGCGACGTGCAGGTCGAGCGCGCCGAGCCCGTGGGCAACTACGCGGTGCGCCTCGTGTTCGACGACGGTCACGACACGGGGCTGTTCACCTGGGATTATCTCGCCAAGCTCGCTCGCGAGCGCGAGACGCTGATGGCCGCCTACGAGGCCAGGCTCGCCGCGGCCGGGCTCGCCCGCACGCCCGGCGGGTCGGACCCGTGAGCAATGAACTGCAGAAGCAGGGCTTACCGCAGAGAACGCTGAGAACGCAGAGAGCGCGGCGCCCCAAGCATGAGCCTCGCTGCGTTCTCAGCGTTCTCAGCGTTCTCTGCGGTAAATGACTAGGCCGTCTCCTCCGCCCGCAGCAGGCTCGGCAGCTCCCCCAGATCGGCGCCCGCGTCGCGGGTGAACAGCCGGCGCGCGAACGGCAGGCGGTCGACCGCCGCCATGCCGAGGTCTCGCGCCAGACGCACCGGCGCCATGTCGTTCGAATACAGACGGTTGAACGCCTCGGTCGCCGCGGCGAGCATCACCGAGTCGAACCGCCGCCACTGCTCATAGCGCTCGAGGACGTCGAGCCCGCCCCAGTCGAGCCCCACCCGCACGGCGTCCGCGAGCACGTCGCAGAGCGCCGCGGCGTCCTTGAGACCCAGGTTGAAGCCCTGCCCCGCGATCGGGTGGATGCGGCGCGCCGCGTCGCCCATGAGCGCGGCGCGCGGGCCGACGAAGCGGTCCGCCACGCGCAGGCCCAGGGGATAGGAGAACCGCGGGCCCTCCACCCGCACCTCGCCCAGGAAGCCGCCGAAGCGGCGGCGCACCTCCGCCTCGAACGTCGCCTCGTCGAGCGCCATCGCGGCCTCGGCGGCGCGCGCGCGCTCGGTCCATACGAGGCTCGCCCGGCCTCCCGTCAGCGGCAGGATCGCGAACGGACCGGAGGGCAGGAAATACTCGTGCGCGACGCCGCCATGGGGCTTTTCGCACCGGACCGTGGCGACGAGGCCGCGCTGGGGGTAGTCCCAGCCCACGACCCGCGCGCCCATCGCCTCGCGCACGCGCGACTCCCGGCCCTCGGCCCCCACGACCAGCGGCGCGGCCAGCTCGCTCCCGTCGCCGAGCCGGACGCGCGCCGCGCCGGGCTCGAGCGTGACGGTCTCGGCCCGCGCCGGGGCGCGGTGGCTCACCCGGCGAGACGCGTCGACCGCCCCGAGGAGCGCGCGCCGCATCCGACGGTTCTCCACCATGTAGCCGAGCGGCTCTCCCCGCTGCGCGCCGTCCGAGCCGCGCGGAGCAGCTTCGCCCGCCGGCTCGCGCGACCGAGGGCCGAGCTCGCGCGCGTGAAAGTGCAGCAGCGCCGGCCCGGGGCCGCCCCGGCGCAGACGGTCGGGCGGGCGGCCGTCGGAGACGAGGATCTCCTCGATCCGCTGCGCGTGATCCTCGAGCCCCGCCGCGACGCCCAGGCGCGCGAGCATGCGGAAGTTTGCGTAGGCCACCGCCGAGGCCCGCCCGTCGAAACTCGGCGCGAGGCGGCTCTCCGCGGGCGCGGCGTCGACGACGACGGCCTCGAGGCCCGCATGCGCGACCGCGAGCGCGCCCGTCAGCCCCACGAGGCCGCCGCCCACGATGATCACGTCGAAATCCGTCTGCGCCATGCCCGTTGTCGTCCGTACACGTTCGGCGCCCAGGCTCGCCGAGCCTGCGCTCCGCATCGTCCCCGATCGCCCGGGGTTTTCCACAGGAACCTTAACGCGCCGACGGCCGGGGCGACACTAGCGAGCGGCGCCGAAGCACCTTAATCCGCGTATCCGGAGGGTGGCGTCGCGCAGAGTTGATAAACGCCCGTTAAGGCTCTCGGGCGAGCCTCGGGGCCGCCCTCGAAAGGGGCGTGTGCGAGAAGAGGCGGAGACGGATCTCATGACGTTTGAGACGCCCGATGGCGAACGTTACGAGAATGAGGGCTGGTTCACCCGCTTCACGCGGGCGCGCCGGAACGAGCTCGCCGCGGCGCTCCTGGGCGCGGCGGGGCTGTTCCTGCTCGCCTCCACGCTCACCCACGATCCGCTCGACCCGAGCCTCAACGCCGCGTCCGCCGCCGCCGAGACGACCAACGTGTTCGGCGCGACCGGCGCCGTCGTCTCCGATCTCGCGCTGCAATGGTTCGGCTGGGGCGGCGCGGCGCTGGGCGCGATGCTGTTCGCCTGGGGGGTGGTGTTCATCGTGCGCGGACCGCGCCGGCGGGGGCCGAAGATCGTCACGATCCGCCTCGTCGCCGCCGCGCTCGCGATCTCCGGGCTCGCCTCCGCCGCCGCCAGCCTGCCGGTGCCTGCGACGTGGCCGTTCGCGACCGGCCTCGGCGGGGTCGTGGGCGACATGATCCACGCCGAGGTCGTGGTGTGGCTCACGGCCGCGGGCGTGCCCGCGGCGAGCGAGATCGCCGGCGGGCTCGGGCTCATCGCGGCGCTGCTGGGATTGTTCGCCGGCTACGGCGTCACGCCCTACGACATCGCCGACGCCGCCGACAGCGCGCGCCGGCTCGGCCGCAAGGCCAAGTGGGCTGCCCAGGGGATCACCGACCGCTACCTCTCGGGCCTCGACCAGGAGGTCGTCCGCCTGCAGCCCGTCGACGACCAGATCGCCATCCCCGCGCCCCAGCGCGGGTCGGCGCCGGCGGCGCGCGGCGATGAGCCGCCGCGCCGGCGCGCCGCGGTCTGGGGCGCCCTGCCCGTCGACGAGGAGCTGCCCGCGCCGCCGGCCGCCGCGCGGGCGCCGCGCGAGGATCACGAGGAGCGCATGCCGCCGCCGGCCCCGCACGGCGAGCACGGGGCGCCGCGCCGGCGCTTCACCTTCTGGGGCGACGAGGAGCCGGAGGAGGCAGGCGGCGGGCTTCCGGCTGCCGTCTCTCGATCTCCTCGCGCCGCCGCCGCGCCGCGAGGAGACCGAGGACGAGGCGGCGCTGCAGGAGAAGTCCATGGAGCTCGAGAGCGTGCTCCTCGACTTCGGCGTGCGCGGCCAGATCGTCAACGTGCGCCCCGGCCCGGTGGTCACGCTCTACGAGCTCGAGCCCGCGCCGGGCATCAAGTCCGCGCGCGTGATCGGGCTCGCCGACGACATCGCGCGCTCGNNCGCAACGTCATCGGCATCGAGCTGCCCAACCAGCGGCGCGAGATGGTGTTCCTGCGCCGCCTGCTTTCTTCGGAGGCCTGCCACGACGCCAGGAGCTCCCTGCCGCTCGCGCTCGGCAAGACCATCGGCGGCGAGCCGGTGATCGTGGACCTCGCGCGCATGCCGCACCTGCTGATCGCGGGCACCACGGGCTCGGGCAAGTCGGTGGGCATCAACGCGATGATCCTGTCGCTGCTGTACAAGCTGCCGCCCGAGCGCTGCCGCTTCATCATGATCGACCCGAAGATGCTCGAGCTGTCGGTCTACGACGGCATTCCCCACCTGCTCACCCCGGTGGTCACCGACCCGCGCCGCGCGGTGTCGGCCTTGAAGTGGACCGTGCGCGAGATGGAGAGCCGCTACCGGCGGATGTCGAAGCTCGGCGTGCGCAACATCGCGGGCTTCAACCGGCGCGTGGAGGAGACGCGCCTCCAGGAGGAGGCCGCGGCGCGCCAGGGCCGGCTGCATCTCGAGGGCGAGGACCCCGCCGAGCCGCGCTCCCCCGCCCTCGAGCACATGCCCTACATCGTCGTCGTCGTCGACGAGATGGCCGACCTGATGATGGTCGCGGGCAAGGACATCGAGGCCGCCGTCCAGCGCCTGGCGCAGATGGCGCGGGCCGCCGGCATCCACCTGATCATGGCCACCCAGCGCCCCTCGGTCGACGTCATCACCGGCACGATCAAGGCCAACTTCCCGACCCGCATCTCCTTCCAGGTCACCTCGAAGGTCGACAGCCGCACGATCCTCGGCGAGCAGGGCGCCGAGCAGCTCCTCGGCCAGGGCGACATGCTGCACATGGCGGGCGGCGGGCGCATCGAGCGGCTGCACGGGCCGTTCGTCTCCGACGAGGAGGTCGAGCGCATCGCCGCCTTCATGAAGTCGCAAGGGCAGCCTGAGTACGTCGAGGGCGTCACCGACGAGGTCGAGGAGGAGACGGGCGAGCTCCTCGCGGCGACCGCGGGCGGCTCGGGCGGCGACTACGGCGACGCCGACGACGAGCTGTTCGAGCAGGCGGTGGTCATCGTGAGCCAGGACCGCCGCGCGTCCACGAGCTATCTCCAGCGTCGGCTGAAGATCGGCTACAACCGCGCCGCCACGCTGATGGAGCGGCTCGAGGCCGAGGGCGTGGTCTCCGCGGCCAACCACGCCGGCAAGCGCGAGGTCCTCACCCCGAGCAACGGCGTGAAGGCGGACGAGGCGGGGGCGGAGGCTTAGCCGCGCACGCGCCATCCCTCTCCCGCAAGCAAGCGGGAGAGGGGCTCAATGGCGCGCATGCGGGGGCTTGACGCTCAGCTCCGCCGATGCCGCGCGGCCCGACGTCTCCTCTCGCCTACCGCGGCCGATGGACGGCGGGGCTCGAGGCCGTCGACGGCGCGACGACCGCCGGCGACGACTATCAGCGCTTCCTGCCGATCCCGGAGGCAGGCTCGGACTGCCGATCGCGGTCGGCGCCGCGATGATCGCCTTTTACCCGCTCGCGGGCGCGCTCCTGGCCTTTCGCCAACCGAGCGCGCCCTGGCCGTTCGCCGCCGCCATGCCGCTCGGCGCGGCGACCATGGCCGTCACCCACGCCGACCCGCTTTTCCAGGCCGTGTTCACCGCCGCCGAGCTGCGTCGGACGACGTCGGGCTGGCGCTGCAAGTCGTCATCGCCGCGGCGATCTTCTGAGCGGTGCGAAAGCCGGAGCCGGGAGCGATCGTCTGAGCGACCGTCTGGGAAGACGCGAGCGGGGCTGCTCGCGCAACGGCGCGCCATGGGCGATCGAGATCGCGTCCCGGCGCGGTGGTGGAACGACCTCGACGCCAGCGGCGCCTCGCGCCGCGCCCCGGAGCCGAGCGCGCGCCTGGGTCGTTCATCCCTGCCGCGCCGCAGGATGACGAAGGTCTCTCAAGCCGGCTCCACGATCACCATGCCCGCGCCTGTGCCGAGGACGGCCTCGCGGCGGGCTTCCTTGACCACGCGGTCCATCGCGTCGGCGGCCTGGATGAGGGCGCGGGCGGCGAGCCGGTCGGCGTCGGACTTGCGGGCCTTGGCCTGCAGGATCGCCGCGCGCAGCCGCGCCACCCCGGAGGCGCGGCGCAGAGGCTCGCGCGGGGCGCCCGCGATCATGCGCTGCATGTCGCCGGCGAGGTTGGTCAGCACGACCGAGCTCGGCTCGTGCTCGAGGTGGTCCACGATCGCGTCGAGCGCGCCCGCGCCGCCGACGACGGAAAGCTGGTCGCCGATGGTCGCGCGAATCTGGGGATCCTCGTCGCGATTGCGCTGCAGCCCGTAGCGCAGCCGCTGGACCACCTCGCTTTCGAGCAGCTCCGTGCGCTCGGACTCGGGCGCGACGCGCCAAGTCGTCGCGAGGCTGATGGCCGCGCGGCAGCGCACCCGCCAGGTCACCTCGCCCGAGCGGCCCTCGAAGCCCGTCAGAACGCGCTCGAGCAACTCGCGCGCGGCCGCGTCGTTGGCGCGGCCGAGCAGGTCGGTCAGCAGCAGCGCCGTCTTCAAGTCGAGGGCGCGGGCGCGGCGGTCGTCCTCGAACGCCTCGCGCGCGATCGGCAGGAACGCGAGCCCGGGCGACTGCGCGAACGCCGCATGCGCCGCGATCGCCGCCGTCTGGGCGTCCTCGTGCTCGGTGAGCGCCAGCAGACGATCGGTGTTGTAGCGCTTGAGAGGCCCCAGGTCCGTGGGCGCGACGGCGTCGAACCAGGAGCCGCCGGACTTGTGGGCGAAGGCCTTGAGCAGCCGCACGGCGCGCCGCTCGAGCGACGGCTCGACGAGCTCGCGCTCGCCGGCGAGGAACGCGCGCCACTGCCGCCCCATCCGTCCCGCGCGGGCGACGATATGGATCACCGCGCCCAGCAGCGCCAGGTCGATCACCGCCCGCGCGGCGAACACCGCGTAGAGGCCATAAGGCTCGGCCGGCGACAGCGCAGCCCCCGAGCGCGCGCCGTAGATCTCCGCCCAGTCCGCGATCGGCAGCGCCTTGGCGAGCTCCACGCCGAAGAACGCCGCCCAGTCCGTCCAGAGCGCCGGTCCGCCGACGGTCGGCTCGAACAGGCCGAAGGACGCGTCGAGCCGCCACAAGACCACCGGGATCATCAGCACGAGCAGCGCGAGCGCGAGCACGGCCTCGTCGCGCAGCTCCGGCAGCTCGATGATCCAGTCGAGATCGGCCCGCGCCGGCGGGCCGTCGTACTGGCGCTCGACCCAGGTCCACTGCCGCACGACCGCGACCAGCACCAGGAACGCCCAGGCCAAGCCGAAGTAGCCGAGCCACGCGTAGTCCGGCCAGTACCGCGGCGCCCCCCACAGCAGCGCGGCGGCCACCCCCAGATGGAGCAACAGCAGGGCGTAGCGCGCCGGACGGCTCTGCAGCCACAGACCGCAGGTCTCGGCCACGCCCCGCCGCAGCACGAAGTCCAGCCAGTCGAGCGGCGCGGCGTAGACGCGGAAGCCGCGGCCGAGCGCGGTCACAACCGCGGCGCCGCCCAGCCCGCGCGAGTCCCGGCCCGAAGGCCAGCGCCAGAAGCACGCCCGCGACCGCGGCCCCGACGGCGAGCCCCGTCGCGGCGGTGATCTCCGGGGGCCCGCTCTGGGCGCGCCACCACGACAGGCCCGCGAGCGCGGCGACGAGGGCGATCAGCGCCGCGGCCGCCCAACCCGTCCGGGCCTCGTCCATCCTCGCGCTTTGCTGCGCGCTGAAACGCGCCCAGTCCTCGGACTCGCGCGGCTCGGCGCGCGCGCCCTCGGGCGCGCCCCAATGCTCGGCCATGCGCACTCCAAACCCCAGCGTCGCCCCGACGCCGGCGCCGGCGCACGGGCGCGCCAGCGTCTCCGCGGCCCCGAAGGTAATCGGCACGGCCGCTGCGAGCGACTCCAAATCGCCCGGCGGCTGCGCGGCGCGCGCGAGGCGTGGCGCGCGCGCCTCGCGCGCCGCCGCGCCGCGGCATAACTCACCGGCGCCGAGGCGGCCTTCAGCACGAGCTTGCTCGATTCCCGCGTCGACCGTACGGGCCGTGCTCCATCGCGCGAGGCTCGCGAACGGCGCACGCTGATTCAGTCGCCGCCATGGCGGACGGGCGAGGCCCCCACCACCTTGCGCTCACGGCCGACGGCGCTGGAAGACACCACGGCCACGGGTCCGGGCTGGCGCTCCGTCGTGCAGCTACAGGAGACCTCCATGACAAGCTGCCTCCTTCCCACCCGCGCCGCCCGGACTCTCGCCGCGGCGGCGACGGCCGCGAGCCTTCTCGCCGGCGCCGCGTCCGCTCAGCTGACGCAGGACGAGATCATCTTTCCGTTCGAGTACGAGCTCGATCGCCTGCTGCTGATGACGCCGCGCGGCACCGAGGTCCTCTACCAGGATCTCCGGCTCGAGGCGCGGCGGGCCTGCAAGCTGCCGGGCGGCCCGACGCTCACCGCCGTCGACACCGACTGCTCGGCCGATCTCGTCGACAAGATCGTCTTGCGCGCCCAGTCCCCGGAGCTGTCCGCGCTCCATGCGCGCGAGCGGCGGTGAGCCGGCGACCGCTGCGCGCCGCCCGGAGGCGCCGCCGCCGCTGAATCGCCGCGCTTAGGACTTGGCGCGGCCCCGAGGATGGGCCACTTAGGCGGCCATGAGACACCTCATCCTCACCGCCTTTACGGCGGCGCTCGTCACGGTTGCAGCCGCCTCGGCCCAGGCGCAGGGCGAGCCCGACGCGGCCGCGCCCGTCCGCGACGAGCCCCAGGCGGTCCCCGCCGCCGAGCGGGCGCCGCTGCTCGACGAGATCGACGCCTANNCTCGACGTGCTCACCGGCTCGTTCTTCCAGATCGAGCCCACCGGGGCGGTCTCCCAGGGCCGGTTCTGGATCGACCGGCCCGGCCGCATGCGCTTCGAATACGCCGATCCCCATCCGTTCACGCTCGTCTCGGACGGCGCGACCTACTCGGTGTGGGACCGCGAGCTCGAGGACGTGAACACCCAGGTGCCGCTGCGAGAGACCCCGCTCTACATGTTCCTGAAGCGTGACGTCGACCTCTCCAGCGACGCCGAGGTGGTCGAGCTCACCGAGAGCGCGAGCGAGGTCGCCCTCACGCTCAAGGACCGCGACGACCGGGTGGAAGGCACGCTGACGCTGGTGTTCGCGCGGCCGTCCCTCGAGCTGCGCCGCTTCGCGACCACCGACGGCGCGGGCGCGGCGACCGAGGTCGTGCTCGCCGACGCGGTGCGCGGCGGGCAGGTCGATCCCGCGCTGTTCGTGATCCGCGAGCCCCGCCGGCGCGAGCGCCGCTGAGGGCTCGCGCCGTGCGCGAGGCGTCGGCGGCCCTCTCTTGTGGGCGTTCGGACACGCTCAATCACGCCGTACATCGGGCATTGCAATTTCCAAAAATTGTGTCTCTAATGACACATGAGGTTGCGGGCATGCCTGGGGTCGGCGTCGTCCCCCCGCTGTCGGATCCAGCGCTCGCGACCGCGCCGGCACTATCCCCTCCCGGCGCAAACGCGCAATTAGGCGCGACAAGAGCGCCCGACCGATCCCCCTCTCGGTCGGGCGCAATTTTGTCGCCGCACAAGGGGATCCAGACCGCCCGCCGGCTGCGCCGAGGGATCGCGCGCGGATCATGAGCCCACGTTTCGACCCTGACGACGTCCCCGGACACGGCCCCGAGGCCGAGCCGGATCTGGCCGCTCTGCTGGAGGAGATCCCGCGCCTCTACCGCGCGCGCGCGTTCGCGAATGCGTTGAGCGACACCCACTTCCTGCAACGGTTGGGGGAGCCGCTCGACGCCGGCGACCGGGCGCTGGCGCGCCGCTACCTCGACGGGCTCGGCTTTCCCGACGCCGAGCCGGCGCTGGTGGAGTCCTGGGAGGACGCCGCGGACGCCGCCGCGAGCCTCGATCTCAATGCGGAAGGCTGGGAAGCCGAGGAGCAGCTCAGGGCCGGCGTGCTCCAGGACGCGCTCGCACGGCTCGACGAGGCCGCGCTCCAGGCGGGCCTGACGCTGGTGGCGGAGAAGGCCGGCGAGGCCGCGCGCGACGCGGTCGAGCAGGCCGCCGCGCTCTACGACCTCGAGGACGAGCACCTGCTGAACGCCGCCGCCGGCGCGGCCGCCCAGGCGGCGCATCTGGCCGCGCTGGCGCTGCTGGCGGCGGACGACGCCGAGGCGGCCGCCGTCGACGAGCCGACCCTGCTCGATCATCCCTTCATGGCGAAGTTCCGCCTCTTTGCGCGCGGGCGCTGGCCGCTGGGCCTGGCGGGGCGGACGCTGAACCTGTTTTGAGGGCGTGGCGGCGAGCGCGCGGGGCGCGCCTTCTATGGCGGAGCGCTTCCTCCCGCAAGCGGCTTGAATACGTCGAGCAGCAAGACCTCGACGTGGTGCGTCGGGTCCCCTCGGCTGCTGTGTGGCAACCGCAACCTCGGCGGATTCGCACGCGATGACCTCTAACGGCCTCCCACACCACGCCTGGGGACGCGACCATACACGTAGACACGAATACACACTGGTCGACCCTTTGGGGCGTGGATGTCCCCAGCTCGCGCCGTAGTGTGTGGCCTTCGACCAGAGCTAAAAGCGTAGCTACGACAGGGCCCGAACCCGGCCGTCGGGGCGACAAGCGCTCACTTATCCTTGCCCTATCTCTGCGGGCGCATGCTCTCGGGCCATGACCACCGACGCCGATCATCCCCGCGGATCGCTCTGGGCGAGCTTCACGGCGCTGCTGAAGGCCCTCGTGCTGGCCTACGGCGAGCCTGGCGCGCTGGCGCGCGAGCGCTATCTCGACCAGACGACGGCGCGGCGGCTGGCGGGCTGGCTCGGCGCGCTCGAGGCGCTCGCCCGCGCCCTGCTCGTCGCCCTGGCGGCGCAGACGGACGCCCCGGCGCCGGCGGCGCGCGC
>JABAOG010000202.1_pt3 | contig 10571 bp, 8 predicted proteins | sample 7062131 | NCBI WGS metagenome assembly JABAOG01 (sample SAMN14538629, study PRJNA623070) | marine sediment metagenome | biome: marine biome [ENVO:00000428]; feature: marine pelagic biome [ENVO:01000023]; material: deep marine sediment [ENVO:00002113] | place: India: Arabian Sea | collected... | reverse complement strand
TCTCAGGAGAACAAGCTGATGGTGCCGGCGCCGTTCTTCGAATTGCCGTAGTAACGGACCCGGGCCGAGACTAAAATAGCCGCCTGCGCGCCGCGACGGCGCGCAATCCAGTATCACCACACGGGGACAAACATGCCAGGGTTCGAGATATTCGGAGACGAAGAGCGCCGCGAGGTGCAGGATGTCCTCGACTCCGGAGTGCTCATGCGCTACGGCTTCGACGGTGCACGCAACGGCCATTGGAAAGCGATGACGCTCGAGAAAGAGCTCGCCGAGCGCCTCGGTGCTCGGCATGCACACGTGTGCTCGAGTGGCACCGCCGCGGTGGCGACGGCCATGGCAGCCTGCGGTGTGGGCGCCGGCGACGAGGTCATCGTCGCGCCGTTCACCTTCGTCGCCGACATCGAGATGATCCTGCTGGCCGGCGCCGTGCCGGTCTTCGCCGACATCGACGAGACCCTGTGCCTGAATCCAGAGGCGGTGGCGGGTGCCATCACGGACAGGACCAAAGCCGTGCTGGTGGTGCACATGTGCGGATCCATGGCGCGCATCGAACGCCTGGCGGCGCTTTGCGAGGAACGCGGCATCACGCTGATCGAGGACGCCGCGCAGGCCCTCGGCGCACACTACCAAGGCAAACCACTCGGAACCTTCGGCAAGGCCGGCTGCTTCTCGTTCGACTACGTCAAAACGATCACCTGCGGCGAAGGCGGCGCCATCGTCACCGATGACGAAGACATCTACGAGGTGATCCAGGCCTACACCGACCACGGTCACGACCACGTCGGGTCCGATCGCGGCGCCGAAGGACACCCGCACGTGGGAACCAATTATCGAATCAGCGAGCTGAACGCCGCTGTGGGCGTCGCCCAGCTCAGAAAGCTCGACCGGGTGCTGGCGATACAGCGCGCCAACAAGACATTCATCAAGGACGGTCTGAGTGGTCTCAATCGCGTGTCATTCCGCGATCTTCCAGACAGGGACGGCGACTCGGCCACGTTTTTGAGCTTTTTCATGCCCACCGAGGACGAGGCACGCCAGACGGTGAAGGATCTGGCAACGGCCGGTGTCGACGGTTGCTTTTACTGGTACGACAACAACTGGCACTACCATCGCGCCTGGGATCATCTCAAGCAAATGAAAAGCCCGGCTGCGCTCGCGCCCGACAGGCTCGGTTACGGCGAGAACTGGGCCGAGCGGGACCTTTCCGCCTCGGACGCGATCATGGGCCGCACCATCTCCATGCTGATCAAGCTCTCCTGGGATGAGGCGGCGTTGGCCGATCGACTCGAGAAGATGCGTTCGGTGCTCGCATGAGCGTTATCCGATGAACGCCCCAGGGTGACCGGCGTGGCGGCCGCATGAAGACCGCCATTCTCGTGCCCGCCCGACTCGCGTCGACGCGCCTGCGCGAGAAGATGCTCCACGAGGTGAAGGGCAAGCCCGTGCTGCAGCTGGTTGCCGAGCGGATTCGTAACCAGGCGCCAGAGCTTCCTCTGTACTTCGCCGTCGACGACGAACGTCTTCGCGAGCTGCTTGCACAAGCGGGCTTCGAAGCCATCATGACTGACGCGGCGCACAGCTGCGGAACCGATCGCATTGCCGAGGCCAACCGCGCCGTAGGGGCAGACAACGTCATCAACGTCCAGGGCGACCAGGCTCTGGTCACCGGGGCGCNNCAGGGCGACCAGGCTCTGGTCACCGGGGCGCAGATTCGCAGCCTCGCGGCCCTCATCGAGGGCGATGCCGAGATGGCGACCCTGGGCACGCCGCTCGAGGTTTACGCCAAATTCAATCAGCGAAGCGCCGAGGATGTCTACAACGATCCGGGCGACGTAAAGCTCGTTTGTGACAGCCAAGGTAACGCCATCTACTTTTCCAGGGCGCCGATACCCTACTTTCGCGACTTCAACGGCGGCTACGACGCGGCCAGCGCCGCAGCGTGTCCGGTGCTCGTTCATCTCGGGCTCTACGCTTACACGGCGCAATTCCTAGAGACGTTCTCGTCACTTGCACCGGGAGGCCTCGAAACGGCCGAGAAGCTCGAGATGCTGCGGGCGACGGAGCACGGTTATCGAATAGCGGTGGGCATTTCCGACGATCCCTACATCGAGATCGACACCCTGGATCAGGTCCGGGATCTCGAGCGCTACCTGGAAAAACAGCCGCAGGGACCGGAAACAGCCTGACCCGGCGCCGCTAGGCCGAGCGCGCACTGCGCTCGAAAATCCACTTTCTACCGCCCGACATCGCATCGGATACCGCTCGCACCCGCGTCCAGCCGTTCTTCATGTAGAACCTGTTCGCTTTTGCGTTTGCCTCGAAGCTCTCGAGTCGTATCAAATCGTGTCGCTCGAACAGCACCGATTCACAGTGCCCGAGCAGAGCGGTACCGAGCCCGCGCCGCTGCAGACAGTAGTCGATGACGAGAAAATCGATAAGACCGTCTTTGCACACCGCTAACCCGACGAACCTGTCGCCGACCATGGCAACGATGCTGTGACCGAGGTTGCGCCGCAGATACTCGTCCAATGGCCCGGAAAGGTACCAGTCCACGCCTTCGTCGGCGATGAACTGGCGGTAACTCTCGTCGATCGTGTCGCGGGCCAGGGCCTGTAGTGCCGCCAGATCATGGCCGACGGCCTTTCTGAACCGAACATCCATCCCCTGGCTCCCTCGAGCGTTGCCGGCCGTGATAACGGTTACCTGTGGTTTATGCGACGGTTACATTGCGCCGACACGGCGCCGGGGCCCCGGAGGCGAGCGCGGCCTGTGCTAAGATTTTCGGTGCGCATCCCCTTTGCCGAATCAGGTCCCGGGGTCCACCGGATCGACGCGGGCCCGAGCCGCAGTTGTTGACACAGGTCGCGGTCTTGCCCTCGACGCTCCAGTAGTCTATCCGCAAAGCCGATGAGAAAGCGCGCCGAAATAAAAATGGATCAGGCGGATGGCACGCACCACCGGGCCCCGATCCCCTTGGGCCGTATGAGGATGCTCAGCGATCCGGCCGCGCTCAGCAAAAGCCGCGAGACCCTGCAGGCCGTCATCGATGCCGTGCCGGCGATGATCAACGTCAAGGGCTCGGATCTGCGCTACATCATCATGAACGCCTTCCAGGCCGAGCTCTACGGGGTCGATTCCGACGGAGCCGTGGGCAGGACGGCCACCGAGCTGCTGGGTGCCGAGCACGGCGCCTACACCGAGAACCTGGATCGAAAGGTGCTCACGACGGGCGAGCCGATGCCGTTCTTCGAGGAGCAGTTCCGCGACATCGACAACGTCCCGCACACGATGCTGACCACCAAGGTGCCTCTGCAAGGCCGCTCCGGAGGGCCGATCGGCATCGTCACGGTTTCGCTGGACATCAGCCAGCGCAAGGACGCCGAGCACGCGCTTCGCGACAGCGAGGCCAAGGCCCAGAAAACGATGAGTCTGCTCAGCGACGCCATCGAGAGCATGAACGACGGATTCATTCTCCTCGACAACCAGGGCCACCCGGTGCTCTACAACCAGCGCTACCGGGAGATGTACCCGCACATCACGGATCTGCTCGATGCCGGAACGCCGCTCGAAGAGCTGGTGACCGCCTGTGTCGAACGCACCGGACTGTACCCCGAGCGCGACGACCGGGATAGCTTCGTCAAGGCGCGCATCGCGGCATGGCGTAACGGTGTCTCAATGATCGAAGCCGGCGAGAATGGACGCTGGATTGAGACCCGCGATCAGCCGACCAGAGACGGGCACCTGGTTGGCATTCGGATCGACGTGACCGAGCGCCGTGAGGTGCAAACAGCGCTCGAGCAGAGCGAGCAGCGATATCGCAGCCTGTTCGAAGCCGCTCCCATTTCACTGTGGGAGCACGACTGGTCCGAGGTACGCAAGCTCGTCGATTCGCTGCGTAGCGAAGGCGTCGAGGATCTCGGCGCCGCGTTGCGTGATCGCCCCGAGCTCCTCCAGCGCGCCAGCGCCGGCATAAAAATCCTCGATGTCAACGATGCGACTCTCAAGATCTATAACGCAGACACCAAGCAGCAGCTTATCGACGAATATCACCGCCGCCTTCGCAGCTCAACGTGGCCAAGCCTTCTCCAAGGGTTGCACTACCTCACGAGCGGTGCGCGACGGGTAACGACCGAGAGCGAGGATATGCGGCTCGACGGCGTACCCTTTCATGTGCGCACGACCATGGAAGTTCCGCAGGCACACGCTCAGACTTGGGAGCGTGTGTTCGCCGCCGTTGAGGATATCACCGAAGCGCGCGCGCTCTCCCAGCAGCTTCGTTTTCAGGCGGCGCACGACGCGCTCACCGGACTGGTGAACCGGCGCGAGTTCGAGAACCGTCTCGAACGCGCATTGAAGTCGGCCGGGGATGGACGCAGCCAGCACGCCGTGTGCTATCTGGATCTCGATCAGTTCAAAGTGGTCAACGACACCTGCGGTCATGTGGCGGGCGATGAGCTGCTCGGCCGGCTCGGCCGCGTGCTCGCGCACCAGGTGCGAAGACAGGATACGCTCGCGCGCCTCGGTGGCGACGAGTTCGGCGTGCTGCTGGAAAATTGCTCCATGCACGTGGCAGAACGAGTTGCCAACGCGTTGCGCCGCTGCATCGAAGATTTCCGCTTTGCCTGGGAGAATCAGGTGTTCGGTATCGGCGCGAGCATCGGCGTGGTTGCCATCGAAGGCCGCGGACAGACCGTCTCGAGCATACTCAGCGCAGCGGACGCGGCCTGCTACGCGGCAAAGGACCGTGGCCGCAATCGAATTCACATCTACCACGAGGGAGATGTGGAGCTCGCGCGCCGACATGGCGAGATGCGCTGGGTGACTCGCATTCAGACTGCGCTCGAGGAGAATCGATTCGAGCTCGCGCGCCAGCGCATCGTTTCGCTGCCCGCCGCCGCCGGTACGGACACTCACTACGAGCTCCTGCTGCGAATGCGCGACGAAGACGGCAATCTGGTTCTCCCGGAATCCTTCCTGCCGGCTGCAGAGCGCTACAACCTGTCGGTCAAGCTAGACCGCTGGGTGGTCAAAGAAGCGTTTCGACTGCTGACTCTCGACCCAGATCACCTGGAGCGGCTTTTTCTTTGCTCCATCAATCTCTCCGGGGTCTCACTGGCGGACGAGGACTTCCTGATATTCGTAACCACCGAGCTCGCGTCTACGGGTCTTCCGCCCGGTAAAGTGTGCTTCGAGATCACCGAGACGGCTGCCATAGCCAATCTACCGGGTGCCATGCGATTTATTGAGGTGCTGCGCCGTATCGGCTGCCGATTCGCGCTCGACGACTTCGGCAGCGGCCTGTCATCGTTCGCCTACCTGAAGAGCCTGCCGGTGGATTTTCTCAAGATCGACGGCGTGTTCGTCAAGGATATCGTCGAGGACCCGATTCACAGGGAGCTGGTCCGCTCCATCAACGAGATCGGGCATGTCATGGGCAAGCGCACCATTGCCGAGTTCGTGGAAAGCGAGGCGATACTGAGGGCGCTCAATGAGATCGGCGTCGACTACGCCCAGGGATTCGAGCTCGGCAAGCCGGAGCTTCTGCCGAAGCACCAGTACTAGCGAAACCGCTCCTGGAGATCGGCCAGGGCCGCTGAGCCAGGGCACAGATCCTCGAACGCCACGTCGATAAGATCCTCGTCGATCGTATTCGCGAGCGTGTGCATGTCTTCACGCTCAGCATCGACGTAGAGAAGACCCGTGACAATCTCGCCCCGCTTCTGGTGTTGCTCGATGTAAGCGAAGGCGCGGGCACGGTCGGTGGGGTCGTATTCCTGTCCGGCCTTGCGCAACATGACGTTGCTTCCGCCGTGCAGATTGACGCATATGCTCTCGCCTTCTTCGTACTGTGCGCTGATCGGCTCTGCCGGCGGGATGAAGTCTAGACGCGTCGCCCTGTGAAAATTCTGGCGCGTGTGCGCGTAGCTCTTGGTAGAGTCCTCGTGATCATTGAAAGTGACGCAAGGAGAGAGAACGTCGAGCACGGCGAACCCTTCGTGCTTGAGCCCCGCCTTGATCAAGGGCACGAGCTGCTCCTTGTCGCCGGAGAAACCGCGCGCAATGAACGTTCCACCCAGCCCGAGCGCGGTAATCACCGGATCGATGGGCTGCTGCTCGTTGACCTCGCCTTTCTTGGCCTTGGTGCCCACGTCCGCCGACGCCGAGAACTGGCCCTTGGTGAGGCCGTACACGCCGTTGTTCTCGATGATGTAGAGCATGTTGAGGTTGCGCCGCACGGCGTGCGCGAACTGACCCAGGCCGATGGAGAGTGAATCTCCGTCACCGGATACACCGATACAATACAGACTCTTGTTGACCGCATTGGAGCCGGTGGCGACCGCCGGCATGCGCCCGTGCACGGCATTGATTCCGTGGGCGGAACTCATGAAATAAGCGGGAGTCTTCGATGAGCAACCGATTCCGGAAAATTTAGTGACCTTGTGAGGCGCCACCTCGAGCTCGTAGAAGGCCTGAATCAACGCGGCGCTGATGGAGTCGTGACCGCATCCCGCGCAGAGCGTCGAGATCGTACCCTCGTAATCGTGCATGCTGAGCCCAAGGGCATTCTTGGGCTGACCCGCGTAGCTGATCTTGGGCTTTGCAATGAATGTCATGCCGCAGCGCTCTTCTTTACCTGCTCGAAAATTCCCGTAAACACCGTCGGCCAGTCGAGCGGCGCACCGCTGTAGTGGAGAATCGAGACGAGCCGGTCTTTCTCCACATCCAACTCGAGGCTCAGCAGCGACTTCAGCTGGGCGTCCCGGTTCTGCTCGACGACAAAGACGCGCTCGTGCCCATCGAGAAATGCCTGCACTTCGGCCCCGAAGGGAAATGCGCGGATCCTGAGGTAATCGATATGAACGCCTTTAGCGCCGAGATTCTCGACAGCCTCGCGAACGGCGCCGTCACAGCCGCCGATGGTAATCACACCCCAGGGCGTCGCCTGCGCCGCGTTGGCGAGTATCGGCTTTGGCACCAGTGCGGTCGCGGTCTTGAACTTGCGCTGGAGTCGCTCCATCACCTGCTGATATTCATCGGGCTTCTCCGTGTAGCGCGCCGACTCGTTGTGTCCGGAACCGCGCGTGAAGTACCCGCCCTTGGGGTGGACCCCCGGATAGGTCCGGTGACAGATTCCGTCGCCATCCACGTCCTGGTAGCGCAGAAACTGCGGGAGCTTCTCGAGCGCCTCGGCATCGAGCACCTTGCCACGATCCGGCCGATATTCGTCGTCCCATTCCAGCTTCGGGCACATCCAGTCGTTCATGCCGATATCGAGATCGGTCATCACGATCACCGGCGTCTGCAGACGCTCGGCGAGATCGAATGCCTCGACCGACAAGCTGAAACACTCGGCTGGGTTGGCCGGGAACAACAGCACGTGCCGGGTGTCGCCGTGAGAGGCGAAGGCGCATGAGAGGATGTCCGACTGCTGAGTACGCGTCGGCATACCGGTAGAAGGCCCGGCCCGCTGCACGTCGAACAGCACAATCGGCACTTCAGCAAAATACGCGAAGCCAAGAAACTCGTTCATCAGGGATACACCGGGGCCGCTCGTGGCGGTGAACGCCCGCGCTCCGCTCCAACCGGCACCAATGACCATTCCGATCGCGCCGAGCTCGTCTTCGGCCTGAACGATACAGAACCGATTTTTTCCGGTGTCCTCGTCTTTGCGGAAATGCTGGCAGAAATTCCGAAATCCATCCATGAGAGACGTCGATGGAGTAATCGGATACCAGGCGGCGAATGTCGCGCCAGCGTACACGCAGCCGAGGGCCGCAGCGGTGTTGCCGTCGATCAGGATGTGCTCATCGGTCTTGTCAAGCTTGGTCAGATGTGTCTCGAGCGGGCACTCGAAATGATCCGTCGCATAGCGATAGCCGAGATCGATGGCCTCGAGATTCGCGTCCACTAGCTTGGGCTTGCTCGCAAAGGTTTCTTCGAGCAGCGTCCTCAGCACATCCATGTCCACATCGAGAAGCGCCGCGAGCACGCCGACATAGGCGATGTTTTTCATGAGTATGCGTGCACGGACGCCGGTAAATGCCTCGTTGCACATCCCTGCCAGCGGCACGCCGAGTATCTTGACGTCGTCGCGTACCAGAGTAGTTCCGCGCGGCCAGGTGGAGTCGTAGACCAGCGTGCCTCCAGCAGTGACGTCGGCCAGATCCTGCCGGTAGGTCTCGGCATTCATGGCCACCATCAGGTCGACCCGGCCGGAGCGCGACAGATGTCCGCGGTGATTCACCCGGATCTCGAACCAGGTCGGAAGGCCCTGGATGTTGGACGGGAAGAAGTTCTTGCCCATGACCGGGATGCCCATGCGGAAGATGGCCTGCATCAACAGGCCGTTCGCGCTCGCCGAGCCCGTCCCGTTGACGGTGGCGATCTTGATTACGAGATCGTTTATCCCGCCTTTTTCAACGATTTCCATGAATCGGTTCCGGCGTCTTCATCGCTTGCGTAAGGGATGAGAATCGTCGACTTCTGCATATCCCATGCGGCCGTCGGGCAACGCTCTGCGCACAGGCCGCAATGCACGCATACGTTCTCGTCCTTCACCATGACCCGACCGGTCTGCTTGAGGGCTCCGGACACGAAAAGGGGTTGCTCGATTTCGAGCGCTGCGACCCTGAGCCGTTTGCGCAGATCCTGCTCTTCGCCATTGTGCGTGATGGTCAGGCAGTCCACCGGGCATACGTCGACACACGCATCGCATTCGATGCACAGCGAATCGGTGAAAACGGTCTGCACGTCGCAGTTCAGACAACGCTCGACCTCTTCGCAGGTCTGCTCGGCCGTGAATCCGAGCTCGACCTCGATCTCGAGCTCCTTGAAACGTTTCTCGAGATCGACGCGTGGCATCGCCTGGCGGGCGAGCGCGCTGAAGTCATTACTGTAGCTCCACTCGTGGATGCCCATCTTGCGGCTGCTGAGATTGACACCTCGAGGAAGACGGTCGCGCACGGATGTGCCCTGGCAGTGCTTGTGAATCGATATCGCCGCCTGATGACCGTGCTCCACCGCCCATATGATGTTCTTAGGACCGAAGGCGGCATCTCCGCCGAAAAAGACATCGCTACGGGTCGACTGGAAGGTCGTCTCGTCGACGACCGGCATGTTCCACTCGTCGAACTCGATGCCGATATCCCGCTCGATGAACGGAAACGCGTTTTCCTGTCCAACCGCCAGAATCACGTCGTCGCAGGGAAGCACGACCTCGTCGAGCGTCTTGGAGCGAAGCCTGCCGCTCTCGTCCTCGTGCCACTCGACCCGGCTGAACCTCATGCCGGCCAGACGCCCGTTCTCGATGACGTAAGCCTCGGGTGAGTGATTGAGCAGGAGCTCCACGTGCTCCTCTTCCGCATCCTCGAGCTCCCAGTCCGAAGCCTTGAGCAGATGTCTCGGCTTGCGCGCCACCACCTTGACGTCCTTGCCGCCGAGGCGCAGCGAGGTGCGGCAGCAATCCATGGCGGTGTTGCCCCCACCGATGATGAGGACACGCTCACCGATGCTGTGCACGTGACCGAACGCCACCGATGTAAGCCAGGTGATGCCGATGTGGATGTTCTCGGTATCGTGTCGCCCCGGCAGCTCGAGCTCGCGTCCCGAGGGTGCGCCGGTTCCGATGAACACCGCGTCGTAGCCTTCGTCGAGCAGTGCCTTGAGGCTGTGGACCGGGGTGTTGAGGCGCAGGTCTACGCCGAAATCGATGATCGTGCTGATCTCGTCGTCGATGACCCGGCCCGGCAGGCGAAAGCTCGGGATGTTGCTTCGCATGAGACCACCGGTGGTGGCCAGTGATTCAAAGATCACGCACTCGTAACCGAGCGGCATCAGGTCGTTGGCGACGGTGNNTTTTCCGGCGCGGAATCTCCGGCAGGCGGTCGTCGATGGCGTCGCGGTGGTCCGCGGCGACACGCTTGAGCCGGCAGATGGCCACGGGCTTCTCGTCCACCCGGCCACGCCGGCACGCCGGCTCGCAGGGCCGATCGCACACGCGGCCGAGGATGCCGGGAAAAACGTTCGACGCGCGATTGAGGAGATAGGCGTCGGTGAAGCGGCCCTGGGCGATCAGGCGGATGTACTCCGGCACGTCCGTATGTGCCGGGCAGGCCCACTGACAGTCCACCACGCGGTGGAAATAGTCAGGCTGCGACGTGTCTGTCGGCTTCACGTGCGCGTCTCGAGCACCCGAGCTATCGGGTTACCCACGCGAGCCTCCCCCTTGTTGTTCTCTGCCACTGCAAGACTACTGATTAAACGATGAATTTCAACCGGAAACATCGAGTATCTAAAGTTCTAATGTATATAGAGCAAAAACTGGCCCCATGCCGGCGCAATCGGTTCCAGCGGGGTGCATGCGGCGAAGGGCCATTCTCAGGCTGAGACGCACTCCTGGAGCACCGCCTCAACTTGCCTTCGCAGGAGTGGATGACCACCCGCACCTTGCCGGAGATGATGAAGGAGACTTCGGCGGAATCGTCCTGGTAGGCGATGACCTGGCGCCTTGCCTCGAAGCGCTCGAAGCGGCAGGACTGGGAGACCTCTTCCAGGGACGAGCGGTCCAG
>JABAOG010006369.1_pt1 | contig 10572 bp, 7 predicted proteins | sample 7062131 | NCBI WGS metagenome assembly JABAOG01 (sample SAMN14538629, study PRJNA623070) | marine sediment metagenome | biome: marine biome [ENVO:00000428]; feature: marine pelagic biome [ENVO:01000023]; material: deep marine sediment [ENVO:00002113] | place: India: Arabian Sea | collected... | reverse complement strand
CTGCGCGTGGTGGCCCGACTGGTCGCTCCGCCGGCAGGACGCGCCGCCGGATAGCCCTTGCTTCGTCGTACAGCATGGATCCGGGGGCTTCCGCGTAGTCGCCGCCAATCTCCATGCCCGAACGGCCGGTGTCGTACCCGGCATGCCCCGCAGAGAGGCCGAGGGGACGTGCCCCGGCTCAGTCGTGCTCGTCAGAGATCCGGGGGCCGAGGCCGATGACTTCGAATCCGCCGTCTCTGCGATCGAGGACCTCGTTCCTCGCGTTGAAGTGCTTGAACCGGGTCTCGTCATGGTCTCGATCGACGGTGCATTGCGGTACTACGGAGGCGAAGGTCCCCTTCTCGAGCGAATTGCCGAACGTCTGAGATCCTGGCCGGGAGCACAATTGGGAGTGGCCACGGGACCCTTTGCTGCGAGGCGGGCTGCTGCGCTCGCCATCGAAGGGCCGCTGTCGGTCGACGACGACGCCGCGTTCCTCGCCGGGCTGACGGTCGACGTACTGCCGAACGAGGACCTCGTGGCGACGTTCCGGTGGCTGGGGATCACCACCCTCGGGGAGCTTGCCCGGTTGCCGCGCGGGGCGATGGCTTCGCGGTTCGGCGACGTCGGGCTCGATGCGCACCGGCTGGCGAGCGGTGAGGACCGGCATGTTGCTCCCCGGTCGGTTCCGGAAGACATCTCGGTCGAACAGCGGTACGAGGATCCGCTTCAGACTCTCGATCAGGCAGGCTTTGCCGCCAGGGCGCTTGCCGGGCGTCTGCTGGGGGCGCTCGGCGGTGCGGTGCCGTATCGGGTCGAGGTGGGGGTGTGGGCGGCCGACGGCACGGAGCGGATCAGAGTGTGGAGAAGTGCGGATCCGCTCACCGAGCATGCGCTCTCCGACCGGGTGTGGTGGCAGTTGAGGGCATGGATCGAATCGGCAGGCGTTCCCGGCGGGATCAGCAGAATCCGCCTACGCCCGGCGGATGTGTCGGATGCCGGCAGGCAACTCTCCCTCGAGGAGGACACGGCCACCAGGCTCGAGGCCGATCGAGCGTTGCACCGTGCACAGGCGCTCGTTGGGCCGGATGCGGTTCTTCAGGCAGTTCTCCAGGGTGGCCGGCGGTTCGATGAACGGGTGAACTGGTTTCGGTGGGGAGAGGAACCGCCGTTGCCGGTCCGCGACCCGGAGGCGCCGTGGCCGGGAAGGTTGCCATCGCCTGCTCCCGTGCTCGTTCCTCCCGAACCCCGTCCGGTGGAGATCGAGTGGGACGGAGGAATGCCGGTGCGGGTGCGGTTGCGGAGCCGGTGGGAGGTGGTGATCAACTGGGCCGGACCATGGATGCGTTCGGGCCGCTGGTGGGAAGGGGAGACATCGGTCGAGCAGTATCAGATCGTCACCTCAGCTACCGCCCTGTTGTGTGAGGTGCGGGCCGGCATCGCCTACGTCGTAGGTATCTACGATTGACGGCTACGCCGGAGAGATTCTTCTAGTATATGGGAGGAAGCCAGACCAGGGGGCGGTGTTGCACCGGATCGAATCGGAGGAATGCCGACTGTGGCGTCTGTTCCTCACGGCGCACTCGGTGACCGTGCCCGGCGTCGCGCACGACCTGAGTACCCTCACGGACATATCACTCGTGGATCTCGAGGCCCTGGTCGAACTCGGTGCCAACGGAGGCCGGATGCGCATGGCCGAACTCGCCGAGTCGATGGGAGTGAGCCGCAGCGGCATCACCCGCTGCGTCGACCGTTTGGGGCGGCGCGGCCTCGTGAAACGAGCTGCGGTGCCCGACGACAAGCGGGGTTCCTTCGCCGTCATCACGCCGTCCGGCCGCAAGCATCTCGACGAGGTGCTGCCCGCCTACGAGGTTGCGGTGAATCGCCGATTCGCTTCGATCTTGACTCCCACCGAACGCACACTGCTCTCCGACGTTCTCGAACGTCTGCACGCCGCCGGAGGAGCCCAAACGGCGTCGACCGAAACCGGCTAGCCCTGGACGGCGGCCACCATACGCTCGATCTCAGCTTTCGTTTGGTCGCGCAACGAAACGATGTCCTTGTGCGTCATCCCGGTGGTCTCGATCGGCTTGGCCACGTCCACCGTCATCTCTCCACCAAGAATCGGGCGGCGGGGCGGCCAGGCGAGATGTCCGCCGGATACGATCACCGGTAGGACCGGGAGACCGGAGGCGATGGCGATCGAGAAGGCGCCCCGCTTGAACGAGTGAACGGATCCATCCTGGTAGCGGGTCCCTTCGGCGTACACCAGGATCGAATGTCCCCGTCGTACCACATCCTCGGACTGCGAGTTGATCTGTCCGTGGACCGTGGCGCCGGCCTGGCGGTCGACCTCCACGATGCCGATGGCCCGGAGGGCCGTGCCGAAGATCGGGATCTTGAAGAGCTCCTTCTTCGCCAGGAACCGGACCGGGAGCGGAATGGCGAGGAAGTGTGCCGGAATGTCGAACGCCGATTGATGATTGGACACGATCACATAGGATCGCCCGGGTTCGATGTTCTCGGTGCCCTGCACCCTGAGCCGGATGCCGGCGACCTTCAACAGTGATCGACTCCACCAGTGAATCACTCGCTCGACACGCGGTGAGGTCGGATCGCGCCAGGCCACAAACGTGGCGGTCCATGCGGCGATCCAAGTGACGAAGACCGCGACTACCACTGCAAACACGGTGCGAACCGAGGCAAGGGCTATGCGCAGCATCAGGGCAGGCTAGCGGCTTCCGCCCCACCGAAGACGGCGCGGTGTCGGACGAACACGGTGGCCGGAACGACGAGGAGAACGGCGCCGAGCGCGTTGAGGATGGGGAACCCGGCGACGGCCAGGATCACGCCCGAAGACAGGCTCGCCACTGCACCCGACATCCACACGGTGGCGTCCACCGCCCCCTGCAGCCGGAGACGTTCTTCGATGGCGAGTCCTTCGGTCAGGATCGCGCTTCCGCCGATGAATGCGAAGTTCCATCCCAACCCGAGCAGGAAGAGGGCGGCGACGAGCACGGCCGTGGCGTCCGGCGGTGCGGTGCCGGCCATGGCGACGGATACGAGCACGACGGCCATACCGGCTGCTGCCACCTGGGGGCGGCCGAACCGATCGCCAAGGATTCCGGTCAAGGGAGAGAGAGCGAACATGCCCAGGGTGTGAGCCGAGATCACGATCCCGACGACCTCGAGGCGCGCCCCTCCGTTGCGGAGGAATATCGGGGTCATCGCCATGATCAGCACCATCACGAAGTGGCTGGTGACCATGGAGGCGACGGCAACTTGCACCCGGGGACGGCGCAGCAGCAGACCGATAGGCAGCGATGACTCCGGACTTCCGGAGTCATCACCGACCGGTACGGCCATCTGCAGCGGATCGGGACGCAGCAGTGCGATGTAGAACACCGCCGCGCCGAGATACGCAACCGAAGCCAGGAGGTACGGCCCTGAGAACGGAGGAAGGCCGGCACCTTCGGCGACGCCGGCGGCGAACCCGAGGAGGTTTGGACCGGCTACCGATCCCACGGTGCTCGCCCAGACGATCCATCCAATCGCGGCCGTTCGGCGATCGAGATGATGGAGATCGGCCGCCGCGTACCGCGTGAGATGGCTGGCGCTGTTGCCGAAACCCAGCGCGAACATCCCGAAGATCAGCAGGGCGAACGACGCCGATCCGATGGCGAGTGCTGCCAGGGTACCGGCGGCGCCGGCGAGCAGGTAGGCGCCGATCAGAATCGGCCGTCTGCCGCGGCGAACCGTCGCCGACGCCAGCATCGTGGAGCCGAGCGCCGTGCCGACGGTCGAGGCGGCGGCGGGGATACCGGCAAAACCGGAGGATCCGGTGAGATCCTCGGCGGCCAGACTCGCCACCGTGATGGCGGCGATGAAGCCGGTGCTGGTGAGCCCCACTCCGCCGAAGAGGACGGCGGTCAGCTTCTTGCGGGTGCGGGTGACTCCCTCGGACACCGGGCGAGTCTAGGAGTCGATAGCGGCCAGGGCGGTGCGCAGGGTGGGAAGCGCCGCCTCGGCCCACACCCGGTGGCCTTCGCTGTTGGGATGGAATCGATCCGGTGAGAAGAGGTCGCGGCGCGCCCGGTAGATCGGCGTGGTCAGCTCCCACATCGGTATGTGGAAGATCCGGTCGTCGCTAGCCGCAACGAGATGGTGGGCGGCGTCGGTGGCGCGCGCCCGGGTTGTGGCGATGGAGCTCAATGGGAATGGGAGACGGGGTGCTGTGCCGATGTCCCCGGCGCCGGCGAGTATCACGAATCGAGCGTGCTCCAGCAGCTTCGAACAGATGGTGCCGAGAATCTCGCGCATCTGGAACTGGGTCATTCCCCGGAGGGCGTCATTCGATCCGGCCGACACGAAGGCGATGTCGTAGTCCATGGACAGTTGCCTCAGTTGGGTCGTCAGCACGTCGTTCACCCTGGCCCCTCCGGACGCGTAGTTGTCGATGCGAAGCCGGTAGTCCCTGGTCAGTTCGGGAATCATCTGACGGATCCAGATGTCGTCGGGTGAGTCGAGTCCGGGTCCGGTGATGGTGCTGTCTCCCAAGAGGGCAATCGTGCGCATCGGCCGGCCGTCGTCGCCGAAGAGCCCGGAGGGATCGAGGTCGGGAAACGAAGGGAAATCATGATGCGCCGCCCACTGTTGTTCCATCCACAGCACCACGAACAGCGCCGCTCCGGCGGTAGTCGCACCACGGGTGAATCTGCGTACCGGCTTCATCTCCGAGAGGTACAACGTACCATGTCACCCCGTCGAGGAGGNNGCCGAACGGCTCGGGTACGACTCGGTGTGGGCGGCGGAGGCCTGGGGCTACGACGCCGTCACGGTCCTCTCCTGGCTCGCTGCGCGGACCGAGCGAATCGCCCTCGGCTCGGCGGTGCTTCAGATGCCGGCGAGGACTCCGGCGATGACGGCGATGACTTCGTACACGCTGGACGAGCTCTCGAGCGGCAGGTTCCGGTTGGGTCTCGGCCTCTCGGGTCCGCAGGTGGTGGAGGGCTGGCACGGCGTGCCCTACGGCAAGCCTCTCGGCAAGACGCGTGAGTACGTCTCGATCGTGCGGGAGGTGCTGTCCAGGCGCCGGCGCCTCGTCCACGACGGAACTCACTACCAGATTCCGTACCACGGTGAGGGCGCCACCGGCCTCGGCAAGCCGCTGATGCTGATCGGCCGGCCGTCCCGGCCGGATCTGCCCATCTACCTGGCTTCGATTGGTCCCAAGAACGTGGCGTTGACGGCGGAGATCGCCGACGGATGGCTGCCGGTGTTCTTCTCCCCGGAGCACGCACCGGCAGTGTTCCGCCCGCACCTGGAAGAAGGATTCGCCAGATCCGCGTCCGACCGTTCCCGATTCGACATCGCCCCGACGGTGCCGGCCCACATCACGGACGACATCGCCGCCGGGCGGGAACTGGTCAAGCCGACGATCGCGCTCTACGTCGGCGGCATGGGTGCCAGGAACCGTAACTTCTACAACGACCTCGCCGTCCGCTACGGATTCGGCGACGCTGCCGCCGAGATTCAAGATCTCTACCTGTCGGGTCACAAACGGGAGGCGATTGCCCGTGTTCCCGACGAACTCGTCGACTTGACCAGCTTGATCGGGACGAGAGAAATGGTGCGGGACCGTCTCGAGGCGTGGCGGGAGGCCGAAGTGACGTCCATGCTCATCGGGCTCACCGATGTCGACACGCTGAGGACGCTGGCGGAGCTGGTGCTCTAGCGGACGGTTCCGGAGGGGTGCTCCGACAACCTCTTGATCTCGAGCATCATCTTGCGGCTCATCACGAATGAGATCACCTCGATCGGGAAGCGCCCGAACGTGAGCCGGCTCTTCCAGTCCGGTCCGTGGTCGTACCGACCTCTGGTGAGAAACCGGCTACCGCCGTCGGGGCCGGGGTTGACGATGAACTGCCAGGTGGACTTTCCCCAGCTTTCCCCAGCGCCGGTTTCGACGGGTGAACCGAGCAGCACCATCGCCCCGGGGGGATCGACGATCTCTATGTGCAGCGGCGGTGCGGTCGGGTGGAGATAGATGGCGTCGCCGACTGCCGGATGCTGGTGCTCGGGCAGGATCTCGGTGGTGTTGGTGATCTTGCAGCCCATCATGTTCTCGAGTGTCTGGTAGGTGTAGAAGCCGCCTCTTCCCTGGCCGATCTGGGCGATCCACGGCCACACCGCTTCCGGAGGCGCATCGATGGTGACGCCGAGGGTGTACGACCATTTGGGCTCGGCTACCAGCTCATCGCCGGCCAGGGGGTCGGTTGCCTCCGTTCCCACCGTGCCCCACCGCAGCCGCGCTCGCCCGATGAACGGGGTGGCGACCAGGTTCCAGACGATCAGGGCGACACCCTCGAGCGCGGCACGCGCACCGGCACCGGGGGAGTGAGCGGCTCGCCGAAGCCCTCTGCGATTCGAGTCCCTTCCAACGGTCATGGAGCCCTCCTCGAGGTCCTCCCGTCATCGTGTCGCAGCGCCAGGACGACTCCCAGGGGTCGGAGGTCCCATTCTGAGAGCCGTTGGAGCGACGTCTGGGCCCCCGATGGGGGGCCCAGACGGGTTCCGGAGTCTGGTGTGTCTACCCGCCTGCGGGAAGCACCGTGAAGGTGAACGACTTCGAGTGACCTTCGGAGTCGCCGACCGTGATGGTGAACGGCTCGCCGGGTGTCGCTCCTTCGAAGAACACCTTGAGGTCCCACTTGCCTTCGGCGCTCGCAACGGTGCTCGCCCCGCCGTAGGCGGATTCCGCCCAGACTGTCGCTCCGGGAGTCGCCGTTCCGTAGAACTTCTCATACGGCGGTGTCTCCGAACAGGATCCGTACGCCTGGTTCGCCGTGAACTCGATCGGCGCCGGCTCGTACCGGAATTCGAAGGTACGCCGGTCACCCTCGGACGTCTCAACGACGATTCCGATGGTCTGTCCTGCCGTGAGCCCCTCGAAGTGCACCTTGAGGTAGAACTGACCGCTGCCGTCGGCCACCGTCTCGGCGGATCCATACTCCGAGTATGCGCCGATCACGGTGCCGGGCGTGGCGGTGCCGTGGAACTTCTCCCACTGGTAGGCGTTGACGACGTACTTCTGAGTGATCGTGAAGTCGTAGGTGGCATCGGGGTTGTACTTGCTCTTGAACTCGAACGCCTTCGAGTGTCCGTCCGAGTCCTGGACCGTCACGGCGAACCACTCGTAGTAGGGAGCGTCCGGGAAGGTGACCTTCATCTCCCACTTGCCCTTCTCGCCGACCGTCGTCGAAGCGGATCCGTACGGCGATGAGGCCGTGACGGTCGATCCGGGCCGCCCGGTGCCGTAGAAGACGTCGTACGGGGGATTGGAGGCCGAGACCTTGTACTTCTGGTTGGCGGTGAAGGTGTAGTCACCTGCAGGTGGTTCGTAGAAGACCTTGACGGTTGCCTCGGCAACGTTTCCGGCCGCGTCGAATGCCTTGATGGTTGCCAGGTTTCCTCCCGGCTCGAGCATGAGCACGATCGACCAGTGACCATCGTCGGTCACAGTGGCGTGGTACCCGGCTGCTTTCACCGTGGCGCCCGGCTCGACCTCACCCTTGAACTCGAGCTCCTTGGCGTCGAAGACGGCCCCATTCTCCGGGTAGGTGATGACGAGCTGGGGAGGAGTGGTATCCGCCTCTTCTTTCACGGTTGCCGGCTCCTCTTCGCTCGGAGCGTCCTTCTCCGCCGCCACCTCGGCTACCGTCGTGGAGGGGGGCACCGCCTTCTCCGCCGGTTCCTCAGGAATCTCGGCTTCTGGTTCGGTGGTCGGCGGTGTCGTCTCGTCGACCGGGGCCTCCACGTCGGATGCGGCGGCCGTCTCGTCGTCGGCGGACGGCAGGTACTCGCCCATTTGTGCGAAGGCGATTCCGCCGGCGGCCACGAGTGCGAAGGCAACGATGAAGATGCCGAGTTTGCGAACCACGATGTCCTCCTGGTGACTAACTACTACATGTGGTGACCGGATAGTCACTTTCGGTGGTTACTCGCAGCAGGAGCACGAAAGGTTTACCGGGTTCATTCTATCGAACACATGTTCGATAGAATGGGTGCGATGGCCTACGCGGAGCTCCACTGCCACACCAACTTCAGCTTCCTCAACGGTGTATCGCATCCGGAGGCGCTCGTCGAGCGAGCCGCAGACCTCGGCTATCGGGCTCTCGCCGTCACCGATCACCACGGCATGTACGGTGCCGTCCGCTTCGCCAGGGCCGCCGGTGAGGCCGGACTCCCCACGGTCTACGGAACCGAAATCGGGCTGTCCCGTGAACCAGCAGGATCGGAGATGCCGGTCATCGCCGCCGAGCAACGCGACTCTCAACTCGCGGCCCGCGGCTCCCGCCCGGCGACTCGCCGGGGTCGAACCAAGCGTATGCATGGTTCGAAGCCGGTGAATGCGCCGCCGACCGATCATCTCGTGCTGCTGGCGTCTTCTCCGCAGGGCTATGCCGACATCAGCCGGTTGGTGACCCTGGCGCAGTTCCGGGGGGAGAAGGATCGACCGGTCTACACCCGGGACGACCTGGACGTCGCAGCACGCAGCGGCAATCTGGTCGCGCTCACCGGATGCGTTCGGGGAGCCGTCCCCGCGGCTGCGCAGCGTGGCGATCTCGCAGGAGCGTTGCAGGCGGCCGGTTCGCTCGTCGAGGTATTCGGCAACCGTCTCCACGTCGAGCTCTGGCATCACCGTATGCCCGAGGACGATCTCCGCAATGATGTGCTGTGGGAGGTGGCACGGCGGCTACGGCTACCCGTCGTAGCGACCAACAACGTCCACTACCACGCTCGCGGAGACGCAGACCTGGCCGATGTCGCCGCCGCCATCGCCGGACGCCGCACGCTGGACGCGCACGACGGATTCCGTTCTGCAACCGATGAGCGATACCTGAAGCATCCCGACGAGATGGCGGCGAGGTTCGCCGGCTATCCCGGCGCCGTCGAGCGTTCGGTTCGGCTGGGAGAGGCGCTGGCGTTCGATTTGAACCTGGTCGCCCCGCAGCTTCCCGACTTCCCCATGCCCGGTCATTTCCGATCCGAGATGGAGTATCTCCGCCATTTGACCTATGAAGGTGCCCGCGAGGTGTACCCCGATGGGGCGGGCGGCGTCGATCCTGGCGCTGTTGAGAGGTTGGAGCACGAACTGGCGGTGATCGGGAAGCTCAACTTCCCCGGGTACTTCCTGGTGGTGTGGGACATCGTGCAGTTCGCCAGAGAGCAGGACATCTTCTGTCAGATTCGAGGTTCGGGAGCCGACTCGGCGGTGTGCCGGTGTCTGGGCTTGACCAGGGTCGATCCAATCCGGCTCGGGCTTCCCTTCGAACGCTTCCTCACCGAGGAGCGCGGCAGGCCGCCGGACATCGATCTCGATCTCGAAGCCGATCGGCGCGAGGAGGTGATTCAGTACTGCTACCGGCGCTACGGGCGGGAACGAGCGGCCATGGTGGCGAACGTCATCACCTACCGGGCGCGGTCGGTATTGCGGGACGTCGGAAAGACATTCGGCTTCACGCAAGCGCAGGTTGACGGCCTGTCGAAGTACGTCGATACCAGAGATCCCTCGAAGCTGCGTCTGGAGGCGCCACTGCCGGCGGGGATGACTGCCGAGTTCGTGTACGACATCTGCCATCGGATGGACGGGTTCCCGCGCCACCTCGGCATTCACTCCGGAGGGATGGTCATCGCCGACCGTCCGCTGTGGCAGGTGGTGCCGCTCGAATGGGGCCGGATGGAGGACCGCTCGGTCATCCAGTGGGACAAGGACGACTGTGCGGCCATCGGCATCGTCAAGTTCGACCTGCTGGGCCTCGGGATGCTCAACGCTCTACACCTGTCCGTCGACCTGATCGAGGGCGCCCACGGTGTCTCCATCGACCTCGCCACGATTCCCCAGGAACCGGCCGTCTACCGCATGCTCACCAAGGCGGACACCGTCGGGGTCTTTCAGGTCGAGTCGCGTGCGCAGATGGCGACCCTGCCGAAGATGAAGCCGAAGACCTTCTACGACCTGGCAGTGGAGGTGGCGCTGATCCGGCCGGGGCCGATCCAGGGGCAGTCGGTCCATCCCTACCTTCGGAGGCGGAACGGAGAAGAGGCGGTGAGCTACCCCCACCCGCTCACAGAACCGGTGCTGCGAAAGACGCTCGGTGTCCCCATCTTCCAGGAGCAACTGATGGAACTCGCCAGGGTGTGCGCCGGATTCGACGGCAACCAATCGGATCGATTGCGCTCGGCAATGACCCACAAGCGTTCGAATGAAGCGATGGACCGTCTGCGCGACGAAGTGTTCGAGGGAATGGCCGCCAACGGCATCACCGGTCCTGCCGCCGGCGAGATCTGGGAGAAGCTCCAGGGGTTCGCTTCGTTCGGGTTCCCCGAGAGCCACTCCGTCAGCTTCGCCTACATCGTCTACATGTCCGCCTGGTTGAAGTTTCACTGGCCTGCCGAGTTTCTCGCCGGGCTTCTCAATGCCTATCCGATGGGCTTCTACAGTCCCAACAGCCTGGTGCAGGACGCAACGCGCCACGGGGTGGTGGTGCACAATCCCGACGTCAATGCCTCTTGGCACGATTGCACGATCGA
>JABAOG010001772.1_pt1 | contig 10573 bp, 9 predicted proteins | sample 7062131 | NCBI WGS metagenome assembly JABAOG01 (sample SAMN14538629, study PRJNA623070) | marine sediment metagenome | biome: marine biome [ENVO:00000428]; feature: marine pelagic biome [ENVO:01000023]; material: deep marine sediment [ENVO:00002113] | place: India: Arabian Sea | collected... | reverse complement strand
CGGGCCAGGTAGGGCCGGCCGGTGGTGGCGGCTCCCCGTGCCCAGAGCAGCTCCCGCCCCCGCTCCACCTGGGGCGCGAACACCTGGTTCTCGAGGTAGCCGGTCTTCAGCCCCACGCGATCGGCCAGCGCCATCACCGTCCTGGCTTCGGCCACGGTCCGGGCCAGGGGCTTCTCGCAAGCGACGCCCACGAGCTCGCCGCGCCCTCCCTCGATGGCGTCGACGATCTCCTCCATGTTCTCGACGCGGGCGTGGTTCGGACCCGACAGCCAGAGGGCGTCGATGTCCGGGTCGGCCACCAGGTCGCCGATGGAAGCGAACGGTCGCGCCTGCCCCACGTCGAGCTCCCGGGCCAGCGCCGCCGCCGACTCCCGCCGCTCGGCGGTGGGGCTCCAGAAGCCCAGGACGTCGGCGTCCCGCACGCCCGCCCAGCTCCGGAGGTGGAAGCGGGCGTTGAAGCCGCTGCCGATGAATCCGACGCCGAGGCGTCGGCCCCCTGCGTCCCGCTCCGCCATGGTCAGTCCTCCTCGTAGCTGACGCCGATGTGGCGGCACGCCTCGGGCGGGCAGCCGTTCCACTCGGCCACGTACGTGTTGCCCCGGTACTGGAGGTCCTCGATCCCGATCCGGCTGGTGTAGAAGCCGCTGGCCACCAGGTCCCGGAACCGGTTGAAGAACGCCACGCCGGCCTCGACCTCCGGCGCCGCGCGGTCCGGCCAGGCGATCTCGTCCAGCAGCGCGGCCCGTTGCGACGCCGACGCGTCGACGAACACCACCCCGTAGCGCTCCCGGGTGGCCTCGTCGAGCCAGGCGAGGCCGCCCCGGATCGGGACCCGCAGATGCTCCCGGTCGTCCACGGTGAAGTCCACGAACTCGGGCACGCCGGCGTCGGTGGCGCCGCCGGAGCGGTCGTCCCGGGGAATGATCATGTCGGCCAGGAGTCGGACGGTCCGCCACTCGGCGGCGGTGAAGAACACGGGCTCGTAGTGCCCCTGGAGCAACGCCTGCTCGGCGGCGGCGGCGGCCCGCCGGATTTCCGGCGGCAGACCCGCCCGGAGCGGCCGGGGCAGCGCGGCGGCGAGGGATGCCGCGCCGAGGACCTTCAGCGTGTCGCGTCGTGTGAGATCACTCACAGCGCCCCCCGGTTCATCTGGTCCGCGATGAACTCGCTGGTCCGCATGGACAGGGCGAGGATGGTCCAGGTGGGGTTCTTGTCGGCCTGGGAGACGAACGGTCCGCCGTCGGCGACGAAGAGGTTCCTCACGTCGTGGGCCTGGCCGAAGCCGTTCACTGCGGACATTGCCGGGTCGTCACCCATGCGGGTGGTGCCCAGCTCGTGGATGATCTGGCCGCCGGCGGCGAGGCCGTAGTCGTCCTCGGGGCCGGGCATGTCGCCGAAGGGCTCGCCGCCCATCGCCCGGACGATGGACCGGAAGGTCTCCTGCATGTGCCTGGCCTGGGCCCGCTCGTAGTCGCTCCACTGCCAGTGGAAGCGGAGCACGGGGATGCCCCACCGGTCGACGGTTCCGTCGGGGTCGATCTCGCACCAGCAGTCCTCGTTGGGGATCATCTCGCCCCGGCCGGCGAAGTGGACGGTGGCGCCGTAGTAGCGGCGGTAGTCCTCCTTGAGCGACGCGCCCCAGCCGCCCCCGGCGGGATAGCGCTGGATCCCGCCGCTGAAGCCGTACTGGGGCATGTCCTTCCCGCCGCCCACCTCGATGTGATAGCCCCGGGGGAAGTCCAGGCCGGCGTTGTCGAGCCACCAGGGCATGTAGACGTGCATCCCGCCCACGCCGTCCTCGTTGTGGGGCGGCGTGTCCACCAGCTTCGGGATGAACCCGCTGACGCCCGTGCCGGTGGTGTCCGTGAGGTACTTCCCCACTACGCCGCCCGTATTGGCCAGCCCATCGGGGAACCGGGACGAGGTGGAGTTCAGGAGGATCCGCGCGCTGGAGCAGGCGCTGGCGGCCAGCACCACCACCCGGCCTTCGACGTGCCGGTCCTCGCCCGTGGCCTTGTCGATGTAGGCGACGCCGGTGGCCCGCCCGTCCCCGCCCACGGTCACCTCCCGGGCCATGGCGTTGGTCACCAGGGTGAGCCTTCCGGTGGCCAGTGCCGGACGGATGAGGACGTCCGGGCTGGAGAAGTTCGACAGGGTCTGGCAGCCGCGGTTGCACTGGGCGCAGTAGTGGCAGGGCTGCCGGCCCGGCAGCGGCCGGGTGAGGATCGAGAGGCGCGCCGGGATGCAGGTGATGTCCAGAGCGTCGCAGGCGCCCCTGACGGCCAGCTCGTAGCAGCGGGGCCGGGGTGGGGGCTGGAAGATGCCGTCGGGCTCGTTGTGGATCCCCTCCACGGAGCCGAAGATGCCCACGAGGCGGTCGACGGCGTCGTAGTAGGGCTTCACGTCGTCGTAGCTGATGGGCCAGTTGGGGCTGAGCCCGTCCAGGTCGCCGCGGCGGAAGTCGTCGGGGCCGAAGCGGAGGGAGATGCGGCCCCAGTGGTTGGTGCGCCCGCCGAGCATGCGGGCCCGCCACCAGAGGAACCGCTCGCCGGGGGCGGTGGTGTAGGGCTCGCCGTCCACCTCCCACCCGCCGATGCAGGCGTCGTGCTCGCCGAAGGGCCGCTCGGGCGTGGCGCCGCCCCGGCGCGGCGTCTCGTACGGCCAGGTGAACATGGTGGTGTCCGCGCTGGCGTACCACTCGGGGCCGGCCTCCAGCACGAGGACGTTCGCCCCGGCCCGGGTCAGGGCGTACGCGGCCATGCCGCCGCCGGCGCCGGATCCGACGATGACGACGTCGTGGGGAGCCGACCGGGTCTTGCGACTTCGCATCTGGACCTCTCCGGGCTGGGCCGCGGGGCGTGATCGGACGCGCGGCGCCGGCGGGGGGTGGGGCCCCGTGGGCCGCCGACCCAAGGTACGAACCGGGCCGGTGCTCGCGCCACCGACTTTCCGAACGCGCGCACGTCCCGCAGATTGGGATCGACCCCCCACCCGGATCGACGGCGGCCGGCCCCCCGCCGAGCGCCCGCAGACATAGACGGCTCCCGACCAAACCCGTCCGACAGGGGCACGCCATGCCAGGCCTGCGCACCCGACTGAGCGCCCTGATGTTCCTCCAGTTCTTCATCTGGGGGGCGTGGTACACCACCGTCGCCGTCTACATGACCGCCCAGGGCATGGAGACGCTGACCCACTGGCCGTTCACGGTGAACCCCATCGCCGCCATCGCGGCGCCGTTCTTCCTGGGCCTGGTGGCGGACCGGTACTTCGCCACCGAGAAGGTGCTGGGCGTGCTCCACGTCCTGGGCGGCCTCGTGATGCTGGCCGTGCCCCAGGCCTCCGGCACACCCTTCTGGTTCATCGCGCTCCTGCTCCTCTACAACCTGTTCTACATGCCTACGCTGGGGCTGGCCAACTCCCTGGCCTTCCATCACATCACCGACCAGGAGAAGCAGTTCCCGCTGATCCGGGTCTTCGGGACCATCGGGTGGATCGTGGCCGGGCTGGTCATCAGCTTCCTCCTGGTCGCCTTCGTGGGCGGCGTCCCGGAGCGCACCGCCGCGCCCCTCTATATGACGGCGCTGGCCAGCATCCTCCTCGGGCTCTACAGCTTCACCCTCCCCCACACACCGCCGCCCGCCGCGGGGGAGGAGGTGTCGGTCCGGAGCATCATCGGCGTGGACGCGCTCCGACAGCTGGGCAGCCGCTCCTTCTACGTCTTCATCGCCGCCTCCCTCCTCATCTCCATCCCCCTGGCCGCGTACTACAATTTCACCCAGATCTTCCTGGGCGCCGCAGGGATCGAGCGGATCGCGGCCACCCAGTCGCTGGGGCAGGCGTCGGAAGTGGTCTTCATGCTCCTCATGCCCTTCTTCTTCGCCCGCCTGGGAGTGAAGTGGATGCTCCTCGTGGGCATGGGCGCATGGGTCCTCCGCTACGTCCTCTTCGCCCTGGCCGCCCCCGACGCCGTCTTCTGGATGATCGCCACCGGCATCCTGCTCCACGGCATCTGCTACGACTTCTTCTTCGTCACCGGCCAGATCTACGTCGACAAGAAGTCCACCCCCGCCGTCCGCGGCCAGGCCCAGGGGTTCCTGGTGCTGGTCACGTACGGCGTGGGCATGCTCATCGGCGCCCAGCTGGCCGGCGAGCTCTTCAACATCTTCCTGGACGGCCGCGCGGCCCTCCCGCTGGCCGAGTGGCCCGGGTTCTGGATCGTGCCCGCCACCTTCGCCGCGGTGGTGGCCGTCTTCTTCGCCATCGCCTTCAAGGACCGGGTTTCGGACCGGAGCACGACGCAGGCTTCCGAGCCCGTCCCCAGCGGAGGGATCGACGCATGAGCAGGACAGCCGCCCGCCCGTTCGCCCCGCTCCCGGCCCTCGTGGTCGTGGCCGGCCTGGCCGGCGCGACCGCCCTCGCGTGCGCGCCCGCCGGTGAGGGGTCCGGGGAGGACGCAGCCGCCACGTCAGCCGAAGGAGCCGCCATGGATGACGAAGCCCGGGACGGGGACTGGATCGCCCTCTTCGACGGGAGCGACCTGTCGGCCTGGCGGGGCTATCGGCGCCAGGACGTGCCCGCCGGCTGGCAGGTCCGGGACGGGCTCCTGGTCTACGATCCGTCGGCCGGCGATGGCGGCGACCTGGTCACCCGGGATACGTTCGGGGACTTCGAGCTCGGGCTGGACTGGCGGGTGGAGCCCGGGGGCAACAGCGGGATCTTCTACCGGGCCGACGAGGACGCCGACGCCATCTGGCACCACGCGCCCGAGATGCAAGTGCTGGACGACGAGGCCCACGCCGACGGCGCCAGCGGCCTCACCTCCGCGGGCGCGGCGTACGGCCTTTACCCCGCGTCCGAGGACGTGGTGAACGCGGCCGGGGAGTGGAACCACGTCCGGGTGGTGGCCCGGGGGCCCCGGGTCGAGCACTGGCTGAACGGCACGAAGATCGTCGAGTACGAGGTGGGCTCGGAGGACTGGGACCGGCGCGTTGCGGACAGCAAGTTCTCCGCGTACCCCCGCTTCGGCGAGGCGACGGCAGGCCGCATCGGGCTCCAGGACCACGGCGACACCGTCTGGTTCCGGGACATCCGGATCCGGCGCCTGGAGCCCGAAAACGGCGGGGAGGACGGGTGATGCACCGCCGCGAGTTCCTGCTCCGCTCCGCCGCCATCGCCGCCGGCGCCGGCACCCTGGCCGCGATCCCGGGGTGCGCCGGGGCCGGTGCCGCGGCCGCCAACGCCGCGCCCGGGGACCCGGACCTGTTCGACATATCGCTGGCCCAGTGGTCCCTCCACCGCACCCTCTTCGCAGGCGACCTCGACCCCCTCGACTTCCCGGCCGCCGCCCGGGACCGCTACGGCCTGGGCGCCGTGGAGTACGTGAACCAGTTCTTCCGGGACCGGGCCCGGGACCCGGCGTGGCTCGCCCGGCTCCGTCGGAACGCCGAGGAGGCCGGCGTACGGAGCCTGCTGATCATGGTGGACGGCGAAGGTGCGCTGGGGGACCCGGACGCGGGGCGACGGGCGGAGGCGGTGGACAGCCACCGGAAGTGGCTGGACGCGGCGTCGTCGCTGGGGTGTCACTCCATCCGGGTGAACGCCGCGAGCCGCGGGACCCGGGAGGAGCAGGCGCGGCTGGCGACCGACGGGCTCCGGCGGCTGTGCGAGCACGCCGAGCCCCACGACCTGCACGTCCTCGTGGAGAACCATGGCGGGCTGTCCAGCGACGGCGCGTGGCTGGCCGGCGTCATCGAGCGCACGGGCCACCCGCTGGCGGGCACGCTGCCGGACTTCGGCAACTTCCGGGTCAGCGACGACCCCGAGGCGTGGTACGACCGCTACCGCGGCGTTCGGGAGCTCATGCCGTACGCGAAGGCCGTGAGCGCCAAGAGCCACGTCTTCGACGAGGACGGCCAGGAGGCCCGGACCGACTACCGGCGCATGATGCGGATCGTCCTGGACGCCGGCTACCGGGGCCACGTGGGCATCGAGTACGAGGGCGACCAGCTGTCCGAGCACGACGGCATCGTCGCCACCCGCGACCTGCTGCGTCGGGTCCGGGCGGAGCTGGCGCCGGCGTACTCGTGATCCGCTCCCGCCTCCTCGAGCTGGGCCTGGAGCCCGTCGGGGGACGCCCGACCTCCCGGATGAGCCGCGTCGGCCGCCGGGCGTACCGCGTGGATGCCGAGCGCGCGGCCATGGGCACGCGGGTGGCGGTGAGCGTCATCGGCGGGTCCCGGGACCGGCTGGAGACGGCGGTGGGCGAGGCCTTCGAGGAGATGGACCGGCTCATCGCCATCTTCACCCGCTACGAGAGCGCCTCGGCGGTGAGCGTCCTCAACAACGCCGGGCGCCTCGACCTCCCCCCGCCGGAGCTGGCCGCGCTCCTGCGCCGGGCCGGGCGCTTCCACCGGCGTACGGGGGGCGCGTTCGATGTCTCCGTCGCGCCGCTGGTGGACCTCTTCCAACGGCGTCGGGTGGCGGCCGGCGCGACGCCGCCGGGGCCGACGGTGACTCCGACACCGGCCGAGATCGCCGGGGCCATGGCCGTCGTGGGCGCGGACCGGATCCGGGCCACGGCCCGGGAGATCCGGCTCGACCGTTCGGGGATGCGGGTCACGCTGGACGGCATCGCCAAGGGATTCATCGTGGACGCCATGGTCGGCGCGCTGGAGCGGCGCCGCGTACGCCGGTATCTGGTGGATGGCGGCGGCGATATCCGCACCCGCGGCCGGGCCGGGGAGCGGCGGCCGTGGACGGTGGCCGTCCGGGACCCGGCGGGAAATGCCACCCCCCTCGACGTGGTCCGGCCGGGGAACGGAGCCCTCGCCACCTCGGGCGGATACGAGCGCTATCATGCCGGCGACCCCCGCTTCCACCACCTGGTGGACGGGGCGTCGGGCACGTCGCCCCGCCGCACGGCCAGCGTGACCGTCCGGGCCCCGACCGCCACCGACGCCGACGCACTGGCCACCGCCGTCTTCGTCCTGGGCCCGGCGCCGGGCCTCCAGCTCATCGATTCCCTCGCCGGCTGCGCCTGTCTGATCCAGGACCGGGACGGCCGCCGGCTCACCTCTCGGGGCTGGACGAGCGCCCCGCGACACCCTCACCGATCGGAGTGAGCATGCAGCGATTCCAGACCGGCGCCCTCGTGGCGCTCCGGATCCTGATCGGCTGGCACTTCCTCTATGAGGGCCTGGCCAAACTGACCAACCCATACTGGACGTCCGCCGGCTACCTGGTCGACGCCCAGGGCTGGTTCGGCGGGCTCTTCGCGGGGCTCGCCGCCAGCCCGGAGGCCGTCACCGCCATCGACGCCGCCAACGCCTGGGGCCTGACGTTCGTCGGTATCGGGCTGCTGCTCGGGCTCCTGGCACGGCCGGCGGCCGTGGCCGGGATCGCGGCGCTGGCGCTCTACTACCTGGCCGCGCCGCCCTTCCCCGGCCTCGAGTACGCCATGCCCGCCGAGGGCTCGTACCTCGTGGTCAACAAGGTGCTGGTGGAGCTGGCGGCGCTGGTGGTGGTCCTGGCCTTCCCCACGTCCCGCCGCTACGGCCTCGACCGGCTGGTGTTCGGACCCGTGGCGGAAGCGACGACGAGGACCTCCGCGCCCCCCGCCGCGGCCCCGGCGCCGGCCGCCCGTCCCGCCCCCGACCCCGAGCCCAGCGAGGAGGTGCACGCATGAATCCCGACGAGCGCGGTCACGACCACGGAGACCAGAGCCGCTGGTCGCGGCGCGGAGTCCTGAAGGCGCTGGTCTCCGTCCCCGTCTTCGGCGGTTTCCTGGCGGCCTATCTGGACCATCGCGCCCTGGAGCGGGCCCGCAGGCAGGCGGTGCTGGAGGAGCTGGGGGTGAGCGAGTCGGGACCGGCGGTCATCGAGGACTTCATGTCCCGCCCTCCCGGCGAGCGGATCCGTCTCGGGATCATCGGCTTCGGCGGTGAAGGCGAGGCGCTGACCCGGTACGCCGGGTTCGCGAGCCCCGAATGGATCGAGGACTCCCGACGCCAGCACCGGGAGGACCCGGCCAACAAGGAGCTGGAGACCTACCTGGCGCAGAAGGACCTCAACGTGGCGGTGACGGCCATCTGCGACCTGTACGACGGACGGGCGGAGAAGGCCATGGTCGCGTCGGCCATCGATGTCCGGCCGGAAGGAGCGCCGGCCAACGCCCCGGCGAAGCGCTACCGTCGCTACACGGACATGCTGGAGAGCGGCGACGTGGACGCGGTGATTATCGCCACCCCGGACCACTGGCACGCCCGGATGTCCATCGACGCGGAGGCGGCCGGGATCCACGTGTACTGCGAGAAGTGCATGACCCGGACGGAGGAGGAGGCGCTGGCCATGCTGGAGGCGTTCCGGGACTCGGACGTGAAGTTCCAGCTCGGCCACCAGAACCGTCAGAGCGAGAGCCACATGAAGGCCCGCGAGATCGTGGACGCCGACATCCTCGGCGGGATCACCCTCATCGAGGGGACCACGAACCGGAACACGCCCTGGGGCGCCTGGGTCTGGGACATCCCGGAGGACGCCGGCCCGGACAACGTGGACTGGGCACAGTTCCAGCAGCACGCCGGGGGCAGCGCGCCCTTCAGCCTCGAGCGCTTCTTCCGCTGGCGCTGCTGGTTCGACTACGGCACCGGCCTGTCCGGCGACCTCATGTCCCACGAGTACGACGCCGTCAACATGGTCCTCGGGCTCGGGATCCCGAAGTCGGTGGTGGCCTCCGGCGGCATCTACCACTTCAAGGACGGCCGCGACGTGCCCGACGTGTTCCAGGCCGTCTGCGAGTATCCGGACCGGGACCTCACGTTCATGTACAGCGCCACGCTGGCCAACGGGAACTACCGGGGACTCCAGTTCATGGGGCACGACGGGACCATGCGGCTGGCCGGCTCCCTGGACGTGGTCCCCGACAACGACTCCACCCGCTACGACGCCAAGCTGGAGCAGGGGATCATGTCGCCGGACCGGCCCATGTTCACCTACCGGCCCGGGTTCAAGGGGATCGACGCGGTGACCTCGGCCACCGCCGAGTACTTCGCCAGTCGCGGGCTCCTCTACACGTACCGGGGCGGCCGCCGGGTGTCGGCCTACCACCTCCACATCGCCGAGTGGCTGGACGCCATTCGCAACGATGGCCCCACCAGCTGCGACATCCAGCAGGGGTTCGAGGAAGCCATCACCTGCCACATGGCGACCCGCTCCTATCTCGAAGGGCGGCAGGTGCAGTGGGACCCGGTGCGGCAGCGGATCGTGTAGGCCCGTACCCGGACGCGAGCCCCGCCCGGGGGGATCCACGCGTACGAAAGAGCTTGCCAATCGGCGACACGGACGGTACGCATCGAAATCGTGCTCACGCCATGGCGCGACCCGCTGCTCCCAATCCCCCGGAGGCCAACGATGCGTTCCGCACCTGCCGCGCCCCTGATCCTCCTGATCGCGGCCCTCGCGGCCTGCTCAGACGATGCCACGACGGATCCGCTCGGTCCCACCGACACCGCCGACAGAGCGGCTACCCAGGCGGCCATCGGCGAGATCGGCGACGTGGAAGCCGTACTTTCCCTCGACGCCGCAGCCGGAGAGCTTCCGGAGGGGATCGCGGTGGACAGGCGGGGCAACGTGTACTTCACCCTCGCGCCGCTGGCCAGGGTGGTCCGGATGACGCCGGAGGGGGAGACATCGGTGTACGCGACGCTGGACCCGGCCTTCCCGACGGGGGCGCCGGGCGCGCTCGGCGTAGCGACGACCGCGTCGGGCGAAGTGCTGGCGGCGCTCGCGTCGTTCGATCCGGCCACGCACGGCGTCTACTCGATCGATGGCGACGGCACGGCGACACGAATCGATGGCACCGCCGACATCGCCTTCCCGAACGGCCTGGCGCTCGACCGCCGGGGGACGCTGTACATCACGGACTCGGTGACGGGCGCGATCTGGCGCGTCCTGCCGGGCGGGACGGCCGAGCCGTGGATCCAGGACCCGCTCCTCGAGGGGACCGGAGCGTTCGGGCTCGGCATACCGCTCGGCGTGAACGGGATCGCCATCCGACAGGGCTCGATCTATGTCACGAACGTCGAGGACCCGGCGATCCTCGAAATCCCCGTGGAGCACGATGGCTCCGCGGGCGCGCTTCGGGTGATCACGAGCGGAATGGCGCTCCTCGGCCTCGATGGCCTCGAGATCGACGTCCACGGCCGGCTCTACGCGGCCGTCAATATTCAGAACCGGATCATCCGGGTCGATCCCCGAACCGGAGCGATCACCGACCTCGCCAGCGACGGCGTCGACTTCCCGGCCGCACTAGCCTTCGGGACGAGCCGCGGGCTCCAGAAGACCGTGTTCATCACGAACTTCGCCTTCGTGGATGTCCCCGGCGATGCGGATCCGGCGGGACCGGGCATCGCACGGCTCCACGTGGGCGTGCCGGGACAGCCGCTGCCGTAGAGGCACCCCGGGAACATCCGGGGGGCTACCTCTCGTTTCCGTGATCCGGCGGAAGCCGACCCCCGGGTCGTGGCGGCCGCACCAGCGCCACCACCGCGGCCAGGATCAGAGCACTGGCCACCGCCAC
>JABAOG010005576.1_pt1 | contig 10578 bp, 9 predicted proteins | sample 7062131 | NCBI WGS metagenome assembly JABAOG01 (sample SAMN14538629, study PRJNA623070) | marine sediment metagenome | biome: marine biome [ENVO:00000428]; feature: marine pelagic biome [ENVO:01000023]; material: deep marine sediment [ENVO:00002113] | place: India: Arabian Sea | collected... | reverse complement strand
GTTCTGGATGTACGGCAGGAAGGCCAGCACGGTGCCCGCGGTAATCACCGCGGCGATCAGCAGCCCCTCGCCGAGCGCAGGCAGCGCCCCCCGGCGCGCCTCGCTTTGCAGCGCCGCCAGCCCGACCGCGAAGCCGAGCACGAAGCCGAGTGCCGCGCCAGCGCCCGCCGCCAGCATCGAGCCGCCTGCCGCCGCGGTGAAGCTGTAGAAGGCAACCCCCACCAGCCCCGCCGCGACCGCGCCCGCGCCGATTGCAGGCAGCGCCGCCGNNCAGGCAGCGTCGCCGCCGCACCGCGCCGGTAGAACGCGGCCAGCAGCACCGCGATCAACGCCACCAGCAGGTACGTCGGGTAGTCCCACGTATTGGTCGCGCGGAGCGCGCCCGCGGCCAGCACCACCACCAGCGCAGCCGCCGCCTGCGCGCCGGGGCCGCGTCGCAGCGCGTGGGCCGCGCCCCGCACCTGCGCGACCGCCCAGTTGAGCGTGAGCAGCGTCAGCGGCAGCGCGATCATGTGCGCGTGCAGGTCGGCATACACGAACGTGAACAGTGGGAACTCGGTGATCAGCCCGTTCGGGTCGATCGGCAGGCCGTTCGCGCCCAGCGGCGAGAACACCACCCGCGTCGCGTTCCAGTACCACTCGCCCACCGCCACCGGCAGAATCGCGTTAGAGCGGAGCATGATGCTCAGCCCGCGCAGCATGTCGCCCACCGGGGGCAGCGGGGTGACGGTCCAGCTCGGCTGGCCCGCGCCCAGCTCGGCGAGGCCCCACAGCAGCGTGCGGATCTGGTCGAGGTTGCCCAGCCCGACCGCCAGCAGCGCCGCGGCGATGCCTGCGGCGTAGGCCCGCAGCGGGTAGCGCGGCGGCGCATCGCCGGGTGGGGCCAGCGGTGCGCTGAGGTTAAACGCCGCGGCGAATGCGCCCGCGCCGGTCAGCGCGAACAACGTTGGCACCGCGAGGTTGTAGCCGAGCGTGACCGTCATGCCGAGCAGCTTAAACGGCACCCCGATCACCACGAAGCCGAAGTAATAATAGTTGATTGTCTCGCCCGCGAACCACGGGTCGTACGGCGGGAACGTGCCCGAGCGCAGCACCGCGTTCAGGTAGGCGAGGTCCANNCGGCCTCGACCAGCAGCACGTGCGGCTGCCGCGCGCGCAGCCAAGCGACGAACTCGGCGCGCCGGGGCCATACCAGCCCTGCTGATGCCGCGCCCAGCACGGCGAGCGCCAGCACGATGCTCCCGCGGCCCCACGGCAGCACGCGCAGGCTGGCCAGGAGCCAGCTCAACCACGCGCTGAACAGCAGGCCGAACACGCGCGAGATGGCCAGCCCGCGCCCCGGCAGGCCCGGCAGCGACGCCCACAGCAGCGGGAAGGCCAGCCACCCTATCGCGCTGATCGCCAGCCACCACAGCAGCACGGCNNGCGCGCTCGTAGAACGTCGCGTTCGGGGCAGGGGCAGTTCTCGCGTCGGCGGTGGGTGCGCGGAAGCCGGAGCCTTCGACGACCGGCTCCCCGGTCGGCTGGCGCGGGGGTAGCTCCAGCGAGCGCATCGGCCTTCTGGCGTCCCCGGCAATCGCCCGCACCGCGTTGTNNGGCGGTCTTGCGGAACACCATCACCCGCGGGTGGTCGTATACCGTCCACGCCTCGTCTGCCGAATCGTCCACGAATTCGAGCGGCCCCAGCGTCGGGCGGGAGGCGAAATCCGCGATCATCTCGAAGCCGAGCTCGCCGCTGAACAGCGCGTCGTAGTAGTCCAGCGTCATCGGCCAGCGCTGCGGGTTACGTCGCAGCGAGTCGTAGAAACGGTTGGAGGAGATTGTCAGGATGTCGGCGTGGTCGAGCACGTACTGCATCCGCGCGCGCTTGTCCGGGGTGTCCTCCCACGCCATGTTGAAGTTCAGTGTCTGGTAGTACGAGGCCCAGTAGCGGCTGTCGTACGGCACCGGGTCGTCCCATTCGCCTTCGGGCGCAATCGTGGCCCCGGCCAGCACCAGCGGCCCGGCGTCGTCCGGGCGAAGCGTCAGGGTGTACGTTGCGCCATCCTGCACCGGCACGTCGGGCGGGGCCAGCGACGCAGGCTCGCCCCGCGCGTCGCGTTCCGGCACAAACGTGCCGTCGAGCTGCCCGGCAAACAGCGTGCTCGCGCCCTGTTCGACCGTCACCGCGACCGTGTGCGGCTCGCCCGCCTGAAGCGGGTCGAGCACGTGGTTCAGGCGGATCTCGGCCAGTGTGCCGTTGAACGACGGCGTGAAGGGAAGGCTGACCGCCTCGGCGGGGTACAGGTACGTGTACTGGATGACCGGGCGCGTCGGGTCCTGCGGCTGGTCGGCGTCGGTGACCGGCCACGTGTTGCCCAGCCCAAGCTGGATCGTGCGCTGGCCCTGTGGGGTGTCGAACACCAGCGTGATGTCGGCGGGGATGTTCTCGCCGATCCATTCCGTCGCCGCGACGCGCGTGTGGGGCCGCTGCCAGATCTGCCACACTGCGAAGCCCCAGAGCGCCCCGGCGAGCACGACCCCCGCGCCGACCGCGCCGGTGATCACCCGTGCCGGGTGGCGGGGCGATGCACCGCGCGCTGCCACCAGCGCCGACGCGCGATCCCACGCGGTCACGATGCCCCACGCGGCCAGCAGCAGCAGGTGCGGGTAGATCGGCAGGAAGTAGCGCAGCGTAGTCACCCAGCCGCTGCCCTGCCACAGGAAGGTCAGCAGCGCCCAGCCCGCCGTCAGGCCAAGCGCCGCGCCGTACCGCGCCCCGCGCGCCGCCTCGACCACCGCCCACGCCAGCGCGGCCCACGCGGCCAGCCCCAGCGGCCAGCCGAGGCCGACCCGGAGGATGTTCCCCAGCGGGAAGAGCCACGGAATGCGGTGCGCCCACTGGTGGTTTGGCGGCGCGTCGACCTCGCCGCCCACCCAGCGCCCGACCTCCTGCATGTCGGCCAGCCAGTCCGGGTTGGGCCGGAACCCCAGCGGGTCGCCGAGGCGGNNGAGCTGGTACGGGTCGACGGGCACGTCGCTGCCCGGGGGCAGGAATGCGTACGGCATCGCGACGCGGAAGGCCAGCAGCGTAACCACCCCGGCGAGCGCCAGCCCGCCAGCCGCCCTAACAACCGCACCGTTGGTGTTCGCCGGGTCTTCCATCGCCCGCCACGTGCGGATCACGACCGCGGCCACCAGCACCAGCGCCAGCGGCGCGATGCTCAATTTGGAGGCCATCGCCAGCCCCAGAAACAGCCCGAACAGCGGGTAGTCGAGCCAGTTATGGTGGCGCAGGCTGCGTGCAGCAAACAAAAAGGCCGCCAGCGCGAGCGTGTTCGTGAACGGGTCGACCGTGAAGAAGCGGGCCAACTGGAGCGGAAGTGCGGCGGTGGCGTACAGCCCTGCCGCCAGCACGCCGATCCGCCAATCGCCGAACAGCCGCCGCCCNNGCACCGCCAGCGCGTCGAACGCGGCGGCGAGGGCTCGCCCGGGCAGGCGCAAGTCGACCATCGAGTACGCGCCGACGCGTTCGCCAAGCGTGTGTAGCAGCAGGATTGGCAGGTCGCCGTAGACGTAGAACTCGTGCCCGACGTTATTCGGGTTGAGCGTCGAGTGTGGGGTGTCGAAGTAGGCGGCTGCGGACTCGACCGGCTGCATGTCCTGCGCCACCCACAGGAGCGCGCGCTCGTCGGGGTGCAGCAGGTAGCCTGAGTCCCAGTCCAGCCCGGTGAAGCGCAGCCACGCCCCGGCGATCACCACCAGCGCCAGTAGCGCGGCAGCGGCCACCCGCGTGCGCACGTCCCGCGACGGGGCAGCAGTGTTCGGTTCGGAGGACGAGGTGTGTAACGTCAATCTGGTACCCGGTATCGGCTGTGTTGGGCCGTGTGCTGTGGTCGCCCGCCGCAGCCCTCGGCGGAGCCCCAGCGCACCGCCGAGACTATAGCGGAACTACCCCTCAGGCACAACAAAGAGCACGAACGGGCGGCCCGGATTCTCGGCGCTGGCGTGAGGCTGCGCAATGCCCTCCGGGAAGGTCTCGGCGAGGATCGCCAGCGCCTCGGAGTCGTCGGGGTGGACGATGAACACCAGCGGGCGCGGGCCGAACGTGTCTGGAGTCAGCACCAAACTGCGCAGCGCCGCCACGTCGAGGATCGCGTTGCGAAACTCCGGCTCGCCCGCCTCGATGCCGATGGCGCGGTAGTCGTGCCAGTACGGCCAGCCCTGCAGCCACACGCTGTCCAGCGGGGCATCCGGGCCGACGACCTCCCGCACTGCGGCGGCGACCTCCGACGGATTCAGCGAGGCGGCGCGGTACGACGCATCGTATTCGACAAACACCGCGCGGTAGCCATACCACGCCGAGCCCGCCAGCAGCAGCGCCGCGAGTGCCGCGCCCCAGCCGGGCCGCAGCGCGCCGCGCCAGCGCTGGCGCAGCAGGCCGAGCGGCCACGCCGCCAGCAGCGCGGCGATGGGGATCGCCCCGCTGGCGCGGGTGGTGCTGGGGTTCTCGATCGGGAACGCGATGGCCAGCGCCGAGGGCAGCAGCATGATCAGCAGCGCCGCCAGCAGGAAGCCGTCGGCGGGGTCGCGCCGCAGCGTCAGCCGCACCAGCCACGTCGCGACGCCGAGCACGAACAGCACCCCTGCGACGCGATCCAGAAACGGCTTGCCCGGTATCGCGCTGATCCACGCGATGTCGCCGCGCACGTTGAACATGCCGAGCGCGTCGCGGTAGTTGTCGGCGAACACGCTCACAGCCGTGTCCTCGATCGTGACTTCGCTCTCGGTGGTGCGGTTTACCACGCGGTTCCACAGGTCCTGCGGGTAGTCGTGCCATACGCGCAGCATCGGCACGAAGATCGCCAGCGCCACCAGCCCGGCGAGCGTCAGGTTCGCGACCTGCCGCGCGAGCGTGTTTCCGGTGACCGCCTGCCACGCCTCGGCGGCTCGCCCGCGCGCGGCGAGCATCTGCACTGCCGGGCCGCCGACCGCGAACAGCGCCGCCGCCAGCGCGACCAGCGGCGTAATGCGCATCGCCTGGTAGCTGTACACACCCACGCCCATCCACACGCCCGCCCACAGCCACGCCCGGCGGCTGCCGGTGCGGATGCCACGGATCAGCGTGATCAGGATCAGCGTGAAGACCAGTGGAGTCAGCGGGATGCGCAGCGCCAGCCGCGAGAGCACCACGTGCCACCAGCTCACCGCGACCAGCGCCGCGGCCAGCAGCCCGGTTTCGCGGTCCACCACCTCGCGCCCCAGCAGCACCAGCAGTGGCAGCAAAAGCAGCCCTTCGATGGCTGCCACCAGCTTGAGCGTCAGGAAGCTGAAGCCGGTGCCGAACAGCTTCGCTGCGCCCGCCAGCAGGTAGAACTGGATCGCCTCGCGCCCGCCGTTGTTGCGGAAGAACACCGGGGTGACGCCCTGCGACACATGGTATGCGTCGAGCACCTTCTCGACGTGGTCGCTGGTCATCTCCAGCGGGATCGCGTCGAGCCTATAGAAGCGGAAGAACGCGCCAACCGCGAGGATCGCGACCAGCGCCGCGGTCTGCCACAGTGGGGGGCGCGGCAGCGCGCGCAGCCTGCCGGGCAGGTCGCTCAGCGCGTCGCCCCAGTCGAGCAGCAGCGCGGAGAGGTCGCGCTCGGCGGCGACGATCAGCCACAGCACCACACTGACCAGCCACGCCAGCACGGCCGGTATGGTGAACGTGTTGTCGGCGGTGAGTACGTACGTCAGCGCCGAGAAGCCCAGCGCTGCCACCGCGAGCAGGCCCCGCTGCCCGAACGGCTGGAGCGCCCAGCCTGCCGCCAGCGGCGCACCCGCACTGCCGCTGACCTGCGGGCCGCGGGTCAGCAGCGCGCTCAGGGGTGGCCAGTATGCGGCGGCGAGCACACCACCCCACGCCGCCAGCGCCAGCGCGTACAATACCGCGCCCGCGCCCGGCTGCTGCCCGGCGGAGAGCACGGTCTGTGCCACGAATCCGATGGCCAGCGTAATCAGCGTGCCGCCGACCAGCGCGGTCGTGCGGGACGGGGAAAGCGGCGGTGCATCGTCGAGCGCGCTGCCGGGGTAGGCCACGCTCGCCGGTTCGAGCCGCGCCAGCACCTCCGGCGGGATCACCTCCTGCGCGCTGGGCGGGGTGGGGGCGGCGTCGGGCGCGTCAGTCTCGGCGGGTGTGTCCACCGGCTCTCGCGTGTCGAGCGGTGGCCAGAAGATCGCGCGCAGCACGTCGCGCAGCGGGATGCGCTCGGGGGCGGGCGGCTGGCTCATTCCGGGCGCCTCGCCAGCACGCACAGGTTCACGGTGGAGCGGCCTTCCGGCTCGTCCATCACGTTGCGGCGGTCGAACCACTCGAACACGCACAGCCCGACGTTCACCGGGTTGAGCGCGCCGCCGCGCTCTCCGGAGAGGTCGTGGCGGTCGGCAGCCGCCGCAACACTGGCGGGCAGCACCCCGGCTTCGAGCGCGGTCTTGCCAAACCCGTACACGATGTTGTGGATGAACGGGAAGCTGTAATGCGTGAAGGCCCGCGCGTCCGCGATCTCGAACCCGGCGGCCTGCACTGCGCTGTGAAGCTGCTCGCGGGTGTAGAGGCGCACGTGGTTGGCCCAGATACCCGCCAGCACCCCGCGCCGGATGTGCGTGCCGAACACGCTCTCAAGCGTCTTGTTGATCGGGTCCCACCAGAAGGGGTAATTGGCGTTGGGGACGGTGATCGCCAGCAGCCCGCCGGGGCGCAGCACGCGGTGTACTTCGCTCAGCGCGCGCACGTCGTCGGGGATGTGTTCCAGCACTTCCGACAGGATCGCCTTGTCGAACGACGCGTCAGGCGCTGGTATCGCGTACAGGTTGGCGCGGGCCAGCGACACGTCAGGCAGCGCGCCGACCGCGGCGCGGGCCATCTGCACGATCTGCGGGTCGAGCTCAAGCCCCAGCAGCCGCGCCCCGCTGACCGCCCGCACGAAGCGCAGGTAGAAGCCGCGCCCGGTGCCGCCGTCCAGAATCCGGTCGCCGTCCTGCGGGTCCAGCCATTCGAGGATGGTCTGCACGCGTCGGCGATAGGCCATGTCCGCCTCGTTCCGCACCATGCGGGTGATGGTGTCTGCGTTCGCCACCCCTCAGCCCTCCACGCGGCCTGTCTCGCCGCGGCGCGGGGCTTGCGGCGCGCGTGCGACTGCCCCTGCCCGTTCGGCGGCGTCGCGCAGCAGCCGCTCGTAGGCGTCCACCGTCTGCTCCAGCCCGAACACCGCGTCGATCTGCTCCGGCGTGCGCTGGTAATGTGCGGGGTCGGCCAGTACCCGCCCGAGCGCCTCGCCCATCGCCTCCGGGGCGCGCGGCGGCACGATCTCGCCCATGCCGGTCTTCTGCACCACGACGCGTGCGCCGGGGATGTCGGTGGCGACGACCGGCGTGCCGCACTTCATCGCCTCGACCTGCACCAGCGCGAAGCACTCCGTGTCGCTGGGCAGCGCCAGCACGTCGGCGGCGGCGTAGAAGCTCGCCACCTCGACCGGGTCGGTCAGCAAGCCGAGGAAGATCAGGCGGTCTTTGTACTGCTCGATCAGCGGCAGGGTGCGCTCGTAGAAGTCCTCGTACTGGATGTCGTACTGCCCGGCGAGCACGATCTTTGAGCCGGGGTACGCTTCCAGAATGGTAGGCAGCGCGCGGATCAGCACGTCGGGCCGCTTCTCCTCCACGAACCGCCCGGCGTAGCCGATAATGCGCGCCTGCTCGCCCTCACCGGCCAGCCACTCCGCGCGCATCGCTGCGACGCGCGCCGGATCGGGCGTGGCCACCGTAATCGGCGGGTGGACGGGGGTGGTCTTGCCGCGGAACGGCGCGACGTAGTACGAGTGGTCGGCGTAGTCCTCACTGTACGCGATCACGTGCTGCGCGGCGCGGCCCGCTATCTTGTAGAGCTGGAACGTACCCCACTGGATCAGGCGGTTGAGGATCCCCTTCGGCAGGATCAGGTCGCCGTGGTGGGTGATGACCAGCCCCTTGCCCATCAGGCGCGTCAGCCACGCGAAGATCGCGGTCTCCAGCATCGGGGTGTGGATGCTGACCACGTCGTGTATGCGCACCAGCTTCGCCGCGGCCCACGGGTAGGCGGGCATCACCATCCCGCGGGAGACGCGCAGCGGTGCCCACAGGCGGATGACGCGCACGCCGTTGATCACCTGCTCGTCGCGGGGGAGGGCGGGGTCGTAGCGCGCCGTCACCACCGTCACCCGGTGGCCCCGCGCCGCCAGCGCCTCGGCGACGCGCTGCACGTGCAGCGTCAGCCCGGTGCGGTGGGGGACGTAATATTGCAGCGCCATCAGGATGTTAAGCGGTTGGTCGGTCATCGGCTATCGCTTCGCGTTGTTGTCGTACGGAGGGCAGGTACGGCTGCCCACGCCGCCGCCGCGCCGAGCGCGGTCCCGGCTGCGTTCAGCAGCACGTCGTCGGTGGCAACCACCCTGCCGGGGATGTATATCTGGATGAATTCGAACGCGACACTCACCGCCGCGCCGAGCAGCACCGCCCGCCGGATTGGGCGGCAGCCAGCCAGCGCCACCGCCAGCGCCGCACCCAGCGGCGCGAACACCAGCATGTTGCCCAGCCCGTCGATCAGCAGGCTGGTGAGCAGCGGCCCGGCGGGCGCGCACGCGGTCAGCAGGCAGCGCACCGTGCGCAGGTGGGTGGCCAGCGGCACCAGCACGAACTTGCGCTCGACGGTGGGCGGCCCGGCATGCCCCAGCGCGACGGCGGCCAGCACCAGCAGAATCACGCCGGCTGCCACCCACGCCGCGGTGCGGCGCGCGGCGTGCGGTTCGGTCATGGCTGTGCGTCTGCCCCCGCGTCGCCCGCCCCGGCACGCAGCGACTCCGCGCTGCGCGCGACCTCGCCGAACGACACACCCTCGCGCATCAGGCCCAGCAGCCCGAGCACGCTCGTCACCACGAAGTTTAGCGCATGCAGCGCGAAGGCGAAGCTCCGCGCGATGTTGGCGTCGTAGCCGGTGGCGGTCAGCACGCCGATCACCGCCGCCTCGAACGGGCCGACGCCCGACGGCGCGGCGGGGATCGCGATCCCCAGCCCTGCGGCGGCGACCGAGAGCTGCCCGGCGATCAGCGGCGCGCGCTCCCAGAAGGCGAGCATCAGCAGCCACGCCGAGAAGCCCGACGTGAGCCACGCCAGCACCGACGCGCCCAGCCCCAGCGCGAACGTGCGTGCGTCCGAGACTCCGCCGAGCCCGTTCACGAACGGCTCCAGAAAGCGGCGCGCGGTTTCCGCCTCGACGCGGGGCAGCATGCCGAACAGCCGCGCGCCCAGGTCGAGCGCCCATTCCGGGCGGCGCGCAGCCAGCGCCAGCACCACAATGCCGACCAGCGCCGCTGCACCCATCGCCCCGCCCGCGGTGGTCGCCCAGCCTGGCAGCGGCAGCACCAGCAGCACCAGAATGAACAGCACCACCACCGACACCATGTCGAACAGCCGCTCGACTACGATGCTGGAGAGCGCGCTGGTGAAGTGCATCCGCGGGCGACGCCCGGCAAGCCCGGCGCGGGCGAACTCGCCGAGGCGGGCAGGCAGCACGTTGTTAAACAGGAACCCGATGTTGAACAGCCAGAACGCATCGATGATCGTGAGCCGGCCCTGCGTCAGGATGCTCCAGCGCAGCCCGCGCAGCAGCACCGTCACCAGAATCGCCGCGAACGATGCCGCGACGTACTCGTAGCGGGCGGTGCGGAAGGCCTGCGAGATCGCCTCGAAATCCGCCTGACGGAAGGCGAGGAAGAGAAACAGGCCGCTGATCGCGAACCCGACGGCTAACGTCTGCCAGCGTTTCATTCTGAGCCTCAACACAAACGGGGCACACGCGCCCCGATCCGCGCCGGAGTATAACACGGTGCGGAGAAGCGCGGCAACGGCACCTATGCGGCTCGCAAACCTGCGCCTGCGCGCCGATTCGGGTATGCTTGTAGATATGGAAGACAGCGTACTACAGGCGGGGATCGACGCGCTGCGGCGTGGGGATCGCAGGCGGGCGCGGCGGCTGCTCGGGCAGGTGGTGAACGAGCAGCCGGATAACGTCGCGGCGTGGTGGTTTCTGGCGGCGGTGGTGGACGACCCGGTGCAGCGCGCCGACGCGCTGCGGCAGGTTCTCCGGCTGCGCCCCGACCACGCCGAGGCGCGCGAACTGCTCGACCGGCTGGAGCGGCACACGCCACGGGTCAGCGCAGCACAGGCCGACGACGAGGTATACGACGCCGAGCCGGACGACGCCGGGCTGCTGACCGTGGCACCCGAGCCGGAAGGCGACGAAGAAGAGGGCGAGGAAGAGCCGGAGCCGACCGCGACCGACGTGCGCGTGGCGGCTGCCGCGGTCGGCGTGGCACTGATCGCGATCGTGGTGGCGGCGGTGCTGGTGTGGACGGGGTCCGCCCCGACGCTGCTNNCGGCCCGGACGACGCGCCTACCACTGTGCCGCTGACGCTCGGCGAGCCCGCCTGCGCGGCGACCGACGGCGCTGAAACCGTGCTGGTATTCATCAACAATACCGGGGTGACGGTGGACATCCTTCGCGTCGAGGACGATGCGCAGGCA
>JABAOG010020271.1_pt1 | contig 10581 bp, 8 predicted proteins | sample 7062131 | NCBI WGS metagenome assembly JABAOG01 (sample SAMN14538629, study PRJNA623070) | marine sediment metagenome | biome: marine biome [ENVO:00000428]; feature: marine pelagic biome [ENVO:01000023]; material: deep marine sediment [ENVO:00002113] | place: India: Arabian Sea | collected... | reverse complement strand
CGAGGTCACGCCCGCGTGGCGCGAGGAGCTCTTCCGACGGCTCAGCGCCCGCGGCGTCGACATCGACCGGCCGCTCTACGACGCCGCGGCCGGCTACGTCGACCGCATGCTCGAGGATCGCATCGCGCGGATGGCCTTCGGCGACGCCGAGGCCAAGAAACGGGCGCTCCACGACGACACCGCCCTCGTCCGCGCCCTCGAGCTCCTCCGCCACGGTCGCACGCAGGAAGACCTGATCGCGCACGCGGCGCGCGCGGCCGGCGACGCGTGAACCGCCGGCGCACGGCCGGCTGAAACCGTGGGCCGCGCGGTCCCGTACGACGGCGAGGGCGGCACGCCCTCGCCGTCCTCGCTTCGACCGCTCCCTCGAGACCCGAATCCGCCATGCGACGCTTCGCGCTCGGATCACTGCTGGTCATCGCCGCTCCCCTCGCCGCGGTCGCACAGGTCCCGACGCCGCACGACTCGGTCGACTCCGGCCGCGCCCTCAACCTCGGCATCGCCCGCCACGGGCTGAGCCTCGGCAACTCCAGCATCTGGACCGGCCTCCGCATCAACGTCGCCGATCGCGACGTTCGCCGCGTCGATGGCGTCAACCTCACGCTCTGGAAGCCGGACGGAAACCCGGACGCGGAGCTGAACGGCCTGGCGCTCGGCCTCATCGGCCCCGAGGCCCGGCGCATTAACGGCGTCGCGCTCGGGCTCGGCGGCGTCATCGCCAAATGGCGGCTGCGCGGGATCGCCATCGGCGGGCTCGGCGTCGTCTCCCAGGGCGACATCCAGGGGATCGGCACGGCCGGGCTCGGCCTCGTGTCCGAGGGCGACATGACCGGGATCCACATCGCCGGGCTCGGCACCGTGGCCCAGCGCGACCTGCGCGGCATCAACGTGGCGGGGCTGGGGCTGGTCGCCGAGCGCAACCTGATCGGGCTGAGCCTGGCGGGGCTCGGCGCCGTCGCCCAGGGCCGTATGACCGGACTGAGCTTTGCCGGCGTTGGGCTCTTCGCCCGGGGCGACATGGAGGGAATCAACCTGGCCGGGATCGCGAGCGTGGCGCAGGGCGACATGACCGGCCTGAGCTTCGCGGGGCTCGCGGCAATCGCGGAAGGCGCGCTGCGAGGCGGCAACGTCGCGGGTGGGGCTCTCATCGGTGGCGGCGGCGTGTACGGCGTGANNCGAAACCCGGGAACTGGCCGGAGTCGCCATCGGCGGCTTCAATCGCGTCGACGGCGTCCAGCGCGGGCTCACGATCGGCATCTTCAACTACGCCCGCGAGCTGAGAGGCGTGCAGCTCGGCCTGCTCAACTACGCCAGGAACAACGAGCCGCCGTTCCGGCTTCTGCCACTGGTGAACGCTCGGTTCGAGTGATGCGGCCCGCGGGGCCGTCCCCGCGGCCGTCAGGCCGCGCAACCACGAGAGGCAACGATGGAAGACCTGAGATTCCCGGTCGGGCGCTTCGACGTTCACGGCGAGGTTCCGCACGAGCGGCGCGCGGGGCTGATCGACGGCATCGCCGCGCTGCCGGCGCGGCTGCGCGCGGCGGTCGACGGACTCACGGACGAGCAGATCGACACGCCTTACCGTGACGGCGGCTGGACGGTCCGCCAGGTGGTGCATCACCTCCCGGACAGCCACCTGAACGCTTACGTCCGCTTCAAGCTGGCGCTGACGGAGGACGTCCCGCTCATCAAGACGTACGACCAGGGGCGCTGGGCGGAGACGGCAGATGCGCGCACGCTGCCGGTCGACGTCTCGCTCCGGCTGCTCGAGGCGCTGCACGAGCGCTGGGTCGTGCTGCTCCGTTCGCTCGGGCCGGACGACTACGAGCGCAGGCTGCGCCACCCGGAGTGGGCAGAGATCACGCTCGGCTTCCACCTCCGGCTCTATGAGTGGCACGGCCGGCATCACCTCGGCCACGTGACGTCGCTGCGCGAGCGCCTGCGGTGGGGCGCGGTGCCGGCCGGCGCGTAGCCGAGGCATCCCGGGAGGCCGATGTGACGTGGCGGATCCGCGGCGCCTGCGGCGCCTTCGCCCTCCTGCTCGCGGTCGGATGCGAGCGACCCGAGTCCGTCCGTGAGCGACGCCGCGCGGAGACGCCCCACGAGGTCTACGCTCTGGCGCTCGAGTCCGCGGGGCTCGACGGCACCGCGCTCTTTCGGGACTGGGCGGCCGCGGCGGAGCGCGCGCTCCTCGAACCCGCGAACGTACGGCTGCCGTTTCGCGAGACCGGCTATCTCGCGCCCGAACAGCCGACCGCGCTGGGCTACCGGTTCGAGCTCCGCCGTGGCCGTCGGCTGGCGATCGACATCGACCTCGCCGCGGCCGACTCGATGCGGGTCTTCCTCGACCTGTTCCACCTGGCCGGCGACTCGATCCTCGTGCCCCGGTGGGTCGCGAGCGCGAACGGGGGCGCCACCCGCCTGGAGCACGAACCGCGACGCGACGGCGAGTACATGCTCCGCATACAGCCGGAGCTGCTGCGCGGCGCGCGGTTCACGCTGACGATCTCGAACGCGGCGACGCTCGCGTTTCCGGTCGAGGGCGTCGGGCCACGCAGCATCCACAGCATCTTCGGCGACCCGCGCGAGGGCGGCCGCAGGGACCACCACGGCATCGACATCTTTGCCAGGCGCGGCACGCCCGCGATCGCCGCCACGGCCGGCACGGTCACCGCCGTGCGGACCACGCGGATCGGCGGGAAGGTGGTCTGGCTCCGCGACGAGGACCGGTCGCAGACGCTCTACTACGCGCACCTCGACAGGCAGCTCGTCAGGCCCGGGCGGCGCGTCCGCGCCGGCGACACGCTCGGCCTGGTCGGGAACTCGGGCAACGCCCGCACGACGCCGCCGCACCTGCACTTCGGGATCTACCGCCGGGGAGAGGGGCCGATCGACCCGCTGCCGTTCGTCACTCCACAGGGTGGTCAGCCGGCCAGGATCACCGCGGACACCGCGCTCCTCGGCCGCTGGACCCGCGCGGCGCGCGACCGGCTGCGGGTCCGCGCCGGCCCGGACCTGCGTACGGCGCGCGTCGACGAGTTGCCGCTCCACACCGCCATGCGGGTCCTCGGCGCGTCCGGCCGCTGGTACCGCGTTCGCCTCCCCGACGGCAGGCCGGGCTACGTGGCCTCCTGGTTGACCGAGGCCGCCGCCCTGCCGATCGCCGAGCGCAAAGCGGACGCGCCCGCGCCGATGCTCGCGGGGCCGGCGGCGCACGAGCCCGTCGTCGAGCGGCTCGATCCGGGCGAATCGTTCCCGGTCCTCGGCCGGTTCGGCGAGTTCCTCATGATCCGGGCGCCCGGCGGCTCGATCGGGTGGCTGCCCCTCGATTGAATCCGGTCGCTCCGCGAATCAATGGCGCGTCGTCCGGGTAGTATGAACCGGGTTACCCGGACGGGAGGTCGGATGCATTCGATGATCAGGAGAGTTCTCGCGGCCGCGCCGATCCTGGCGCTCGCGCTCGCGCTCGGCTGGTGGCTCGCCCGGCGCTCGCTCGAGCCGGAGCGGCGGCGAGTGGATGTCGTCGCCACGGCCGGCGGCGGGGCGCCCGACTCGCCGGCGCCCGACGCGGTCGAAACGGACCGCGACCGGGAGATCTTCCGCGAGAAGATGGCCTGGGCCCATGCCGAGCGCCTCGACACGCTGCCGCTCGGCGAGATCGTCGCCCGGCTCGGCCGCACCTTCGTCGGCACCACCTACACGCCGCAGACGTTGGAGGTCGACGGGCCCGAGCGGCTCGTGGTCAACCTGCGGGAGCTCGACTGCGTGACCTTCGTCGAGAACACGCTCGCCATGGCCCGGCTGATCCGCGCCGGCGAGTTCGAGGACTACGACGCCTACAGGCGCGAGCTGGTCCGGATCCGCTACCGCGGCGGCGTGATCGACGGCTATCCCAGCCGGCTGCACTACTTCAGCGACTGGATCGCCGACGGCGAGGCGAAGGGACTGGTGCGGAACGTGTCGCGCGAGATCGGCGGTGTCCCTGATGACGAGCCGGTCGACTTCATGTCCACGCACCCGGACGCGTATCGTCAGCTCGCCGATCCGGCGGCACTGGACGCGATCCGCCGCGTCGAGGCCGGGGTCACCGCGCGCTCGCGCTACGTCGTCCCCGAGGGCCGCGTCGCCGAGGTCGGATCCGCAACGGCGACATCATCGCCGCGACCAGCACGGTCGAGGGGCTCGACGTCGCGCACACGGGCCTCGCGCTCTGGATCGACGGCCGGCTCCACCTGCTGCACGCGCCGCTCGTCGGCAAGGCCGTCGAGGTCAGCACGCTACCGCTGGCCGAGCGGATCCTGGACATCGAGGGGCAGGACGGGATCATGGTCGCCCGTCCCTCCTGACGTCGACCGCGGCGCTGCGCTTGCACTCCGTACAGATCAGCCACACCCGACGCCGCACGTAGGGCAGGTCGCGCGGCGTCGGGACCTCCGTCCTGGCCAGCAGCGCGCCGCAGGCGGGGCAGGGGATCGGTCCGCCGCGCGCCACGGCGCGCTCCAGCTCGCGGCGTTCGGCCGCGGTGTAACTCCGGCGCATGGAGCGGATGGTAACGACGGTCCCCGGCGCGCTGCAACCTCGCACGCTCAACGATCGGGTCCGCCCGCGCGTCAGATGTACCGGTAGCGTCGCACCCGGCAGTCCTGGATCACTCATTCGGTTACCGCAATGAAGCTTACGTGGCTGCGCCCCGTGCTGTTCGCGGCCGGCGTCGCGGCAGGCGCGCTCCGGCCGGTCCCGGCGCGCGCGCAGGGGGCCGAGCCGCCGGTCGTCACTCTCGCGGAGGCGATCCGGCTCGCCCTCGACCATGACCCGGCCGCCGTCGCGGCCGACGCGGCCGTCGCGGGCGCATCGGCCGACTTCCTCGAGGCACGCGGCGCGTGGCTCCCGTCGCTCAGCATCAGCTCCACGTACGCGAACTCGAGCAACCAGCGCTTCGACCAGGTCTCGGGGCGCCTCGTCTCGGAGAACTACTCCGCGCGCCTGGCCGCGAGCTACGAGATCTTCTCCGGCGGCCGCCGGCTCGCGCAGCACCGCGTTGCCGGCGCGCGGCTGAATGCCGCCGAGGCCGACCTCCTCGCCCAGCGCTTCCAGACCGCGCTCCGGACCACCGAGGTCTTCTACGCGGCCGCGGCCAGCCAGGAGCTGGTCGCGCTCGCCGACCAGCGGCTCGCCCGCGCGGAGCAGCAGCTCGAGTTCGCGCGCACCCGCCTCGAGGTCGGCACGGCCACCCGTTCCGACGTGCTTCGCGCCGAGATCGAGGTCGGCAACGCCCGGCTCGCCCAGGTCGACGCGGAGACCGCCCGCCGCGCCGCCACCCTGTCCCTCGGCCGCCTGCTCGGCCTCGCGAACGGCGCCCGGCCCGCCTCCACCGCGCTGCCCGAGCGCGCGCCGGAGCTGCCGCCGCTCGAGGACATGGTCCGCCGCGCCGAGGCGCGCTCGCCCGAGGTCGTCGCCGCCCGCGCGAGGGCCGCTAGCTTCGACGCCCAGAGCTGGGCCGCCAGGACCGCCTACCTCCCCTCCATCGGCCTGGCCTCGAGCTACGATTGGTTCGCGTTCCGGTTCCCGCCCGATCAGGAGAGCTGGAGCCTGCGCCTGTTCGTCTCGCTGCCCCTCTTCAACGGGTTCCAGCGCGAGGCGGCCCTGAAGCGCGCGGCCGCTGCCGATCGCGGCGCCCGCGCCCGCGAACGCGACGCGACGATCGCCATCGGCAACGCCATCGAGAGCGGACGCGCCGAGGTCGCCGCCGCCGAGCAGCGCATCGCGATCGCGAGCCGCTCCGTCGACCTCGCTCGCGAGGACCTCCGCGTGCAGGAAGAGCGGTACCGGATCGGGAACGCGACGATCATCGAGCTCCAGACGTCGCAGGTGGCCCTGGCCGACGCGGAGGTCGCATACATCGGGGCCCGCCAGGCGCTCGGCGTCGCGGTCGCCCGGCTCGAGGCCACGCTCGGCGAGCGACTGACCGAAGCACCGTGACGAGGCCCGGGCCCGTCGCCGCGCGACGGCCCGGTTCCGGACCCCTGGGAGGGAAGAGCGTGAACACGACACCGAGGCGCCGCCCGATCGGCGGCGCGTTGCTGGGGCTCGCATTCGCGGCCGGCGCGGCCGCGTGCGGCGGGAGCGGCGAGGCGGCCGACTCCGCCGCCGGCCCGCCCGGCCGCAGGGGCATGCCGGGCGGCGACCGCATCGTGCCCGTCACGACCGCGCCGGTCGAGGTCGGCACCATCGCGCGGTCGATCACCGTCTCCGGCGTGGTCGAGCCGTACCGGGCGGTCGGCATCAACAGCCAGCTCGCGGGCGCGCTGATCGCGGTCCGGGTCCAGGAAGGCGACGCCGTTCGCGCCGGCGCCGTGCTCGCCCGCATCGACGATCGCGAGATCCGCGCCCAGCTCGTCAGCGCCGAGGCCGCCTTCGAGGTGGCGGAATCCACGTTCCGCCGCTCCGAGCGCCTGTTCGAACGGCAGGTGATCACGCGGGCCGAGTACGACCGTGACCGCGCCGCCTTCGCCACCGCCCGGGCGCAGCTCGAACAACTCCGCGCCCGGCTGGACTACGCGACGGTGCAGGCGCCGATCTCCGGCATGATCACCGAAAAGCACGTCGAGGCGGGCGACATCGTGTCCCCTCAGACCCGGCTCTTCGCCCTCGCGGACGTCGACACCATGGTCGTCCGCGTACCGGTCTCCGAGCTCGACGTGGTCGAGCTCGAGACCGGTGCCACCGTCGACTTCACGCTCGACGCGTACCCGGACCGCCGGTTCGCGGCACGCATCCGCCGCATCTTCCCGGCGGCCGACCCGGCGACGCGCCTGGTGCCCGTCGAGGTCGCACTCGGCGCCGAGGCCGCCGACTTCGCCCGGCCGGGCTTCCTCGCCCGCGTGCGTTTCGCGCTCAGCGCCCGCCAGGGCGCCAGGCTCGTACCCGCCTCCGCCGTCGTCGGCGACGCGGGCGCGCCCGCCGTCTTCGTCGTTCGTGACGGCAGGGCGCTGCGCCGCACCGTCGAAACCGGCCTGACCTCCGAGGGTCGCGTCGAGATCGTCGCCGGCCTCGAGCCCGGCGAGGTCGTCGTCGTTGCCGGGAACAACACGCTCCGCGATGGCGTGCAGGTGCGAGACGTGCAGCGAGGCGAGCTCGATCCGGCCGAGACCGGCACTACGGCCGCGGACGAAGGAGGGGATGATCGATGAGCCGAGAAACCGACAGGCAGCACTCCGGGCCGTCTAGCTGGGCGATCCGCCGCCCGGTCGGCACCATCATGCTCACCTCCGTCGTGCTCGTGCTCGGCGTCTTCTTCCTTTCGGGCCTCCCGCTCGACCTGCTGCCCGGCATCGTCTACCCGCAGATCCGGGCGGGCGTGAACAACCCCGGCGTCGAGCCGGAAGTCCTCGAGGAGACCGTCGCCAAGCCGCTCGAGGCCTCGCTCGCGACCACGGAGGACCTGGTCCGCCTCGAGACCGAGATCCAGGAAGGGCGCGTCGGCGTCAACCTCCACTTCCGCTACGGCACCGACATCGACTTCGCGCTCCAGGACGCGTCCAAGAACCTCGACCGCGCCCGCGGCCGCCTCCCCGAGGAGGCCGACCCGCCCACCATCTTCAAGTTCGACCCGCAGCAGATGCCGATCTACGAGGCCGGCTTCTCCTCGGAGACGCGCGACCTCATCTCGCTCCGCGACTGGGTCGAGTACCGGCTGCGGCCGCAACTGCTCACCATCGAGGGCGTCGCGTCCGTGGACGTGTCCGGCGGGCTGATCCGCGAGGTCCAGGTCATCCTCGACCAGGAGCGCCTGCGTTCCTACGGGCTGACCGTCTTCCAGGTCATCGACGCACTCCGCGCCGCGAACCAGGACGTCGCCGCCGGCCGCATCTCCTCGCCCACCCACGAGGTCGTCGGCAAGACGGCGGGCAAGTTCCGCGACGTGAACGAGATCCGCGGCCTGCTCCTCCCGCTCTCCGGCGGCGGGCGCATCCCGCTCTCCGAGGTCGCGACCATCCGCGACACGAACCAGGAGCAGCGCCTCTGGGCTCGCCTCGACGGCGTCCCGGCCGTCAAGCTGTCCATCCGCAAGCAGCCCGACGCCAACACCGTGGCCGTGGCCGAGGCCGTCCACGCGCGCCTGGCCTCGCTCGCGGGCAGCGGCTTCATCCCCGGCGACATCGACTTCGAGACCACCCAGAACCAGGCCGGGTTCATCCGCAGCTCGGTGAACTCGGTCCGCAACGCGGCCATCCTCGGCGCGATCCTCGCCATGACGGTCGTGCTCCTCTTCCTGGGCTCGCTCCGCAAGACCTTCATCATCGGCCTGGCCATCCCCATCGCGATCCTGGCCACCTTCGTCATGATGGGCCTCGGCGGACTCACGCTGAACATCATCAGCCTCGGCGGCCTCGCCCTCGGCGTCGGCATGCTGATCGACAGCTCGATCGTCATGCTCGAGAACATCTTCCGCCACAGCGGCGAGCACGCGGATCCCGAAACCGCCGCCCACGAAGGCGCCGCGGAGGTCCAGAGCGCCATCGTCGCCTCCACCGCCACCAACCTCGCCGCGGTGGTCCCGTTCCTCCTGATCAGCGGCCTGGCCGCGCTGATCTTCCGCGAGCTGATCCTCACCATCTCCTTCGCGATCCTGGGCTCGCTGGCCGTGGCCCTCACCGTCGTGCCCATGCTCGCGGCGCAGCTCGCGAAGGTCCGCTTCTCCAGCGGCGTGCACGACTGGCGCCCGCTGGTCGTGATCGATCGCGGCATCGAGGGGCTGCGCGGGCTCTACCGCCGCGTTGCCCGCAGCGTCATCGTCCGCTGGCGCTGGGCCGTCCTGGCCGTGGGCGCCCTCGCACTGGCCGGCGCCTTCGCCCTCACCCGCGATCTCGGCAACGAGTTCCTCCCGCAGGTCGACGACGGCAACGTGGGCGTCTTCGTCTCGCTCCCGGCCGGCTCGTCCGCCGAGGAGACCAACCGGATCGCCCACGAGGTCGAGCAGATGGTCGCCGGGATGCCCTACGTCGAGCACGTGTTCACGACGGCGGGCGGCTTCCTCTTCGGCGGCTCGACCGCCGCGCGGTCCGGCCGCGGCTCCCTCGCCATCCAGCTCGCACCGCCCTCCGAGCGCGACATGAGCGCGGACACCTGGGTCCGCACGCTCCAGCAGCGCATCGACGAGCGCGGGTTCCCCGGCGCCCGCATCTTCGTGCGCCCGCCCCGCATCCGCGGGCTCCGCACCTCCGTGTCCGGCTCCGACGTCGCCCTCATCGTCCAGGGCGACGACCTGCGCGAGCTCCAGCGCATCGCCGACGAGATCGCCGACCGCGTGCGCGACGTCCCCGGCCTCGAGAACATCGAGCCGTCGACCGAGGAGGCCAGTCCACAGCTCGCCATCGAGCTCGACCGCGAGCGCGCGGCGTTCCTCGGCCTCAACGTCGCGACCGTCGGGCAGACGATCCGCACCGCCCTGGACGGCACGATCGCCACCCGCTTCACCGAGGGGAACCGCGAGTTCGACGTGCGCGTGATGCTCCCCCGCGAGCGCTTCACCAGCCCCGAGGACCTGGGCGCCGTCGCGCTGTTCCCCGGCGCGCGCGGCGGGCCGCCCATCTACCTGCGCGACGTGGCCCAGGTGTACGCCGCCCTCGGCCCGACCACCATCCTGCGCGAGAACCAGAACCGGATCCTGCGCCTCACCGGCGACGTGATCACCGAGGTGGCCTCCGTGGGCGAGGTGAACGGCGCGATCCGCGCGCGTCTGACCGACCTCGAGCTGCCGGACGGCTACGGCATCATCTACGGCGGCGAGGAGGAGGCGATCCGCGAGAACAACCGGCAGCTCACGATCGTGGTCCTGCTGGCCGTGTTCCTCGTCTTCGTGGTCATGGCCGTACAGTACGAAAGCGTGGTCAACCCGCTGATCATCCTGGTGACGATCCCGCTCTCGCTGATCGGCGTCGGCGTCGGGCTCCGCCTGACCGGCACGCCGCTCAGTGCGCCCGTGCTGCTGGGCGTGATCCTCCTCGCCGGGATCGTCGTGAACAACGCGATCCTGCTCATCGACTACATCGACGTGCTGCGCGCGCGTGACGGCATGAACCGCCGCGAGGCGCTCGTGCAGGGCGGGAAGACNNCATCGAGCAGTACCGCAGGCGGCGGGGCGTGCGCATAGAAGAGGCCGTCATCGAGGCCGGCGTCGTGAGGCTGCGGCCGATCCTCATGACCTCGCTGACCACCATGCTCGGCATGCTGCCGCTCGCCCTCGGCCTCGGTCAGGGATCCGAGCTGATGCGGCCGCTCGCGATCTCCGTCGTGGGCGGCATGAGCATGTCGATGCTGCTCACGCTCTTCATGGTGCCGAGCGCGTACCTGGTCCTCCAGCACGGGGCGGCCGCGCTCAAGGCGTGGCTGCTGTCCGGGGCGCCGGAGCGCGAGGCGGTGCCCGAGCGCGAGGCCGCGCCGGCCAGCGCCGCCGTCACCGGCGACTGACCGCCGCGCCGCGGCGGGCGCGGCGGTCCGCTCACGGCCCGTCGCGCTCGGCCTGCCCGGTCTGCTCGGCCCGTTCGGCCTGCTCGGCCTGCTCCCGCGCCGCGCGCCGGG
>JABAOG010011303.1_pt1 | contig 10584 bp, 12 predicted proteins | sample 7062131 | NCBI WGS metagenome assembly JABAOG01 (sample SAMN14538629, study PRJNA623070) | marine sediment metagenome | biome: marine biome [ENVO:00000428]; feature: marine pelagic biome [ENVO:01000023]; material: deep marine sediment [ENVO:00002113] | place: India: Arabian Sea | collected... | reverse complement strand
GGTCACCAACGTCACCAACTTCGGCGCCTTCGTCGACATCGGCGTGCACCAGGATGGTCTGGTGCATATCTCCGCGATGGCCGAAAAATTCGTCAAGGACCCGCGCGAGGTGGTTAAGGCGGGCGATGTGGTAAAGGTCAAGGTGATGGAGGTAGATATCCCACGCAAACGGATCGGCCTTTCTATGCGAATGAGCGACGACCCGCGGAATCAGGGCGGCGACAACAAACGCGAGCGTCGACCTGCGGGTAAGGCGCAGGGTAGGGGTAAGCCGCGTCGCGACAATCAACCTGCGATGGGTGGAGCGATGGCTGAGGCGTTTGCCAAGCTGAAGAAGTAGATTGTTGTGTCGCTGTCGCGACAGTTTTATTGAAAGCAGTACTTGTATAACAAGGCGGGTACTTCTTTTAGTGGCAAGAAAGTACCCAAAGTAGCACTCCAAACTTCCTGTTCCTTATGGGTACCCTGCGTTCAATTGCGAGGGGGCAAAAAAACAGAGACAGAGAGAGATCTCAGTTACATCTTACCGTGTCGAGTTTGTAGTCCACGGTAGATTGGCATTTTTCCAGCCATGGGCACATGTTGTCCTTTTTGCGGGCCTTCCTTGGTTTTGTCGCACCCGAATCCTTCGACCACGGAATAGACGTTTTTGCAGCCTGCTTCTCTCATGATGGATCGGGTTTTTGTTTTCTGCCGCTGGCGATCACCATATTGACGCAGGCATAAAAGCGCTGCAGCTGTTCCCGCCCCTGCAGCTCCTCAAGCCAATGTTGGGCCTCGTCGGCAGTGATGATCCCTTCGGCAGTTGCCGTGTTGGTAAGCCAGTCACCGAAGGGGATATCGTCCAAACACTGTTGCGGCATGGGGACAACTTCGACGCGGACGTCTTCAAGTTGTCGCTCCCGGCACAGTGTATAGAGCCGTCGTCCTGCCAGGCCGTTGGGACGCATCCGAAGGGCAAAGAACTGCATTAAAGACCGTTCCAGCCGGGTGTCGGAAAAATCGACACTGGCACTGCTCCAGTCTACATCGGCCAAAACGATGCGCCCCCCTTGTCGGGTCACCCGTACCATTTCACTAACCACAGGGTATTCAAGTTCGGGTGGCAGCACCTGCAGTAGCCGCTCTGCACGGCAGGCATCCACAGAATTATCATCCAGCGGCAGTGCCGTGGCCGAACCGTGACGGTGCTCAACCACTGTCTGATATTGTGTCTCTCGGGCGGCAGCGTCGGCCTCGGCGAGCATTGCCTTATCCTGGTCGAAACCGATCACCTTACCGGCGTCGCCGACGAGCCCTGCCAGCGGGATGGTATCGACGCCAGGTCCGCAGCCAACGTCGAGTACCGTATTGCCCTGTTCAATTGCCATGTGATCGTAGCTCAGTTTTTTGATGGCGCGCATGCGTTCCGCCACCGTTTTCAGGTATTCGGCAGTGACATAACCGTTATCGAGAGACATGATGATTAACCTCCTCTTTGTGTCTATTCAGGTCGTGAAGGAGACGGCCAGCCAGATACCCAAACCATAGGGAGTATGGGAGAGTGGACTTGCCAGTAACGCTTTACTCCCTTCCGGACCATTGCGTCCCCACCATCCCCAGCCGAAGGAAGGGAGCAGAAGAAACCAGGGCAGTGCGCTGGTGGCGAGTCCAAACAGCAAATAAGGCCATGGCTGTAAGGGAGAGACTGTGCCGGTGGTGAACTGCCAGGAGAGGGGAAACAGCAGGGCGACACCGCCTCCACCAATGAGGAGATGGAACAGCCAGCCGGCGGCCGCTTCATGCCGGTAAGGCGGTGTCCGGCGTATATCGTGATGAAAAAACCTCCCCTGCGTGAGGGCGAGAGCCCAGCGTCCCACCAGCGTCACGTTGACACCGCTGGTAATCCCATATTTTGCTGCCAGGGTCTCCGCTATATCCATCAGAACCGCCCCGATGATTCCTCCGCCAAAGAGGGTAAGGTAGTAAGTGGGTGTATCTGTCATTGCGAGTCTCCTGCTCCTGATCGTCCTGTCTCAAAGCGCCCGTTTATTGAGGGTGATGGTTCCCTTGAGGTAGGGGGTGATCTGGCCGCTGATGAATACACGCCCGTTTTGGTGTTCGCAGTAAAGTTCACCGCCTCGAGCGGAAAGTTGGCGTGCATGCAGACTTTCCCGTCCTAGCCGCTCGGCCCAATAGGGAGTCAATATGGTATGGGCCGAGCCGGTAACCGGGTCTTCGTCGATACCGTATTTGGGGGCGAAGAAGCGTGAAACGAAATCGCAATCCCGCCCCTCGGCAGTAACGATTACCCCGCGCCGCTCCAGTTGTTGTAGCAGGACCAGATCAGGTTGTAGCCGGCGGACGAGCTCNNCAGCCAATCATCGGCGGCAAGGACCTCCCGCGGTTCGGTACCCAGGGCACGGCCAAGTACCTCGGGGGGCGGTACGGGAATGGCTGGCTGAGCGGGAAAGTCGAGGATCAGCCGATCATCGTGACGGCTGACGGTCAACGGTCCGCTAAGGGAGTTAAAGACCACCTGCTCAGCTGTATTGTCGATAGTGTGGAAATAGACAAAAGCGGCGGCAAGGGTGGCATGCCCGCACAGTTTCACTTCTGTGGTCGGGGTGAACCAGCGGATGTGCCAGCCTTTTTCCTCGTGTAAGAAAAAGGCTGTTTCGGCCAGATTGTTCTCCATGGCAATAGCCTGCATNNCTCTTGCAGCGGACAAACCGCCGCCGGATTGCCTTTGAACAGGCTGTCGGCAAAAGCATCGAGCTGGTAGAGAGGCAGTTCCATCAGTCTCCCTCCTGTTGTTCTTCCGCATTGAGGGCGAAAGGCAAGAGCGAAGTGGTGGTTGGCATGTGGTCCTCCTTGTGCGTCTGNNTTGATTCAACGTTACGCTTCCCGTTATGGCGATAACAGATACAGATATTTAAAAATATGGCCATAACAGATGGCGCTGAAAGCTTTCTTTATCAGCGGTTGGCGGATGAGTTGGCGGAGGCGATCCGCAGTGGGGTTTATCGGGCAGGAGAGAAATTGCCCTCCCTGCGCCGTTATTGTCGACAGCATTCGATCAGCTTGAGTACCGCATTGCAGGTGTACCGCTCACTGGAGGGGGCGCAGCTGGTGGNNTGGCGCCACGGCAGGTGACCAGCGCACAGCTGGCTATCGATATTCTCAATGAGGCCCGTCGTCCCGAACTGATAAATCTCGGGGCGGTGGTCCCGAGTTTGAGCCATCTGCCACTGAAGTCCCTGTCTCGAATCACCTCTGCTTTGGTACGGCGTTCACCTGAGTTGTTGGGCCGTTATGAGCGCCCGGCCGGCAATGAGGTGCTGCGTCAATGGCTTGCCAGACGCTTGCGCGAGGAAGGCTGTGACTGTACCAGTGAGGAGATCATCATCACCAATGGGTGCATGGAGGCGATGGTGCTNNCATCGAATCGCCGACCTTCTACGGTATCCTTCAGACAATCGAATCACTGGGTATGCAAGCACTGGAGATCCCGACGCATCCGCGCAATGGTGTGGATCTTGATACTCTGCAGCAGGTGATTGACCAGGGCCGGGTAGCCGCCTGCCTGTTTATTCCCAGTTTCAACAACCCGCTCGGTTCGTGTATGCCGCTGGAGAATCGCCAGCGACTGGCGGAAATGCTGGGGAAGGCGAAAGTGCCGCTGATTGAGGACGATGTGTACGGCGAGCTGAGCTTTCAGCAGCCGCGCCTGCCGACGGTGAAATCGTTTGATCGGGGGGGCGATGTGATGCTTTGCTCATCCTTTTCTAAAACTCTGGTGCCCGGTTACCGCATTGGCTATGTGTTGGCGGGTAAATGGTCAGACNNTCAGACAAGCTGCGTCATCTCAAACTGCTGGGCAATGTGGCCACAGCGGGTTTGCCACAGATGGCGCTTGCCGAATATCTCAGGCGGGGTGGTTACGAGAAAGTGGTCGGGGAGGCGAGCCGGAGTTACCGCTGGCGCAGTGAGCAGATCCGTTCGCTGGTGCTGAAATATTTTCCTGAGGGCACTCTCGTCACCCAACCTCAGGGGGGCTTTGTGCTCTGGGTGGAGATGCCGCCGGAGGTGGACTGCGTCGTATTGCACGACCAGGCATTGCAGGCAGGCATTTCGGTGACGCCCGGGATTATTTTCTCACCGCGCGGAGACTATCGTCACCATATTCGTCTCAGCTTCGGGCAGTTGCCGGCTGAGGATGCAGAACCGGCGATACGTAAGGTGGGCGCGATGGCAAAGGCGCTCTTGCTGGCCTGATTGGGGGGATAAAATCCTTAAAGCTTCCAATGCATGACCGCCGCCCTGCCAGCATGATGACTTGCTCTAACAGTGATAGATGTCTGCAACACCGGAATGCTTCATCGCAAAGTCTGCAAGGGCGACGCAATACTTTTATAATTCACTCTGTTCCTTCATTTTGTCAGCAAATGATGCCCCGCCAGATCATTCACGTCGATATGGATGCCTTTTATGCTTCGGTGGAGATCCGTGAGCGTCCAGAGTTGGCCGATAAGCCGGTGGTTGTTGGCGGTCGCCCCGAGGGTAGGGGAGTGGTGGCTGCGGCCAATTACATCGCCCGTCGTTACGGGGTGCACAGTGCTATGCCAACTTCAAAGGCGTTGCGGCTTTGTCCCANNGTCCCAAAGCGGTGGTGTTGCCCCCGCAGCACAGTCGGTATGCCGAAGTATCGGAACAGATCCACGCAATCTTTCAGCGCTACACACCACAGATAGAGCCGTTGGCGTTGGATGAGGCGTTTCTCGATGTAACCGCCAGTGAGAAGTTATTTGGCCCGGCTCCGGAGATTGCACGGGCTATCAAGCAGGCGGTGCAGGAAGAATTGCACCTGGTAGCCTCGGTCGGGGTAGGTCCGAGCAAGTACATCGCCAAACTGGCCAGCGACATCGACAAACCGGACGGCTTTGTCGTAGTAAGGGAGGAGGAGGTTCAGGATTTTCTGGCACCACTGCCGGTAAGCCGGATTTGGGGAGTGGGCAAGGTAGCGGCCGGGACCTTCGAGAAACTGGGTATTCGCACCATCGGGCAACTGCGTAACTACTCCTCTGCGGTGCTCCACCGGCACTTCGGCAGCGGCGGTGAGCAATTTCTGTTGCTTGCTTGTGGCATCGATAACCGGCCGGTGATCTCTGAACATGAGGCCAAATCGATCTCCAATGAGACGACTTTTGCAGTGGATATCAGCGACTCTGCAGTGTTGCTCGATTGGTTGCATGCGCTGACTGAGCAGGTTGCTCACCGTTTGCGCGCCCATGGGTTGAAAGGGCGTACCGTACAGATCAAGGTACGCTTCGCTGATTTCACCACCCTGACCCGGGCACAAAGTCTTTCCGGGGTGACTGATATTACGGCCGAGATCTGGCGTGCGGTACAGTCGCTCTTTGGCCAACGTATCCCGCGACCGCTGCCGCCGGTGCGGTTGGTCGGCGTAGGGGTGAGCAACTTTGCTGAGGAAGGGGCAAGGCAGGAAGATCTGTTCGCCTCCCAGGAGAAGGTCAGGCAACGCAAGCTTGACTCCCTGCTTGATGAAATGCACTCCCGTTTTGGCGGCTCCATCGTCAGTCGCGGTAAAACCCCGGGTGATCGCTGAGCTACCCATCACAAAACATGACATCTCCTGTCAATCTGTGACCGTCTACCCTGATCCCTGTGACAGGGCTTCCAGCGCTTGTCCCGCAGCGCGCCTATTCTTCTCTTCGCCAAACGGCAAACGCCTGACTCAGCAGTATACGAGGAGAAGCACCATGGCCATTCCATCGATAGTACGCAGGACACTTGTCACCAGTAAGGGGCATTTCAAGGGGCGTAGGACTGCCGTGGGTAAAACCTTTGAGGAGACCGTAACATTGGCAGGCTTCTCTCTGGCCAAAGTGGTTAAAGCGGTACTCCTGAAAAGCGAAGAGCACACCCTTATGGTCCTTATTCGAGGTGATCATGCACTGGATCTGCCGGCAATCAATCGTCTGTTTCAGCGTGAGTTTCAGTATTGTTCAGACAGTGAAATCAAGGGGTTGATGCCCTCGTGTGATCCGCAGGCGGTGCCGCCGCTGGCCGAAGCGCATGGTCTTCGTATGATCCAGGACCGTGCCATTGATGATATGGAGAAAATCATTTTTGCCAGCGGCGTGCCGGGTTTGCTGGTTAGTGCCAGTGGGGCGGACTTCGCACGATTGAACGAAAGTGCCTGGCGGGGGCATGACATAGCGAAGGCTTCCAGAGGGGCTGCCGAGACCCCGCTGCAGCGGATGCGCCGCAAGGTGCAGGGGCTGAGCGAATTGCCCGCCATGCCCGGCATCGCCGCTGAACTGATTCGCCTGAAGAACAACCCCTATGCCCATGCCAGTGAACTGGCTGCGGTGATTGAACAGGATCCGAGCCTATCTGCCCAACTCCTTCGCTACGCCACCTCACCGTTGCATGGTTATGAGGGGAAGCTGGAATCGGTAGAACAGGCTATTGTCAGGGTTCTGGGGATGGATTTCGTTCAGGATGTCGCCTTTGGTCTGGCCCTGGGCAAGGCATTCAATAACCCAAAGGAGGGGCCGCTTGGTTTGAAGGCATTCTGGCAGCATGCGGTATATTGCGCCGCCTTGACTCAGGCACTATGCAGCCGTATCGAGTACAGCCGCCGCCCCCCTGTCGGTCTTGGCTATATGGCCGGGCTGTTACACGACATCGGTTTTCTGTTGCTCGGCCACCATTTTCCAGCCCGGTTCGATTGCCTCAATGATGCCCTCATGCAGCAACCCGGACTGCGTCTGAGGGATTTGGAACAACAGACCATCGGTGTCAGCCACACAGAGTTGGGCCGGTGGCTGATGGATGCCTGGGGCTTGCCCCGGGAGGTTGCCGAAGCGGTCAGCGAACATCATAACCCCGATTACAACGGCGACTTTGCGGTGTACCCCAATCTGGTTTACATCGCCGATGTGCTCCTGCTGAGGAAGGGCATGGGCGATGGTGATAGNNTGACGAGGCGCAACTTGAAGAAGCGCTGGCCGCCGTGCTTAGCGATCAGGAGGGACTGCAGTTGATGGCCGGCAAGATGGCAGCTTGAGCTTAATTGCAGTTGTCGCCGGCATCCAGCCGGCACCGGCGACGGTCGACCCACAAGGCGCCGCCCAGGCGGGATCCTTCGAAGCGGGTCTCGAATAGCTGGGCAGCCACCAGGGAGGCACGGTACAGATCAGCCCCTCGAAAATCGGTGTAGTAGAGGTTGGCCTTTTCCAGATTGGCCTTGATCAGATTGCTGCGCTGCAGGTTGGCTCGTTCCATGGAGGCCTNNAGGTTGGCGTCGTCCAGGATGGCTTGTTTCAACTCGGCCCTTACCAGTTTTGCTCCCACTAGCACGGCATTGTTGAACTGACATTGATAGAGGTTGCTCCCGGTCAGGGATGCACCGCTAAGCTGAGCTTTTCTCAGGGTGGCCCGTTGCAGGCTGCTGCCATCGAGCAGGGCGTTCTCAAGCTGTGCCCCGGAAAGATTGGCATTGAGCAGGCGCACCGAATCCAGTCGCGCGTGGTTGAGAATCGCGCCAGTCAGTTGGGCGAAGGAGAGGTCGGCTCCGCTGAGGCGTGCGGCATTTAGGTCAGCCTTTTCAAGACGAATATTCTTTAAAACGGCTCCACGCAGATCGGCACCCGGAAGCGATGCGCCGCGTTTGTCACAACCGCTCCAGTTCACTCCGGGTGCAGGCGGATCGTCACACCCGGCCCAGCTTGCCTGGAGCAAGCCCATAGTCAGAAAGAAAACGGTGGCGAAGGGCACACAATGCAATCGCATGGTAGTCATTCTTTTTCCTGAAAGGCCACTAATCTAGGGGATTCGCTTCAAGAACGCCAGTCTAGTCCAGCTTCTTTTCACCGCTCAGCTCATTTTTCCCCGGTCGGTACGTCTCATTGGATTCTGCAAGTCATTACGCAAAATAAAATCTCCGCTTCCTGTACAACAATTGACTTCGCTATCTTGAGCGCTTTTGTCAGACAGAGGAGGAATAGTGGCAACCGGAAATATCGAGAAAATGGTAGCGGCATTGGGTAAGGCAGTAAGCTATGCGCTGCCGGTAGGAGGCGTGCTCATGCCGTTGCAACCCTTTTTGGGAAAAACATTACGTATCGCCTACAGAGGCGTGATTCACTGTACTGCCTGCGGCCGAAAGACGAAAAAAAGTTACAGCCAGGGGCACTGTTATCCCTGTTCCCAACGTTTGGCCAGTTGTGATCTTTGCATCATGAAGCCGGAAACCTGCCATTATGATCAGGGCACCTGCCGGGAGCCGGGTTGGGGCGAGGGCCATTGCATGCAACCCCATTACGTCTATCTCGCCAACACTTCAGGCTTAAAGGTGGGCATCACCCGCCAGACCCAGTTGCCGACCCGCTGGATTGATCAGGGCGCTACTGAGGCATTGCCTATCTTCAAAGTTGCCACCCGTTACCAGTCAGGCCTCATTGAGATGATGTGCAAGACGTATGTAGCCGATCGCACCGACTGGCGGCGGATGCTCAAGGGGGAGGGCGAGTCGCTGGATCTGCATGCCTCGCGGGATGAACTCCTGCAAAAGTGCGACGACGAGTTGAAGGGGCTGGTGGCACGCTTTGGCGATAGGGCATTGCAGCGACTCCCCGATGCGGAAATTACAAGGCTGCATTATCCGGTCGAGACTTACCCGAAAAAGATCACCGCACTGAATCTGGACAAGACGCCGGTGGTCGAAGGCACCCTGCTCGGGATTAAGGGGCAATATCTCATTTTCGATATCGGCGTACTGAATATCCGTAAATTCACCGGTTATGAAGTCGAGGTGCAGGGATAAGAGTGGGTGGTGTTACAATGCCCGCTGGCCTTTCTGACTAATGAAAAATCCACTTACCTATGCTCACGATTATTCACACGCCCGAGCTCGATAACGTTGCTAAAGCCCAGCTGATCGAGGCCCGCAAAGGAGAATTGCAACATTGCGGCGATCATTTCCGGCTACACCACAGTGCGCCGTGGTCGAGCCAGAGTCTGTTCGAGTTGCGCCAGCGTATGCCCTTTGACATTAATCCTTTGCCTGAGGATTTTCGGCTGGATGATGTTCGCCTGGTGATTAGCGATATGGATTCGACCCTGATCAATATCGAGTGCGTCGATGAAATTGCCGATTTCGCCGGGGTTAAAGTGCNNCGCCGGGGTTAAGGCGCAGGTAGCAGCAATCACTGAAGCAGCCATGCGCGGTGAGCTCGACTTTGCCGCTTCGCTGACCCAGCGCGTAGCTACCCTGGAGGGGTTGGACGAGTCGGTGTTGGCCAAGGTCTATGATGAGCGGCTCTCACCCAATCCCGGGGCTGAGACCCTGATTGCCGGCCTCAAGGGGCGTGGGGTGAAATTCGCGCTGGTCTCCGGCGGCTTCACCTTTTTCACCGAGCGGCTCAAGCAATGCCTGGGACTCGATTATACCCGCGCCAATGTCCTGGAAAATGAGGGCGGGAAACTCACCGGCCGTATCCTTGGGCATATCGTCGATGCCGCCGCCAAGGAGGCTTTTCTTCACGAACTTTGCGAAGAACTTGGGATTTCCCCGCAACAAGCGATAGCTATGGGTGACGGTGCCAACGACCTGAAGATGCTAACGGCAGCAGGGTTGGGGGTGGCCTACCGTGCCAAGCCTACGGTGCAGGAGCAGAGTGATGTGGTGCTCAACCATAGCCACCTGAATGCCGTTTTGCACTTTCTGAAGGAGTGAGGGCCGATTTGCAGATAGGTCGGGCTTTAACCATACTGTCGGACTCATGTCCGACCTGCACTCTTAACCATTGCTCTTTTGCGTTAAATAGTGGGATTCGGCGGCGGCAACTGGATATGGAAGCCGTGCTCCTTGAGGTTTTTCATCACTTCCTCAGTCAGCATCGCTGCGAGCCAGTTTGGTGCTTGGGTTGAGGTCCAATTCCATGGCTTTTTCCAGCTGTCCCAGATTTTTTCGGATCGTTTCCGGAATGCATTCAAAGTCCTCCTCCTTTGCCAGGAACAGGTAGAGCTCGTCCTTGCGCTTGCTGCGGTAGATTGTGCAATGGATCGTTTCAGCCATGGTGGTTCCTCAATTTACGGGGCTGGGATTATCCCCGTTAAGGCCTATCTCCAGCAAGTCTTCACCAATGAAGCGGTATGGGGGGATATCGAGGTTGCGACTCGCTTGTTGACCTTTAAGTACTCTTCCTGCCGCGTCGTACCATGACCCCCCACAGCTATCGTGAAACCCGCCTGACCAGGGTTGGCGAGGGGCTTTGCTGTCACCGGGAAGGATCCAGTTGAGCGGACAGCCCAGATCAGTACCGCGGTCAAAAGCGACAAACAGGTCGGGACGGAGAGAGCGGGTATCTGGAGGCAGATTAGCCGGCTGGTGGGACTGAGTGGAGAGGGGATCAAGAAGACTGTCGGATGTGGACTGCAGTGAGACGACGGTCTCGTTGCTTCGTTTGACAAGGATCAGATTTCCCCCGCTCCAGGGAAGACGTTGGGGCTGGTTTTTCGATAAGGATTTGACCGAATACTGTAGTGGTAGCGCCACCGCTCTCTCCTTGTCGC
>JABAOG010003925.1_pt1 | contig 10586 bp, 11 predicted proteins | sample 7062131 | NCBI WGS metagenome assembly JABAOG01 (sample SAMN14538629, study PRJNA623070) | marine sediment metagenome | biome: marine biome [ENVO:00000428]; feature: marine pelagic biome [ENVO:01000023]; material: deep marine sediment [ENVO:00002113] | place: India: Arabian Sea | collected... | reverse complement strand
CAGGAGAGCCTATTGAGCCATCAAGATGGAAGCCAACATCTGATTGGTATGAATCAATGGCTACGATCTGAACCGCGGCAAAAGCGCCACCAGCCAGACTGGTGAAGATAAAAAGTAATGCAATTATAAGACAAACAAGTTTCGACCTTTTTGACATTTTTCATTCTCCTCTTCAAAAGAATAGTAGGGGCCTGGTGATTACCATGTTTGCTACCTATTGGTCATTTGAGGGTAGCGTTAAGCCCAACGAATAAGAAAAGTACTAAAGTACTAGTACACGAATACTAAAACATTATCAGATTATTGCTTGAAATGATCTATTGATTTGCTTTAATAAGGGTATAAATAAACTATAAATGCAAACGATGACTAGGATGTGTTTGAAAAGTCTCTTTAACCTTTATACGAGGTCCGAGATTAGTTTTGAAAGCGGGAAAAAACACGCGCTCCGACCTTAACTCAGGCTCTATTGGACTAGCTCGAATAGTTTTCAATCACGCCCTAGTTAGTTTTCCGTTAGATGTTGTGAAATTGTCACATAGTTGCATTTGTGGGAATATTTGATATTGACCGTTAAACAAAGTTTGAAGTTTTTGGAAGGAGGAAGTTTGGAAAAAAAGTTTTCGGTTTTAACTCCTTCGGATGTGTTAAACGCCCTTCGTCTTTGGCATGGAGGTGCTGTTGAACGCTGGCCTCTAGCAAACCTGCGTCTCAATTTGCTGGTAGCCGATGAGCAGACCATGCATGGCAGCCTGAGTGACACTGGTCCAGCAGCGCGGAACAGGGCTATCTTAAATCGAGGGCTTGAACGGCTGCGAGAAGCTTCGCCGACCGCCAATTCTCTACTTCGGACCCGTTTTGAAAAAGGTCGTGATGTTTTGGAGGTTGCAAACAGCCTTAATATTGCAGAAGCGACTTTGCACTACCGCCAACGTCAGGCTGTAAACCAACTGGCGGACATACTGATTGAATTAGAAGAAGCTGCCAGTGAAGATTGGCAGAAGAAAATGTTTGGGCGATTGGATCTGCCCACTTACAAAGAATTGGTTGGGATTGAGCAATCATTTTCAAAATTATCCGAAGCCCTGATGGCAGAGGACAAAAATTATATTGTAGTCTTAGATGGGTTGGGTGGTTTAGGTAAGACTGCGTTGGCAGATTGGACAACCCGACAAATTATCCAGAGTACCAGGTTCAATGATATTGCCTGGATAACGGCCAAACAAACCTATTTGTCTGCAATGGGGCGATTGGAAGTTGAATCAAATATACCGGCGATGACAATGCCCATGTTACTCGAAAGCCTATCGGAGCAATTTGAACTTTCAAAGAATAATATAACTTATTTGCAACGTCAAAGGGAAGTTAAGGCATATTTACGGGACCAACCAAATCTCGTGGTTATTGATAATCTTGAAACGATTGCAGATTATAAAGCTTTGTTGCCATCATTGCGGGAGTGGCAAGCTCCCAGTAAGTTCTTATTGACCTCGCGCCGTCGACTTCTGGACCACCCGGAGGTTTTTTCAATTTCTTTGAAGGAACTCTCAGAAGATTCGGCTTTAAAATTAATTCGTCAGACTGCAGAACATGCCGGGTTTGGTGAATTGGCTAAGGCTGATGATGGGATTTTGCGAAAAATTTATGAGGCAGTGGGTGGAAACCCGTTAGCCTTAAAATTACTAGTAGGCCAACTTCGTTTTTATTCTTTATCCCAAGTATTGGACCGATTTTCGGGTAAAGGGTTTTCGGAAGATGATGGTTTGTTTGATTATATATACCGGGAGACCTGGGAATCTATTTCGGATGAGGAGAAGGAGACTTTGTTGGCTTTGACCCAGGCTGGAGAAAACGGATTTACCTTCGACCAGCTTAAAGAAAGGATTAGTATTCCTGATAGCGTTCTTTATCAGAGTCTTGAAAATTTGATATTGTTATCGATGGTTGATAGAGTCGGAACTTTATTGGAAAGAAGTTACCGGCTTCACCGTCTGACGGAAGTATCCATATTAAGGTTACTTGAGGATTAATGGAATCGACATTAACAGACAAACAGCGGTGGCGGGAAGTTTACCGCCAGCAGCGTTTGAAGAATGCCCACCTTTGGCTGGAAGAGTTGGAAAAAACGGCCGATCCGGTGGCTTTGGCAACAGCCAACTATGACAAATTATTGCAGGCTATAGAGCAGACATTAAATCATGAGGACAGTTTTAGCGTTGGTTGTGATTTGCTAAGAGAGATAACGCCTATTGCTTTCGGAATGAGTGATTGGAATAGGCTACTAATTTATCTGAAGGGAGCCTTGTCAAATAGCAAACAATTATCAAGTTTGGCCAATGTAGCTTATTTGCATGAGTGGATTGCTGATATCGAATTATTATTTACAAATCTGGATGCTGCCGAAGCACATTTCAACAAAGCGCTTCAACTTTACCTAGACGAGGGAGAAACAGTTCGTTACGGCCGAATTTTGCCCAGATTAGCAAGAGTATATGCGTCTAAGGGCCGGCTTCTTAAATGTGTTGAACTATGTGAAAGTGCTTTGTCTTTGGGTTTAAAAACTAACGAAAAAATTATTATTGCGGATGCTCATTTTGCTCTCGCTGATTATCATTATCGGTCAAGAAATTGGGAAAAAGCCCTCGAGCAATGTGAGCGTGCTTGTTTTAATTATGTCGAAGTTGGCAAGCAGAGTTTTATTTTCAGAACAAGGGTTTCTACAGTAACCTATAAAGTATACCTAAAAAGATATGTTGAAGCCAAGGCTGAATCTGACCAGCTGTTAATCTTATTCAAAAATTCAAAAAATGCTTATGATAATTTAATCGATAGCATTCATTTAAGAAGAACAATTGGATTCATGCACTTCATGCTAGGCGAGTATGTTTTGGCCGAACAGCACTGGCAAGAAGCATATAATCAAAATATGCTTATTGGCGCTCCTGATATGGCCGCCTCTTTGGGAAATAATCTTGGGAAAGTCTATACAAAATTGAAGGAATATGAGGTGGCTGAACAGATGCTGTTAGATGCATTAACGAATTTTGATCAATTGGGTGATGTTACCAGGTGGGCGAACTGTATGGATAACTTGGCGGATTTGTATGAGGAAATCGGGGATTTGCAGGCCTGCAAACGTACATTAGAGCAGGCAATTACCCGTTTGGAACCAGATGCGACATTGGAACACAGTCAAAAATTGTTGAAAACGATGCAACATCGCCTCGAGTGTTTGGAGCCAAATTAAACCAAATTCTAGTAATTTATAGCTGTTTTATAGCTTGTTTATAGCTATTTATAGAGATTTTAGGGAGCTGTTCTGCTAAGATTGGGGTAGCTAACTAGCTATTGTTAAACCTTAAAAATTTTTTGATTAAACTATTTGGAAGTAACGCCTGTTTTGTGAGCAAATAATGACATCAAATAAACAGCAGGTTCATCCATTAGAAGATATTAGTGTTCTAGTCGGTGGCACAGCGCATGATTTGCGAAATCTGTTGACTGGAGCACAGCTGCAGGCCACCCTGGCCATTCGAAAGTTATCTTCAGATAGTCCTGCTTCACCTCACGTCACAAAGATCATAAAAGCAATGGAGCACATGACAGTGTATGTAAACCACCTTTTGTTACAATCAAAAGGAAACCAGGTGAGAGACAAAATTAACCTTAACGCAATTATTCAAAAGTGCGTTGATATTTCTAGTTTGATTGTTGGCGAGGATATTTGTTTTGAACTAAATCTCTCATCAGACTTGCCATACATTCATGCAGATAAGATTCAGGTTCAACAATTGATTTTGAATTTGGTTTTGAATGCATCCGAATCCCTTTTTCAGTCTGGGCAAAATATCCATATTTCTACCGGCTTTGCTAATTCCTTAAAAAGGAATGTGGAACCTGGCTTGTGGGTAACTGGAGAAAAGATTTGTTTAGACAAGGCTGTCTATTTAAAGATAAAAGATTCTGGTTCGGGAATCTCCACTGAAATGCTACATAGGGTATTTGATCCTTATTACTCTACGAAAGATGATAATCGTGGTTTGGGACTCCCTCTGGTGTTGGAGGTTGTTCGCAGTCACGAAGGTGGATTGCTTGTCAGCAGCGAACCTGGAGAAGGGACTGAATTTAAAGTGTTTTTTCCTGCTGGTGAGTGCGAAGATAATCCTATACCAACTGTTATTCATGGCTGGACTTTATAGAAAAGCCGCCAATTCAATTTGTTTTGCCTCTTGCTCTTGACGGGTTGGGAGTACGCCATTGCACGGGCGTGGGGGATGTGGATGTAGGGCAGATTGGGCCATCTGCCCTACTCTACAAATATTTCGACGCGTTCACCTTCATCATCGTTTAAGATGTCCATAACCTTTCCTTGACGGCCGCTTTTAACGGCTTGCATCAGGTCGTCGAAATCGAATCCTTCGACTTCTGGAGTAAACCTGGCGCCCATCTTCATGCCGACGTTGACTAATCCAATGGGGATATTGACATTTACTTTATTTTTGCCGCTATTTGTATCAGTTATTCGCACTCTAAACCAGCGGGCGGCACTGGCTCCTTTAAGTGGCTCTGTGGGAGATTCCTCTTTGTCTCTATCGAGGGCACGCAGTAGCTCCGCACCATCTTTGGCGCTAATTTTTCCCTCTTCGATCATCTTTAATATTTGCATTCTTTCTTCAATTGTAGCCATGTTTATTTTCCTTTGATTATTTGGTAAACAAGTGCATGAATGTCAGGTAGCGCCTGGTATTAAAGCTTGCTTCGGTTAGCAGGTTATTTACAGTTTCGTCATCGGCCGGGTGATCTATCAGAATGTTTGTATTTCTAAGATAACGTAGTCGACGAATAAGTTTTGCTAACAGCGGCCGTTCGATATGGCTCTGCCAGGATGGTAACACACGAAGCTCAAGGCTGTGGGGGCGCCCCCATTCACTGTAAATGCTGGCCAGCCCAACCAGTTTTTGCTTTTTACTATGACTGGTTGGTGAGGCGATTATCCAGGTCTCCTTTTTGCGGCCGTTTAAAAAGTTCGAGAGCCACTGCCAAAGGCCAGATTTGTAATAATCCCGTTCTTTTGGTGCCGGCCAATTGAGATTGGGATTCAAGGAGGATCGGTCGAGATGATAGGCCGCCACCCAATCTCGCCTGTCGAGTGGGCGAACTTCAATTTCTTTATCGCTTAATGGCAATTTACGCAGGCGAGTAGGGGTTGTTTCCCAACGACGGATGGTGCCAATATCATTAAATCCCAGACTTTTGTAAAGCTCGATTGCAGCAACATTGCTGCTTTCAACCTGAAGCATTATTTCTCTGCCGGCATTGGATTGAATATGTTCGATGCTCACTTCCATCAACATTCGAGCAATGCCTCGGCGCCGGAAGCTGGGGTGAACGGCAACATTGGCAACTAGAAAGCGACCTGGAAGCTCAGATTGTACCAACGATACATTGCCGACTATTCGGCCGTCCTCTTCCCACACAAAACCTGGGGTTATTCCTTTGGATGTCAGATTAAACCGCATCAAGGACGGTAACTGGTATTGTAAGTTGGCTCTGGAATCCAGGATGCGACGGCCGTTCGCATCAAGAATAGGACCAAAAGCCAGGTCTAATAATTCCAAGACCTGGCGGACATCTCGACGAAGGTTAATGGGACGTGGTCCGTTCTTGGAACCACTATGAACGATAACCGGTGTCGCTAGCATATATTCATTCTAAATTGGGTGACAGTCACTTCAACGCCAATGTGACTGTCACCATTTTCGTTACTCTAGCCTTCAATAGCCTCCAATAAGGTGCTGGCCTCTTCGGGAGAGATGACGCCCTTTTCGACCATTTTTAAGATTTTGAGCTGTTCAGCTTCAGTTGCCTGGCGTTCTTTTTTGGGTGTAGCTGTTGTCGTGGGTTTCCACATCGAGTGGTCGCTTTGCCAGCGAACCTGCCGGGCTGTTTTCTCGACTTGCCGCATTGCTTCAGCGGCCGCTTTTTCAGCTTTGGCTGCTGTTTTCATGGCTTCTTTTTCAATACGGGCGGCAAACTCGGGACCAAAATTTTGTTCGAACTTGGATGAAAATTCTTCCATCTTGCTGCCGATTTGAGCGATTTTTTCTCCAAAACCGGAAAAGTCAAAGTCAAACTCTGTGCCGTCAAAATCTTCCCATTCATTGGTGGGTTGAACATCTTTCAAGATAATACGCCCGTTTGCTTCCAGAATCAAGAAGGTTTCTCCATCTCCAATACGGCCGGTAAGGCGACCTTTTTCTTCAACGACATCTTCTAATGCTAACCGGTTCCGAATTTTGGGTGATGTTGCTTCAACATGGAGCGGGGCGTCTGCCGGCCAGCGGAGTACGATGTCGCCATCGGCTTTAACATGGTGTTTGCCTGGAATAAGACCGCCTGTCAGGCGAACGTCACCGTGGACATGGCCTATCTGAACCAGACCGCTTAAATTCCGCAAATTGACGTCACGGTGACCGGTTTCCAGGTTAATGTTGCCATGAACATTGCGAATACTGAAGTCGCCCATAATATTTTGGACCTGAACATTTCCTTCCGTGTTCTTAATGGCGCAATCGCCGAAGATGCTGTTTATGGAAGCCTGGCCGATATTGCGGAGGCTGGCATCTCCCATTATTTCGTTGATGGTGAGGCTGCCGGACAATTCGCGGCCTGAAAAGTCACCATGAACGACACGAATGTCCAAGTTGTTAATATTATTGAGAACCGCGTCGCCGTTGGCTTCAGTTAGTTGAAGGCTGCCATCCATATTTTTCATAACGGCATCGCCTTGAACGGCCGAGACTACAACTGTTGCTGCTGAGGGAACTGTCAGAACAAGGTCACTCTCACTGGTGATTGTTAGATTATCAATCAGCGTTTTTTCCTCGCTTTCGGCACCACTATTAATTTCGTATGTGCTGCCACGAAGTAAAACGGCCGAGTCTGCCCAACTGTTGATCCGCAAATTGCCATGACATTCAAGCTGAATGTGGGGTGCTTTAATTGTTTCTATTCGCTGCTTACTCATTATTTCTTTCCTCGTCGTATCGATTCAAAAGTCTGGCTTTGATTAATTCGATTTTGGGAATGTTTAACGGCCAAAAGCCAGACTTTTTTATTAGGCTACATAAATTTGAACGTGTTCCCCATCTTCGTCGTCCTGGACATCGACGAGAACCCCGGCATCTTCCGTCATTACCTTGGAAAGGTCGTCCCAATCCATGCCGTCCAGTTCAGGGGCGAAGCGCTTTCCCATATTTAGACCGAACTTGACCATTCGGAGGGGGATGTTGACTTTTACTTTGCTTTTCCCGGTTGCCAGATCATTTACCTGGACATGGAGCCATTTGGGTTTTTTACTATTTGAGGTGGTCGTTTCTTGAACCACTTCAGGCGTAGGAGGTGGGGTGGGTGTTTCAGCTTCTGCTTGTGGGGTAGGGGACAATAATTCGGCTGCTTCGTCGGCCGTTATTTTGCCGTCGGCTAATAGTTGTAAGATTTCGGTTCTTTTTTCAGATGAGAGAGACATGGTATTCCTCCATAATTGATTGGTTTCTAGAAGTCGGGCTTTTTAAAATCAATGCTATAAGCCTGACTTCTCACGATATTAATCACCACGTAGAAGCTCTATACCTTCTTCGGCCGATAATTCTCCGCGCGAGATGCGAGCCAATATATCTTGCCGTTCTTCTGGGGAGACCACTTTATCATTGCTATCTCCAACTTCGTAACCGAGGGCGCGAATGACTTCTGTCAGGCGGGCGCGGACGGCCGGGTAGGACATCCCTATTTCCTGCTCAACACGGGTGATCTTGCCTTCACAACGCACAAATGTTTCGATGAATTGCAACTGTTCCTGGCTGAGTTGGTAAAGACGGCCGAGTGAAAAATGGCCTTCAAGGGAAGTATCACAATTACGACAGTGCAAACGGGTAACATGGAGACTATGGCGACAAATCGGGCATTGACCAATAACAGGATTCATATTGATAAAGCTTCCTTTGCTTATTTGAAATATTTACGTAAACATCATGAAATTTCATTACATTTTGAATAATACAATGGAAATATTTAAATGTCAAGCGAAAATGCCTAAAAATTCAAACTTATTGTTGTAAATATTTATATAATAATAAATAATATTGATACCCTCGTTATTTTTAGAGAATTCTTGTAACCACCACGAGCATCTTTCTTTTGTAAATATGCATTGTATGCATCATCTGCATTGTATGCAGGTAAATCATACCTTGCCTTTTATGCTGATAGTAACGAATGTCACATCAAGTGCTGACAAACATCACTTACGAAGAGCATTGAAAGTGAATATGATTTAGCCAGATTGTGCAAAAATTCACGAATAGGTGTTTTGATGGTAGAAATGTTAACGGCAAAAGAAATTCAAGAGATGTTACAGGTAGACCGGTCAACGGTCTACCGAATGGCTGAAGCCGGACAGTTGCCTGCTATAAAGGTGGGTAAGCAATGGCGTTTCCCATCGAACCAGATCGATACTTGGTTTAAAACGAGGATGACTATGCCATCCCCTGTAGCAGCAACTATACCGACGGCCGTTTCCAAAACCCAGCCGGAAGTGGATGGTCGTTCTATGGAACTGGCGAACTTGTTACCGCTAGATTGTGTTCAGTTAATCCAGGACTCTTTTGCTGATTTGATGGGGGTGATGTTAGTTGTGACTGATATGGNNATAACCGAACCAAGCAATCCCTGTGGTTTGTTTGAGGTTATCAATCAACAGCCGGATGCGATTCAAAAATGCATCCAGAGCTGGCACAATCTGGCGACTGCTATTGACCTGACGCCCACTTTTAGCCTTAGCCATCTGGGGTTACTGTGTGCTCGGAGTATGATCCGGGTTGGGGTGGAATTGAAGGGAATGGTTATTGCTGGATGTATTGCCCCTATTAATTGGCCGCCAACAACAGCCGATGTGGAAGCAATTGCGGCCGACTTTATTGTACCCCCGGAGAAAATGTTTGAACGGCTGCAAGATGTTTACCAGTTGAACGAACGGCAAAAGCGGGAAATCCTGGCCTTTTTGCCACGCATCGCCAACATTATTGCCCATATAGTAGATGAAAGGAAATCGCTGGTCGGGCGGCTGGAAGCAATCGCCAACCTGACGCAGCTAAAGGAGTACTAATCCAATGAAAAAATTGCTAATCCTTGGTGCCGGAACGGCCGGCACAATGGTAGCCAATAAATTGAGTCACGTATTGGGTCGCGAGGAGTGGAAAATCACCATCGTAGACCAGGACGAGACCCATTATTATCAACCCGGCTTTTTGTTTATCCCTTTTGGCCTTTACGGCGAAAATGATGTCATTAAGCCAAAACGGGACTTCATCCCTCCCGGCGTCGAGATGATTGTTTCCGAAATTGAGCTTATCGAGCCGGAACACAACCGGGTCCGCATAGCAAAAGACAATCGTTTTCTATATTACGATTTTCTCATTATCGCCACCGGAACCCATCCCAGACCAGATGAGACCCCTGGATTGACCGAGGATGAGTGGCGCAAGAGTATCCACGATTTTTACACCCATGATGGGGCTGTGGCGCTGGCTAAATATTTGCGTACCTGGAATGGTGGCCGTTTAGTGGTCAGTATTATGGAACTGCCATACAAGTGCCCGGTTGCTCCGATGGAGTTTATTTTCCTGGCTGATTGGTATTTCCATGAACGCCGGATGCGTGACAAGGTTGATTTGACCTTGGTCACACCCTTACCGGGGGCATTTACCAAACCACGGGCTTCGCAGCTATTGGGTAACACATTGGAGGATAAGAATATCAACCTCATTCCGGATTTTTACCCGGAGCGGGTAGACCCGGAGAACAAAGTTTTGATCTCCTATGAAGAAGAGGAAGTACCTTACGATTTGCTGGTTGTGGTGCCGGTAAATATGGGCGCCGATGTGATCGGCCGTTCTGGTTTAGGTGATGAATTAAATCATGTTCCGGTTGATAAGCATACTTTCCTCTCTACCCAATATGACAATATATTTGCGCTGGGTGATGCCGCCAATTTACCCACTTCTAAGGCTGGATCGGTTGCGCATTTCGCGGCTGAAGTTTTTGTTGAAAATTTCCTGCGCTACATCGAAGGGCAGGAAATGATTTCCGAATTTGNNATTTGATGGCCATGCCAACTGCTTCATTGAATCTGGTTTTGGCAAGGGCATCCTGATTGACTTCAACTATGATGTTGAGCCGCTGCCTGGTAAGTTTCCCTTGCCTGGTATTGGTCCATTCTCCTTGCTTCAGGAGTCGGAAATGAATCATTGGGGCAAGATGATGTTCCGCTGGATGTATTGGAACATTTTGTTGAAAGGGAAGGAAATGCCCATTACGGCCCAGATGTCGATGGCCGGCAAGTGGAATTAGGAGGTCGTCATGGAACAGGTAATGGCGGAGAAAAATGGTGGATCGGTTGGAAACGGCCGTTATCCATCCACCGAACAAACCATTCAGGAACTGAATCAAAAGGTTGACGCCCTGACCGCCCAGGTTGCTTTCCTGGCCGAAGAGGCCCGCATCCAACAGCGCCGGCGTCGTGAATGGGA
>JABAOG010020445.1_pt1 | contig 10589 bp, 8 predicted proteins | sample 7062131 | NCBI WGS metagenome assembly JABAOG01 (sample SAMN14538629, study PRJNA623070) | marine sediment metagenome | biome: marine biome [ENVO:00000428]; feature: marine pelagic biome [ENVO:01000023]; material: deep marine sediment [ENVO:00002113] | place: India: Arabian Sea | collected... | reverse complement strand
TGTACTATCATTATCTCATTTATCATCGGAACTGTCTATTCATTACCTCCCCTCCATCTGAAACGGTTTCCGGTACTGGCCGCCCTGTCCATCGCCCTGGTTCGGGGCTTTGTCACCAACACCGGCCTTTTTCTTCATTTTTGGCAGCTTTTTAATCCAGGCATAGCCCCAAATCTACCGCCTGATTCGAACATCCCCTGGCTATTTATTTTACTGGTGTCCTTATTCTTTTTCGGCTTTGGGTTGGTCATTGCTTTGTATAAGGATATACCCGACTTAGCGGGCGACCGACAATTTGGGATTCGGACATTTACGGTGCGTATGGGTCCGGAATGGGCCTTTAATATCGGCCGTTGGCTCCTGACCCTTTTTTATATTGTACCGATTCTTTTCGTTTTGGATGACATCGGCCGTCCGGCAAATTTTGCCCTGGTCGCCGCCCATCTGGCAGCCTTGTGGTTTTTCTGGCGCCGAAGTCTCACCGTCCAACCCACCAATGGTGTTTCCATGACTCGCTTTTACCTGATATTATGGGGGCTGTTTTATGCAGAATATATCATTCTCAGCCTACGCCAGATTGCACTATAATTTATTTAATAACGCTTAAACCTTTGCGTGAGAATTTATAGAGGAGAAGTTTTATGCCCAAAATTGCCAATCGTTTAGATAACTTTACCGAATCCGTCATCCGGGAGATGACCCGGGTTGCCAACCTGCACGGGGCCATCAATCTTTCCCAAGGCTTTCCCGATTTTCCGCCCCCCGCTTCCCTGGTCGCCGCCGCCCAGGAAGCGCTGGAGGGCGATTATCACCAGTACGCCATTACCTGGGGCGCGCCTGCCTTCCGGGAAGCCCTGGCCGCCAAGCAACGCCGTTTTATGGGCGTCGACATTGACCCGGACGCCCATATCGTCGTCACCTGCGGCAGCACGGAAGCGATGATGGTCGCGATGATGACTGCCTGTAACCCGGGCGACAAAGTGGTTGTCTTTTCCCCCTTTTACGAGAACTATACGGCCGATACCATCCTCTCGGGGGCCGAACCGATCTATGTTCATTTACGGCCGCCCGACTTCACTTTCGATCCGGATGAACTGCGACAGGCTTTTGAACAACGGCCGAAAGCGCTCGTCCTTTGCAACCCCGCCAACCCCACCGGCCGGGTCTTTACCCGGGAGGAGTTGCAGCAAATTGCCGACCTGGCCCGGGAATTCGACACCTACGTCCTTACCGACGAAGTTTACGAACATATCGTTTATCCACCCCATGAACACATATATATTGGCAGCCTGCCGGGCATGTTTGAGCGGACTATTTCGTGCAGCTCCCTATCCAAAACCTACGCCGTCACCGGCTGGCGTCTGGGCTATGTCATTGCCCCCCCTGAAGTCATTGCCGGGGCGCGCAAGGTCCACGATTTTCTAACCGTTGGCGCGGCCCACCCCCTTCAGATGGCGGCTGTTACGGCCCTTAACTTCCCCGATGTATACTACCAACAACTGGCCGCTGAATATGCCAACCGGCGGGAGGTATTTCTCAGTTATCTCGATCAGGCGGGTTTGGAATACACCCGGCCCGAGGGGGCTTATTATGTGATTGTCGACATCGGCCGTTTTGGGTATGATGACGACACCGAGTTTTGTCACTGGCTGGCCAAAGAAATCGGCGTTGCGGCCGTGCCAGGCTCAAGTTTTTTCCGGGAGCCGGTCAATCACCTCATCCGCTTTCACTTCGCCAAGCGAAAAGAAACGCTGCGAGCGGCCGGCGAACGGCTTTTAAAGCTTGGGTAAGGCCTCCCCCAAAATTAAAGCGATTATCGTTGGCGGCTTCGACAAACTCAGCCGCCAACGATAATCGCTCAGACTCCCCACCCACAAAGTCACTTTACTTTCAGGTCAAATTCGAAGTTTGGCTCTGGACCTGGCTGTCCCAGCCTAAGGGTGGCGGCGTTTTTGACTCTTCCGTTTCCGCCTCTTCAGTTTTTGGCGTTTCACGGTTCATCAACGCTTCAAACTCTTCCCGGTCTAACGTCTCAACCTTCATCAACGTCTCGGCCAGCTCTTCTAGTTTGTGGCGATTATCTTCCACAATCTGCTTGGCGCGTTGGTAATTTTCACCAAGAATCCGGTCAACTTCGGCATCAATTGATTTAGCTGCTTCTTCACTGTAATTACGGCCGTAGGCCATATCCCGGCCCAGGAAGGGGTTGGCCTGCTGCTCGCCAAAGGTTCGCAAGCCCATCTTCTCACTCATACCATATTCCATGACCATCGCCCGGGCAATCCGGGTCGCCTGCTGCAAGTCGGCCGAAGCACCGGTGGTAATACGGCCGAAGAAAACTTCCTCAGCCGCCCGGCCGCCAAAAGCAAAAACAATCCGGTCTTCGAAATGCTCCCGGCTCATCGTGGCCCGATCCTCCGGCAGCGACATGACATAGCCCCCGGCCCGGCCGCGCGGAATAATGGTCACTTTCTGCACCGGATCGGTATAAGTCAGGTAGAAACTCGTCACCGCATGACCAGCCTCATGGTAAGCGGTCGTCTCCTTATCTTCCTCGCTCATCACCCGGCTCTTTCGTTCCGGCCCCATGACGATACGGTCAAAAGAATCCTGAAAATCGATCGGTTGAATTTCCATCCGGCCCCGGCGGGCAGCAAAGATAGCCGCCTCATTCATCAGATTTTCCAGGTCGGCGCCTGAAAATCCGGCCGTCAGGCGGGCCAGGTCTTTCAGTTCAACCCGGCTCGAAACCGGCTTGCCGCGCATATGAATCTTGAGGATCATTTCCCGGCCTTTCACATCAGGCAAGTCGACAATAACCTTGCGGTCAAAACGGCCGGGGCGGAGCAGCGCCGGGTCCAATACATCGGCCCGGTTTGTGGCCGCAATCACAATAATGTTAGTCTCATTGGAGAAGCCATCCATCTCAACCAAAATCTGGTTTAAGGTCTGCTCGCGCTCATCATGGCCGCCACCCAAACCGGCCCCCCGCTGGCGGCCAACGGCGTCAATTTCATCCACGAATACAATGGCGGGCGCGTGCTGCTTGGCTTTGTTAAAGAGGTCCCGAACCCGGCTGGCGCCGACGCCGACAAACATCTCGACAAATTCAGAGCCGGAAATGTGGAAGAACGGCACGCCGGCCTCACCGGCAATGGCCCGGGCCAAAAGCGTTTTACCCGTACCCGGCGGACCAACCATTAAGACCCCTTTTGGAATCCTGGCCCCAACTTGAATAAATCTCTCCGGCTCGCGCAAGAATTGAACAATCTCCTGCACCTCTTCCTTGGCCTCATCGACGCCGGCCACATCTTCAAATGTTACCGTCGGTTTGTCGGCCCCGGTCAATGAACGGGCCTTGCTACGGCCGAAACCAAAAATGCTGTTGCCGCCGCCGCCACCCTGCATCTGCCGGAAGAAGCGGGAAAAAATCCAGATAAGCAACAATACCGGCCCAATCGCAAAGGCAGCATTCAGAACAGTATTCCAGCCCGAAGAATCATTAATAAAAATTGGCGCATCACTCAAAATCTCTTCCGGCACGCCTAAATTACGAAACTGTTCAAAGATATTGCCCTCATCTTTGACAGCGTTGTAAATTGTGCCGCTGTTCAACTCAACTTCTAACCTATTGCCATTGACATCTACTCGTTGAACCTGGTCGTTCACCAAATAATCGGCCGTTTCAGAAAGTGAAATTGTCTCTGCCTGGTTCAACCCCCCGGTCAGCCAAAAATTGACGCCAATCAAAATTGCCAGGACGGCAATTATCCATACCCAAATTGGAAATGGAGAGCGGGGGCTTTCAGGTTTTTCATCCATGTTAACGCTTTTCTCCTACTCTGGTTTCAGAACTGACCAGAGAAATCAGGAAACAAGGGGATTAATAGTAATCGGTAATTCGTAAAAAAAGTTCAAAACAAACAGACCAACAAAATATTTTTACGTTTTCCGCAAATCCCTAGATTCCTCAATAAACTAAATATTTTTGTACCCGCTTATTATGGTGTGTAATTGTCAGAAAGATATTGGATTTTCATCTACCCTTTATCTTATTCACCTGTTTCTAATAATACGACGAAATGGGCTTCTATGAAAATGCCTCGTTGTGCTGTTCCTGAACTCTAATAAATGTCGTCCGTTTTGTTAGCTCTTTCAGCCGCTTGGCGCCAACGTAGGTACAGGTTGAACGCAATCCGCCCAGTATATCTTTGACAGTCTCAGCCACCGGTCCGCGATAAGCAATATTGACCGTCTTTCCTTCGGATGCCCGGTAATCAGCCACCCCGCCGGCATGCTTTTTCATGGCGGTCTTGGAACTCATGCCGTAAAACTGTTTGAATTTTTCACCGTGAATTTCAATTAAATCCCCGCCACTCTCGTCGTGCCCGGCCAACATACCGCCCAGCATGACAAAATCCGCGCCGCCGCCGATAGCTTTAGCCAGGTCGCCCGGAACTTTACAGCCCCCATCGGAGATAATCTGCCCGCCAAGGCCGTGAGCGGCATCAGCGCATTCGATAACGGCCGATAACTGTGGATATCCCACCCCCGTCTTAACCCGGGTCGTGCAAACTGAACCAGGCCCAATACCCACCTTAATAATATCCGCCCCGGCCAAAAGCAGCTCTTCAACCATTTCACCGGTGACGACATTACCGGCCATAATTGTCTTGCCGGGATGTTTGTCCCTCACTCCCTTCACAAAATGGACGAAATGCTCAGAATAACCATTGGCAACATCAAGGCAAATAAACTCGATTTGTTCATATTCGCCCAGCAAATAATCCAGCTGCTCAGCATCGCGCCGGGACGTCCCGGCGCTGACGGCGATATGCTTGGTGATGGCCTCATCGGCCGTCTTCATAAACGCTGCCCATTCCTCCCGCGTATAATGCTTATGAATAGCCGTCATCATCTGGTACTGGCTCAACACCTGCGCCATCTCAAAGGTACCAATGGTATCCATATTAGCGGCAATAATAGGCACCCCTTCCCATTCACTCTCGCTGTGCCGAAAAGTAAACGTTCTTAGCAGCGAGACCTCATTACGAGAACGAAGCGTAGACCGTTTCGGCCGAATCATGACATCGTTGAAACCGAGCTTAATATCCGCTTCAATTCTCATCTGGCTTATAAAACCGTTAAGGGAATCTGCTCCACAGCGGCCGTTTCTTTGCTTCTTTCCACCAATACGCCCGACATACTCCAGGGGCCGGTATAAGTCACCTTGACATCAACCAGTTGGCCGCTCAAATCACGCGGGTCATCAAAGAAAACCAGTTTGCCCTGCGGCGTCCGGCCCCGCCAGCGGCCTTTGTGAGTTTCTTCCACCAAGACCTCAACCGTCTCGCCCCGCCATTGGAGCATTTTGTGTTCCAGAATTTCCTTTTGCAGCTGCTCAACTATATGAAAGCGGCGGCGTTTCTCTTCGTCCGGCACATCATCTTCCATCCGCCGGTCGCTGACCGTTGTGGGGCGCGGACTGTAGCGGGCCAGGTGGACCTTATCCAGCTCCAACTCAGCCATAATATCGACCGTTTTCTGGAACTGCTCGGCCGTTTCTCCCGGAAAACCAACAATAATATCGCAGTGAACGGCCGCATCCGGCACAATCTCTCGAATACGATGAACCAGGCGGCGATATTGATCGGCCGTATAACCCCGTTTCATATTCTCCAATACCGTATCATCCCCCGCCTGAATCGGCACCTCAATCTGAGGCATAACCTTCGGCAGTTCAGCTACTGCCCGCAAAATCTTGTCCGTCATATAACTGGGATGGCTGGTCAGGAAGCGAATCCGCTCCAACCCCTCAACATCATTCACCACTCGCAGCAAATCAGCCAGGTCCGGTCCATCGGGAATGTCCTTGCCATAACGGTCGACAATCTGGCCCAACAGCACGACTTCTTTAACGCCATGCGCCACCAGAGACCGGACTTCAGCCACAATTTCACCCACCGGCCTTGTTCGCTCCACCCCGCGCCGTTGGGGAATAATGCAAAAAGTACAGGCATGAGAGCAGCCATAGACCACCGCCACCGGCATCGAGACCTTCATATCTTGCCGCAGCACCGGCAAGGCCAATTCTCCATCCTGAAACGCAAAACGCGCTTCCGTCTGGGCCAATTCCAGGGCTAAGTCATCACCTTGCTGTAGGTGGGCCATCAGGGCAGCGCCATCCGTCGCCGGCGGCATCCAGACATCCACATAGGGAAACTGCGTCTCGAGCTTTTCGTTGCCTTTCACCCCAACGACACAACCCATCATCGCCAGGGTCATATCTGGGCGGGACTCCTTTAACGGCCGTAAGCTGGACAAACGGCCAATAGCCTTATCTTCCGACTGCTGACGGACCGTGCAGGTTTGCAGCACAACCACATCAGCCTCATCAACTTCTTCCGTAGCCCGGTATCCCATCTGCTCCAGCCGGTTTGCCACCTGTCGGGCGTCGGCATAATTCATCTGGCAGCCGGTAATCCAAAAATGATATTTTTTCGTCATAACTACCCCATTATCGCTTAGGCCAAAGCGAATTGCAAGCGTTGGGGGAATTATCAAAACGGCCGGTTACTATGTCACTCATTCGGCCGAATAACAATTCAGTTCAGGGCTACATTACTATTCTTTCCAGGCAGCCCCTCAGTTAATGCCTGTTTAATAGTTTCAACAATTGTGGCTACTCGGAAAGGCTTTTGAACCCAATAAACCAAACCTTCTTCCAGCAGATTCCAGTCTTTTTCTTTTTTTGGATAGCCGGTCATAACAACCATTTTAATATCGGGCTGCCGCTTTTTCAGCTGGTCATATAAAGCTGTCCCGCCCATCTTCGGCATAACAATATCACTTAAGACCAGGTCAACGCGTTCCTTGGTCGTATCGAAGATATCAAGCGCTTCCTGGCCATTTTTCGCCACCAGCACCTTATAATCCATCATTTCCAACACTTCCGCCAAAGCCTGGCGGGCACTGACATCATCCTCAACCACCAGGATCGTTTGGCCTAATCCGCTGGCCAACAGATCCTCTTCCGGATCACCACCCGAAACATTCATCAATTGGTCATCCGGCAAATAGATATTAAAGTTTGTCCCCTGGTTAGGACGACTGGTCACATCAATATAGCCATCATGCTGTTTAACAATGCCATATACCTGGGCTAACCCCAGCCCGGTCCCTTCCCCTTCCTTTTTTGTGGTGAAGAACGGCTCAAATAAATGGGCCAGATGATAAGGTCGAATACCTGTCCCGGTATCAGACACCTTTAATTCAAACCAGGTTCCTGGGGACATATCCGGCAGCGGTGGTATTTCCCCGGAACGAACTTCAATTTTGCGTAATCTAACCGTTAAACCACCCCCGTTGGGCATGGCGTCCCTGGCATTCAGGGCCAAATTCATGATTGCCTGTTGCAATCGGGTTGGATCGCCCTGGATTATATGATCCCCAGGCTCAATATCCAGGTTGAGGGTTATCGTTTCCGGCAGGGTCCTTTCCAACATCATGAACAGTTCCTCTAGAAAGGAGGTCAGGTCCAAAGCCACCCGTTTCATCACCGATTGGCGGCTGAAATCCAAAATCTGGCGAATAAGTTCACTGGCCCGTTCGGCCTGTTTATGAATAACATGCAACCGATCTTTATCTTTGTCGGACAAGGCTCGGTTTTGGCCCAGCATGGTTGAATAAAGAATAATGACGGACATGATATTATTAAAATCGTGGGCAATACCTGCTGCCAATTGGCCAACAACCGCTAACCGCTCCTGGACCTGGATATAGCGGGCTTGATTTCTTTCCTCGGTCACATCCCGGATGACAAGAACCCAACCGCCTTCTAATCGGCCGTAAGTCTGTTGAACCGCCACTTCAAAAATCTGGCCAGTCGAATCCGACTCAAGTTCATGCCAATTTTCACCGGCCACAATCGGCCGTAAAAGTTTATCCACCGGTTGGCCGCTTAACTCCCACAATTTATCTCCGATAGACACCCCGGCCAGCTGGCTCAAGTAGGTTTGAGCCACCGGGTTGGCCATCACAATTTCTCGCTCTTCGTTCAACAACAGCATCCCTTCCGGAACTGTGTCCACAATTTGCTGAACATGCCTGGCCTGAACCTGAACCTGTTCGTACAGTATTGAACGACGCAATGCATTGGCAACAATGTCAGCCACCGCGCTCATCGTTTGTTGTTCATCAATTGAAAAAGGTTTCCACCTTAACAACCAGAGCACCCCTAGGGAATTTTCTTCAACACCCAAAGGNNCCCTAGGGAATTTTCTTCAACACCCAAAGGCAGGCAAATAGCCGCAACAGTCTCTTGCAAATCCTTTCTACCTAAAAATTTTGGCTCTCGCATTAAATCAACTGATACAAAAACTTTGCTGCTTGTAAAAACCTGCCCGGTAATCCCCGCATCTATTGGAAAATAGGTCTCCGCAAATCGGGGCCATTCTCCCATAGAAAGCTCTAATAACAGGAGTTCCCCTTGACGCATGACGATAGCCGCTCCTGTTGCTCCAAACAACCCCATCAGTTTGTCCAAAATAATTGGTATCAGCTCCTGACGCAAATAAGTATTACGCAAAGCGGCCGATATGTTAACCAACACCTCCATTTGCCTCGCCTGCCGTCTGGTTTCACCAACAAGTTCCGATAATTTATTTGCCTGGTCTTTGGCCTCAACCAATAAATCCGCGTTTTGCATGGCAACGACTAATGAGGTTGCCACCTCACTTGCCGCTTCAATATCCTCCTGCTTAAATGCCCCTATCTCAGTCGAAGCAAGATTCAACATGCCATACAATGTCTTTCCCGCTAATAAAGGCACGCTGAAGGCCGATTTTAAACCATAAGTAGAAAGCGCCGCAGGGTAATCAGTAGTACTATCCAACTTATTCATATCTTCAACCAACCAATAGTCGCCCCGCCTCATATTATCCAGGTATTCTTCCGACAAAGTTGATATGATTGAATTGGTTATCTCCTCATCATCAGCCCCCAGACCAACCACANNGGATAATATCTTTGATCCGTTGTAAGGCGGTCTCGGCAATCTCAGAAGGTGACCTGGCCTCCAATATGGCCTGTTCTATCTCTCGAATTGCAACCAGACGGTAATTCGAGCGGGCCAGCAATGCCTCTCCCCGAATACGGTGAAATGCGCCTCCACAATAATCAGCTAACGCCTGTAACGTATCCAAGTCGTCATTTGTATAATAAAATGGGGTGTAACTTTGGATTGAAAAAATGCCGATAACCTGGCTGCCATCTCGAACTGGGACGAACATTAAAGAGGCCGGCATCCGCTCCTGGTCCCCGAAGGGAATAAACTCCTCCAGCGTATCTTCCTCATTAAGATAAACCAGTTGTTTGCCCCGTTCCATGGTTCGCCTTGCAATGACGCCTGGCGAGCCGGAAAGACCTGGCACAATTTTCTGACGCTCTCCGTCGATAATGTCAACCGTTAAAAGCGGCTCCACCGTATCTGTTTCTGGAATATACAAATCGAATAAACAGGCATCCCAACCAAAAAGTTCATCGGATATATCGGCAATTATTTGAGCGGCCGTTTCGGCCGTTGTGGCCGCGCTCAATTGGCGCCCTAATTTTAAGAAAGCCTGGGCCTGTTTTGCCGCCCGTTTTTGTCCCGAAATCTCCCGAAAAATTATGAGGTGGCGGCTGGGTTCAACATTCGCCAGGGCCTGGTATTCAATTTGAAGAACACGGCCGTCCTCCACCAATACCGACAACCTGCCTTCAATCTCATTCTGGTTGGCCAATCTGTCCCAAAAACGTTCAATCCGCAAAGGGTTTGGCTCCGTCACAACTTCCTGCGGCCGTTTTCCAATTAAATCTTCCCGGCTCAGCCCGAATAATTCACAGGCGACATCGTTAACGCCAATGATATGAGATTCGTCATCAAGGATGACAACCCCATCAGACACCTTCTCAATAATGGCCTGCACTAGCATCCCCGACCACCTGCCTGAAACACCCCACATAATTTATCCATTACGCCATTATTAATGAAAACCCAATTAACGTCAATGGGCGTAATTCATTGAAAACAAAAAAATGCCTGATTCACTTCCCTACCCCCTCCATTTTAAGGTATAATAGAGTATGATGAAAACGCTTGAGGCAGAAAGAACCCATCTAGAACAACTTAACCAATGACCAGATGCATTATCCCGCGTCAGATTTTATCGTTGAGATACTTTCGCCAAGTACAGAAGAAAATGACCGGGGCGTTAAATTTGTAGATTATGCCGCGCATGGAGTTGGCGAGTATTGGATTGTGGACCCAACGGCCGAAACGGTAGAGCAGTACAAGCTGGCCGGGGAGACATTTGAGCTGGTTGTAAAAGTGAAAGATGGCCCCTTGGAAAGCCTCGTTATTCCTGATTTAACAATTCCGGTCCGCGCCATTTTCGACGAAGCAGCCTATCAGGCAGCCTTGCGTAAGCTGCTATAGCTAAGGAAGGTCGCCATCACCTCAACCTGTTTTAACAGGTTTTGTGTCTCAGCCTTGTATTTCAATGCAAGGCTATGGATAACCGCCCGGTTTCATCACCTCAACCGGCAGC
>JABAOG010000771.1_pt4 | contig 10598 bp, 17 predicted proteins | sample 7062131 | NCBI WGS metagenome assembly JABAOG01 (sample SAMN14538629, study PRJNA623070) | marine sediment metagenome | biome: marine biome [ENVO:00000428]; feature: marine pelagic biome [ENVO:01000023]; material: deep marine sediment [ENVO:00002113] | place: India: Arabian Sea | collected... | reverse complement strand
ACGATGAACGAGTAGTCGGCCACCGTCACGACCCGGAAGGTGTCCCTTGCGGTCTCCCCTGCGGGTACCGCGAGGTAGTGCGGGATCGTCTCGTAGGTGACCGTACCGTCGTTCGTGGTGCCACCGAGCGTGGTGTCCCACGTCGGCTCCGTACCGCCCGTCGTACCGCCCACACTGGTGACGCGGTAAGCGTACCCGTTGGGGGTCGAGGGGACTACGATCTTTTCTCTGGCGAAGGCCGTTGTGGCGGCCCACGCGTCGTACAGTTCCATCGTCACCGTCTGGGCGGACCCGTCCGACAGGTCGCGGACGATTACCGTCTGCGTGTCGTCGATCACAACCACGTACTGGTTGGTCGGGTCCCGGTCGATGATGTGGATGAAGGCGTCGTCGAGATCGGCGGCGTTGGCGATCTGCGCGATGTACTCGGAGGGCGGACGCTTTGTCAGACCGTCAGCAACCGAGGCCAGACCGTTGATCTGTTCCTCGCACTGCGAGGGCAGCCGCATGTTAGCCGGCTGCTGTGACACGCCGTTGTATAGCGCGTCAATAGGGTTACTGACGAGAGACATGGTGACTCCTTAGACGAGGGCGGAAATGGCAGCCTCTACTGCGGCGGGCGTTGCTTCGGACTCGAAGATGCCGATGGTCGTGGCCTGACTGTTCCCGGCGGCATGCAGGGTGACGCAGCGATCCGCTACGGCCTTCTGCATTTCCTTGACGTTCGCCGGCAAGTGCGCCTTGCGGTTCAGGATTTGGGTGAGTTCCCACCCGATCTTTGACGCTTCGGTCAGCGTCAGCGTTGTGAATGTTGCAGACATTATGGGTTCCTTCTACGGTGGAAGATTTGGTTGGCAAAGCCGGCACCCGTGAGGATGTTACGGTCTTTGACGAGCGACTGCTCGCGGGTAAAGATAGCGCGTGCGCGGTCTATGTCCGATTGTTCAAATCGGAACAGCAGTTCCGAGCCGATTGCGCCAGCCTGGAATCGTTGTCCAGCGAGCAGCGCGACGTAGTTGCGGAACGAGTTGGGGGTCTTCTCGAACTCATAGAACCACGTAACGTCGACGTCCATGGTTGCGCCATTGGCGTCGAAGGTCTGGTTCTTGAGATCGTAAAGGGACATCGCCGTGTTGGCCTCGTCGTAACGCTGGACCCAATCATCGTCGACGTTGGTCGGGTCGATGTACAGGACGTTACTGGCGACGAGGTAACGGTCGTTGCCATCAGGAGTGAGTTCATACGCGTAGTCGGTATTGAACGCCCACTTCTGATTCTGAATTTCGCGGGACGTATTGTGCAGCCACAGTTGGGCTATCTCGACGTCCTTGATGCCGGTACCGGTGATGGTATTGACGGGACTCTGGCCGATGGACATGAGCATCATGTTGACGGCGTCAAGCTCCGTAACCGGCGTCTGAGTGAGAGCCATAAGAGTCTCCTAAAGAAAAGAAAGGGGAGCCGAAGCTCCCCTCATTGGGATTACCAGATGAAGTCAGCGACTTCTTCGCCGGTGAAATCCAGATCGCCAGCGGCGCCGAGGTATGCAACAGCCGGCGTACCGGTGTTGGTGACCTCGAATACGTCACCGTCGGCTACCGCACTACCCTTCGCAGTAGCGAGGGCGTTGTCGGTCGTGTCGCCAGTGCCGCCGACTTGGAACACGTCACCTACCTGAGGTGCGCGGTCAAGAGCAACGTACAGTTCACCTGACGCTGCGAAGAAAGCAGCGAGAGTGGCGTCCGTAGCGTCGGTGACTACGAAGTCAACGTCAGCCTTGTACTGCCTCTCAAGGAAAGTCCATACGTCAGCCAGAGCCGCAGAAGCGCGGCGAGCGCCAAGCTCTCTCTGGTCAGCGTCGATAGCGGCGAACACATTGTTTACGGCCGTGTTGAGGTCGGCCATCGTGGGGCGAGCCATAGTGTTCTCCTAAAAGGAAAGAAAAAAAGCCGAGGAGGGGATACCTCCCCGGCTCTTGGGGTGTTGCTATCCGTTAGGATTAGGCAGACTTAATTTCTACCGCAGCCTTCGGGATGATCGGCGCATGGCCACAGGCCTGACGCGCAACAACGAGCGTGCCCTGCTTGGCAACAGAATCTTCAGTCTGAATCTGCATGCCCATCAGGTTGACCGTACCAACGGCAGCTTCGGTGAAGACAGCAGCGATGGTGTTGGTCATGTCGATGCGGTAATCCGAAGGGATCGCCGTGTTCGACGTGTCGTTGGTGCCCCACGGGAAGGCGTTGCTCTTGTAGAGCTGGATGCCGCCAACCATTTCCAGCGAACCACGCGAGTAGGAACCAGCACCACCAACGTCCTTATTCAGAACGAGGGTCGGCTCCTGAGCAAGCAGGTACCACTGAGCAGGCTTGAGAGCAGCGTTGACCGGAACGCTATCGACCGGTACGTCAGCTTCTTCGAGCTTCTGCTTCGCAGACCACAGAGAAGCGGCCAGCGAGGTTGCGTTAGAGGCGCCGTCTGCGTCCGTGACAGACTGGCCACCCGTGTCGCCCGTGAACAGGGCGGATGCGCGGGCTGCGCGGATGATGTTGCGAGCGACGTTCTTATCTTTCGCAACGGCCTGAGCGCGACCAAGCTCCGTGCTGTAAGGGCCGCGAACGTCGTAGTGATTCATCGCCTCGTCGAGGTCGAAGATCATTACGGGTGCGATCAACAGGTCGTCGACCGGTACGTTGATCTGGTTGTGAGCGATATCGCCACCGGTGATTTCGTTGCCGGCGGTGAAGTACTCTGTTGCAGCGATGTACACTGCGTCGAAGGTGGCGCTCTTACCGTGAGAAATGTTCCGAGACCGCGTGAGGGGCTCCAGAACAACGCGCTGCTCGTAAGCGGCGATTACTTCGCCAAGCAGTACGTCTTCAAAGTTAGCAAGAACACTACCCGCTTTGTCTACCTGACCCAGACGCGACAGCGTAAGGGCCGGATTGGCAGCAGCATTAGCCATGGTGACTAACTCCTGAGGGTGAGTAGTGAATGGGAGGGTGTTGAGGCATTGGGAAGGAACGTCTACTCGTGCAAGAGTGTCACCCTCAGGTGGTCAAGTCTTGTAAACGTCTGAGCCCGCCTCATGGGCTCATTAAGGGATATATGAGATTCGGCCAGAATCTCCCGACAACCAGAAGCGGTCGCCGGCTGCCACAGCGGAGCCTTTGACGGCTTCGAGGGCGTTGTCAGTCGTGTCACCAGTTCCGGTGACCGTGAAGAAGCCGCCCGCTACCAGCGAGTGCGCGGCAACGAGGGCCGCGAGGTTTGCCTGCGCGGAGTCGGTGACCGTAATGTCGAGCGTTTGGTTCGCTACGGCGGTCCTGACTGCGCGATGGGAGGCAGCGTGGTTAGACATGGGGGCTCCTTGGGAATGAGGTGCCTCCCGGCATTGCACCGGGAGGGCTTTGTGTCTGAGCGAGGAGAGGGACTCAGACGGGAGGGTTAGAGGGCGATGCCTGCACGACGGCTATTGCCGATCTTACGGATCACCTCTTGTCGGTAGGCGGGGTCTGTGTCATACCTGCGCTTGCCGTCACTGCCGACCGCGTTGATAGCGTCGGCCATTTCTTTACGGGACTCGAAACGGTTACTCGAACCGGCTCCTCCGGTCCCGCCCACACCTTCGCCTTCGATGTTCGCTTCGCTGCGGAACCGGGCGTTCATGGCCTTGACTGCGGCCTTGATGATGCGGGGGTCGTTGGTCTGCATCTGGATGTTGTAGGCGTCGATATCCTCGTCGTCGAGGCTCTCGCGCATCCACTCTGCCATAGCTTCGTAGCCTTCCTCGCCACCGGCTGCCTCATAGGCGGCCTCGAAGGGGGCGTTAGCGCGGGTGCGCTGCCCTTCGATGTACGAGTCGACCACGTCGCGTGACAGGCCGAGCTTCTCCAACTCGCCGTAATGCTCGTCGGTTAGCTCTTGATTTTCCTGGAAGTACTCAGCCGCTCCCTTGACAGCGTCCTGCTCGAACAATCCGACAGGCGCGTCCGTTGCGCCAGCTTCCTCGCCTTCCTCGGCGGTCTCAGCTTTGTCGTCTTCGCCCGAGTGGAACTTGCTCTCAAGTTCGTGGTGGGCCTTACCCCATGCGGCGAAGTCAATCTCGCCCGTCTCGGCGTTGAAGAACTTCTCCGGCACGCCCTCAGGCCTCTCGGCCGGGGCTGGCGTTCCCTCGCGGGATACCGGGTCTCCGCCGTCGCGGTCCGTGGTGGACTCGTCGAACTTCTGGCGGTACTCAGCGGCCTTGTCGGCTGCGACTTCTTCCGGTGTACGCTCTTGCTCACTCATCTGACTTCTCCTTCTTCGCGGGCGCCGCCTTCTTGGCTGGCGTCTTATCGCGTTTCTTCTGCTGTTCGATCAACGCGTCGTACCAGACTACGCCGCCTTTCTGGCGCGTGTCCTGATCCTGTCGGCTATCGACCCGTCGCTCCTCGATGGATTCATCAGTGTTGACGGTACGAAGGTAGACGCCCCCATCCCTGATCACGACACTCATGTTGTCGAGAAGGGTGCGGGGGTTGTTGTCATTGAGTGATTGCGTGGCGCGTGAAGCGCCGTACTGCTTTGGTGCGTTGGGCACGGGGTATCTCCTCTTTACTGGTTAGCGGCAACGCGGTCCATCGCTCCCTCAGCGACTTTGCCGGCAACGGGGCCGGCGGCGGACTGCGCCATCTGCGCCATAGCAGCCTGCTGTTGGGCCGCTTGACGCTCTTGCTGTACTTCCTCGTCGGTCTTGAAGATATCTTCGAGGTCGACGTTGTGACCGTTGGCGAACTTCTTGAGCGCTCCGTTGATCTTGACGTACTCAGCGAGAATCTCCGGACCGAACGTGTTCGCAATGTCAGCGAACATCGCACGGATGCGGTTCAACTCGTGGCCACGTCCGAGGGCGTCGAAGCCGGTCACAATGACAGGCTCCATGCCGGCCTCGGGGACCTTCTCCAGATCGCCCGCGTCGGTCATGATGCGGATGATGCGGCGGAGCAGAGGGGCTTGAAGTTCTTGGGTCTGAATGGTGAAAACGCCACCAAGGACATCTTCCAATTCCTGAGCCTGCCACCGAATTTCCTCGGCCGTTACCCGCTCGGCGTCACGGACGGTGCCGGACTGCAGCAGGAACGCATGTGAGAGGGACAGAATCAGGTTGTCCAGAGTGTCCTTGGCGACACGGAAGTCTGCATACTTGTCGAGTTGCAGGGCCTCGATATCCTTGAGCGCACCCTGTACGAAGTCGCCCGTGTCGGCAATCGTGAGATCGTCGATCGACGTCGTCGCGTTGGGGTGAACCAGAAAGATGATCTTGGCTGCGACCGCAGAGAATCCAACGATGGACTTCGAGAGGCCTTCGAGGGACCGCAGGTCGCCAATGTACTCCTCGACGTGCCCCCGGCCGTAGCTTTCGCCGTCGACCGTGGACCACCGGAGTACGATGTACGGTGATTCGGAAACCTTCGACTGGCCGCGAGAGTTGGGCACTTCGATGCCGTTGATCTCTTGCCAGTAGTCGACCATCTTGCCGCCTTCGCGGAGCTTCAAGGTCGTGTAGATTTCCACCATCTTGCCCCGAGAAGTCATATCCTGGAGGTTCACATCACACTTCTCCACTACCTCGGTAGGGAGAGTGTGAGGGTCCGCCTCCTCGCGAATATAAACTTCCGTTACGATCCCACGGGGGTCTCGCACGACCACGAACTGGTCGAACCTGAACGTCCGCAGACGCCCGTCCTTCGGCACATGCACGAGTGCGTTGCCGGTGACGATGAGGTTACGGAGGGCATTGAATAGACCGATTCGCATGGGGCTGCGCTCGATCCACTTCATGATCTTGTTCTCGCGGCGCCTCAGGGCGTCTTCGAGGTCCGATTCGACGCCGTCCTGATCCGCCTTTGCGCGGACCTCGGGGTCGACCGAGAACTTGAAGAACGCCGTCTGCGAGGGCAGCAGCGAGAGGAGTAGCTTTGCAGCGAGGTTGTTGACGCCCCGCGCTCCGAGCGACTGGTAGGGCTGGACGAGGTCAGAGTTCTCGTCCTGTCCCTCGTCGGGGAGTACTGAGGGGATCGTCAGCTTGGCAGCCGAGCGAGCGCGAGCCAGCACGCCGTTCCTCAGCGAGTCGAGTTGCTTGAACCGACTCTTAGCTTGCTCAGTTACCTTCATTTAATTCTCCTTAGCCGCCTCGGGCTCCGCCGCCGCCACGCCGACGCTTCTTCTTCCTGCGTCGGTTCAGGCCTGTGCCGCTGCCGGCGTCGGTGATGTTACCGCCGGGGTTGTCTGGGTCGCCAATGCCGCGAACGCGGTCACCGGGGGATGAGCCGCCGCCGGATATGTTGGCGCCGCTGATCGTGCCGGCAGTGAAGCCGACGCCGCCTTGGTTGCCGAGGCCGTTACGGCCTGAGAAGCCTACCTCGCCGGGCTTAGCCACGACAAGCTGCGAGCGGCCGGTGCGTAGGGCGCCGACTTTACGCTGGTCCTCAGACAGGGCGTCGAGGTAGTCGTTACGCACGAAAGTGGGCTTCTTCACTTCCTGCACGACCGGTTCTGGAGCGTCTACGCTGCACATTACAATAATCCTTTGGTTTCGAGTTTGAGGTGGTTCTGCGTCCAGTCGTATCGCTGGCGCAGGACTTCCACCAGAGCCACCTGTCCTGCGTAGAAGGCATGCTCCTCAGCGTTCTCGTGGGGCGCCTTGCAGCGGGGCTTGTAGTTGGCCTCAAGGTCCTCGATCAGGTCCTCGACGGTCTCTGGAAGTGGTCTCATACTTGCTTCTCCTCATGGAGTGGCATAGGGGCCACTCCTTGGGGGGACTACCTCATGTAACGTATTGATTCTAAAGGGGATGGATTCCAGGACCCCAAAGCGAAAAAAAAGCCCGCATTGCGCGGGCTTAGGGGTCACCAGAGTAGCTTGGTGGGGTTCCACAGTTTGATCTTGTGGGTCTTGAAGTTGTAGTCCTCGGCCCTCAGGATTCGGGCGAGGCGGGCTTGGTGGATAGCCATATCTTCGGACAGGCCCTTCGAGGCATAAGCAAGAAGCACCGTGTCCCATGCTTCGAGCATGTCTGTCGCTGAAAGCACGTCATGGGCGTAGGGCAGGGACCGCACGCCGAGTTCAAAGTCTCCCAATTCTGGGTTCCATTCTCCACCGGCCCCTACTCCTCGGCAGCCGGGGTACCCGTCTGTGGGGTCTCCGACGATTGTTTGCCAGAGCAGGAATCGATTGGCGTCCAGTTCGCTGATCTCCTGTACTCCGAGGTCGGGGTAGTTGGGATTGTAAACCCGTGCAGGAATAGTCCGCATGTCCTTGTCTTCCGACACGATGATGGTATCAGACACTCCTCTGCCAAGCAGGGAGGGACGGGTTGCGAGGATTCCCATGATGTCGTCAGCCTCAAGGCGCGGGCGAATGTAGCTACGATATTCCTCATACAGGTATTCCTTCGCCAGCATCAGGAGTTCCGGCTTCTCAGCGCCGGCCCGATTGGCCTTGTAGGTTGGGTCAAGTTCCTTGCGGAAGTTGTTGTCGGGATCGGACAGGCAGACCACGACCTGATCGGCCTTGACTGCGTCCGCGTGTTTCGCCACAAGCTCGTCACAGAGCCTCCAGCACTGCTTCTTGTCCACGGAGCGGGCATCGACCCCGCCGGCAGCGGAGAAGTTGAAGTCGTCCTGAGAGGCCGCTGAGACGGCGTAGGCGATGATATCTGAGTCGAGCAGGGCGATACGCATTACAATCCTCCGTAGGTAAAGACGACGCCGACGTGGTCCGTGAAGTCTTCCTTGTGATTTCCTTTGGTTCCATGCAGGGGGCGGCCGCAGAGGAGGTGCGAGATATGCTCGTACTCCGCTGCGATTTTCCAGGATTCACTCACCCGCCATACATGGCCTACCCTCACGCCTGAGTTCTCGTTGCTGCAGGACTTGAACCCCCCGTCCGAGGTGCGGTAGCCAATGAACGCCTGCCCGTAGAAGGCAGACGTGTCACCGGTAGCGCACCCGGAGAGGAGGATCAGGGACAGCAGCACGCACTGGAGCAGCATCAGGCGACGCATCTGCTTCCAGTTGTTGTTGCTCATTGACGCCGCCAGATGCGGATGCCGTAGATCGCCGTGAAGATCAACATGACGAGCCAGCGGTACCACTCAGGGGTCTCCGCGAGGGTCGCAAAGCCTTCCATGACGTAGGGCTGCGCCGGCGGGATGAACACGAGTACGAGGGGGATGCTCAGCAGCACGAGGACCCACTCGTCTTTCCACCCGGAGTTCCGGATCGACTCCAGTTCCCACTCGTGGTCGCGGCCTTCGGAGGCCTCGGCGCGTTTGGTCTTCGCTTCCTCGTATGCGATCTTGCCGCGAATCTTTGCCAGTTCCCTCTCGTGCTTGAGGTTCTGCTTCGCGATGTAGTAGTCCGCGACCTTAGGCGCGGCGTTGCCAAGTAGCTTGGCGACAATGGTTGCCCACATTATTGAATCTCCTGTAGGGCGTCGTAAACGACTTCGGTTATAGGGGTGATCTGCACCGAGTAAGTCACGGGGCAGGACGGGTCGCCGCACTGGCACGGAGCCTTGAACATGGCGACGGCGGGCTTGTGCGTGAGGATGCGCTCCATGATCAGGCCGTCAGCCTCGACCAGAAGTTCCTTCACGGTTAGCTCGCTGAGTTTCTTTGTCAGCATTCCTTCTTCCTCTTGAACCAGTCGATGCACTCGGCGGCCTGCTCCGGCTCGATATCGAACCACTCGCCGGTGAGCCGTAGCTCGGACAGGCGGGCGTGGATGCGCTCCTCGGCGGTGCGGCAATCCTCGAAGTAAACTGCGTGGTGCAGGACGTACTCGCGCATGGGGCAGCCGGTGTTGTAGTTGCTCAGTCGAGACTCCGGGTCGAAGGCCCGGCCGATCTTAACGCCATGCATGCGGGGATGGTAGATGGCATAGACAAAGCCACTGTGAACGGTGTCTTCGGCTACGGCGGATACTACGAAGTCGGACCCAATGTCCATCAGGAAGCGGGCGTGTTCGAGGAACTTCGACCGCTCCGTGGTGGGCAGCGCCAGCCAGTCGGCCTGCCGCTTCGTGCCGGCAATCCGCATGGCCGTGAGGCGGGCGGAGTTGCGCTCCGCCACTGCCTCGGGGTTGTCTTTGTAGTATTTAGTGCGTTTCGGACCAGTTGGTTCCAATGTCGTAATCTCCTGCAAGCGGGCAGCGGAACCCGAAGGCTTCGCCGGCTTTACGGATGGCGTCGGCGGCTTCCATGCCGACATACTTGGCGTGACACTCACGGACCTCGATCTGCCACTCGTCGTGGACGTTGGCCACGAACTCGTAGTCGACGCCGGGCTGCAGGGTCTTATGCAGTTCCCCGTCGAGGATCACGAGGGCCTTCTTCATGACGAGCGCACCGTCTCCCTGCAAGAGGGTGTTGAGGGCTGCATGCTGCGAACGCAGGACTACCCGGCGGCCGTCAAGGCCCCGCAGAAATCCAGGATTCTTAGCTTTGTCCTTCACCTTCTTGATGAGCCGGTCCATGCCGTTGATGCCCGAGACCAGTTGGTCGCGGACGCGGGCGCCGATCATGATGAGCTTACGCTTGCGGGCCTCGCCCTTGTACCGAGCGTTGAACCGATCGCGCTTCTCCTCGGGCCAGTCAGAGTAGACCACGGTCCCGAGCTTGAGGTCGCCGGCGCCGTATGCCCACGCGTAGAACAGGGTCTTCGCGTTGTTGCGGACGTTCAGGCCGGTGGCCTTCTGGTTCCGCGTATGCATGTCGGTGCCGTCTTCCTTCGAGCCTTTCAGGATAACGTCGACGTACTCGCCCTTGTCGTAGATCGCCAGCCGGTGCGCGAGGCAGCGGAGTTCCAGCGAGTCCGCGTCGCAGCCCACGAGGACCATCCCTTCGGCGGCCTCATAGAGGGCGCGTATGCGGGCGTCCTTGTCGGTCTGAGCGACGTTGGGGGACGAGTGGGTCATGCGACCGGTCACAGCGCCGTTGTGGTTGACGTAGCCGTGTATGCGGCCGTCCTCTCTGACGTTGTTGAGTTGCGCCTGAGCGCCCTCTGCGATCTGCCCGAGCTTCTTGTTGACCGTGAAGTACTCGGCACACAGGCGGGCCTCAGCGAACTCCAGCTTGCCGAGGGTAGTCTCGTCGACCTTAGGCTTGCCGGCAGGCGTAAACTCCTCGGGCTCCCACCCGTAGAGCTTGATCAGCCGGTCGGCAATGTGATCGCGGCTCCCCGGATTGAAGTCGGTCAGCTTGACCTTGGTCATGGGGGCGCCGGCGGTGTAACCCATCTTAGCGTTGTCGCGCTTCGGCACGAAGGACTTCCCACCGTCACGCTTGTAGAAGGGCTTGAAGGTCTCGTGGAGGCGTTCCTCCAGTTCGAGCTTCTCCTTCTGCAGTTCCGCGACGAGGGCGTGGGCCTTCTCGACGTTGTACTTGAACCCGTACTGCATCTGCCGCACGAGGATACGCTGCACGTCCTGTTCGAGCCACACGGATTCCATGGGCCATTCCATTTCCGCGAGGCGCTTCTTGAAGTGGGCGACCAGTTCGCGGTTGACGCGGACGTCGTCCATGCAGTAGTCGTCGCACTCCTTCGAGAAGGGGTA
>JABAOG010011505.1_pt1 | contig 10606 bp, 10 predicted proteins | sample 7062131 | NCBI WGS metagenome assembly JABAOG01 (sample SAMN14538629, study PRJNA623070) | marine sediment metagenome | biome: marine biome [ENVO:00000428]; feature: marine pelagic biome [ENVO:01000023]; material: deep marine sediment [ENVO:00002113] | place: India: Arabian Sea | collected... | reverse complement strand
GCTCGACGGGATCGCCGGCGTCCCGCAGGTTGACAAAGTTGATCCCCTTAACTACCCGCCCATCCTTAACATCCAAGCAGGGAATGATCCGTTTAGCGAACATCAAGCGCCTCCTGTAACGTGAATTTGCCTTCATACAGCGCCNNGAGGCCGTCCCGCCAGAAGCGATCACCGCCAGACCGGTTTGGTCTGCCAGCTGTCTGGTGTTCTCCAGATCGACCCCGGTCTGCATCCCGTCTTTGAGAATGTTGGTATAGATCACGGTCCTGGCACCTGATCCGGCCAGACGTTCGGCCAGTTCGAGCATGTCCACCCCCGAGCCGGACTGCCAGCCCCGGGTCATCAGTTCCCGGCCGACAGCGTCAAATCCAAAAGCGATCCGCTCGCCGCCAAACCGGGTAAGGACTTGCTCGCCAAACTCAGGCGACTCGATTACGGCCGTACCCAACACCACCCGGGAAACACCCAGATCTAATGCGGCCTGGATCTGGTCTGCCATCCGCAGCCCGCCGCCCAACTGGATCTTGATCTTGCCCGCACCGACAGCAGCAATCTGCTGGATGGCGGATTCATTTTCAGCAGTGTCTTCGCCGAATGCACCGTTGAGATTGACAACATGCAGCCAACAGGCGCCCTGCCGGATCCATTCCCTGGCTGCCGCGGCCGGGTCATCGCCATAGACAGTTTGCTGGTCGCCCTTTCCTTGCCGCAAACGGACAACTTTCCCATCCCGCAGGTCAATTGCCGGATAAACAGTAAATTCTGTCATCTCATAACTCCACATAATTCTTCAACAGGGTCAATCCAGCCTTCTGGCTTTTCTCCGGATGGAACTGGACCCCAAAGACATTCTCACGCTCAACCGAGGAGGCGAATTTCAGCCCGTATTCGGTGTGGGTCAGAGCGTCTGCAGTGTCCTCCGGCACACAATAATACCCGTGGTTGAAATAAAAATAGTCGCCGTCTTCGATCCCGGCCATCAGTCGGGAAGGCTTGCTGACCTCAACCTGGTTCCATCCGATCTGGGGAATTTTGATCCCCGGCTGGCGGAAGAAAACCACCTTACCGGGAAGCAGCCCCAAGCCTGGGTGACGGCCCTGCTCTTCGCTTTCATCGAACAGCAGCTGCATCCCCAGACAGATCCCCAGCAGCGGCCTGCCTGAGGCGGCGAACTGCGTGACCACAGAAACCAGCCCGCGCGCATCCAGCCCGGCGATCCCATCAGCAAAGGCGCCGACACCGGGCAGCACCACTTTTTCTGCGCCCAAGATCTCGTCAGGATCATCAGTCACAATGGCCTCCCCGCCAACATGAACCAGCGCCTTATGGACCGAGTGCAAGTTACCCAGCCCGTAATTGATCACCGCAATCATCATAATACCCCTTTCGAACTCGGGATCACCCCGCTGCGGCGCGGGTCTAACCGAACGGCCGCTGAAAGCGCCCGGGCCATAGCCTTGAACAGCGATTCGGCCATGTGGTGGTTATCCCGCCCGTAATGAACGATCAGGTGCAAGTTGGACGCGCTGGCGGTAGCGAAAGACTCAAAGAAATGCTCCAGCAGCGTGGTGGGCAGTTTGCCCACCATCGGCGAGGTCCAGCCAGTCCGAAGGACGGTATAAGGACGCCCGGAAAAATCCACCACCACCTGCCCAAGGGCCTCGTCCATCGGCACAGCGGCGGAGGCGGTGCGGACGATCCCGGCCTTATCGCCAAGCGCCTGCCTGAAAGCCGCGCCCAATGCAAGTCCGGTATCTTCGACGGTGTGATGGGGATCAATATGCAGATCACCTTCGGCCTTGATGGTGAGGTCAAACAAACCGTGTACGGCGATCTGGGCCAGCATGTGGTCGAAGAATCCCACGCCGGTTTCGATCCGGTACTGCCCGGTGCCATCCAGGTTGACCTCAACCTGAATGTCAGTTTCTTTGGTTTTGCGTTCAATTTTTGCGGTTCTCATTGTGTGATTCCTTTCAAAGCCGCGATCAAGGCATCTGTTTGCCCCGGAGTACCTACGCTGATCCGGATATGGTCATCGAGACCGGGCTTGTCAAAATAGCGGATCAGGATGCCCTGCTTGCGCAGTCGCTGCTTGACATCCGCTGCCGAAAAGCCGAGCACCCGGCAAAGGATAAAATTTGCCTGGGAGGGGTACGGCTGCAGCCATTCGATCTGCTGAAGGGCATTAAACAATCTTGCCTGCTGGGCAATCATCCGGTCGATGTTGATTTGGGCTTTCTCCATGTTTTGCATGGTCACCACGGCGGCCTGCTCGGCAGCCACAGAGACGTTGTAAGGCTGCTTGGCTTTCATCAATATCGGGACCAGTTCCTCAGGGAAGACGCCGTAGCCAATCCGCAGCCCGGCCAGCCCGGCCCATTTGCTGAAGGTACGCAGCACGATCAGGTTGTCATGCTCCCGGACCCGATCAAGCACCGATGCGCCGGAAGCGGCGAACTCGATATAGGCTTCATNNATATAAGCCTCATCGATCACCAGCAAAACCGGCAGATCAAGCAGCTGAACAAAATCCGCCTCCGGGATCATCCCGCCGTCCGGGTTGTTTGGATTTGCCAGGAACAGGAGCTTTGCCTGGTTTTGTGCCACCGCCCGGCGAATGCCTTCGACATCGATCGAAAAGTCCGGCCGGCGCGGTACATTGACAACGCGAGCTTGATTCAACGCCCCATCGAAAGCGTACATCCCGAAGGTCGGCGGGCAGTTGATCATGGCCTCCCCAGGCTCGAGAACGATCCGGATGATCAGGTCGATCAGCTCATCGGCGCCCGCTCCGACCACAATGTTGGATTCCGAAATCTGGTGATGCTCGGCCAGTAAGTGGCGGATGCGGCGGCTCTCCGGGTCCGGGTAGATGTGGCAGGTGTTCAGCTCAGCCAGCGCTACGCTAACCTCGGGCAGGGGCCCGTAAGGGTTCTCGTTGGCGTCCAGCTTGATCAGCGCCTCCACCGGGATGCCCAGCTCTTCAGAGAGAACCTCGAAAGGCAAGATCGGCTGATAGGGCGGCATCTCTTGGATATGCTTGCGGATAAATCTTTCTGCGGCGCCCGTCATGATGCCAACCTCGCCCGGGCAGCGGCGGCATGGGCGGTCAGGCCTTCCAGGTCCGCCAGTTCGGCGGCCAGCACGCTCAAAGATTGGGCGGTATCCGGATCCAGCCCGATCACGCTAGAAATCTTGACGAAATCGAGCACGTTCAGCGGCGAGGCAAACCGGGCGGTCCCACCGGTCGGCATGACGTGGCTCGGCCCGGCGACATAATCCCCAAGGACCTCGAAAGAGTGGTCGCCCAGGAAGAAGCCGCCGGCGTTGTTGATCGTTTGCATCAGCGCTTCCGGCTCAGCCACCGACAGGCACAGGTGCTCTGCGCCGTAAGCGTTCGCCAGTTCGGCAGCCTGCACGAGCGATTCGGTCACCACGATCCCGCCGGTATTCTCCAATGAGGCCATGATGATCTCGGCGCGGCTCAACTCTTCCAGCTGGCGGGCGACCTGCACCTGGACGGCTTGAGCCAGTTCAGGATCGGTGGTCAGCAGGATGGCGCTGGCCTGAACATCATGCTCGGCCTGGGCCAACAGGTCGGCGGCGACCCATTCCGGGTTGGCGGTGCTGTCGGCGATCACCATGGTCTCGGTCGGGCCAGCCAACCCGTCCAATCCCACCACGCCGTAAAGCTGCTGCTTGGCGAGGGTCACAAAGAGGTTTCCGGCCCCGACGATCTTATCGACCTTCCGGACGGTTTCAGTGCCGAAGGCGAAGGCCGCCACGGCCTGGGCACCCCCAATCTGGTAGACCGCCTGCACCCCGCACAGGTAAGCAGCCGCCAGGATCGATTGCGCCGGCTCGGGCGGAGTGGCGATATAGATCTCGGCAACGCCGGCCACCTGGGCCGGGATCACGCTCATCAGCAAAGAAGAGGGCAGCGGCGCAGTCCCGCCCGGCACATACACACCCACCCGCTCAATGGGGGTGAAACGCTGGCCGAGCTGCCCGCCCATTTCGGAGGTGGACCAGCTCTGGAGCGGCTGGCGCTGGTGGAAGCCTCTGATCCGCTCGGCGGCGGCCTGCATGGCCTGCTGCAAATTTGGCGGAAGCGTCTCCCAGGCTTGCTCAAGGGTCTGTGGCGGAACGGCAATCGCTTTGCCTGTGTAGCCGTCCAGCAGGGCCGACCAGCGCCGAACCGCAGCGTCGCCCTGTTTTTCGACGGACCGGATGATCTGCTCAACGGCCTGCGGAGGCGTCACGCCAGGGCCGAAGAATTCTTCGGTCCGGCGGAGGGTCACCGGCGAGTACTCAATCCGGTTGAGCGCCCGCCTCCGCAGGATGGTATTTTGGGCTTGCTCGACAGTGTAAATATTCATGCGTTTGCCTCCAATGCTGCCAGCATGGCGATTAATTCTGCGGGTTCTTCTTCGAAGATGTAATTGACCGGGGAAACCACCACGCCGCTGCCGCCGATCTCGCGGATCTCACGGATGGCCTTGTGCAGCAGTTCCTTCTTCACCACCACATGGATGGCGAAGAATTTCTCCTCATCCCGGGTCAGGATCGGCGAAACGGTCGGGCCCTGCAGGCCGCTGATGACTTCCTTCTGGAAGATCTTCTCGGCGATCTCCTCGAGGCTCGCCGCCCGGATGTTGGCAAAGATCGCCAGATTGTGCTTACCGCGCAGGTGAGCGCCGATCATCTCCAGTAACTGGATGGCGATCGCCAGCGTTTCCGGGCTTTTCTGCAAACGCTGCATGTTGGCGATCAGGCAGGCTTCGGCGTCCAGCAGTTTGCCGCCGGGCAATTTCTTCAAGCGATTGTCGCGCAGGGTGGTGCCGGTCGAGACCAGATCCACGATCACGTCGGCGTACCCAACGGTCGGGGCAATTTCCAACGCCCCTTCGGCCTGAATGACTTCAAACGGGATCTCGGTTTCAGATTTGAAAAATGTCTCGGTCAGGCGGGGAAACTTGGTGGCAATCTTCAGCGGACGGCCAAGAGATAGCTGATAACTCTGTAGGCCATCCAATGATTCGACCTGGTCCCAATCATCGGGGACGATCACATTGAGCGTGCATTTGGCAAAACCCAGCTGGCTGTGCAGCTCCAGGATCTTGCCATTATGATCGCGCTTCTCCAGGTAGATATCCCGGCCGGTGATCCCAAAATCCACGCTGCCATCGCGCACTCCGATGACGATATCTCCGGGACGCTGAAAGATCACCTCTACCCCTGAGAGCAGCGGGATCGAGGCAATGTATTGGCGCGGGTTGGGGTTATACACCGGCAGTCCGACATCGGCGAGCAGCTGCTTGCTGCCGTCGGCCAGCAAGCCTTTACTGGGTAATGCAATCCTGATCTTTCTGTTTTGTTCTGTCATGGTGGTCTCCAAAATAAAAAGCGCCCCCCTTCCGGGGAGCGCTTGGTTTCGTACAGGAATTCTGACTTACAATCGTCTTAAAGCAGTCATGCCCGGGAAGGTGGCCGGTTGTGTCTTAGAATGATGATGGTGGCGGGGCATGCAGCTTGTCGTCATGATGGCAAATTGTAACATAGGTCTGATTCTAATTCAAATGTTAGTTCTTTCGACAACGCCTTTTCCGAATCTCTTACCGCGCTAACCTTTCGTATCATCCAATCCAAATAGCTGCATCAAGCGCTGCCAGCCCTTTTTGATCTCGAAGGAGCGCATCTTCCAGGTGCCGACGATCCCGAATGGCAGGAACAGCACGATCGCCACGTAGATCGCCCCGTTGATAAAACTGGCACTCTCGCCGATGTAGCGGCGCAGGCCGTAATCCAGCAGACGGTAAACGATCGCGCCGACCAGCGCCCCGCTCAAGGTGCCGACTCCGCCGATCAGGATGATCAGCAAAGCGGTAACGGTATACCCCAGGCTGGCGACATGCGGGCTGACGATCGGCTGGTAGATAGTATGCAGCATCCCGGCCAGCGCCGCAGTAAGGGAGGATAGCGTCAGGGCGGCCAGTTTGAAGTAAAACGTGTTATAGCCGAGCATCTTGGCGCGGTTCTCGTTTTCACGGATTGCCGTGCAAACCCGGCCAGTGGTCGAATCGACAAAGCGCTTATACAGCAGGAAAATTAGTACCAGAACAGCAAGAGTAATGAAATACAGCCGGAGCCGCTCTGTAGCCGGGCTGATGAATGCCGGAACGACCACCCCCTGCAAACCGACATCCGCACCGGTATATTCACCCAATTCGGTGGAGAGCACCAGCACATGGAAGACCGAGGCCATGCCCAATGTCACCAGCGCAAAAGTAATCCCTTTGACGCGCGGCAGGACCATCCCAAACAATAATGCCTGGAATACCCCGGCGATCAGGATCAGGCCGAAGGTTGCGCCAAGCGACATATCAAAACTCTTGAGCAGGATCCCGGTCAGATATGCGCCGACAGCAAAGAACATCGAGTGTCCGAATGACAGCAATCCGGTAAAACCAAAGATCAGGTCATAGCTCAGGGCATACAATGCCAAAATGAAGATCTCGATCGCCAATCCCTGGATAAAGGTGGACTGACCGCTTTCGTTCCCCCAGACCTCGACAGGCGATGCGCCGTCGAACAGGCCGACGATGAAGGGCAGCAGGATAAACACCAGCAGGGCCAGCAGCATCCCCTGGTTGAGTTTGAACACGGAGCGTGTTTTGATCGTTTGCATGCGCTACTCCTTCCTTCCCAGCAGGCCGTTGGGCAAGATCAGCAAAATGATCACCATCAGAAGGATGGTCGATGCCGGGACGATTGGCGGCGAAGGTTTGAATACAATTTCGGTAAAGGGGATCGGGATGCCGATTTGCCCATACTTGATAATGAACTGCTGCAACAAGCCAACCAGCAGCGAACCGAGGGCCGCCCCGGGAAAACTGGTCAGGCCGCCGATCGCCAGAGCGATCAGAGCATTGAGTAAAAAGCTCTCACCCATCACATTCGATAAGCCAATCGTCGGCGCAGCCAGCACGCCGCCCAGAGCCGCCAGCCCAACNNCTGTACGCCAGCCCGGATGATCATCCCCAGTCGGGAGCGCTGCAGCAGGATCCAAACTCCCACCAGGACCACGATTCCCACAATCGGAATGACGATCTCATTCAGGATCCGGATGCGCCCATCGAGCACGACCAATGTGGCGCAGTGATACTGCCACCACTCCGCTAGAGTAGTCGCCGGGCAGCCTTCACCCGTACTGGCAAACAGCTCTGGGCGCGGCATGCTGAATTCCGGCCGTCCCCAGACCGCCCGCACCATTTCGATGCCGATGGCGCTCAAGCCCAATGTGAGCATCAATTGATAGATCGGCCGGATATACAACGGCCGGATCAGCAAAGTTTCCATCAAAGCGCCCAGCCCGACCCCGCTGGCCACGGCAACCAGGATGGCGATCAGGAACATCCAGTTGGTGCTCAACCCGTTCAGGAAATCGGTGACGGGGGTATTGAACACAAACAGCAGGATGCCGGCCAGCAGCGCCGCCGCAAAGCCAACGAAACTGCGCCAGGTGATCCGGGTATCAGAAGATACCTGCCCGGCATTGAACAGCGCCAGACTGAAGGCCAAAAGCGCACTGCCGGCAACCAGCTCAAGCAAAGCAAGCACCGGAGAACCTTCAAAGGCGGCCGGCGGGACCGGCGTTCGCATGCCCTGGCTGAACATAAACGATAGTGAAACCGGGCTTTGGGCATAATCGCCCACATCCCAGATCGCAATCGGGTAATCCCGCAGAGACAGGTAAAGGAACACAAGGGCCAGCAAAATCCCGATCCAGGGGGCGACCCGTTTCAGCCAACCGCTCAACGTCAGCCTGGGCGATAGTTTAGCCCACAGGTCTTTGAGCAGGAACCCGCTGACGATCAATGCCAAAGGTGTGAGCACATCCACGAAGGTATCCGGCCGGACATACACCGTCCAGCCGACATACGCGCCGATCATGAACAGTGTGCCGTGCGCCAGATTGAGCACATCCAGCAGACCGAAGATCAGCGAAAAGCCGGAGGCGACCAGGAAGGTCAGCGAGCCAACCGAGAGGCCGCGCAGCAGCGTGATCAAAAAGTCCTGAGATTCCATCCCGGCCGCGGCGGCGGCAAACAGCCCGGCCAAGACTGCCAATAAGATAATCAATGTGAGATTTTTCCGGATAGATGCAGTCATTTCCGCTCCTTACGCTGCGCCCAGATAGCGGTGGATCGTGGCTTTGTCATTGACCAGGTCTGCCATCCTGCCGGATTGGACAGAACGGCCTTCTTCAATGATCACGTAGAATTCCGCCAACTGACTGGCGACGAGGAAGTTTTGCTCTACCAGCACGATCGTGGTTTCCTCGGAAAGCTGCCGGATGGCCTGCATGAGCTGCTCGATCAGCACCGGCGCGAGGCCTTCACTGGGTTCGTCGATTAACAGCAAGCGGTTCTCGGCGATCAATGCCCGGGCGATGGCCAGCATCTGCTGCTGTCCGCCCGACAGGTTGGTGCCTGACAGGCTGATCAGGCGCTTAAGATCCGGGAACAGTGAGAAGATGAATTCCTGCTTGCGGAGATACTCGCCCTTCTTGCGCTCGGCGATCTTGAGGTTTTCTTCCACAGTCAGATCTCGGAAAATTGCCCGGTGCTCAGGGACGTATCCAATTCCCAGCGAGGCGATATCGAACGAACGCATTCCCTGAATTTCCCGGCCTTCCAACACGACCTTGCCCTGGCGCGGTCTGGTCAGTCCCAGAATCGATTTGAGCGTGGTTGTCTTTCCGGCGCCATTCCGCCCAAGCAAAGCCGTGATACTGCCTTTGGGAACGGACACCGATACGCCCTGAAGGATGTGGTATTGTCCGATGAAAGTATGGATCTCTTGCACATCGAGAAGTGTATCCATGCTTGCCTCACATATTCAGTTCGTACAAACCGCCCAGATAGGCCGTCTGCACGGATTCGTTCGCCGCAATTGCCGCCGGCGTATCCTCAGCCAGCACCTGTCCCTGGTGCATTACCGTGATCATATCTGAGACCTGCATAACCACGTTCATATTATGCTCCACCAACATAACAGTTTTATCTCCCGCCTGCTGGACTTCCTGGATCAAAGCGATCAGGTCTGGGACCTGCTCGGCGGCCATCCCGGCGGTCGGCTCGTCGAGCAGGAGCACTTCAGGATCCGGCGCCAGGATCATCCCCAATTCCAGCTTGCGCTGGTCGCCGTGGGGAAGCATCCGGGCAAGCGCACCGGCACGCTTTTCCAGCCCGACTTGCAGGAGCACTTCTTCTGTGCGCTGGTTGTACTTATCAAAGGAGGATGCCGTTCGCCAGAATTTGAAGTTATCCGCCCCCAAGGATTGACAGGCCAGACGGATATTTTCGAAGACCGTCAGGTTTGGGAAGATATTGGTAATCTGGAAAGAACGCCCGATCCCGGAATGGATCGTGCGGTGAACCGGCTGGCGGGTAATGTCGCGGCCCTTATAGAATACGCTGCCGCTGGTCGGTTCGATATTGCCGCTGAGCAAGTTGAAAAAAGTGGTCTTGCCCGCCCCGTTCGGACCGATGATCGCATGCAGGGTATTCTTGCGGACTTTAATGCTGACATCGTCGACCGCCACCAAAGCGCCGAATTCTTTCCTCAGATTTTTGGTCTCAAGAATGATCTCTGTTTCCATAATGCCTTCCCTCTCTGACAGCCGGCCGTAGACCGAAGAAGATCAGCGATCCTCTCCAGTCTATGGCCTGCCATCAATCTCAATGTGAGATAAATTCCTGAGGATCTTGCGATCCTCAGGAATTTTTTTAACTACTAAATTGTGCTGGTTCTACTCGCCAGACAGACTGCCGTAAGGCAGATCGCCGCAGCGATCCATGAGCTCTTCCGGCAGCAAGCAGGGCGGTTCTGGGCGGGTGGTGTCGACATACTCATAGAAGTCGGCTTCTGTAGAAGTCAGGTCCACCAGCGTGAGGATGTACATATCCTGGATGGCGACATGATCTTCCGGACGGATGTAAACCTCGCCCTTGGGGCCATCGAAGGTCATCCCTTCAAACGCAGCGATCAACGCTTCGGCGCTGGTGTCACCGCCGGTTGCCTTGAGTCCTTCCACCAGCATGATGGCGGCATTCATGCCATCGGCGGCGAACAGGTCGGGCATCGTGCCATAACGGGCACTTTGTTCGGCAACCAGGAAGTCGTTGGCCGCGTTGTCCGGGGCTGAGTAGTGATACAGGATACCGGCGGTGCTGCCGACCGTGTTCTGATACCACAACGGCATCAGCACATTGTCGATGAAGGTTGCGCCGAGGTCCATCTCTTCGGTCACGCCCAAATCGGTGGCAGCTTGCATCAGCGGCACAAACCCGCCGCCTGCCCAGGTTACGATGTAGGCTTCAGCGCCGGATTCAAGCACCTGCTCCATGTAGGGAGTGAAATCGGTCGTGTCGAGCGGGGCGAAGATATCATCAGCAAGGAACTCACCACCGGCCAGGCCGCAGGCATCGCGGAAGGCCGCAGCCGAGCCCTGTCCAAATGCGTAATCCGGGGCGATCTGAACGAAAGTAGCGTACTGCTGTGTCAGGTACTGGCACTCGTTCATCGCGTCCTGGTAGTTGTT
>JABAOG010008614.1_pt3 | contig 10607 bp, 5 predicted proteins | sample 7062131 | NCBI WGS metagenome assembly JABAOG01 (sample SAMN14538629, study PRJNA623070) | marine sediment metagenome | biome: marine biome [ENVO:00000428]; feature: marine pelagic biome [ENVO:01000023]; material: deep marine sediment [ENVO:00002113] | place: India: Arabian Sea | collected... | reverse complement strand
GGTCGGTCTTGACCCGGCGCAGGATGAAGGGGCGCGTAAGACGGCGTAGATGGGAAGCGGCCGTTTCATCACTATACCGTTCGATGGGCAGGGTGAATTCTTCGCGGAACTGCTTGCGGGAGCCGAGGAAACCGGGGTTGAGGAAGTGCATGATTGACCACAGTTCAGAGAGGCGATTCTCGACGGGTGTACCGGTCAGGGCCAGGCGAAAATCGGTCGATAGGCTGCGAATGGTCTGGGCCTGTTTGGTATTGGGGTTTTTGATGTTTTGGGCTTCGTCGAGAACGATACCGAACCAGTCCACCTTTTGCAGGAAACGGCCGTCGCGCCGGGCCAGAGCGTAGCTGGTCAGAACCATGTCTACATCGGCGGCGGCTTTCAGGAAGTCTTTGTCCCGAAGCCGGTCGCCGCCCTGGTGGACAATGGCGGTTATGTCGGGGGTGAAGCGGCTGCGCTCTAATTCCCAGTTGGTGACAACGGAGGTAGGGCAAATGAGCAGGACAGGGGCGGGTAGTTTGCCTGGGGCGTTGCCATTGCCACGTTCCTCTTTTAGCTGCTGGATGAGGGTCAGGGTCTGGATCGTCTTGCCCAGGCCCATATCGTCGGCCAGGATTACGCCCAGCCCCCAGCGACGGGCGAAGTGGAGCCAGGAGAAGCCGTAATGTTGGTACGGCCTTAAATCAGCGTCCAGGCCATCTGGTGGGGGTAAAATTTCCAGCTTTTCATCCCCTTGCAGCCGATCCAGCCAGCCGCCCAGCCAATCGTCCAGTTCGACCTCTTCGACATCGAGGCCGCCGAAATTTTGCTGCTCGCCATCCAGTCCCAGGCGCATCCCTTCCTGGAGGGAGACGGTGCCTTCAATATCCTGCTTTTCCCAAAATTCGATAGCGGCCTCGATCTGTTCCGGGTCGAGTTGCACCCATTGGCCCCGGATTTGAACCAGGGGTGATTTGAGGGCGACCAGGGCGTCGAACTCTTCGCGGCTGATTGCTTCACCGCCTAATGACAGCTGCCAGCGATACCGGACAAGGTTGTCGAAACCAAGATGGCCGGAGGGAACGGCCGAGTCACCTTTTAAGTTATTGCTGTTGCCCAATTTGAGCCGGACACCGAGCCGGGTGCCCGGTTTGTTCCACCAGGGCGGCACCAGGAGACCGAAGCGGGCCTGTTGTAAGTGGGGGGCGCATTGGCGCAGGAAGGTGTAAGCTTCTTCAGTGGTGAGGGTGATGCCGGTTGGGTTGGGTTTTTCCAGGCTGTCCTGAATGGGGTCGAAAAAGCGGGCGGCGTAACCCAGGCCGGTCAGCAGCCGCTCTTTGGGGCGGTCGAAGTGGCGTTCGAGCGCTTTTAAGACGCTGCCTTGTGAATTCCAGACTTCTTCCGCTGGAACAAGCAGGTTGGGATCGTCGCGAGCCTGGAGCAGATAATGGAGGCGCCAGACCGGTTTCTTCTGGCGGCCGTTTTTCTGTTCCTCAGTTTTGGGTGCTTCCAGGTGGAAGGTGACGCGGTAATGATGGTCCCCGGCAATAGTCAGGGTGCGTTCCCAGGCCCGGAAGCCGGTGCTAAAGTGGAGCAGTTGGGCGGGCGTAGCCTGGATGGTGGGATCGGCCGTAAAGAGGGCGCGCAGCCAGGCGGCAGCCGTGTCGCGGCTGGTTGGCAGATAATGGACATCTTTGGCGGCCCAATCACGAACGGCCGTGTCTGATAAATGATTCAAAAGGCTGTCGAGGATGGCCCTAGGCGGCATTGTTTCTTCAGGGATATCTGTCTCGGCGCGGCAGATGGCGGGCATGGCGGCGGCCAGTTGGGCTGCCTGCCGGGCTTCGTTGTCACCATCGAGGACGGGCTGCCAGCGGGCCTGGAAGGTTTTTTCTGAGCCATTGGGCAGTTCCACCAGGGTGGGCCGGACAAGCTGTTGGGCCAATATTTGCAGTAGGAAGGCAAAAGCTTTTTTCCAGAAGCGGCCGTCTGACCCTAAACGAATATTAGGCGGCAGTTCCTGGCGGTGCAGGTGAGACAGGAACAAAAGGGCCATGTGCGGTTCAAGGCGGAAGCCAGCCACCGTCCAGGGCATGAGTTTTGAGGGGGCTTCTTCTATCTCCCAATCATGAATGAGGTCGGGGGAAGGTTGGGGGCCGAATTTATCGGTTGGCAGCAGGAAGGTAGCGATGTCTACTTTGTGAGTGCCAAACCAGCCTAACTGCTCAAACATTTCCCGCAGTTCGCGGGTGCCAGTGCAGAATAGATGGGGTTGGGCAGATTTTTTACGGCCGTCACGCTTTGGTTGGGGGGAGTCGGCCGTTTCGGCCCATAGGAACAGACCACCATCTAACCCCGGCTTGTGCGGCATCTGCCAATGGATATGTAGAACCTGCATTCGTCTCCTGCAATGGCTACACAATGATTCGGCCGTGCCCATCACAGGCCGGCCCAAATTGTCGAACTAAGTCCAATCCTCCATTGTATTGCAGGTGGGGGGGAGAATTCAAGTTTTCAGGGAAATGTTAATGGCTTGCAGACGAATTCATAATCTGCTGTTGGTGAGTGCATTGCGGCATCAATGTTTTCCATGGTCTTATTCCGGTACAGTGGGATGAACTGGCCATTGAGGGCAGGTTTGCCGGTAAGATTGGTTGGGGAAGTATTGGGACCATTCAGGCCAGGCTAAATTCCGTCCGGCTCGCTGGCAGACGAGTGAAATGAGCTGGTCAATCCCGGGCCAGAGGTAGACCCTGGTATCGAGGCTGCCGGAGGCGATTTGCCCGTTGGGACCAAAGCCAACTGAGGTGACGCTGTCTGTATGGCCTGTCAGGATAACGGGGGCAGCGGTGGGATTGGCCAGGTCATATACCCGAATGGTTCTGTCCTCACCGGCCGAGGCCAGGCGGCTGCTGTCAGGGCTAAAGGCAATGGATTCGACGCTGTCTTCGTGCCCGGTTAGTATCAGGGGCTCGGCGGAGAAATCGGATGTCTCCCACAGACGAACCGTTCCATCCGCCCCGGCTGAGGCCAGGAAACGGCCGTCCGGACTATATCTAACAGCGGTTACCCAGTCATCATGCCCTTCCAATGCTTCTGGTTCAGCCTCCAGATCATTCAAATCCCAAATCAATATGCGCTGATCCCGGCCGACCGAAACGAGATAACGGCCGTCCGGACTGAAAGCGATCCCGTTTACCCAATCTTCGTGACCTTCCAAAATAGTTGGCTCCAAAGCCAGATCGCGGGTTCGCCAGAGACGAATTTCCATATCGAGGCCGCCGGAAGCGACAAATTCGCCATTGGGACTAAAGGCAACGGCCTGGATGGTCCGGTTATGGCCTTCTAGCTCAATCGGGGGCGCGCCGGGGGTGTGTAAATTCCAAAGACGGACCATCCGGTCGCCCCCGGCCGAGGCCAGCCATTGGCCATCTGCGTTGAAAGCCAGGGTGCTGATGGAGCCGGAACTACCGGTTAGAATGGTATGTTCCAGACTGGTATCACCGGTAGGCCAGAGGTGAATGTCAAGGCCGTTGGCTGAGGCCAGGGTCTGGCCATCGGGGCTGTAGGCGACGGCGGTGACGGCATTATCGTTGCCTGTTAGCACATCNNACGGCGGTGACGGCATTTTCGTTGCCGGTTAGTGTGGTCGGACCGGCGCCGAGATGGCCGGTGGGCCAGAGGCGAATGTTAAACTCGTCCCCTATCTCTTTAGGTGGATTATCGGGGAGAAAATATTTATCGCCGCCCGATGCCATAAAGCGGCCGTCCGGACTAAATGCCACAGCCCAAACCCGCTCTCCATGCTCCAACACCCCGGCTGGAAAGGCGTTTGTCTCATTGAGATTCCAGATGCGAATGTCACCGAGATAACCGGCTGAGGCCAGCTTCGTGCCGTCGTGGTTGAAGGCGACCGCAAAAACAAAGGATTCATGGTCTTCCAATACGTCAGGGTCAGGCACCGATGACGGCCGTCTGACATCCCACAAGCGAACGGTCCAGTCGCCGCTTCCTGAGACCAAAGTCTCGCTGTCAGGNNTGAGATGACCCAACTCCGGTGTCCCTCTAAAATGCTTAAAGGGGTGGTGGGTATATTGGCTGGATCGGACATATCCCACAGCCGAATGGTGTCATCATGGCTGCCGGAAGCCAGGATCTGGCCGTCGGGGCTGAAAGCGAGGCTTCTGACGACATCCTCGTGGCCACGCAATACAGCGACTGTGGTGCGAGAATTAACATTCCAGAGGCGGACAGTATCGTCGGCGCTGCCGGAAGCGACCAGTTGACCATCAGGGCTGAAGGCAACGGCCGTTACAGACCAGGTGTGGCCGGTGAGGGTGGCTGAAGCAGCGCTGGGATTATTCAGATTGTACAGTCGCACCCGGCTGTCGTAACTTCCGACCGCTAATGTTTGACCATCGGGGCTAAAGGCAACCCCGGATACGGCCGATGTTAATTGAGCCAAAACGACCGGTTCGGCCGTGAGGTCATTCAGATTCCAGAGGAGGACCGAGTTGTCATCGCCAGCTGAGGCCAGGGTTTGGCCGTCGGGACTGAAAGCCAGGGTGTAGATGGAGTTTTCGTGACCAGCCAGATAATGTGGTTGGTTGATAACGGTGCTGAGGGCGTCGTGGACGACAGGTTGGGTGGGTTTCAGGCGAGCGGCTTCGACGGCCAGCAGGGCGGCTAAATCAATTTTGCTGTCGTTTACCAGGCGGGGGGCCAAGGCGGCTAATGTTTGGGCCTGGAGGTCGGTGTTGTGCCAATCTGCCAGGGCTATTTGTTGTTCGGCGGCAGCGACACCGGCTTCGGTCGTTGCCAGAGCTTCTTCGGCCGTTTCAATCCGGTTAAGGGCTAATTCTTCGTTGGTTTCGGCGTTCTGATGGGCTTCCAGGGCGGCCGTTTCCCGGTTGGAGGCAGCCTGTTCATTGGTAATGGCGGTAACCTGGTTCTCATGAGCGGCCGTTGCCTGGGCGAAAGCCGCTTCAGCTTCTTCTTGGGCCTCAACCATGGCGTCGGTGAGCATTTTGGCCTCATCTGCGGCAGTTCGGGCTTGTTGTAATAGGAAAAATGCTGTCCCGATCAGGATTATTAACAAGACCCCAAATAGAATAATCCCCAACCAGGTGCGGCCTTTCTTGCTATTTGTCGGCATGGTTGCTTTTTGAATTTGCTCGCTCATTCTTTATGCTCCTGGTCTGCTAGCCTGGCACGCTGGGGTGGGTTGGCCGGTTGGGACAGGTTTGCCGGTAGGGCTCGTCTCCCAGGTAATGCTGCCACTCTTCCCAGGTTAGATTGCGGTGGACCTGTTGGCAGGCCAAGGCATACAGTCCGTTAAGAAATGGCCAGACTCGCACTGTCCTATCAGCCCCGGCCGAAGCCAGCGACCGGCCTCCGGGGTTAAAAGCTACGGCGTGGACCGAGCCGGTGTGACCGGCCAGGGGGATAGTCCCCGTAGCAGGGTTAGCCAAGTCCCATAAAAAGATAGGTTCATTCTCGCCAGTTGAAGCCAGAACTTGGCTGTCGGGGCTAAAAGCCAGGGAGATAATGGGAGAACCCTGACCAGAGAGGGAGGCGGGAGCGGCATCAGCATTATCTAAATCAATCAGGTGGATAATTCCCGCGGCATCCCCAATGGCCAGGATCGCGCCATCGGGACTATAAACAACGGCATTAACGGCCGAACCTCCTTCAAAAAGAACTGCCGGGGCCGCATTTGAATTTGAGAGGTCCCATTGGGTAACCTGACCGTTATCACTGGCCACGATGAGATATTGCCCTTCCGGCTCAAAAGCAATTGAGTTGATGGTGCCAATTTCGCCGCCAAGTATGGTAGGCTCCGCTTCGAGGTCGACCATATTCCACAGACGAACGGTCTGGTCATTTCCGGCCGAGGCCAGCAGGCTGCCTTCCGGGTTGAAAGCAACTGTACGGACCGGACCACTGTGTCCGGTCAAAACAATAGGGTTCTGTTCGACAGCCGCGACATCCCAGACCCGAACAGTCTGGTCAATTCCGGCGGAAGCCAACCAGAAGCTGTCGGGGCTGAAAGCCAGGGCTTGAATATCATCCCCATGACCGTTGAAAAGTCTTGGGGCGGCATGAAGCTGTTCTGTCTGCCATAGTTGGATGAGATTGTCTGTTCCGGCGGCTGCCAGCCAGCCGCCATCCGGACTGTAGGTTACCGTCTGGACGGAATCGGCCGGATCGGTCAGAATTAGCGGGGCCGAACTATTGTTGCCAAAGGGCCAGAGGTAAAGATTATGGTCGTCGCTGGCGCTGACGAGGAAGTTATTATTTGGGCTAATGGCCAGAGCGTTTATGGGGCCGCCAGTTCCGGCCAGGATAACGGGGTCAAGGCTGGTGTCGCCCATTTGCCACAGCCGGATAACGCGGTCACGGTCGCCGGAGGCCAGAATGCGGCCGTCCTGGCTGAAATCAAGGCCTAGAATGCCACCGGTATGGCCTTCAAGGACCGTCCGCAGGCTGCCGCCGGGTATATTCCAAAGCCGGATAGTCTGATCTTCACTGGCCGAGGCTAAGGTTTGCCCATCCGGGCTGAATTTGACGGCGAGGACCTGGTTGGTGTGGCCTCTTAAGACGGCTGGAGCGGCATTGAGGTTGGCCATATTCCAGAGCCGGATAGTGTCGTCCCGGCCGCCGGTGGCCAGCCATTGGCCGTCGGGGCTAAAGGCGACAGCAAATAATATGTCTGTGTGGCCGGTCAGGACAACCGGTTCTCCTCGAGGATTGTTGGCCTCTCGAATGTTGACATTGAAATCGTTGCCGATGGTGGCCAGGGTTTGGCCGTCGGGACTGAAGGCGGCGCTCCAGATCCAGTCATCGTGGGCGGAAACGTTGAAAGAGGTGGGCGGGTTGGCGGTCAAATTCCAGATGCGGAAAGATTGCCAACTGGTCGAAACCATACTACGGCCGTCAGGACTGAACGCCACGCCCAACACATCCCATTGATGATCGTCCAGTTTGAGTGGTTCGGCGGCCAGATTATTGACATCCCAGAGTAGAATTTCAGCCTCCCCTCCGGTTGAAGCGATGTACTGTCCATCAGGGCTGACAGCAGCGCCTAAAATGGAACCTGAATGGCCGGACAGGATGAGCGGCCGGTTTAATATATCCCGCATGGCGTCATCTAACAGTTGGACTTCCTGGACACCAGCTCCGAGCAGCCGATTCAGATACAGGGATTCGAGGGCCAGAAGGGCGCCCAATTCGGTGTCGCCAGTGGTTCTGGCAACGTGGGGGGCAAGGTTGGCAAGGGCTTGGGCCATAAGGAGCCGGTTTTGACCTTGGGCTTCGGACAGCTGGGCCTCAAGTTCGGCGAGCTGCTGTTCGGCCGTTTCCTGCGCTTGTTCCAGTTCGCCAGCCTGAGCAGCAGCTAATTGTTCTGCCGCTTCGGCTGTGGCCTGGGCGCTGACCGCTTCATTAGCCAGACTAACGGCAGCGGCTTCATTGGCTTCGGCCGTGGCGGCTAATTGGAAGCTGGTGGTTGCTTCGGCTATGGCGGCTGCGGCCGTTAATTGGGTTTCTACTTCGGCCGTTGCCACCTCGCGGGCATTGCTCTGGGCCGAAAGACTCTGGATGAATGCAAAGATTGTGATAGCAGCGGCAACCACTACCAAAATGCCGAGGCCGGTTTTTATCCGGTGTAATATGGTTGTTTGGCCCGTTTGATTTAACGGAGTTGTTTGTTCGGCTGAGACAGCTTCTTCTTGTTGAAATTTTTCCTGCTCCGACCCCCCTTCAGAGGCGGCTGTTTGTTCATCTGACATGAAATACCCCTAAAAATTAAACCGCGCCACCTGCCGTCGTACCCTTCCCCTGGCTCAATGTTGTCCACAAACCATCAGGTTATGGATTTGCTGCTCGGGTGATTCTTTGGCTGGCGGGCTGACCATTTTCGCTGATCAACCTTGCNNTAAATGATTTTAGGGGTATTCACAAGATAATTTGATTTGTTAAAGATTTTTTGCCAGTCAGTACAGAATGATCTCGACTAATTCTGTTTGGCTTCGAGCATCTCGATGCCATAGTCCGCATTTTCTCTGTAGCCGTTGCGGTTTGGGTCGCAGCGGTGGTTGGCAAATCAGCCACCGCTCGGGTTGGTGATTCCGGTTGGACGGCCGAATTTGCTGAACAAACAGCGAGGAAACATTAGAGGGCACAAATTAAAACAAAGGAAAAACGATTCATGATGGTAAATTGAGGTGACAGTCACCGGGACTGGAGGAGGTAGCCGCTATCGAAATTTCCAGTGATTGTCCATTGGGGTTGATTGTTGGGATAAATTAATGAACGGCGTAAACAGAACCATCATAGCTGCCGAAATAAACAGTGCCATTGGCAACAGCGGCCGAACTGCCAACAAAGCCACCTGTTTCGTAGTGCCATAATTCTTCGCCAGTTTGGGCGTCCAGAGCGTACAACGAACCATCATCACTGCCAAAGTAGACGACGCCGCTCACGATGATGGGGGAACTGTAGACCTCGTGGTTGGTTTCGAAACGCCATATCTCTTCACCGGTTTCGGCGTCAACGGCATGGAGATGGTGGTCCAGGTTGCCAAAGTAAATGATGCCATTTTCGACGGCGGCGGAGGAGACGATGGGATTGGCCCGTTTGATGCGCCATAATTCATGGCCAGTGGCGGCTTCAATCGCATAGAAGTTGCCGTCTAAATCACCGATGTATAGCCGGCCGTCCCGAATAGCCGGGGTAGCATAGATGGTGCGTTCTAACTTTAACTCCCACTGCCCTTCCCCAGTGGCCAGGTCAATGGCATAAAGATAAGTGCCTTCGCTGCCAATAAATAGGGTGTTGTGATAGACAGCCGGTGAGGAAAGGAATTTTCCCCGCCCTTCAAAAGCCCAGATGGCTTCGCCGGTAGCGGCGTCTATAGCGTAAACTTCGCCACTATCCGCCCCGACATAAACGGTTGAATCAACGACAACCGGTGAAGAACGGATTTTGTTGAAGCCAATGTCGAAGTGCCAGAGAATTTCGCCGGTGGCGATGTCAATGGCATGCAGGCCGCGATTGCCGACATAGGCGACGCCATCCACGATGGCTGGGGTTGAGAAAATAGTACCTTTCAAATTTACCTGCCAAATTTCCTCGCCTGTTTCGGCGTCGACCGCGAAGAAGTTCCAATCGTCATTGCCAAAATAGACGATGCCGTCATGGACGATAGGTGAGGAGTGAACCTCGTTCCCGGTTTCGAACTGCCATTTGAGGCCGGTGAGGCTGGTGACGGCCGTTTCTTCATAAGCGCCTGTCCGCTGCCAGTTGCCCCGGTGCATGGGGGCGGTTTCAATAACATCGGGCTGCGGCTCAGGTGTGGGTGTTGGAGTTGGTTGGGGTGTTTCGGTTGGTTTGGCGGTCGGGGTAAAGGTTGGTTCGGCCGTTGCAGTTGGTTCAGCGGTTGGTTCCTGGGTTGGTTCGGCCGTTTCGGTCACAATCTGGGCCATCGGTTCGCTGGTGATCGTTTCAACGGCCGCTTGTTCACTTCCGGCATTGCAAGCGGTTAGCATGAGCATGAGAAAAATCGCTATAAGTGGGTAAATAAGTAATTTTGTAGTGTCCATTTATTACCTCTGTGAAAAATTGGTAAGATTAAGTTGTTACTAACTTGTATCTTATTACACTTGCGATGCCGTGTATGGTGTCAAAGCTGACCAAAAGTGAACCAAATCCTGACCAATGAGCTGTTAAATGACCGAACCATTTCTGTTTGCAGATAAATTACGCTTTTACGTGGATCGATCGGCCTATACACCCGGTCAACTGGCCGGCCTGGCTGACTTGCCTCGGACGACAATTGTGAATTGGCTGAACGGCCGGGTTCAACGCCCCCGCGATTGGCAGCCGATCGTCCAATTGTTGGCGGTCCTTCACCTGGATGAAAGTGAAGCGGATGAGGTTCTACAAGCGGCCAGCCAGCCCACCATTGCCGGCCTGCGGTTGATAGTCAAGAAGGGGCAGGATAGGGAATTGTTGGCTGCCTGGGAACGGCCGACATCGAGACCTGCTGTTCAATACCGGCCTCCTTTTCAAGCTATCGCCGACACGCCTTTCTATGTCGGCCGTCAGACGATACTCGACCAGCTAGAAAGCCACCTCTTAAACCAGGCGGGAAGCGCGATATGTGTTTTGCAGGGGATGGCCGGCACCGGAAAAACGGCCACAGCCGCTCGAGTCGCTTACCAACTGCGACCCCGTTTTCCCGATGGCGTCTTATGGGCGCGGCTGGATGTATCAGACACGATGATGATTTTGCATACCTTTGCCCAAGCCTATGGGGCGGATGTGGGGCATTTTGATGATGTTGCCAGCCGCAGCCGGGTGGTGCGTGATTTGTTGGCTGATAAGCGGGCTTTGATTGTGCTCGATAATGCCCTGGACAGCGCCGGTGTCGAGCCGCTCTTGCCTCCAACCGGCCGTTGCGCAGTTCTGATTACAACCCGCCGCCATGATTTACGGGTGGCCCAAGGCGCTAATCGCTTGACGTTGCTGCCTTTTCGGGCTGAGAGCGAGGCAGGACAGCAGTTATTCGCCCATTTTTTGGGTCAGGAAAGAGTAAGCGCGGAAGCTGACCTGCTGGCGGAAATCATGAC
>JABAOG010002122.1_pt2 | contig 10607 bp, 12 predicted proteins | sample 7062131 | NCBI WGS metagenome assembly JABAOG01 (sample SAMN14538629, study PRJNA623070) | marine sediment metagenome | biome: marine biome [ENVO:00000428]; feature: marine pelagic biome [ENVO:01000023]; material: deep marine sediment [ENVO:00002113] | place: India: Arabian Sea | collected... | reverse complement strand
GAGCGTATCGACGAGATCGTCGGGTAGTGCTCCGTCGCGATCACACCCAAACCTTTCGGGCGTAGGCACCGCTCATCCAGGGCAGTGTTGCGCACGCAGGGAGCCTCAGTGATGATAGAAGAATCGGGAGCGAGCCCGGGTCGTCTTCATGGTGCACAACGCCGGTGAGATTCCCCGGTCCTCACAGTCGCAGATCTTCCAGAGGTCGTTCACGACCAAGGGTGAAGGCCGAGGGCTGGGGACCTACGGGTCGAAGCTCCTGATCGACCGCTATCTGAGCGGCCGGATCGGCTTCGAGAGCACGGCCGCATTCGGCACGACCTTCGCCGTGAGTCTCCCGGCCTGACCGACCCCGGGCGGAGGTTTCTGTCCCTCACGCGACATACCTTGCCGGTATGTTCGCGTCAGTCAACTCCGTGGCACTGGTCGGCGTGGAGCCGCAGCCGGTCAGGGTCGAAGTACACATCTCGGAACCGAAGCCGAGCCTCACCGTGGTGGGACTCCCGGATACGGCCATCCGTGAAGCTCGCGATCGGGTGCGCGCCGCGCTGGCGTCGTCCGGCTACGACGTTCCCGGCCGGAAGGTCACGGTCAATCTCGCCCCCGCCGACCTTCCCAAGGTTGGATCGGCGTACGACCTTCCCATCGCCCTCGGCGTCCTCGCGGCCTCCCGCCAGGTGCCCCGGGACGTCGGTCGGGTGGTAGCGCTCGGCGAGCTGGCGCTGGACGGGCGCGTTCGTCCCGCCAGGGGAGGTCTTGCGGCGGGCATGCTGGCCAAGAATCGGGGCGTTCCGTGCGTCGTGGCCAGGGAGTCGGTCGGGGAGGCTTCGCTCGCCGCAGGAGAATCGGTCTTCGGGGTGGGGACTCTGGCCGAAGCGGTCTCCGCCGCACTTGGAGAGCAACCGAATGCAGCTCGCCCCGTGGAACCGCCCGCCACGCCGGTAGCTCCGGAGGTCGATCTCGCCGAGATCAGAGGACAGGTGGTGGCGAGGCGCGCGCTGGAAGTGGCGGCCGCCGGGGGTCATCATCTCGTGATGTGGGGTCCGCCGGGTTCTGGCAAGACGATGCTCGCACGTTCTGTTCCGGGCATTCTCCCCGAGCTGACCGAATCGGAGGCGCTCGACGTGGCCCAGGTGTGGTCGGCGTCCGGTCGGCGAACGCCCTCGCTCACTCAGGCGCCTTTCAGGGCGCCTCACCACACGGCGACCGTCGCCGCCATGGTCGGCGGTGGCAGTGGCATCCCGGTACCCGGCGAAGCGTCCCTGGCTCATCGCGGTGTGCTCTTTCTCGACGAACTGGGTGAGTTTCCGGTCAATCTCCTCGATGCGCTGCGACAGCCTCTGGAGGATCAGAAGGTCACCGTGTCGCGAAAGGGTGCGACGGTGGAGTTCCCGGCTGCACTACAGGTGATCGGAGCCACCAACCCTTGTCCCTGCGGCTTTCTGGGTGATCGCCTGGTGGCGTGTTCGTGTTCGGTGGCCCAGGTCGAGAAGTACCGGCGACGCCTCTCCGGTCCGATGATCGATCGTTTCGACCTTCGCGTGCCGGTACCGCGACTCGACCGTGACGCACTGCTGGGTCCGGCCGGAGAACCCAGCGAATCGGTCAGGCGCCGTGTCGTCGCCGCCCGGCTCCGGCAGGGGCAGCGGGGGCGATTGAACCGGTCTCTCCGCCGGGCCGAGCTCGATGCCCATGAATGGACCGGTGCCGCCCGGCTGCTGCTCGAGAGGGCCTTCGACCGCCACGAGATCTCCGGTCGCGGGTTCGACCGTATTCGCAGGGTCGCCCGGACGATCGCCGATTTGTCCGATTCCGATCTGATCGAGGAACCTCATGTCGCGGAAGCGCTCTCCTACCGGGGAGTCTGGTGATGCACGACGATCGTCTCGCGCTCGCCTACACCGGTATGCACCCCACAAGGAGACGGTCGTTGGTCGAACAGTACGGTTCGGCCCGAGCAGTGCTGGTCCGCATTCGCAACGGCGTCGTGCAGGTGCCTGACCATGCCCGGCAGGCGGCCGCCGTGCCGGCGGCCGAGAGGAGAGCCGAACTCGCCGGTGCCGGCATCGGGGTCGTATACCGAGAAGAACTCCCTCCACACCTCGGGCAGTTGCCCGACGCGCCTGATCTCGTGTTCGTTCGAGGTCGGCTGCCTCGAGAGCCCGGGGTTGCGGTCGTCGGAACGCGCAAGGCGACCGCGTACGGACTCCGGCTGGCGGAGCAATTCGGCCATGCACTCGCCGGCGCCGGCCTCACGGTCGTGAGCGGCCTCGCCAAAGGGGTGGACGCGGCGGCGCATCGAGGAGCGCTCGCAGGAGACGGCCTCACCGTGGCGGTCATGGGCTGCGGTCCCGATCGCTGGTATCCGGCCGTCAACCGGCGTCTGGGTGAGTCGATCCTGGCCGCCGGGGGCGTCATCGTCTCGGAGTATCCGCCCGGCACCGGCCCGGCGGGATGGAGGTTTCCCCCGCGGAACCGGATCATCTCCGGTCTGTCTGCCCTCACCGTCGTGGTGGAAGCCCGAATGGACGGAGGGGCATTGATCACCGCCCGGGCTGCGATCGAGCACGGTCGCGAGGTGCTGGCCGTACCGGGAGACGTCGACCGGCCTTCGTCGGAAGGCTGCAACCACCTGATCCGCGACGGCGCCATCCCGGTGCTCGGCCCCTGCGATCTCGTCGAGGCCGTGTCGCTCGTACCGGGGATGAGCGCCAAAGGACTGCAGCGTGACGAGGCACTAGAACGGCTCGTCGGCACCGCGGGTCGATCGCTGGAAGCGATCGTCGAGACAACCGGCCGCCCGGTGGGCGAGGTCCTCGCCGAGCTCGGCCGCCTGGAAGCGGAAGGCCGTATCGCGTGGGTGGACGGACTCGCCGTTCGCGCCCCTGCGGCCGAAGAAGTGCGCGTAGATCGTTGACCCCGCCGCCGCGGACGGCGAGGATGGCAGCATGGCGACGATTCCGGCCGTTCCGGCCTGGGCACACGAGGAGGTCGACGCGTACCTCGAGAGAAAGACGGTGCAGCGGAATGCATCGCCTCACACGGTCGATGCCTATCGCCGGGACCTGGCTCAGTTCCTGGCTTTCTGCGACCGGGCCGGCATCAGCGATCTCGCCGGCGTCGAACGACGAACGGTGCGCCGGTATCTCGCCTATCTCGACACGCTGGGTTATGCCCGCAGGTCGATCGTTCGGAAGGCTTCCTCGGTGCGGGCATTCTTCCGCGATCTCACCCGGCGCGGCCGGCTCGAACTGAGCCCCGCCGAGCAGGTGGTATCTCTCAAGATTCCCAGAACCCTGCCCTCTGCCCTCCCTCAGCGATCAATCGCCGGGCTGCTGGATGCTCTCGACGGCGACGACCCCGTGGCCGTGCGCGACCGGGCAATTCTCGAGGTGTTGTACGCATCGGGTCTGCGGGTATCTGAACTCTCGTCACTGACCGTTCGGGACGTCGCCGGCCGCGACCTCATCAAGGTGCTCGGCAAAGGAAACCGGCAGCGGATGATCCCGCTGGGTGTTCCGGCGGTCCGCGCCATCGACCGCTACCTGTCGGATGCCAGGCCGCGTCTCGCATCCGCAGGGGCCGGTGAGGCCCTGTGGATCGGTGTCCGTGGAGGGTCACTCGATGCGCGGGGAATTCGCCGAATCGTCAGAAAGCGTGCCGCAACATTTCCTCATGCGTTCCGTCACTCGTTTGCCACACACCTCCTCGAAGGGGGAGCAGATCTGCGATCTGTGCAGGAACTGTTGGGCCACATTGAACTGGGAACGACCCAGATTTACACTTCGGTGACCCGGGACCATCTCAAGGCGACCTATGAACGAACCCACCCGAGAGCCTGAGCACTCTTCAGACGATCACGTCATGGAGCTCTGGCGCCAATTCAAGGCCGACGGCGAGACCTCGGTCCGGGATGCGCTCATCCTGCACTACTCGCCGCTGGTGAAGTTCGTTGCCGGTCGTGTCGGCGTCGGACTGCCTCGCAACGTCGAGCAGTCGGACCTCATCTCGTACGGGATCTTCGGGTTGATCGACGCCATCGACAAGTTCGATCTCGAGCGGGGGTTCAAGTTCGAGACCTACGCCATCAACCGCATACGCGGCGCCATCCTCGACGAACTGCGGCAGCTCGACTGGGTGCCGCGGTCCGTGCGTGCCAGGGCGAGAGAGATCGAACGTTCCCTGGCCGAACTCGAACACCGTTTCCAGCGCACCCCGAGCGAAGAAGAGCTGGCGGCGCACATGGATGTCCCTCTGATCGAGCTACAGGACGACCTGGCCGAGATCTCCAACCTCGGACTGGTGGCGCTCGACGAGCTGTTGGGGCGGGACCGCGACTCGTCGACCGTCGGCGACTTGCTACCCGACCCGCGGGGGACGAGCCCGGAGGCCGCCTTCCAGGTCGAGGAACTCAAGCGTGTCCTGGCGGATGCGATCAACCGGCTTCCCGACCGTGAACGCCTGGTCGTCACGCTGTATTACTACGAAGGGCTCACGCTTTCCGAGATCGGCGACGTGCTGGGCGTGACCGAGTCACGGGTGTGTCAGATACATACGAAGTCGGTGATGAGCCTTCGCAACAGGATGACGGAACCGACCTACCGGTAGCCGGTTGTCGGTCTTCAGCATTCGGTTCTCGGTGTCAGCTCCTTCTTCGAACCGACAACCGATGACCAGCTCCGACTTGCCGCTGCCCGGCACGCTGGTACGCTCACCACCAATACGCACGCCTCGTGCGCGTTCCCACGGTCGGAGCCGATGCTTCGCGGGAACGGCAGGCGCCGGGGCGGAGGAAACAACCACAAAGGAGCAACTGTGTCCGCAGTGACCATGAAGCAGTTGCTGGAAGCCGGCGTCCACTTCGGGCATCAGACCCAACGCTGGAATCCCAAGATGGAGCCGTACATCTACGGCGAACGCAATGGGATTCACATCGTGGACCTCCGGCAGACGCTCCAGCAAGCGCTGCACGCCCATTCCTTCGTGCGCGACATCGTCCAGGGCGGCGGGTCCGTACTGTTCGTCGGCACCAAGAAGCAGGCTCAGTCGGCGATCGCCGACAATGCCGAACGCGCCGAGATGCCCTATGTCAACTTCCGCTGGCTCGGTGGGATGCTCACCAACTTCCAGACGATTCAGAAGCGAATCGCCTACATGAAGGAGTTGGAGCGCATGGACGAGTCCGGAGAGATGGACGCTCGTCCCAAGAAGGAACGACTGCGCCTGCGCCGTGAGCGCGACAAACTGGTGCGCAACCTGGGCGGCGTCCGCAATCTCAACGGCCTGCCCGACGTGGTCTTCATCGTCGACGTCAACACCGAGACGACGGCTGTCAAGGAAGCGAGCCGCCTCAATATCCCGATCGTGGCCGTGGTCGACACCAACTGCGATCCCGATCTGGTCGACGTCGTCATTCCCGGCAACGATGACGCCATCCGCTCTGCCGACCTCTTCGCCTCGGTCATCGCCGACGCCTGTCGCGAGGGTCGAGACCTGGTCGGTAAGGACTCCGATCTGGTCGGCAAGGACGAGACGAACGAGGCCGCGGTCGATGAGGACGCCGATACGACGGAAGAGGAATAGCGTGGCGGGTATCACAGCGAAAGACGTACAACAGCTTCGGCAGCAGGCCGGAGTGGGCATGATGGACGCCAAGAAGGCGCTGACAGAGACCGGCGGCGACATGGAGAAGGCATTCGAACTCCTGCGCGAGCGAGGGCTGGCAGCGGCTGCCAAGCGCTCGGATCGGGAAGCGTCGGAGGGCGCCATCGGTTCGTATCTGCACACCCAGGACGGCCGGCCGGTGAGCGGGGTGCTCGTCGAACTCGTGTCGGAGACCGATTTCGTCGCCAAGACGCCGGAGTTTCTCGAAGTCGCCCGAGACATCGCCATGCACGTCGCGTGGGGCAAGCCGTCCTGGACGACGCGTGAAGAGGTGCCCGAAGAGCTCGTTGCCAAAGAAGCCGAGATGATCGGCAAGCAAGCCGAGAACGAGGGCAAACCCGAGCACATCATCCCGAAGATCGTGGAGGGACGGCTCGACTCCTTCTACAAGGAGCACGTGCTCGTCGACCAGGTGTTCGCGAACTCGGCGAAATTCGACGGGACCATCGGAGAGATGGTCACGCAGCTGGCCGCCAAGATGGGGGAGAACATCTCGATTCGTCGCTTCTCGCGGCTGACCATCGGCGAAGAATGAGCGATCCACGCCGCATCGTCCTGAAGCTCTCAGGCGAGGCGTTCGCCGATCCTGCCATCGGCTACGGAATCGACCCTGCGACCGTGCGACGGGTTGCCGAGGAAATTGCCGAGGCGCACGGCACGGGTGTGGAGATTGCCGTGGTGGTCGGCGGGGGCAACATATTCCGCGGCGTCTCCAAGGCCGCGGAAGGAATGGACCGCGCCAGCGCCGACTACATGGGCATGCTGGCCACCGTCATCAACGCCCTGGCGCTGCAGGATGCGCTCGAGAAGGTCGATGTGCCGACCCGTGTTCAGAGCGCCATCAGCATGCGTCAGCTGAGCGAACCGTACATCCGGCTTCGGGCGATCCGGCACCTGGAGAAGGGGCGCGTCGTCGTCTTCGCTGCAGGGACCGGGAACCCGTTCTTCACCACCGACACGACCGCCGCCCTCCGTGCGGTCGAGATCGGAGCCGAAGCGGTCATGAAGGCGACGAACGTCGATGGTGTCTACGACGCCGATCCCACTGGGAATCCGGATGCGAATCTCCTCGATGAGGTCACCTACCTGCAGGTGATCGCCGATGATCTCAAGGTGATGGACTCGACTGCGATTACCATGTGTAAGGACCACAACCTACCGATCACGGTGTTCAACATCTCGGTACCGGGGAATATCGTGAGGGCGATCCGGGGAGAACGCCTCGGCACGCTGGTTCACTGAGGAGGCGCGATGATCCAGGAACTGCTGACCGACGCCGAGCGGCGGATGGATCAGGCGATCGAACACACGGTCGGCGAGTTCGCCACCGTGCGGACCGGCCGTGCCAATCCCGGCATCCTGCACCGGGTGATGGTCGACTATTACGGCAGTCCGACGCCGTTGCAGCAGCTCGCCTCATTCTCGGTTCCTGAACCGCGACTCCTGGTCGTGCAGCCGTTCGACAAGAGCTCGATCGTCAACATCGAGAAGGCGATCCAGTCTTCCGACCTGGGTTTGAACCCGTCGAATGACGGCAACGTCATCAGACTGGCGTTTCCTCCGCTGACCGAGGAGCGACGGCGGGATCTCATCCGGGTGGTCAAGCAGATGGCGGAGGAAGGCCGCATCGCCATCCGCCAGGTGCGGCGTCACACCAAGGACGACATCGAGGCCCTGGAAGGTGAGGTCTCGGACGACGACATTCACCGGGCCGAGAAGCAACTGCAGGAGATCACCGACGAGCACACCAAGCGAATCGATGAGCTCATGGAGCACAAAGAGCAGGAGTTGCTCGAGGTTTGAGCACCGAAGACGACACCAACCGGGATGGCGGCGAGGTCGTTCCGTTTCCGGGAGTCCCCGAAGAATCTGAGGACGAGTTCGACTCCCTGACCAACGGGTCGAGTGCCCTGGACGACTTCACCCATGAGGACTACGTCGCCGCGACGACCCGCGAGTACCAGGGTCTGGCCGAGGCCATCTCAGAGGCCGAGCGGCAAGAGCACGAGATGGCGGCCGTCGCCGCGAGCATGCCGGGTGTCGGCACGGGTGTCGTCGGTTTCGACGATGTGACGGGCGAACTGCACCCGCAGGCGCCTGTCGAGGCCTCTCCTTCCGACCTCCCGAGCCGGATCGCCACGGCACTGGTGCTCGTGGCGACGGTGGGGGCAGCCCTGTTCGCCGGTGGCGGATGGTTGATGTTGCTGGTCGGTGTGCTGGCGATGGTCGGTTTGGTCGAGTTCTTCACGGCGCTGAGGACGGTGGGCTTTGCCCCGCTGTCCCTGTTCGGGTTGTTGGGAGCCGTGGGCGTGCTCATCGGCGCCTGGGTGTCCGGTCCGATCGCCGCCGCCGGGTTTGTCGCCGCCACCGCCGTGGCGATTCTGCTGTGGTACTCCCTGCTCGTGCGGCGCAACCCACTCGAGAATGCTGCGTTGACGATGCTCGGCCTGCTTTGGATTCCGGTGATGTTCTCCTTTGCGGCGCCGATCGCTCGCCATCCGGATCACCGTCCTCTGATCATCGCCCTGGTGATCTCGACTGGTGTACTCGACATCGGGTCGTATTTCGTCGGCAAGCGCTTCGGAAAGCGGAAGCTGGCTCCGCAACTGTCGCCGAACAAGACGGTCGAAGGCCTGGTCGGCGGCATCCTGTCGGCGGTCGTGGTCACGGTCCTGCTGACTCTGATCCCGTGGTTCGAGCCTCTCGACTGGAAGGCCGGCCTCGCCCTGGCGGCGATCGTGGCGGCCTTCGCTCCGCTCGGCGATCTGGCCGAGTCGCTCGTGAAGAGGTCGATCGGGATCAAGGACATGGGGGTCATCCTCCCCGGACACGGCGGCATTCTCGATCGAGTCGACGCCTTCTTGTTCACGATTCCCGCCGTCTACTTCTTCTTCCGGCTGGCCGGATTCCTGGCGTGAGTTCGCCGCTGGTCGTTCTCGGCGCGACCGGCTCGATCGGTCGCCAGGCTCTCGATGTGGCCGCCCGGTTGGGGGTCGACGTGGCTGCCCTGGCCGCCCGGCGGGGATCCGACGAACTGCTGGAACTCGCCCGCCGGTTCACCGATGCGGCGGTCGTGGCGGTTGCCCCCACGGGGGATGAGCGTGAGAAGCTGTCTGCCGAACTGGGAGAGCGTGTTGCCTTCGGCGCCGATCTCATGGAGGAAATGGCCTCCCGCCCGGGCCGCACCGTGATCAACGGGGTCGTCGGCGCTGCCGGCCTGCGGGCTTCGGTGGCGGCGCTGGAGGCGGGGAACCGTCTCGCTCTCGCCAACAAGGAGAGCCTCGTTGCCGGTGGTCCGGTGGTGCTCGATGCGTTGCGGCGCGGCGGCGGCACTCTGCTGCCGGTCGATTCGGAGCACTCTGCNNGTCGACCGTCTGGAGGAGGTGACGCCCGGGCAGGCACTGGCCCATCCGACCTGGAACATGGGCAGACGGATCACGATCGATTCGGCCACGCTGTTCAACAAGGGTCTCGAGGTCATCGAGGCGCACTACCTCTTCGGGATCCCGTACGACGACATCGACGTCGTGGTGCACCCGCAGAGCATCGTGCATTCGCTCGTCGAGTTCGTCGACGGCTCGCTCAAGGCGCACATCGGCGAGCCGGACATGCGAGTTCCGATCCAGTACGCGGTGACCTACCCGGACCGCCTCGACGGCGGTTTCGAGTCATTCGATCTGACCCGACACACGCTCACCTTCGAGGCTCCGGACCGGCAGGCCTTCAGGGCCCTCGATCTGGCGTACCGGGCGGGGCGGATCGGCCGTTCCGCTCCGGCGGTGTTGAATGCCGCCGATGAGGTGGCGGTACACGCCTTCCTTGAGGGACGGCTCGGGTTCCTCGGCATCGCCGAAGTGGTGGAGAGGACGCTGGATCACGTGGACGTCGTCGATCTTCATTCCGTGGACGACGTCGTTGCCGTCGACCAGGAAGCCCGGGGGGTCGCCCGGTCGCTGCTCGGGGGTGCATGCTGACCTATCCAGAGGTTTCTGCGCAATGCAATGGATCACCACGCGCTACTGCATTGCGGAGAAGAGGTTGGAGCGAACCTGAGGTACCGTTGTGGCGCGAAACTGTGAATAGGGGCAACCAATGACCGGTGCCATCTCGATGCTGCTGGCCTTCGTGGTCTTCATCCTCGCTCACGAAGCGGGCCACTTCTTCGCGGCCAAGGCGCTCGGAATCAAGGTCAGCGAGTTCTTCGTCGGGTTCGGTCCCCGTATCTGGTCGGTCAAACGGGGAGAGACCGAGTACGGGGTGAAGGCGATCCCGGCCGGCGGGTACGTCCGCATCGTCGGAATGAGCGTGCTCGAAGACGTCGACCCGGAGGACATCGGGCGGACCTANNTTCTGGCAGAAGAGCGTGGTCGTGCTGTCGGGCATTGCCGCCAACTTCGCCATCGCCTACCTGATCTTCTGGGGGCTGTTCGCCGTCAACGGTGTCGTCGAGATCGATCCCACGGTCGACGAGGTGGCAACGGGTGTGATCGGCTCGAACGAGGTCTCACCTGCCGCGCTGATCGGCCTCGAACCGGGCGATGAGTTCGTGTCGATCGATGGGATCGAAGCCTCATCGTGGGGTGTCGTGCAGAACGCCATCGCCGAGCGACCGGGTGAGCAGGTGGATCTCGTCATCCTCCGTGACGGCAATCAGTTGACGTTGACCCCGACGCTCGCCGCCGTTGATGCGGGTGGGTCCGAGCCCACCGGCTATCTCGGCGTGCGGCCGGTCGTCGAGGAGCGTGACGTCGGGTTCTTCTCGGCGGCAGGTATCGCCGGACGCGAGGTGATCTCGATCACCNNTGGTCGGCATCGCCCAGGTTGGTTCGCAGGCCGACGTCCTGGGCGCAGGCACCCTCATTGCTTTCCTGGCCATTTTCAACATCATTCTCGGTGCCTTCAATGTGCTGCCTCTCCTCCCTCTCGACGGGGGTCATTTCGCC
>JABAOG010001230.1_pt3 | contig 10609 bp, 8 predicted proteins | sample 7062131 | NCBI WGS metagenome assembly JABAOG01 (sample SAMN14538629, study PRJNA623070) | marine sediment metagenome | biome: marine biome [ENVO:00000428]; feature: marine pelagic biome [ENVO:01000023]; material: deep marine sediment [ENVO:00002113] | place: India: Arabian Sea | collected... | reverse complement strand
CTGAGCTACCAGACGGCGTGGCTGAAGCGGCACTACCCGGCGGAGTTCATGGCGGCGATGCTTTCGGCCGTGGTGGACAAAACCGATGATGTGGTGAAGTATATCGGGGAGTGCCGCGAGCTCGGCCGCTACATCCCGGAGCGGGCGGGCGGGATCGAGGTGCTGCCGCCGGACGTGAACGAGTCGGGGTGGAAGTTCACGCCGGTCTCGGAGCGGCAGATCCGGTTCGGCCTGGGCGCGGTGCGGGGCGTGGGCGAGGGTGCGGTCCGCTCGATCCTCGAGGCGCGGACCGCGGAGGGATCGTTCCGCTCGCTCTTCGAGCTGGCGGATCGCGTCGACCTGCGCGCGGCGGGCAAGCGCACGCTCGAAGCGCTGGTGCTGGCCGGCGCATGCGATTCGCTGGCGACCCGGCTGCGGACGGGCGCGCCGCACCGGGCGCAGCTCATGGCCGGGCTCGAGGACGCCGTCAGGGAGGCGCAGCTCCGGGCGGCGGAGCGCGAATCGGGCCAGGCCTCGCTCTTCGACGCGTTCGACGCCGGCGCCGACGCGAAGCCGGAGGAGCTGCGGCCGGAGCCGANNGGGCTTCTTCATCAGCGGGCATCCGCTGGACAAGTTCCGTGAGGAGGTGCGGGTCTTCGAGCACGTCAACACGGGCAACCTGAAGGAGTTCCGGGACCAGAAGGTGGAGCTGGCGTGCGTCGTCACGTCGGTCGCGAAGCAGATCTCGCGAAGGAACGGCAGCGAGTGGGGCCGGATCACGGTCGAGGATTTCCACGGCACGGCGACGGTCCTGGCGTTCGGCGAGGCGTGGGAGCGACACCGTGACGCGCTGGCCCAGGACGCTGCGCTCCTGATCCGGGGCAGCGTGTCGGGCCGTGAGCGCGACGAGGATGCGCCGCCGATCTTCCTCGACGACGTGGCGCCGCTGGCGGAGATCCGGAAGACGGACGCCATCGCGGTCGAGCTCCGGCTCTCGCCCGACCGCGGCGATGCCGATGCCATCAGCGTGGCGACGCGCGCGCTGCGCGCGAGCCCCGGCGAGTCGCCGCTCTTCGTGCGCTGGCTGCCGGCGCCGCGGGCCGCCGCGGAGGACGGTGAGGCCGGGGCCGGCGGCGCGGAGGGCCGCGGCGCGAACGGGAACGGCGCGAGCGGCGAGCGGCGGTTCCGCTCGCGCACCATCACGGTCACGCCGACGGAAGCGTTGCTCGAGGAACTGCGGGGGCTCTTCGGGGTGGACCACGTACGACTGGTGAGGACGTGAGGAGGCGGGGAGGATGAGCGTCCCGTCGCTGGATTTCGAGAAGGGGATCCGGGAGCTCGAGGAGCAGATCGAGCGTTTGCAGGAGCTCGCGAGGCAGCGCGGGCTGAACGTAGCCGACGAGATCGCGATCTTGGAACGAAAGCTCGAGCAGCTCAAGACCGAGACGTACGGTGCACTCTCGCCGATGGAGAGGGTGCAACTGGCGCGTCATCCGCGTCGTCCGTACACGCTGGACTACATCGCCCGGACCTTCACGGATTTCATGGAGCTGCACGGCGACCGGTCGTTCCGCGACGATGCGGCGATCGTGGGCGGCTGGGCACGCCTCGACGGCCGGACGGTCATGGTCGTCGGGCACCAGAAGGGCCGCGACATGAAGGAGAACCTCCAGCGCAACTTCGGGATGCCGCACCCCGAGGGCTACCGCAAGGCGCTGCGGCTGATGCAGCTCGCCGAGAAGTTCGGCCTGCCGGTGGTCACGCTGATCGACACGCCGGGCGCCTACCCGGGGATCGGCGCCGAGGAGCGCGGCCAGGCGGAGGCGATCGCGCGCAACCTGCGCGAGATGGCGCGGCTGCGGGTCCCGACGGTCTCGGTGGTGATCGGCGAGGGCGGCAGCGGCGGCGCGCTGGCGCTGGGCGTCGCCGACCGGGTCCTCATGCTCGAGAACGCGATCTACAGCGTGATCTCGCCCGAGGGCTGCGCCGCGATCCTCTGGAAGACGAACGAGGCGAAGGACAAGGCCGCGGCGGCGTTGCGGCTGACCGCGCCGGACCTGGCGTCGCTGGGCGTGATCGACGGCGTGATCCCGGAACCGGTGGGCGGCGCCCACGCCGACTGGGATGCGGCGGCGGACGCGCTCCGGGATGCGCTCGCCCGGAACCTGGACGAGCTCCGGGCGGTCGCGCCGGACGAGCGGCTCGGGCGCCGGCTCGAGAAGTTCGGACGCATGGGCGAATGGCGTACGGCGGTCGCCGGCGCCTGAGCGCGGCCGCGCCGGCCCCGGCAACGCAGGTACGAGAAGAGGAGGGCCGATCATGGCCCAGATCGTGGAAATCAGGTTCAAGGGCAACCGCCGGGACTACTTCACGGCGAACTCCGAGACGGTCCGGCTGAACGCGTACGTGCTGGTGGAGGCCGACCGCGGCGAGGACCTGGGCAAGGTCACGGCGAGCGGCGCCGTCGCGGAACGGAAGTGCAGCGGCTGTACCACCGGGTGCGCCGCGCCGGTGCCGGAGCGGCGGGTGGTGCGCGCGGCGCAGCCGGAGGAGATCGAGCGGCTGCGGCTGCTGCGCGAGGATGAGGATCGCGTCCGGCGGATCACGCGGGAACGGGTCCTGAAGTTCGGCCTCAAGATGAAGGTGACCGAGGCCGAGTGGCAGTTCGACCGGAACAAGCTCACGATCTACTTCACGGCCGAGCGGCGCGTCGACTTCCGCGAGCTGGTCCGCGACCTGGCCCGGACGTTCCGCACCCGCATCGAGCTGAAGCAGATCGGCGTGCGCGACGAGGCGGCGCTCCTGGGCGGCGTCGGCCGCTGTGGGCGCGAGCTGTGCTGCTCGACCTGGCTGCGCGAGCTCAAGCCGGTCAGCCTCCAGCTCGCGAAGGACCAGCGGCTCTCGCTGAACCCGGCGCAGATCTCCGGGTGCTGCGGCCGCCTCATGTGCTGCCTGACGTACGAGCACGAGGCGTACGTCGAGGCGCGTAAGAAGTTCCCGCGCGAGGGGAAGACGCTGGTCACCGCACAGGGGCGGGAGAAGGTCGTCAGCGTGGACATCTGGCGCGAGCGCGTCCTGTTGAAGGCGGAGGACGGCAGCCGCCGGATCGTCGAGCTCGAGAGCCTCAAGGCCGAAGTCGCGGGCGCGGGTACGGGCGCCGGCGATGGGGACGGCGGCGAAGGCAAGCACAGGGGCAGGGGGCGGAAGCGGTGAGCGCTCGCGACACCGTCTACATCACGACGGCCATCGACTACGCGAACGGCCCGCCGCACCTGGGCCACGCGCTGGAGAAGATCGGGGCGGACGCCATGGTCCGCTACCGTCGGCTGAAGGGGGAGCGGGTCCACTTCGTCATCGGCATGGACGAGCACGGCCTCAAGGTGCTCCAGAGCGCGGAGGCCGCCGGCCTCTCCCCGCAGGAGTGGGTGGACGGGATCGCCGGCCAGTTCCGCGCCGCGTGGGAGCGGCTCGCGATCGGCAACAACGACTTCATCCGGACCACGGAGCCGCGGCACCGGCGCGCGGTCGAGGCCATGATCGAGCGGATGCAGGCCTCCGGCGACCTCTACAGGGGCGCGTACGCCGGCTATTACTGCGTGGGCTGCGAAGCGTTCAAGCGCGAGGATGAGCTGATCGAGGCCGCGGGCGACAACGGAGGAATGGCGCTGCGCTGCCCCATCCACCTCACCCGCGAGGTGGTGTGGATGGAGGAGGAGAACTGGTTCTTCCGCCTCTCCCGCTACCAGGAGCCGCTGCTTCGGCTCCTGGACGAGCGGCCGGAGTTCGTCCAGCCCGAGGCCAGGCGCAACGAGATCCGGCGCGTCATCGAGGGCGGGCTCGAGGACATCTCCGTCTCCCGTGCGCGCCTGCCGTGGGGCGTCCCCTGGCCCGGCGACCCCGAACACACCGTCTACGTCTGGATCGACGCGCTCACGAACTACCTCTCCGCCATCGGCTTCCCCGACCCGGCCTACCACGAGCACTGGCCGGCGGACTTTCACGTGGTCGGGAAGGACATCACCCGTTTCCACTGCATCTACTGGCCCGCGATGCTGATGAGCGCCGGCCTCGAGCTGCCGCGCACCGTCTGGGCGCACGGCTTCATCACCATCGGCGAGCGCAAGCTGTCCAAGTCCGAGAGCGTGGCCGTGACCCTCCCGGATGCGATCGAACGCCACGGGCCCGACGCGCTGCGCTACTACCTGCTCCGCGAGATCCCCTGGAACGGCGACGGCGACTTCTCCTGGGACCGGTTCGACGAGCGCTACACCGCGGACCTGGCCAACAACCTCGGCAACCTCGCCAACCGGGCGCTCTCCATGATCGAGCGGTACCGGGACGGCCAGACGCCCGCCGGCGAATCCACCCCGCTGGACCGGCGCATGGCCGACGCGCTCGTCCGCTACCGGACCGCCATGGATGCCAACCTCCTGCACCACGGCGCCGCGGCCGCGCTCGAGCTCGCCGATGCCGCGAACGGATTCATCGAGGAGCGAGCGCCGTGGCAGCAGGCACGCGACCCCGGCCAGGCGGCGGCGCTCGATGCGACGCTGGCGTCCCTCGCCCGCGCGGTCACCGCGCTCGCCTCGCTGCTCGAACCCTTCATGCCGCGAAAGATGGCGGACCTCGCCGCCCGGTTCGGCTTCCATGCGCCGCCGTCGCTGGACGAGCTGGTCGAGCTCGACCTGGCCGGCCGTCGCGTGAGCCGCGGCGAGGTCCTGTTCCCGAAAGAGCAGGCATAAAAAGTACTCCTGGCGGAACATTAGTAGCGAGGCGCGGCCGTCCCGGCCGCGCCTCGTTTTTCTCCATGTCCTTTCCCGACAACCCCTTGCCGCAGCGCGTGCGGCGGGAACGACGCTTGCCGCTGGGAAATGCGGTTTATTGTCTCTTGACACCTGCCGAGCACGGGGATTATCGTGGCCACCGTATCCCCCCTGATCGGACTGGTGGAAACGGGGTGATCGGCCCGGCCGAAGGTTCTTTGCCTCCACGCGAAGACCGCATGCTTCACCGTACCCGAGGGCACCATGGCTGGACGGCGTTGGACGCTGCTGATACTCTCGGACGACCAGGCCTCCGTGCGGCAGTTGCGCGTGCCGCGAGAGCTGGTCCGGTTTTCCATTGCGGGGAGCCTCATTCTCTTATCGGTCCTGACGTCGTTGGCGGCCGGCTTCTTCGTGCGGCAGGGCCAGCGAATGCGCGCGGAGCGGCTCGAGCGGGAGAACATGCTGCTGACCGCGGAGGTGCAGACCATCCGCGGCCGGCTGGCCACGCTGGAGACCACGCTCCAGGGTCTGTCGCAGAAGGACGAGGCGTACCGGCTACTGGCCGGGCTGGAGCCGATCGATGAGGACGTGCGTCAGGCGGGTGTCGGCGGTCCGGGTACGGCGACGCTGACGGCGAGCGAGCTGTACCGCATCTCGACCGAGAAGGGCGAGATGGCGTTCTCCACGGCATACGACTTGAATGCGATGATCCGGCGCGCGGAGCTCCTGGCGCAGAGCTGGACCGAAGCGACGGACGCGCTGACGACGGAGCGGGAGCGGCTGGCGGCGACGCCGTCGATCCTGCCGACCCCGACGGGCTACCGCTCGAGCAGGTTCAGCAAGAGCCGGTGGCACCCGATCCTGAACCGGGCGCGTCCGCACGAAGGGATCGACGTGGCGGCGCCGACGGGCACGCCGATCCTCGCGGCCGCGAAGGGGAGGGTGACGTACGCGGGCCGGAACGGCGACTACGGGTACATGGTCGAGATCAACCACGGCAATGGCCTGGTGACCCGCTACGCCCACATGAGGGCGGAACCGGTGGTGAGGCGGGGGCAGACCGTGGAGCGGTGGCAGAGGATCGGGGAGGTCGGCAAGAGCGGCCTCGCGTCAGCACCGCACCTGCACTACGAGGTGCTGAAGAACGGCCGGCCGGTGAACCCGGACAACTACATCTTCGACGCGGGGAAGGACTAGCGAAGGGCCGTCCCCGCCGATCGGGCGGGAACAGACCACGACGACACGAGGCGCCCGTTTCCGGGCGCCTTTTTGCATCGGGTGGCAGGGATGGGTTGGACGATTCTGCTCGGGGCGGCGCTACTGGTGCCGCCCGGGGCTACGCGGGATGAGGGCGTGCTGGGGCCGATCACGGTCGTCACGCCGCGGGGCGGCCCACGCGTGGTGTATCGGCGGATGATGCAGCCTCCGCTCGCGGCGCTGCGGCTGTCGGTTCCGGTCGAGGAAGCGCCGGGGCTGAGGGGCGCGACGCGGGTGCTCCAGGAGCTCCAGCGCGGACGGCTCGAGGCGGAGGCGGCGCGCATCGGCGCGCGGGTCGAGCTGGAGTACACGCCCGGGTACGCGGTCTATTCGATCGTGGGGCCGGAGGATGGCCTCGATGCGATGGTGGGGCTGCTCCGTCGAGCTGCGACGTGGCCGGCGCCGAGCCGCCGCGCGGTCGAGGGCGCACGCGTGAAGGTCGAACGCGAAGCGCTGGCCGCCCTCGAGCTGCCGGGGGCGCGGGTCCGCATCGGGCTCCGGGCCGAGATCTTCCCGTCCCTGTCGGAACCTCCGGACGGCCACCTCCCGGATCGGCTCCACCCGGCGGATCTCGAGTGGTTCTGGCGGCGGTACTACCTGCCGGAGCGGATGACGGTGGTCGTGGTCGCCGGGGCGCCGCTCGAAGCCGCCCTGTCGGCGCTGGGTGCGTGGCAGGCCCCGCCGCCGCCGTCGGAGTCGCCGCCCGGGGCCGCGCCGAACGAGTTGGCGTCTCCGCCGGCGGAAGCGGTCGCGGCGTGGGCCGGCGTGGGCTGGCCGGCGGACGGCGAGGACCCGGCGGTGCTGGCGGTGGCGTCGAGGCTGGTGGCGGGACGGCTCGCCGCGAGCGGGCTGCGGGCCGCGACGGCCGAGCTGTGGTGGGGACTGGACCGGCTCGGCTTCGTCGCCGTCGGCTCGGCAGCGCCCGGCTCGGCCGGAACGTCGCCGGCGGCGGCCCTCCGGGCCGCGATCGAGGCGGCCGCCGATCGCGTCGATGCGCAGGCCGTGACGGACGCGCGGCGATCCCTCTGGCACGCCATCCTCATCGAGGCGCGCACGCCGCACGGACTCGCCGCGCTCATCGGACGGTTCATGGAGCGGACCGGCGAGCCGGAGGCCGCGCCCCGCTTCCTGGATGCGCTTCTGAGGGTCGACGCCGCACGGGTCCGCTCCGCACTGCTCTCGCTCGTCCATCGGCCGCCCGCGTTGGTGGAGGTGCGCCCGTGAGGGTGAGGGCGCGGCTGGGCGCGTCGATCCGGTGCGTCCCGCAGGCAGCCGTCATCATGCTCCTGGGCGCCGCGAGCGCCGGCGCACAGACTCGCCTCGTGGTCATGGAAGAGCCCGATGTCACCGTGGTCGGCATCGCGGTCGTGCTGAACTCCGGCAGCCCGTGGGAGCTCGAGTCCGAAGCCGGGCTGACGCACCTCGCCGCGCTCGCGACGGTCGAGCAGCTCCGTCCACAGCTCGAGACGCTCGGCGGGAGCGTCCGGGTCGAGTGCCTCCCGGCCGCGACCGTGCTCACGCTCCTCGTCCCCCCGACCACGTGGCGGCTCGCGACGCTCCTCTTCATGGACGCGCTCTTCGTGCAGGAGCTCTCGGAGGGCGCGGTCGAGCGCGCGAAGGACGGCCTGCTCCGCTCGTTGGCCGCGCGGGACGCCTACACGGCGGGGATCCGCGCCGCGCTCGCACGCGCACTCTTCGGTGAGGACCACCGCTGGGCGCGGCCTCCGTGTGGTGACACCGGCACCGTCACCGCCCTCACGGACGACGATGTGCGCCGCATCCGACGCGCCCGGTTCCGGCCGACGCGCGCGGCCGCGGCGGTGGCCGGACCGATCCCGGCGATCGAGGCCCGCGACATCCTCGCAGACTTCGCGATCGACGACGGTCTGCCGATCCTGGTGCCGGCTCCGGCCGGCGGCGGCGGGGACGGCCCCGTCCACGTCGAAAGCCCCACGGTCACGACGTGGACCGCGCTGGCCTTCCCGTTCGCCGAGGAAACGGATGTCGAGGCGCTCCGGCTCCTGGCGTTTCAGCTCCGCGAGGCACTCGGCCCCTCCCCCGCCCGGCCCGACGTCTTCGACGTCCAAACCTCGATCGAGCGGCACGGCGATGGCGGCTGGCTCGCCGTCACCCTCATCACCGCGCCCATCAGCGCGCCGCGGCGCGAGGCCGATGCGCGCGCCTTCGTCCGGAAAGCCGGTGAAGGGGCGCTCCCGCGCGAGGCGTTCGACGCGCTGCTCCGCCGCTACCGGGGCGCCCGCCTGCTCGACCTCGCCACGCCCGAGGCCCGCGCCCGGGATGCCGCCCTCCAGCTCTTCTTCGACCACGGATTCCGGTCGCCGGCCGCGACGACCGACACGCTGACACCCGACCGGCTCCGTCGCGCCGCATCCGCGCTCGGCGCCTCGGCGTCCGCGAGCCTCGGCCCGACCTGAAATCCCGCCCGTGCCGACGCTTGAAAAAAACCGCCAAACGCTTTACTATGCTTCACATTCACCACCCCCATCTTCCGGAGAGAAGTCCATGAGACGACTGCTGCGGGTCCTCGTGACGGGTTTCGGGGCGGCGCTGCTCGGCGCGTGCGGTGGCGGCGAGGTCATCGTTCAGGCCGAGACCATCAGCGCCGAGAGCGGTGAAGCCATCGCGCTCCAGGATCTGGTGGTCGAACTGCTCCCCTACGACCGCGACCAGGTCTTCGACTCCCTGGCGCAGGCGCCACCGCCTCCTGGAGCCNNGGCGCAGGCGTACCCGGAGCCGGAGCCGCCGATCCCGGACACGCTGATCAGGCTCCAGGAGGCGGTGGCGCAGGCGCAGGAGGAGTGGAAGACCGCGGAGGCGCGGTGGATCTCGGTGCGGGACAGCTTGCAGACGATCACCAGGAAGATGGAGGGGATGAGCCGCGCCCAGGCGGAGTACGTGGTCCTCTTCCGGGACTGGAACGACCTGGACGGACAGGAGCAGCAGCTCAAGCGGCAGAACGATGCCGCGTTCCAGCGCTTCACGAACCTCCAGAACGAGATGGTCGCGCAGTCGCGGCAGGTCAAGCTGCGGCGTGACGAGTGGGCCGACGAGGCGTTCGCTCCCGTGGACTCCATCTTTGCCGCGCTCCTCGAGCAGACGAAGCGGGAGGTGGAACTGGACACGACGTCGGCGACCGGCGTGGCGGCGTTCGCGGTCAAGCCCGGGACGTGGTGGGTGCACGCGCGCTACGACCTGCCATACACCGAGCTGTACTGGAACATCCCCATCGAAGCGAAGCGCGGGGAGCCGATGCAGGTCAAGCTCTCGCGGGAGAACGCCCAGGTGCGGCGCAAGCTGTAGCGACGACGCCGTTCCGGGTGCGAAGTGAAGGGATGCGGCCGGTCCGAGCTTCGGACCGGCCGCATCGTGACTGTGGACCCCGGGTGGAGTTCGTGGAGCGATGGCAACGACGCGGAAGACGGCCGATGCCCGGGCGGCGCTGNNGTCGCCTGGCTGGTATTCGACCGGCCGGACGGCAAGGTGAACGTACTCGGCTCCGACGTGATGCTGCGGCTGAACGTCCTGCTCGCCGAGTTGGAGGAAGGTGCGCGCACGGGCCGGGTGAAGGCGCTGGTCGTGAAGAGCGGCAAGCCCGGCTCGTTCATCGCCGGCGCGAACGTCGAGGAGATCGCGGAGGTCACCGACCCCGCCGACGCGGAGGTCGGTTCGCGAGCGGGGCAGCAGGTGTTCGATCGTCTCGAGCGGCTCCCGATCCCGAGCGTCGTCGCGATCGACGGCATCTGCCTCGGCGGCGGCACCGAGCTCGCGCTCGCGTGCACCTACCGCATCGGGAGCGACCGGCCCGAGACGCGGATCGGCTTCCCCGAGGTCCGGCTCGGGATCATCCCCGGCTGGGGTGGCACGACGCGGCTTCCGCGCCTGGTGGGACTGCGTGCGGCCGTGGANNGCGCAGCGGACCGGACTGCTCGACGAGCGGGTCCCGCCCGGGATCCTGGACGAGCGGGTCCGGCGGTTCGCGTGGGAGCGTATCGACCGGGGCCGCAAGCGTGGCCCGTCCCGCAAGGGGATCGGCGCCCGCCTCCTGGAGGACACGGCGCCGGGCCGACGGCTCCTCATCCGGCAGGCGCGCCGGCAGGTGCTCCGGGAGACGAAAGGACACTACCCCGCGCCGCTCGCCGCGCTGGACGTGCTGTCGAGGACGTTGTCGCTGCCGGTCGACCAGGCGCTCGCCCTGGAGGCCGCGACCGCCGGCCGCCTCGCGGTCTCCGACGTCTGCAAGAGCCTCATCCACGTGTTCTTCCTGATGGAGGGCGCCAAGAAGGCGGCGCCGGACGCGGAGCCGCGGCCCGTCGATCGGGTCGGCGTGCTCGGCGCGGGGGTCATGGGCGGCGGCATCGCCCAGCTCCTCTCCTATCGTGGCATCCCGGTGCGGCTGAAGGACATCCAGCGGGAGGCGCTCGCGACGGGGCTCCGCCATGCGCGAGAGATCTTCCAGAAGGCCGTGCGCCGGGGCCGGCTCGACCGCCGCGACGCCGTGCGCGGGATGGAGCGCATCGCGCCCACGCTCGACTACTCGGGCTTCGGCGCGGTCGACGTGGTGATCGAGGCGGTGGTCGAGCGGATGG
>JABAOG010001668.1_pt1 | contig 10621 bp, 9 predicted proteins | sample 7062131 | NCBI WGS metagenome assembly JABAOG01 (sample SAMN14538629, study PRJNA623070) | marine sediment metagenome | biome: marine biome [ENVO:00000428]; feature: marine pelagic biome [ENVO:01000023]; material: deep marine sediment [ENVO:00002113] | place: India: Arabian Sea | collected... | reverse complement strand
AGTGCGATGCGAAGCTTGGCGGATTCCGACGCCATGAGCACATAGTCGAGCGCGTCGCCGCGGATCTGCTCCAACTCCCCAACATCGACGGATGGATCATCACGAAGCCCCGAGTAGGCCTCCAAGGAGTGATAGGCCAGCACTTCGACGACTTCACGAAGCCGATCACCGGCAGTCTGCTGCACCCACTCCGCCGCCCGGCGGTGGAAGCCGGTGCGCTCCCGTTGCGAGAGACTATCGAATGCCACGTCCCGAATCAGCACGTGTTTGAAGACGTACTCGCGCTCCCCTTCGAGCGAACTGTCGAGCCTGGACCGAATCAGGTCGCGACCTTCGAGCCTGTCCAGCAAGGTATCGGCCTGCCTAGGAGCGAATCCGAGCAGCGCGGCCACCGCTCCGCTCCAGAAGATACGGCCCACTACGGCAGCGCACTGCAAAGCGAGCTTCTCCGCTCCCGAGAGCAGGTCGATGCGGGCTGCGAGAACCGCCTGGACGGTGTCCGGGATGTGGACTTCGGAGATCTTCTCGTCGGCGCTCCACCGATCCCCCGAGCCAACGATGGCGCCCTCGTCGATCAGCCTGCGAAGGATCTCCTCAATGAAGAACGGGTTGCCTTCGGCCCGGCTGAGGATGTTCCGGCGAACCCTCTCGGGCATCGCCTCGATGTGAAGCAACAGGGCGATCAGCCTGCTCGACTGATCCTCGGTGAGTGGGTCGAGCATGATGCTGGAGAAGTTGCGCCGTCCCCCACCCCAGCCGGGGGCACGGTCGGCGAGCTGAGGCCGGGCGGTGCACACGAACAAGATCGGCCCCTCGACGCGTTCGGCCAGGTATTCGAGCAACGACAGAAGCGCCGGGTCTGCCCAGTGAATGTCTTCGATCTCCAGGACCAGCGGGCTCTGGGAGGCGATGGACGAGAAGAACTGCCGCCAGGCCGTCTGGATCTCGTCTTCGATCTGGCGCGGTGACATCTCCCGGAAAGAGAAGTGCCCCGGGTCGATACCAACCGTGTAGCCAAGTGCGGCGGCCGTTCGCTCGGCGCCTGCGCCGGTGTCCAGCACGCTCTCGATCTTCTCGACGACCAACCGGGGTGGATCACTGTCGAGGATCCCGGCCCGACCTTTGAGGATCTCGGCCAGCGGCCGGTAGCTGCTCTCCTCTCCGTATGGCAGGCAGCGTCCCCGCATGATCAGCGCCTTCGGCCCGGTGATCCGGTACTCGTCGATCAGCCGGCTCTTGCCGATCCCGGCTTCCCCGTAGATGGTGACCAGATGCGGTCGTTCCTCCACGGTGACCCGCTCGAGAAGGGTGTCGATCAGCGTGAGCTCGTGCCGGCGGCCCACCATCGGCGCGTGGAGAAGCGGAGCTGCGACGTCTCCGGCCGGGCCCAGCAGCTCATGGACCATCACCGGACCTTCCCGTCCCCGCAGTGTCACCGAGCCGAGGTCGCGGAACCGGAACCGGCGGCTGGCCCGCACCGTCCGGTCGGCTACCAGGATTTGACCGGGCTCGGCGTCCTGCTCGAGACGGGCGGCCACGTGGACAGGGTCTCCCGCCACGATTCCCATCTCGGGACCGGCCCGTGAGATGGCTACCACCTCGCCGGTGTTGATCCCGATCCGTGCCGACAGCGTCACCCGGTGAGTCGCGAACAACCGGGTGTTGAGGTCGTCCAGGGCNNACGCCGAATACCGCCAGTACGGCATCTCCGACGTACTTCTCGATCGTGCCTCCATAGGTTTCGACGAAACGGTTGATCGTATCGAAGAAGGCGGAGAGAACCTCCCGATAGCGCTCGGGGTCTAGTTGCTCGGCCAGGGCAGTGGATCCGCTGATATCGGCGAACAGCACCGTGACCAGCTTGCGCTCGTTTGGTGCCGCGTCTCGCCGCACGACCGTCCCGCAGTCCGGGCAGAACCCGGCCTCCTCGGACAGCAGAGCGCCGCACTCGGGACAGGCGACACCGACGGCCGCGCCGCAGGAACCGCAAAACCGGGATCCGGCCGGAACTTCGGATCCGCAATGTGCGCACACGATGCTCATCGGCTTCGAGTCTACGACCCGACGCCGACTCGCTCGCGAGTGCTCGAGGGGAACCTGCGAGTTCCGGCCCTGTCGGATCCTTCACATTCGTGGAAGCGCATGCTCTCAAGCACGCCGCTCTCAGGCCGATACTCATCTCCAACGGGGACTCAACGCAGAGACGCGATTCGTCTCTCGCCAGGCCCCGTTCGGGGGACGTCGGCATCGTCCGTCCGGGCTACGGGGTTTGCCCGGATGGACGAGCCGCCGGCGCGCGACGACGGTGGGCGACGAGATCCACCGCCTATGCCGGAACCGGGGCCACTACGGCGATGCGTCCCGTCAAACCTATGGAGTCAACGCAACCTCGAGGACTTCGCCGATCGATTCCGCTACGTGAATGGTGATCTCTTCCCGGATCGTCTGGGGCACTTCGTCGAGGTCGACCTCGTTGCGGAACGGGAGAACGACTTCGGTGAGCCCGGCCCGGTGTGCGGCCAGCACCTTCTGCTTCACCCCGCCGATGGGCAGCACCTTGCCCTGCAAGGTCACCTCACCGGTCATGCCCACCTCCGGACGCACCCGGCGGCCGGTGAGCAGCGACACGAGGGCCGTCGTCATGGTGATACCGGCCGACGGTCCGTCCTTCGGCACCGACCCGGCCGGCACGTGAAGGTGAAAACGGCGACGCAACATCTCGCGGTCGATACCGAGATCGGACGCATGCGACTCCACATAGGAGAGGGCAATCTGCGCCGACTCCTTCATGATGTCGCCGAGTTGGCCGGTCAGTGTGAGTCCCGGCTCTCCGTCCATCGCCGTCGCTTCGACGAACAAAACCTCACCGCCCGTCCCCGTGACGGCCAGGCCGGTGGCAACACCAGGAACGTCGGTCCGGTCGGCCGCCTCGTTGCGCCACACCTTGGGTTTGCCGAGATAGTCGACGACCTGCGGTTCGTCGATGCCGACGACCGGGGCGCCATCCTCGGTCCGAGAGGCAATCTCGGTTGCCACCTTGCGGGTGAGTTTTCCGAGCTGCCGCTCGAGATTGCGAACGCCGGCCTCCCGTGTGTAGCGGTCGACGATTGCCGCCAGCGCGGACTCAGTCACCGAGATCTCTTCCGGTTCGAGGCCGGCGCCACGAACCTGCCTGGGAAGCAGATGGTCGCGAGCGATGTCGACCTTCTCCGCTTCGGTGTAGCCGTCCAGTCTGATTACTTCGGTACGATCCAGTAGGGCGGCCGGGATCGTCTCCAGCACGTTGGCGGTGGCGACGAACAGCACATCAGAGAGGTCGAGGTCGACTTCGAGATAGTGATCCCGGAAGGTGTGATTCTGGGCCGGATCCAGCACCTCGAGGAGCGCCGATGACGGATCGCCTCGCCAATCGGCACCCACCTTGTCCATTTCGTCGAGCAGAAACACGGGATTCATCGTCTCGGCCTCGACGAGGGCACGGGCAACCCGACCCGGGCGGGCTCCGACGTAGGTGCGACGGTGGCCGCGAATCTCTGCTTCGTCCCTCACTCCACCGAGCGCCACCCGGATGAACTTCCGCCCGAGGGCGCGCGCGACGGACTCACCCAGCGACGTCTTGCCGACCCCAGGCGGCCCGACAAGCAAGAGGATGGCGCCGTCGTGACGATCCGGCGCGTCTTCGAGACCTCGCTCCCGGCGCAGCTTCCGGACTGCCAGGTGCTCGACGATGCGTTCCTTGACGTCGTGCAGACCGGTGTGATCGGCATCGAGAACAGCCCATGCTTCCTTCAGGTCGAGACGATCGGTCGACCTGATCCCCCACGGAACGTCGAACATCGTGTCGAGCCAGGTGCGGATCCACGAGTGCTCGGGCGACTGTTCACTCATCCGCTCCAGCCGATCGATCTCGCGGGAGATCGCGTCGACCACCGCATCGGGGGCCTGGAGATCGGCGAGTTTGGCACGGTACTGCGACGCGACATCGCCCTCTTCGCCGAGTTCGTTCTTGATTGCTTCGAGCTGCTGTCGGAGAAGGTACTCACGCTGACTCTTGTCGATGCGCTCGGCGGCGTCGTCCCGCACCTTCTTGCGCAGCTCGAACTCGGCAAGCTTCTCGCGCATCCAGTCGAGCAGCTTGCCGAGCCGCTCCCGTATGTCGAGGGTCTCGAGGATGGCCACCTTCTGCTCGAGCGTCAGGTCCGGTGAGTAGACGGCGATATCGGCGAGCCGGCTGGGGTTGTCGATGTCGAGCACCCGGTCGGCCATGCGGCCCATTCCCCGGTGGTCCATGAGCGCGTTCACTACTGCCCGGTACTCGTCGACCAGCGCTTCGAGTTCGTCGTCGATGATCTCGGTCTCCGGATACTCCTCGACCTCGACCCAGAGCGCGCCGGACTCGTCCGTCGATCCGCTTCCTACCCGCGCCCGGGCGACGCCTTCTATGACAACGTTGCCCTCGCCGTCATCACTGTGGATCTCGGCGATCGTACCGACGGAGGCGTAGCGTCCGTCGAGCCGGGGGACCAGCAGCAGTCGACCGCCGGCGCCCGCCGCCGCCTCCAGGGCGGTGCGGCCCTCGTCGCTCTCGATCCGGACGGTGACGACCATTTGGGGGAAGACCACCCCATTGCGGAGCGGCAGCACGGGAAGCGTGGTGTGAGTCGTGTTGTGCATCTCAATCCTTCGAAGAACTTGAACGGTCAACATCCCGCGAGGCGAATGTATTCCGAGCGCGCAAGGATCTTATATGGCATCACTCAGATAACAGGAGCGTCCGATAGGTATATCCGGCCGACGCGGCCGATCGGCCGGCGCGAGGGCCCCCTCGCGTGGCCGAGCGGATCTCGTTCGCTCATCCCCGCGAAAGGACCTCGGCGAAACGACGCGCCCAGGGAGGCATGGGCGGCCTGCCGGCGCCACGATGCCGGAGGTCGTCGCAGCACGGACCAATCGGCCGAACCGATAGCCGCCGGATAGGAGGGTCCTATACACTCGGCACGACCGGTTGAGCCGACCCGACTTGAGACAACGGCACCTCGGACGGGGCACGGTGGACACGGCGGCGAGAGGGAGAGGGCCATGCACCACGAAGCTGAAACGATCACGCGCATGAGCGCGTCGGCGTTGGCACTGAGCATCCGGACCGGGCGATGGTCGGCTGCCGAGGTGACGGAAGCCCACATCCGTCGGATCGAAGACGTCGACCCGCAGCTCAATGCCGTCGTCATCCCCCTGTTCGATGAGGCACGAGCGGCGGCCGATCGCGCGGACGAGGCGCTGGCCCGCGGAGAGAACCCCTGCGAGCTCCATGGTGTACCGGTCACCATCAAGGAGCAGTACCGCGTCGCAGGCACTCAGACCACCCTGGGAGCCACCAAGCAGATCGGGCGCGTCTACTCCGACGAAGGCCCGCTGGTGACCAGACTGCGCGACGCCGGTGCGATCATTCTGGGCAAGACCAACATAATTCAGACACTGGCCGGATGGGAGAGCGTCAACCCCGTATATGGACGCAGCCGCAACCCCTGGAACCTGGATCGGAGCCCGGGCGGCAGCAGCGGCGGCGAAGCGGCGATCGTCGCGGCAGGCGGCTCGGCGCTCGGCCTCGCCGGCGACTTCGGAGGCAGCACCCGCCTGCCGGCACACTCCTGCGGGGTGCACGGCTTCAAACCCACATCGGGGCGACTCACCAACGCCGATTTCGCCACCGGACTGCTCGGTGCCGGGCAGGAGGTATTCATCCCGCAACCAGGCCCCATCGCCCGCACGGTGGCCGACGTCGGCCTGGCCATGAGGCTTTTCGCCGAGACATCCATGGGACCGACGGCCGACTTCGTTCCTCCGGTTCCTTGGAAGGACCCATCGTCGGTGCAGGTCGCCGGAATGCGAATCGGCATGTACGTCGACAACGGGTACTTCCCCGCGTCCCCTGCTGTGCGCCGGGCGGTCGAGGATGCCGCCACCGCACTGCGGTCTGCAGGAGCCACGGTGGAGACGATCCGGCCCCCGGACGCGCGGGAGGGAGCCCGGCTGTTCCTCCGAGCCGTGTCGGCGGGTGGTGCCACCGACTACTTCGAGTTGTTGGGCGATGAGAAGCCCGTTCCCCAGGTGTCGGGTCTGCTCCGCGGTGTGAAGCTCCCTGCCCCGATTCGGCCGGTCGTCGCAGGGTTGATGACGGGGCGCGGACAGAGCTACCTGGCCGACCAGGTACGAAACCTGCAGCGCACGTCGGCCGGCGAGTATCAGGAGATCGTGGAAGCCCGCAACGCCTACCGGGCCGCCTTCGCGGAGAGCCTGGACGATGGCAGATTCGACGCAGTCATCTGTCCGCCGATGGCCCTTCCCGCCATGACGCATGACAGCACCGAACATCTCTTCCCGGCCGTCTCCTACTCCTTCGTCTACAACGTCCTCGGGGCTCCGGCGGGCGTCGTTTCGATCACGAAGGTTCGTCCGGGAGAAGAGAGCGATCGAAGGGTTGGCAAAGACATGGCAGAGATCACTGCCGCCGCGGTAGAGCGAGGAAGCGCCGGGCTACCGGTCGGTGTCCAAGTCGTCGCCCGCCACTGGGACGATCACCTGGTGCTGGCGGTCATGGCCGCCCTCGAGGAGCACTTCCGGGGCACTCCCGACTACCCGGACCCTGCTCATCTTGCGGTCTAGTGACGCTGCCGTCCGGCGGCTCCTCGACCGGGGAGTTGGCATCGGTCCTTGGGTAGTGCCGGTGGAGAATGGCGATTCCCGTCACGGCCGCTCGGGTCTGCATACCTCTCCGACCATCACCAGGCGACGACGAGGGCTTCGAGGGCGGCGGCAATGCTGAGAATGCGTTCCGGCGCGACCTGGTCCGGCGTGTCCGTGTCTGCGTGAAACAACTCGACGAGCATCTCCTCGACCAACTCGGTCGTCAGAGCCAGGGCCGGCCGGCCCTGCATGGCAAAGATGGCATGGTCGCTCTGGTACCACGGAGGCCCCTCGATCAGGTCGTCGAAACCGTCGAAGATCCGCCGGCCGGCGTCGGACCGTTCCGCGTCGAGGTTGTAGAACGAGAAGGCGGTCCGGCCTCTTCGGTAGCCGGCTCCATCGATGTTGAGGAACAACTCCACGGCGTCCAGTCGCCCTTCGTTGGCGGCGAGCCAGGCACGCTCTCCCGGTGCGGCGAAATGATCCTCGCCGTTGATCGCCAGCAGCTCGACCCCCACCGGCAGGTCATCATGGCGGGCCAGGCGCTCGGCGAGCGTGACGACTGCCACCACGCCGGCCGCGTTGTCGACGGCGCCCGGTGTCCCCGGCTTGCTATCGATGTGCGCGCATACGACCAGCCTGGGGTCGGACGGGCCCCGCTGCGCCACGACGTTGCGGGCCGTCGAGGGTAGGCGGCGCGCATCGATGGTCACGTGGCCGGTTGTGCCCCCGGAGCTCAGCAAGAGACCCGCATCGTCGGGACGCACGGCGGCGACCGGAATCTCGAAGTCCCCGTCCTCGATCCACGGGAAGGGGTCGAGTGCGCCGCACAGTTCGGGGTACTTGCCGGTGACGGCAACGATCGCCGCCGGTCGGGCCGTCTCCAGCGTCTCGATGATCCGTGTGTGCTCCTCGGACCCGTAGAAGGGAAACGCTTTTGGGGTCAGCGGTTCTGAGACGAGCGACCCTGTCACGATCAGGATCGAGCCGGCCAGATCGCTCTCGGCGAGGTCCTCGACGGAGGCGACCACCCGAACCGGCCCTTCCACGTCGGCCGGCAGACCGTAGGGGCCGGGCACGATCGCGACCGACTCCGGACCGCTGCTGAAGACGGCTTCCCCACCCACCCAGTCGAGTACGTCGAACTCCGGCAGCGACACCTCCCACCCAGCGTCCCGGAAACGACCGGCGACCAGCGCGACGGCATCGTCGTTTCCCCGGCTGCCCGGCCGCCGGTCGGGGCGAACGGCACAGAGCTGCTCCACGAGGTCCATCACCGACTCCGCCGTGAGTCCGCTCCAGGTCGACATCAATCAAGCATCGCACACTCGACGGTGGCGCAGGCCACGGGCGACACGCCCGACTCACATCGCTTGGCACCGAGGCGCGTCGACGCCGGCGGAGGAGTGATGTGAAGTCAGAACTCACCCGACAGCAGATCGGTGAGGTACCGGGCCGAACGGATTCCGTAGTCCTCGTAGCAGTTGTTCATCATGAGGTGCACCCTGTCGGCAGACCCGGCCAGCGAGCGGATGCGAGGAACCCACTCCGCCAGCTCATCCGGCGTGTAGTCGTACTTGAACCGCTCGGCCGCCGTGATACCCCGTGCCTCCCACGTCTCGGCGTTGCGGCCGTGGAAGCGCACCTCGGCGACATCGGCAGTGGCCGCCGCGACCGGCGGGACGGAACTCTTGAAGCCCTGCGGCTCGTCGACGCACACGTAGGTCATGCCGTGGCGCTCCAGGAAGTCGAGGGTGTCCTCGGCATGGTCGTCGTCCATCCACCGGCCGTTGCGGAACTCGACCGCCATCCGGTACTCGGACAGTTGCTCGGCCGCCCACTTCAGGTACCCGTAGCTCCCCCGGTTTGGATATACGTAGGGAGGAAGCTGGAACAGGATCACACCCAGCTTGCCGGCCGAGTGCAGCGGCATCAGCGCCTGGGCGAAGCGGGAGAAGGCGTCGGCCTGCAATTCACGGGGTAGGTCGCGCACGTACAGGTTCTTCTTGTCGACGACCTCCTCCGGACAGGACTCCCGGAAGTCCTTCCACAATGATCGGGGCGGCGTCGGGTGCTGGGTGAGCAGCCGGAAGGCTTTGACGTCGAACGTGAACGACGGCGGGGTGCGTTCCACCCACATGCCGGCCACCTGCTCCGACGGCGGCGCGTAGTAGGTGGCATCCACTTCGACGATCGGGAAGTGCTCGGCGTAGAAGCCGAGCCGATCTTTGGCCGACATGCTCTTGTGCGGATAGAAGCTCTCGGAGTCGATGAGCGTCTTGTCCGTCCACGAGCAGGTGCCGATGTGGATGCCGCGTTCGGCCAGCTCGAGTGCACCGTCGGTCATATCGTCGAATCTAGGCGTCAAGAGCATCGCTCACACTCACGCCGAGGAGATCGGCCATCAATGACCAGCTCACCATTCTCACCATTTGGTGATAGGCTGAAGTCATGCGTCGCGCCACGATCACCCTTCCCGACGATCTCGACCGCAAACTCGAGAAGTTCCGCTCCTCTCAGGCCGGTAGACCATCGTTGACGTCCCTCGCCGAGATCGCCCTCCGCCGGTTCCTCGAGAATCCCGCCGCCGGCCCGAGCCCGGCAGAGCGGCCATTGATCGCGAACGTCCTCGCCAACCGGCCCCAGATCAAGGCCATCGCCGAACGGCACGGCGCCTCTAAGGTACGGGTCTTTGGGTCGGTCGCCCGGGGCAAGACCGACGACGATAGCGACCTCGATCTGCTCGTCACGTTCGAGCCCGGCCACACGCTCTTCGACGTCGCTGCACTACGAGCCGAGTTGGAGGAGTTGCTCGGCGTCCCGGTCGACGTCGTTTCGGACGCCGGCCTGGAAGGCTCCATGCGCGATGAGATCCTGGAAGAGTCGCTGGCACTGTGAGCAAACCCGACCGCCGGCGCCTTCAGCACATCGTCGATCAAATCGACAAGATCGCCCGCTATACGGACGGCGGCCGTTCTGCATTCGACGAGGACGAGAAGACCCAGGATGCCGTCGTCCGGTGCTTGTCGGTCATCGGTGAGGCAGCCGGAGCGCTCACCCGCGACACCTACCAGAGGATTCGCTCACTTCCCCCGCACCTGCCCAAGAGCCAGCGGAACCTACTCATCCACGAGTACTGGAGGGTCGATCTCGACATCGTCTGGGCGACCATCGAACGGGACCTCCCCGGCCTGCGCACCGACATCTCGGCGCTGCTCAATGAGCAGACGGACGTGCCCGGTCGGTGAGAAACCGACCCGCCGGGCCGGTGAGGAATCCACCCCAATCGGGAACCTGTGGGTGGGGCGGCGACGTCTGAACGGCAAACGGGAAACAGAAACGGAAGGAACATGAAACGTCTCGTTGCCATCATCACAGTCACCGCCCTGGTGCTCGCCGCCTGCAGCGGGGAGGCCACCGACCCGACCGAACCGTCGGACGTCGGCAATGTGCCCACCAGCCAGGGTCCCGAGACCGGGGGCGAAACGCCACTCGCCGGCGATGCAGGCGATGCCGGCGGCACGATGCTCGCCGGAATGGGCCCCGGGATCAGTGTCGCCGAGTTGCTCGAGGCGACCGGTGAGGGTCCGTTCCTGGTCAACGGTTACGTGTTCGTCGGAAGCGACGGCAGCGTCGTCATCTCCGATGTCATCGCCGAGTCGTATCCGCCGCAGCCCGCCGGGGCGCAGGTCACGGTCGAAGGAGTCGACCTGATGCAACTGCCCCTCGTCGAAGGCTCGGTCGATGGAGAGATCCCCACTGCGTCGTGGACGGAGCAGCCGGTCCAGTTGATCGGCGATCTGGTCGACGGTGTCTTCGTAGGGAACTCGGTCGCCTCGGCCTGACCCGAAACCACATCGCGGAGGCCCCCACACCTTGGGGGCCTCCAACGCGCCCAGGAGGTTTCTCCGCAATGCAGCGACACGTAGCGATCAAC
>JABAOG010003983.1_pt1 | contig 10623 bp, 14 predicted proteins | sample 7062131 | NCBI WGS metagenome assembly JABAOG01 (sample SAMN14538629, study PRJNA623070) | marine sediment metagenome | biome: marine biome [ENVO:00000428]; feature: marine pelagic biome [ENVO:01000023]; material: deep marine sediment [ENVO:00002113] | place: India: Arabian Sea | collected... | reverse complement strand
GCGGTGGCCGAGCCGAGCGCGCCGCCGAGTGCGTGGACGCGGGAGCGCTCGGTGTGCCAGGGCATCCCGGGGTCGGCGAGTCCCAGGTCGGCCGCCAGCCGGGAGGCGACGTCCGGGCCCGCCGCGCCGTACGCGGCCAGGGTGCCCGCCGCGCCGCCGAGTTGGACGGCGAGACCGCCGCCGCGAATGTCTCGAAGCCGGGACCACGCCGCGTCGAGCCCGGTGAGCCAGCCGGCCGCCCGCAGGCCGAATGTCGTCGGCACCGCCGGCTGGCCGAGCGTCCGGGCGACGGCCGGGGTGTCGCGGTGCGCCGCGGCCAGCACCGCCGCCGCGTCCCCGGCGGCGGCGAGATTCCCGAGCACCGGGCCCAGAGCGCGGTGCGCGACCAGTTGCAGCGCGGTGTNNTGGCGCCGTAGTGCACGGCGCCGCGCGCGTCCTCCGGGACCGCGGCCACCAGGTCGCGCACCAGCGGGACGACCGGGTTGCCGGCCTCGACGCCGCGCCGGCCGAGCTCACCGGGATCCGGTTGCAGATCCGTCGCCGCGCGGGCGACCGCCTCGGCGGCGGTGCCCACCACGAGCCCCGCACCTGCCACGGCCCGCGCGAGCGCGGCTTCCACGTCCAGCATCGCCCGCACCAGCGCGCCGTCCGAAGTGGCCTCGTCGACGGCTGGGTCGCCGTCCAGCGCGCCCAGCAGCCCGGAGGTCATACCTGGAAGAACACCGTCTCCCCGGCACCCTGCAGCCGGACGTCGAACCGCAGCCCGGCGCCGTCGGACCGGGCCACCAGGGTTCCGCGACGCTCCTCCGGGACGCTCGACAGCACCGGGTCCGCGGCGTTGCGCTCGTCCTCGTCCGGGAAGTAGAGGCGGGTCACCACCCGGTCCAGCAGGCCGCGGGCGAACACGGACACGTCGAGGTGCGGGGCCTCCTCGGCGCCGTCGGGGGAGGGGAGCGGGCCGGGCTTGACGGTGAGGACGCGGTACCGCCCCTCGCCGTCGGTGGAGCACCGCGCGAACCCCCGGTACCCCGGGATCTGCGTGCGGCTCCGGCCGCGAGGGTCGTCGGGATGGTCGAAGCGGCCGTCCGGGTCGGCCTGCCACGTCTCGACGAGCGCGTCGGTCACCGGGTCTCCGTTGCCGTCGTAGACCGTTCCCGTGATCCAGAACGCACCGGGGGTGCCTTCCGGCACGGCGAACGGCCCGTCCTGCCACTCCAGCCCGATGTGCAGGTACGGCCCGACCGTCTGGGATGGCGTCAGGCCCGTCATTCGTCGTCCTCCTCCTCGAAGACGCTGGCCTCGCGGCCGCGAAGCACGATGTCGAACTCGAAGCCCAGCGCCCACGCCGGCTGCGTGGTCGCGTGGTCGTAGCGGGCGATCATCCGCTCCCGCGCCCGCTCGTCGCGGACCGAGTTGAAGATCGGGTCCTGGAAGAACAGCGGGTCGCCCGGGAAGTACATCTGGGTGACCAGCCGCTGGGGGAACGCCCGGCCGAACAGCGAGAAGTGGATGTGCGCCGGCCGCCACGCGTTGTCGTGGTTCTTCCACGGGTACGCACCGGGCTTGATCGTCACGAACTCGTACCTGCCGTCGTCGTCGGTCAGGCACCGCCCGCAGCCGGTGAAGTTCGGGTCCNNGGCCAGTTGTCGACCGCGTGCCGGTACCGCCCTGCCGAGTTCGCCTGCCAGACCTCGAGCAGCGTGTTCGGGACCGGCCGGCCGCCCTCATCGAGGACGCGCCCGTGCACGATGATGCGCTGGCCCATCGGCTCGGCGTCGTGCTGCCGCGTCAGGTCGTGGTCGAGCTCTCCGACCCGCTCCTCGCCGAACAGCGGCACCGTGACCTCGGTGAGCCGCTGCGGCAGCACGATGAGAGGCTGCGACGGGTGCCGCAGGCCCGTCGAACGGTACTCCGGGAAGTCCAGCGGCGGGTGCACCCCCTCGGTGTGGGGGTAGCGGGGAAGCAGCAGGCGGTTGGTCGTCTCGGTCATCGCAACGGTCATCTCCCCTTGGTGGCTTCCAGCTGCCGGAGCGTTTCCAGTTCGGCGGCGTCGGGCGGCTCGGTCGTACGTACGTCGGGCGCCACGGCCAGATCCCAACCCGTGGCTTCTCTGACCTGCTCGACTGTAACCCCCGGGTGTACGCGCGTCAGGGTCAGTTCCCGGCTGGCGGAATCCGGTTCAAGGACGCCGAGGTCGGTGATGACCACCTGCGGGCCGGCGCCCTGCAGGCCCAGCCGCTCCCGGTCGCCGGGCCCGGAGCCAAAGCCGACGGAGGTGATGAAGTCGACCTTCTCGACGAACACGCGCGGGTTCTGCCGGACGATCACCACAACGCGCCCGCACGACGCGGCGATCTCCGGCGCGCCTCCGGCGCCGGGCAGGCGCACCTTGGGACGGTGGTAGTCGCCTCCGATCACGGTCGTGTTGATGTTGGCGAAGCGGTCGAGCTGCGCGGCGCCGAGGAACCCGAGCTCGATCCGGCCCGCCTGCAGCCAGTAGTTGAACATCTCCGGCACGCTGACGACGCAGTCGGCGGTCTCGGCGAGGACGCCGTCGCCGATGGACAGCGGTAGCTTGTCCGGCTTNNGCCGTCGCCGATGGACAGGGGGAGCCGGTCCGGCTTGGCGCCGATGGTGCCGGACTCGTAGATGAGGACCAGGCCGGGCTCGTGCACTGCGCGGGCCAGGTTGGCCGCGGTGCTCGGCAGGCCGATGCCCACAAAGCAGGTGCGGACGCCGGCGAGCTCCCGGGCGGCGGCCACCGACATCATCTCGTCGGTCGTCCACTCCGACATCAGCCGCTCCTCGGCACGTTGACTGTGTTGACTGTGTCGGTCATCTCCGTCGTCCGGTCCGGGGCGAGCTCTCCGAGCCAGCGGGTGAAGGCGTCGCGGTCCCGGCTGATCGCGTCCCAGGCCTGGTAGGCGGAATTGTCCCTGTCCGTGTAGCCGAGGGCGTATGAGGGGTGGGCGCCGCCCGGCACCTCGGCGACGTAGCTGACCGTCCAGGCGGGCAGCACCACCCCGCCGGGCTGCGGCTCGAGGCGGTCGACGATCTCCTCCACGGTCACGACCGAGCGGCGGGACGCGAGCACGACCTCCTTCTGCACGCCGACGATGCCCCAGAGCTGGACGTTGCCGTCGCGGTCGGCCTGCTGCGCGTGGATGATCCCGACGTCGGGGTTGAGGGCCGGCACCGCGGCGAGCTCCTCGCCGGTGAACGGGCAGGTGATGGGCCGGATGCTCGCCGTCTGTGCCGCGAGGTCGGTTCCCCGGTAGCCCCTGAGCACGGCGAACGGCAGCCCGGAGGCGCCGGCGACGTAGCGGTTGGCCATGCCGGCGTGGCTGTGCTCGTCGATCTCGAGCGGCACCGGCCAGCCGGACTCGATCGCGTCCCGGAACCGGTGCAGCGACCCCACTCCGGGGTTGCCGCCCCATGAGAAGACCAGCCGGCTGGCGCATCCGGCGCCGATGAGCTGGTCGTAGATGATGTCCGGCGTCATCCGCGCCAGCGTCAGGTCGCGCCGGCCCTGGCGGATGATCTCGTGCCCGGCGGCGAACGGAATGAGGTGGGTGAACCCCTCGAGGGCGACGGTGTCTCCGTCGTGTACGGCGTCGCGGATGGCGTCTGCCAGGCTGGCTAGCTCGGCCACAGGCCACTCCTATGCGATCGTTGTGCGAAGCGCGCACATTCGTTCTTGTTACGAACGTAAATGGTGACTAGGCTACTGGTCAATGCCCTCCCTGCCCTCGGTGATCGCGCGGCCGCGCGCGCTGCTCCTCGTGGCGGTCATTCTGGTGGCGGTCAACCTTCGGGCGGCGATCGCCGCCGTGTCGCCCGTCCTGCCGGACATCCAGGCGGCGCTAGGGCTGTCGGGCTTCGTCGCCGGCCTGCTGACCGCGCTGCCCGTGCTGTGCTTCGCGCTGGTCGCGCCGGCCGCGGCCTGGCTGGGACGGCGTATCGGTCCCGAGACGGCGATCCTGCTGGCCTGCCTGGTGCTCGCCGCAGGCACGGTGTGGCGGGTGCTCGGGGGTACCGCCACGCTGCTGGCCGGCACCCTGCTGATCGGTGCCGCGATCACGGTGGGGAATGTGCTGGTGCCCGTGNNAATGATAGCCGGATCGTCGGCCACGGCGGCGCTCACCGCCCCGCTGGCGACGGCCACCGGCTGGCGCTCGGCGCTCGCCTGGTGGGCGGTTCTTGCTGTGGTGGCCGCCGTCATGTGGTGGATCGCGACCGGCCGTCGCGGGTTCCGAAGCGCCGCGCCCGAACCGGCGCCCGCCGGGTACGGCCGCGGCGCGGGCTCGGTGTGGCGGCATCCCGTTGCGTGGGCCGTCGCGGTGGTGTTCGGGTTCCAGTCGATCTCGTACTACTCGATCACCGCCTGGCTGCCCACCCTGCTGGTCGACGAGCTCGGCGTCACGCTGGAGACGGCAGGGTTCGCGATGTCGGTGTTNNCGTCGCCGCGCTGATCGGCCGCCGGCCGCGGCAGGGATGGCTGGCGGTGCTGACCGCGAGCGGCTTCACGGTCATGCTGGTGGGCCTGCTGGCCTCGCCCGCGGCCTGGCCGGTGTGGAGCGTCGTCGGCGGCGTCGCCCAGGGGGCCGGGATCACGCTGGTGCTGACACTGATCGTGCTGCGGGCGCACGACTCCGTGGTCGCCGGCCGGCTGTCGGGGATGGCCCAGCTGGTGGCCTACATCATGGGCGCCCTCGGGCCGGTCGCCGTCGGGGGGCTCTACGAGTGGTCCGGCGGATGGACGGCGCCGCTCGTGCTTCTCCTCGGGGTCGCGGCGGGCTTGGGGAGCCTCGGTCTGATCGCGGGGCGCGACGTCACCGTGGACACGGGGGAGGTGTCCGGCCAGTCTCATCACGGGGGCTCGTCACACATGGAGGACTCATGAGGACACAGGTAGGAATCATCGGCGCGGGCCCCGCCGGCCTGCTGCTGTCGCACCTGCTGCATCTGCACGGGATCTCGTCGATTGTGTTGGAGGTGCGCAGCCGGGACTACATCGAGCGCCGCGTGCGAGCCGGGGTGCTCGAGCAGGGCACGGTCGACACGCTCCGCGAGGCGGGCGTATCGGAGCGGCTGGACCGCCAGGGCCTGCGCCACGAGGGCATCGAGCTTCGCTTCGAAGGGGCCGGCCACCGGGTGCCGATGACCGACCTCACCGGCCGGGCCATCACGGTGTACGGCCAGCAGGAGGTCGTCAAGGACCTGGTCGCGCAGCGGCTGGCCGACGGCGGCGACATCCGGTTCGAGGTCTCCGACGTCCGCGTGGACGGCCTGACCGGCGACCGGCCGACCGTGTACTTCCGGCACGACGGCCGCGAGGAGGAGCTGGAGTGCGACTTCGTCGCCGGCTGTGACGGTTTCCACGGGGTGAGCCGGGAGAGCATCCCGGAGGGCGTCCTGCAGGCCTACGAGCACGAGTACCCGGTCGCCTGGCTCGGCATTCTCGCCGAAGCCGCGCCCGCCACGGACGAGCTGATCTACTGCCTGCACGAGAACGGCTTCGCGNNCGGCTCTACCTCCAGGTGGATCCGGACGAGGACCTCGACAAGTGGCCCGCCGAGCGGATCTGGGAAGAGCTGGCGACCCGGTTCCGGCTCGCCGGCTCGGACTGGCGCCCGACCGAGGGACCGCTCCTGGAGTCCGGCATCACCCCGCTGCGCAGCTACGTCACCGAGCCGATGCAGCACGGCCGGCTGTTCCTGGCGGGCGACGCCGCCCACATCGTTCCCGCAACGGGCGCCAAGGGGCTGAACCTGGCGGTCAACGACGTGCGGCTGCTCGCCCGGGGGCTCGACGCGTGGTACTCGTCGGGCGACGAGTCGCTGCTGGACAGCTACACCGCCGACGCGCTGCACCGGGTGTGGCGGGTGCAGCACTTCTCGTGGTGGATGACCGAGATGCTGCACCGCTACCCCGGCGATGAACCGTTCCGGCACCGGCTCCAGATCGCCCAGTTGCGCAATGTCGTGGACTCGCAGGCCTACGCGACCGCGCTGTCCGAGAACTACGTGGGCTGACGGCCGGAGGCTGCGGACGCTCGCTGCGGCGGCCGGCGACGCGGTGTCGGCAGCACGGGAGGGGCCTCTTGCCCGGCAGCAGTGAGCAGCCTCACTGCCCCGGACTGCCTGCAGCGAGGCTCCTCACTGCTGTCCCGGCCGCATTGAGGAAGCTCACTGCACATACCGGAAGCACAGTGTGGAAGCTCACTGCGGACCTGTCACGCGCCATCGAGCCCGTCGGGCACTCCGTGAGCTCGCGGGCCGCGGCGGGTCCAGCGGTCGAGCACACCCATTGACCTGGTCCATCCGCCCTCCTACGTTTCATGAAATGAACATCGGTGCGCTACTCGGACGCACGTGATGTCGGGTGGTGCTCGTGAGCAGGGCCGCTCCGTCATGTCGAGGGTCACCGCGATCCTCGACGCGTTCGACGCCGGGCACAGCCGGCTGACGCTGTCCGACATCGCCCGCCGCAGCGGCCTGCCGCTCAGCACGGTGCACCGGCTGGTTGCCGAGCTCGAGCAGTGGCGGGCGTTGGAACGCGACACCGAAGGTGGATACCGGGTCGGCCTGCGGCTGTACGAGCTCGGGCAACTGGCATCGGGAGGGCTCCGGGAGTTGGCGCAGCCGTGGCTTCAGGACCTGCTCGACAGCACGCGGGGGCACGTGCACCTGGCCGTCCGGGACGGTTTCGAGGTGCTGTACGTGGACAAGATTTCCGGACCCAGGGCGGTTCCGATCCTGTCCAGAGCAGGCGGCCGCCTTCCGATGCACCCCACCGGTGTGGGAAAGACGCTGCTGGCCTACCAACCCGCGTGGTTCGTTCGCAGTTACCTCGGTCNNACGACCCGGGAGGAGATGACCTTGGGCGTGTGCTCGCTCGCCGCTCCGATCCGGGATCGCGAGGGAGGGGTGATTGCGGCCGTGGGCATCGTGCTGTCCAGCCGTAAAGCGGGCGAGCTGGAGCGGCTGGTGCGTCCCGTCCACGCCACGGCGGAACGCATCGAACGGGAGCTCGGCACCGCGGACGATCTCGGGCCGGGGGCACGACAGCCGATGCTGGCCTCCCGGTGACGCGAGCCGGTAGGAACGGCCGCAGGGTCACCCGCATCAACAGGTCGCGAATCACTTCCACTCAGCGGGAGCGAGGACTAGGCAAGGGCCAAGCGTTCCGAGATCATCATTTCTATGCGGACTGAGGCCGGCGTGTCACAGCAGGCAAAGGTGCGCCTGAATGCGGTCACCAAGCGATTCGGCACGCGTCACGGCGAGCTCCTCGCGGTGGACGGCATCTCGCTCGAGATACCCGACGGGCAGTTCGTAGCGATTGTCGGCCCTTCCGGCTGTGGAAAGTCCACGTTGCTGCGCCTCGTGGCCGGGCTGTACGCGCCCAGCGACGGCTCGGTGGAGGTCCGTGAGTCCGTGGAGGCCCGGCCTCCGACGGCGATGGTCTTCCAGGACCATGCGCTGTTCCCGTGGCTCACCGTCCGGGCGAACGTGATGTTCGGTCCACGAAACCGCGGGGTTCCGAGGCGGGCGGCAGGCGAGTTGGCCGATGCTCAGCTCGAGCGCATGGGCCTCGCGGGCTTCGCGGAGTACTTTCCCCACCAGCTCTCCGGCGGCATGAAGCAGCGCGTGGGCATCGCCCGCGCGCTCGCACAGAATCCCGAGATCCTGCTGATGGACGAGCCGCTCGGGGCGCTCGACGCGCAGACTCGGACGCTGCTGCAGGAGCAGATCCTCGAACTTCGCCGGGAGACCCGGCCGACGGCGATCTACGTGACTCATGCCATCGACGAGGCGATCTTTCTGGCCGACCGGGTCATCCTGGTGACCGCCCGTCCTGGGCGGATCAAGGAGGACATCGCCGTCGAACTGCCCGAAGGCGGACCGGAGGTTCGCGGAACGGCGGAGTTCGCCCGGCTGTCGCAGGAGATCTGGAACCACCTTCGCGCCGAGGTCGAAGCGGCGATGGCGGGCGAGGCGGAGCCGTGAGCCCGCGCTGGTTCAGCCGGTGGCCGGTGGTCATGGGCCCGGTGGTGATCCTCGGGGGTTGGGAGATCGCCAGCCGCACCGAGCTCGTCCGGCCGTTCTTCTTCCCGCCGCCGACCGAGATCGCGGCGCGGAGCGTGATCCTCTTCGACGCGGATCAAGGTCTCGGGAACGACCTGCTCGCGACCGTGATCCGGCTGCTGGCCGTCGCCGGGTTCGCGGCGGTGCTCGGCATCATGACCGGGCTGCTTATGTCCGCATGGCGCTGGCTGAACCGCGGCATGGAGACGGTGCTGGCCTTCTTCTATCCGATTCCCGCGATCCTGTTCCTGCCGTTCCTGAGCTTCGTCCTCGGCCGGGGTGAGACGGTGGTCGTCCTGACGGCGATGATCACCCCGTTCATTATCATGACGGTCTACACGCTCGCCGGAGTACGTTCGATACCGACGGAGTACCTCGAGGCCGGCCACAACTACGGGGCGACGGGCTGGCGGTTCTTCTCCCGGGTACTCGTGCCCGGAGCGTTGACCTCCATCATCGTTGGCTTCCGGGTCGCCCTGGGCTTCTCGCTCATCACGCTGATCGCCATCGAGATGGTGGCGGCCAGTGACGGCCTCGGCCGGTTCCTGTGGGCGAACTGGCAGATCCTGCGGGTCACGGACATGTACGTCGCTCTGGTGGCGATCGCGGCCCTCGGGCTGCTCACATCGGTCGGGTTCGACGCGCTGGCGAACCGGCTGCTGCCGTGGCGGAGCGCGCCGGCGGAGGAGTCGCGGTGACTCCGGCCTGGCTCCGCGACCGGCTTCCCGCCCTCGGCGTGCCGGTGGTGTTGGCCGTGCTCTGGGAGGTGGCGACCCGGATGGAGGTGCTGGACCCCCGGTACTTCATCCCGCTGACCGAGATCGGGGCCACGATCTGGCAACTGGGCGCCGACGGCCTGCTCGGCGAGGAGGTTGGGGCCACCCTCCGGAGGCTGCTGGTGGCCTTCGCCCTCGCGGCGGCGGGCGGCGTCGCGCTCGGTGTCGCGTCCGGCTGGTGGCGGTTCGTGGCGCTGTTCATCAGGCCGCTCGTGGACACCATCTATCCCACACCGAAGATCGCCCTGTTACCACTGCTGATCATTCTTGTCGGGCTGGGGGAGCCGGCGTTCATCGCGACCGCCTTCGCCACCGCCTTCTTCCAGATCACCCTCAGTGTGGCGGGAAGCGTGCGAGACCTGGACATGACGCTGGTCGAAGCCGGGCGCAACTTCGGCGCGAACGGTCACCGGTTCCTGTTCCGGGTGCTGCTCCCCGGGATCATGCCGGGCCTGCTCACGGGACTTCGACTGGGTATGGCGACGTGCCTGATCACCGTGATCGTGGTTGAGTTCGTCGCCGCGCGCTCCGGCGTGGGCCATCTGCTGAACCTGGCATGGCAGCAGCTCCAGGTGGACCGGATGTACGCCGGCCTGGTGGTCGCCGGACTGCTCGGGCACGGCATCAACCTCGCCTTCCGCGGCATCGAACGGCTGGCTCTGCCCTGGCGGCCGCCCGAGACGGTCTCGGTGGGTGGAGCCGCTGGAGCATGACGACTTTCGACGACCAACTCAACACAAGGAGGTAGCCAGCATGACGACCCCAACCCAATTACTGCGGCTTGCACCGTTGGCCGCGGCCGCGCTGGTCCTGACGGCCTGCGGCGGCGATGACGAGCCGGACGCCGATGCGGCCGCCGAGCAGGAGACCGAGGCGGAGGCCGAGACCGGCGACCTGCCGGTGATCCGGGTCGGCTANNTCGGGACCGGTTCATTTGCCCCCATGATGATCAACGCCTCGATGTTCGCGGAGGAGGAGGGCTTCCAAGTCGAGATGATCGACTATCCCAACGGGGCGGAGATCCTCACCGGTGTCGTGACCGGCGACCTCGATGTCGGGGCGGCGGGCATCGGCTCGGGAGCCTACAACTCCTTCTCCGAAGGCCTGCCGTTCGAGATGGTGGCGCCGCAGCACAACGGCTTCGTCGAGGATTACTTCATGCTGGGCTCCGCGATCGTCGACAGCCAGGAGGAGGCGGCCGAGGCAGCCGACGACCTCACGCCGTNNGTCAACGTGGAGTACCTGCCGTTCCCTGACATGGTCCCCGCGTTCGCAGAGGGAAGCGTCGTCGGCGGGATCGTCTCCGAACCGTTCCCGACCGCTGCGGAAGCGGACGGCGCCGCGTTCCGGCCGTGGGAGACGCCCGATGAGGAGCCGTTCCCGTTCACGGTCGTCATCTACAACTCCGACTGGTCGGCATCCAACCCCCAGCTGGCCGAGGCCTACATGCGGGCCCACCACAAGACCGCGCAACTGCTCGACGAGCGGGGCTGGGAGGACGACGAGGTGCTCGACATCATCGCGGAGTGGACCGGCCTGGACCCGGAGACGCTCCGCGGCACCCGGACGCACCACCTGCCGGTTGACCTGTCGGTCAACTTCGATGACGTGCGCACCATCCAGGAGTTCTACCTGGAGCAGGAGACGCTGGCCTACGACGAGCTCGTCGACGACAGCGAACTGTGGAACGTCAGCTGGCGCGACGCCGCCGTGGAGGGAGGCCAGTAGGCGACGTGAAGGAGTCGCAGCAGCGTGTA
>JABAOG010006772.1_pt1 | contig 10626 bp, 8 predicted proteins | sample 7062131 | NCBI WGS metagenome assembly JABAOG01 (sample SAMN14538629, study PRJNA623070) | marine sediment metagenome | biome: marine biome [ENVO:00000428]; feature: marine pelagic biome [ENVO:01000023]; material: deep marine sediment [ENVO:00002113] | place: India: Arabian Sea | collected... | reverse complement strand
CGAGCGGTCTTCACGGTCGCCTTCCGGTCGTTGAACGATCGAGGCCTGGCGGAGGAAGCCGTGCAGCAGACGTTCTTGCAAGCGTGGCGAGCCGCCGACCGGTTCGACCCCGAGAAGGAACCAGGACCCTGGCTCTACGCCATCGCCCGTCGCGTCGCCGTCGACCTCTATCGACGGGAGCGCCGTCACGAGGTGGTGGAACGAGACGAGCCTGAGGTGGCGGTGCTCCCCACGTCGTTCGAGAGCACGTGGGAAGCGTGGCAGGTGCGGTCGGCACTGGACGCGGTTCCGGAAGACGAGCGCGAGATATTGAAGGCAACCCACTATCTGGGACTCACACACGAGGAAACGGCGACCCGGCTGGGAATCCCGGTCGGCACGGTCAAGTCCCGTTCCTACAGAGCTCACCGGCGTATAGCGGCGTTGCTCGCACACCTGAGGGAGGCATCCGCATGACATGTGAAGAGTGTCGCGTCCGGCTGCTCGCCGGCGACGAGAACGAGGAAGTGCACCGGCACCTCGAGACCTGTGCGTCGTGTCGCGCGGAACTGCCGGCGCTCGAATCGAACCGGACGCTGCTCGGTGATCCGTCGCTGTGGGAGGAACCTGAACCTGCCCTTGGTGATCAGGTCGTTTCGCTGATCTCAGGTGTCAATCCGACCGTGCCCGGTCCACGATGGTGGCAAGCGACCGTTGCCGTGGCTGCTTTGGCGGCCCTCGTCCTGGGCTCGATCGCACTCTTCCGTTCAGCGTCGCCGGACTGGGAGGTCCCCATTCCCGGCACCGACCTGGCCCCACTGGCAATGGGAACCGTCAAGGGATGGAATACCGACTCAGGTACCCGCATGCTGCTGGAAGTGGACGGTCTGGAGGCCGCTCCCGAAGGCTACTTCTACGAGTTCTGGTTGAGCGAAGGGCCGGTCCACATCTCGGCCGGCACGTTCACGACCGCCGAAGAAGTCGAGTTGTGGGCAGCCGTTGCCCGCGCTGATTTCCCTCGACTGTGGATCACCCTCGAGCCCATCGACGACGACGAGAGTCCGACGCGTCAAACCGTGCTCGACACCGGCGAGGCGTAGCGCCCCCGTTCGCCGACTTCCCGGCGATCGAAGGTTTACGTTTCGTTAGCCGTCCGCTGGGGCGGCCACAACCTTCCCTCCGGCACAGTTACCCCAGCAGACACACACAGGAGGTAACTCATGCTGCTGAGAAGGACATCGATCATCGGTGCGGCGCTCGTTGCGCTGCTGCTGGTGGCAGGGATCGCGGCGGCGACCGTCGGTACGGACGATTCGACGTCCACGTCTCTCCCGGAGACCACGGCATCCACAGAGGTCACCACCATCACCGTTCCCGGGGTCGAGGACGAAACCTCCACCACCTCGACCTCGGTGGCATCGAACGGGACACACGTGTTCGAGGTCGAGACGGTCGGGACGGTGGAGATCGCCGTCGACTCCGGCTCACCGGAACTGATTCAAGCCCTGCCCGATGCCGGGTGGATGGTCGATGAGGTCGAGAGCTTTGCTCACGAGCTCGAGGTCGAGTTCGAGAACGGCACGACCAAGGTCGAATTCAAGGTCGAGATCGAGGACGGCGCGCTGAAGACGGAGGTCGAGATCGAGTTCGACGACGACTCAGATGACAACTCGGGCTCGGACGACATGTCCGTCGCGGATGACAGTTCTGCTTCCGACGACATCTCCGGCTCCGATGACGGTTCCATCTCAGACGACGACAACTCAGGTTCCGACTCGGACGAAGACGACTCCGGCTCTGATGATGCCGACGACGACTCGGATGATGATGCCGGCGAGGATTCCGACGATTCCGACGGCTCGGGCGGATCACAGGACGACTGACAACACGAAACCAACCTTGGGGGTCGGGGCGCCCGCCTCGACCCCCGTGCTCTTCTCATGGCGGTGCCCGCCGACACCCGGTTAGGCGAACGGCGGGATATAGCGTGCCGCCGGGAAGGTTCCGTCGACCACGTCGATCGACCAGATGGATCCTTTCTCGTAGCGCAGATCGCCTTCCAGTCTCGTTCCGGCGTCGCGGAGGCGCTCGAGGATTGCCGGCACCATGTCACCGTGCGAGCACAGGGCCGCCGGTGTGTTCCCGATTTCGCGCATGAGCTTCTCCAACCGGCGGGGCGTTCCGCCCTCGGCAAGAGCCTCGTGAGTTTCCACGTCGAGGCCGAGCCGGCCGGCCGCCGGTTCCAATGTTTGGCGGCATCTGACGTACCGGCTGCTCAACAGCCGCTCGACCTGGGCATCGGCGAGCAACGCCCCGATCTCGTTCGCCTGCGCCCTTCCGGGCCCGGAGAGTGGCCGCTCTTCGTCGTCGCCCTTCCAGTCTCTCCGGCGACCCGCCCGGGCGTGCCGGACCAGGTAGAGGCGACCGGTCAATGCCCACCAGTCATCCTGCAGAGAAGCGACGAGGTCACGGTCGCGTTCGTAGGTGAGGATTCGTTCTGCGACCGCCGGTCGGGCCCACAGAATCTCATCGACTTCGGCGTTGGGCGTGAAGCTTCCATCGATCGCTTCCATCGACCAGTAGTGAACTCGCTTCACCTGGCCGGTGCTCAGCCCGTACCGCATCGTCCCGACGGGAACCCCGGGGCGGCAGGTCATTCCGGTTTCCTCTCTCACCTCCCGGAGGCCGGCCTCGAGATCGGTCTCGCCCTTGTCGAGCTTCCCCTTCGGCAAGGTCCAATCTCGATAACGATCCCGATGGATGAGCAGGATCTCGATATGGTCGCCGGCGCTGCGCCAGACAACGCCTCCGGAGGCAAGTACTTCTCTCGACAAGAGCTCAGACCCGTCGACGGATGCCCGCGTACCGGAAGAGGGGCGTCGGGCGGGGAGGAACGGGAACGTCTCGCAAGTCGATGGAGACGGTCCCGCACACCGAGCATGCACTTCGTTGAATCCCACCGCCGACCGGCGTCGGAGCGCTGTACCGGTGGTGGCCGCGGCGGCAAGCGCGCACATCGGCGCGCAGCAGCCTGTCGATGAAAGTTCGCGCACGGTGCTTGCCGACCGGGTTCTTGCGGACGCTCTTGGCGGAGGACTCGTTGGTTCTCGTCATGGCTCAGCGATGCTCAGGGTAGCTCGCAGCTACGTCAACTCCGCGACACCTGTTCGTCGAGTCGGGCGATCGCCGCATCGATGTCGTCGACCAGCGTGACGAGGTCCCCGTTCGTGGATACTTGTTCGGTGAGGAGGGGGATGAGGTCGGTCCAAGGCCGGCCGACGGCGATCAGCGGGATGGGCCGTCTCCCCGAGAACGGCGCGACGTAGTTCAGGTTCCAGGTCATGACGATCTCGGTCAGAGTCCCTATCGAACCGGTGAGCGCGATTGCTGCGTCCGAGATCTCCAGCATCTTGCCGATCCGGGAGATCAGATCGGTTGCCGGGTGCTCCACCGTCAGGTACTCGTTGGCGCCCGACCGGCCGGGGAAGACCTGCGGCGCAGTGACTCCGATGACCTCGCCTCCGGCATCGGCAGCGCCGGCCGACACGGCTTCCATCAGGCCTCCGTACCCGCCGTTGACGACGGCGTAGCCACGCGTGGCCAGAAGCCGGCCCAGTCGGCGGGCCTCGACGTAGTCGGGCTGGTCGGGCTTCGTCTGTGAAGAGCCGAAGACGCTCACGTGAATGGGGGACATGCAGAAAGGTTAGGCAGGCAAGGCCGGTACCCGGCCGTTCCCGTCGATCTGCGATCCACGGTGCGGCCCCGACGAGAGCGCCTCGACGGGATCGCCGTCCGTGGCGTGCCCTGGCGTCGGATCCTCTCGGGTGGGGTGGCTACTGCCCTCGGCTATCTTCCCGGTATGCCGCGGTTCCGCTCCGATCTCGACAGCATCGTTCCGTACACGCCGGGTCGCTCTATCGACGAGGTGGCGGCCGAGCTCGGTCTGGTCGACGTGGCGAAGCTGGCATCGAACGAATGCCCCTTCGCTCCCTGGCCCGAGGTCGTCGAAGCGATCGCCGAGGCGGGTGCCGGGGTGCACCGGTATCCCGACAACGACCACCGTCTACTGGCTGCCGTCACCGGCGCGTACCTCGGTGTCCCGGCCGATCACCTCTGGTTCGGCTCGGGTAGCAGCGACATCCTGCGGTCGATCGCGCTGGCCATGGGTGGCCCGGGCACCTCCGCCGTGTACGCAACCCCCTCGTTCGTGCTCTTCCGGATGATCACCCACATCGCCCGGGCCGAACCCATCGAGGTGGCGCTGGCTCCGGGATGGGCCCACGATCCGGAAGCGTTGGTGGAAGCGGTGCGTCCCGACACGACGGTCCTCTACGTGTGCAATCCCAACAATCCCACCGGGACGCACATCTCCGGCGATGCGGTGCGGTGGATCATCGATCAGGTGCCTGATCGGGTGCTCGTGGTGGTGGACGAGGCGTACGTCGACTACGTCGACGCTGCCGACTACGAAACGATGGTTCCCGTGGCGCCCGAGCGTGACAACGTCGTCGTCACTCGCACGTTCTCGAAGGTCTACGGTCTCGCCGGACTGCGTGTCGGCTACGCGGTCGGGGTGCGTGCTACGTTGCAGGCGCTTCGCAAGCTCCAGGCTCCGTTCCCGGTGACCACCGTCGGCCAGGCGGCGGCGACGGCCGCAATCGGCCTTCCGGACCGTCTCGCCGAGCGGATTGCGCACAACACCCGTGAGCGGGCGAGGGTTCTGACCGCCCTCGCAGGGCTGGGAGTCGAGCACGCCGCCAGCCAGGCCAACTTCGTTTTTCACCGTTCGCCGGTACCGGCGGAGGACTTCACACACCGTGGCGTCATCGTCCGTGCCGCGGGGGAGGGGTGGGCGCGAACCACGATCGGGTGGACGCACGAGAACGACCTGTTCCTCGAGGCTCTGGAGGCGTTCCGGAGCGCCGGCGGAGATTTCGCGTAGCCGAACACCGGTCCTAGTCTTCGAGCTTTCGCCCCTCATCTTCCTGGAGTCGTTGTGGAGAGAATCATCAGGCTGCTCGCCGCCGTCGTGCGGCGCTATCCGTGGCCGGTTGTCGTCACGTCGTTGATCGTCACCGTCGTCCTCGGTGGATTCATCTCGCAGCAAGAGCGAACCCAGGGTAATGAAGGCTTCGCTCCCGACGCTCCCGAGTGGACGGCCAGCCTGACCATTCAGGAGAAGTTCAGCTCCAACACCGAGACCCCCATGCAGGTGCTGTTCAACGCCGGATCGGGAGACGTCCTGACCGCCGACGGGCTCGCCGCGTACGCGGCAGCCACCGAGGCGGTGCTGGCGAGCGACGCCGCTCCGTATCTCTCGGAGCGTCCGGATGGTGCGATCCAGGGATTCCTGGGGCCGCTGGTTCAAGGTCTCGACATGCAGGGGATTCCCGTGTCGGCGCTGGACGACGCGGCCGTGAAGCAGGGTTTCAACGATTCGCTGACGCAGCTTCCCCCCGAGTTTGCCGGCTTCTTCACCCAGTTGCTGTCTTCGGAGACCACCGATCTCTCGGTTCCCTCCTCGGGGGCGGGAATGATGGTCGTGTGGCTCAACGTCGCCGACGTCGATGAGGCGGGTATTCAGGAGATTCAGTTCGATCTCGCCGACCGGCTCCGCGACGTCTCAACCGATGCGGTCTCGGTGGAACCGTTCAGTTTCTTCCTGCTCTTCGAGAACCAGGATGAGTTCCTCGAGGACATCGGCCGGTTGTTCGGGACCGCGTTCGCCATCATTCTGGTCATCCTCGGTTTCGTGTACTGGGTCCATCCAAGGGGTCGTATGACCAGAGGACGGGCGCTGCGGCGCTCCGCCGCCGATGTGGGACTGACGCTGGCAGTGATCATGATGTCGATCTCCTGGATGCAGGGTGCCGGCGTGCTCATGGGGCCCGGCTACCTCGGTTGGATCGGCGCCTTCTCGGAGATGTTGCAGATCTTGCCGATCCTCCTGATCGGTCTCGGCGTCGACTACGCCATCCACCTCAACTCCCGCTACCGCGAGGAACTGGGGTCCGGCACTGCCGTCGACCGGAGCGCCGGGCGGGCGACCCGGACCGTCGGTGTGGCGCTGGTGCTCGCCACCGTCACCACGAGCGTCGGTTTCCTCACCAACGTCATCAACCCGGTTCCGGCGCTGCGCGACTTCGGAATCCTCGCCTCCATCGGCATCGTGTCGGCGTTCGTGCTGATGCTGACGTTCTTCCCCGCCGTGCGGATGATCCTCGATCGCCGGGCAGAGGCCGGCGACCGGCTTCCCACCGAATCGTTCGGCAAAGGCGGCGAGCGCGTCCTGCCGCGGCTGATGGGGTCCATGTCGGTGTTCGCCGAGAAACTTCCCGTCCCGACCCTCATCGTCGCCCTCGCCCTCGGCGGTCTCGGTATCTACGGGACCAGCCAGCTCTCCACCGAGTTCAGCTTCACCGACTTCATCCCCGAAGGTTCCGAAGTGCTGGAAACCGTCGAGACGCTCAATACCGAGTTCGCCGGCGGATTCGGCGAGCGAACCCAAGTGCTGATCGAAGGTGATGTCGCCACGCCGGAGGTCCACAATGCCTCGGTGGCTGCGTGGATGAACATGGCGGACACCGAGAACGTGATCGTCTTTGGCGGCCGGGCCGCCGTCGACTTCCCGGCCACCATCATCGCCCAACTCGCCACACCCCCGGAGTTCGGAGGGGGAGAGCTGTACGACGCGGAGTTCTCGCAGATGGCGTTCGCGTCCGGCCTGCAGCAGGACCTGACGGTTTCTGCCGGCGCCGACGTCGCCGCACTGTACGACGAAGCCGCCGAGCTGGCACCCGACCTGATGTCGACGGTCGTGGCGCGCGGCGACGACGGAACGTACCGCTACGTCGACATGTCGATTTCCACTCAGGCGGGGGATGAGTTCGTCAAGGAACTGGCGGCCGACCTCGCCGTCGACCTGGAGCCGCTGTCGAATATGGAGGACGTCACCGCCGTAGCCACCAATGAGAACATCATCGGTGAGGTCGTTGTCACATCCCTGTCCGAGTCACAGCTCAACTCACTCCTCATCACGTTGCTCGCCGCCGGCCTCTTGTTGGTGATCAACTTCCTCATCGAGTCCCGCAGGCCGTTCCTCGGTGTGATCACGATCCTTCCGGTGGCGCTGGTCGTCTTGTGGACGTTCGGGATGATGGCGTTGACCGGTATCCCGTTCGGGCCCGTGACCGCCACCATCTCGGCCCTGGCGATCGGTATCGGTGTGCCGTACACGATCCACATCACGCACCGGTACCAGGAGGATCGACAGCGGTACGATGATCCGGAGGAGGCGATCCATTCGACCACCCGCCATACCGGTGGGGCGCTCGCCGGCTCGGCGTTCACCACCGTCGCCGGTTTCGGAATCCTCATCACCTCATCGCTGGTTCCCTTCCAGCAGTTCGGCGCCGTCACGGTGTATGCCATCAGCTTCGCGCTCATCGCCTCCGTGCTGGTGCTGCCGTCGATGCTCGTGTTGTGGGACCGCTGGCATCGCAGACGCGGGGAGCCCATCGTCGAATATCGTGAGGTCGCTTCGGTCGAGTAATCCAACCGTTGTAAGCAGGAGCGGTCGGTTTTCGCCCCCTGGTGCTCACAACGCGGTCTGGATGCTGCGCGTCGCGGGACGATCCGACTGATAGCCTTCGCTCATGCACGTCACGATCGACGGCGGTCCTCTCAGCATCGATCAGGTCGTCGCCGTTGCCTCCGGATCGGCCGAAGTGATCCTCGACCACGATGTGCGAGCCAGGATGTTGCCTGCTCGAGATCTCGTGGAGCAGGCCGTCGCCGAGGATCGGACTCTGTACGGCATCACGACCGGGTTCGGCGCGCTTGCCTCCCGGCGGATCGATCCCTCCGAGGCGCAGCAACTGCAGGTGCACCTGCTGCGCTCTCACGCAGCCGCCGTCGGTGATCCGCTCCCGGACGAACTGGTTCGTGCGATGCTGCTGCTCAGGGCGAGAACCCTCGCGCAGGGGCACTCAGGCGTCCGGCCGGTCATCGTCGAGCGCTACGTCGAGTTCCTTCGTGACGGCTTGCTGCCCGTCGTTCCTTCGCAGGGCTCGGTCGGCGCATCGGGCGATCTTGCTCCGTTTGCCCATCTAGCGCTGCCGTTGATCGGGGAGGGGTACCTGAAGGACGGCGACGTCGTGGAACCGGCGGCCAAGGTGCTCGCCCGGCACGGGCTTGCTCCTATTCGCCTGCACGCCAAGGAGGGTCTGAGCCTTCTGAACGGGACGGAGGGAATGCTGTCCTTCGGGGTGCTCGGTCTCGCCCGGGCACGTCGTATCGCCCACGCCGCCGATGTCGCAACAGCCCTGTCGGTGGAAGCGCTCCTGGGGAGTTCCCGGCCGTTCCGGCCCGAGGTGCACGACTTGAGGCCGCACCCCGGCCAGCGTGCCTCGGCCGCTCGAATCGCGGCGCTCCTCGAAGGCTCGAGCATCGGGCGGAGCCATTCAGACGATTTCGTTCACGCCGTTCAGGACGCCTACTCGCTGCGGTGCGCCCCCCAGGTGCACGGCGCCGTCTGGGACACGCTCGACCACGCCGCCAATGTCTTTGGGATCGAACTCGGATCGGTGGTCGACAACCCCATCGTGTTCGCCGACACGGGCGAGGTGGTCTCGGCCGGCAACTTCCACGGCCAGCCGCTGGCCTTCGCGCTGGACTTCCTGGCCATCGCCGTCACCGAACTGGCCAACATCTCGGAGCGGCGGACCGATCGTCTCCTCGATCCGGAGCGGTCGTGCGGGCTCCCGGCGTTTCTCTCTCCGAAGCCGGGCATCAATTCGGGGTACATGCTGCTGCAGTACACGGCCGCCTCTCTGGTTGCCGAGAGTCGCGTCCTCAGCCACCCGGCGTCGATCGAGTCGATTCCGACCTCAGGCAGCCAGGAGGACCACGTGTCGATGGGATGGGGGGCCGGCCGCAAGCTGTGGGACGTGCTCGACAACGTCGAACGAGTGCTGGCCGTCGAGATCCTGTGCGCGGTGCAGGGAATCGAGTACCGGAGGCCCCTGACACCGTCTCCGGCCGTCGAACGCGTGGTGCGTCGGGTTCGCGATCTCGTGCCGCCTCTCGAAGAGGACCGCGTCCTGTCCGGCGAGATCGAGCTCGTCGCCGGGATGATCCGCGACGGACGCCTGGGCTGACCCGACCCGCCTCTTTCCCTCGTTCTCGCGCGGCAAACTGGACCTATAGACACGGATTGCCGCGCGAAAACGGGATGAGACGGGCCGCTAGAGTGCCGAATCCAACCGAGAGGAGGCATGATGTCAACAGCGGCATACGAGACGGCTCCTTTCGGCGCGGTATTCACCGAGAAGATGTCGCTCAGCCACTGGGATGGCGAGTCGTTCGAAGCGCCGCACCTCGAGCCGGTGGGGCCGCTTCCCATCCACCCGGCTGCGCACGTGCTGCACTACTCGAGTTCGATATTCGAGGGGCTCAAGGCTCACCGCGGCATCGGTGGGGAACTCCGGTTGTTCCGGCTCGACCGTCACATCGAACGCATGCAGGCCAGTGCCCGGCTGCTCTGGCTTCCGATACCGGATCGTGACCTGCTGGAGACGATGATCATCGACGTGGTGATGGCCGCCCGTGACGTGGTGCCCGAACCGCCCGGGTCGCTGTACCTCCGGCCGACGCTCATCGGCACGGAGCCCAATGTGGGTGCGGCGGCGGCGCCCAGCAAGCGGGCGCTCCTGTATGTGCTGGCGTCACCGGTCGGCGACTACTTCTCGGGTGGGATCAGGCCGCTCAAGGTGGTGGTCGAGGAACACCGCCCGCGCTCGACGCCGACCTTCGGCATGGCGAAGACGGGGGCCAACTACGCAGCGGCGCTCGGGCTGATAATGGAGGCCAAGCACACGCACTCCGCCGATCAGGTCCTGTTCGCCCCCGGCGGTGACGTTCAGGAGACCGGTGCTGCCAACTTCCTGCTGCTCGACGACGAACGGGTCATCACCAAGCCGCTCGACCCGAGTTTCCTACCGGGCGTGACGCGCGACTCGGTNNTCCGTTTCGCCGAACGCGGGGAGGCGGCGCTGTCGGGCACGGCCGCAGTACTGGCGGGCGTCGGCACGATCCTCCACGACGGTCGCGAGCACAGGGTCGGCACCGGAGAAGTCGGACCCAACACGTTGCGGCTCCGCTCGGCGCTCACGGCGCTTCAGGTCGGTTCGGCGCCGGACGCCCACGGCTGGATCCGGCAGCTCTGATCGGAGCCTCACCACCGTCGGTTGTGAGCATGCGGGCGCGCCATCCGACCTCTCCTGCTCACAACTGTCTCCCCGGCGCGGCGGTGACGTGCGCCGATGCCTCCGTCGATCACGACGTCGCTAGCGTTCGTGGAAGTGAAGGAGGATGACATGAGCGGTCCCCGTCCCATTCGAGCACCGCGCGGTACCGAGCGTTCGACGAAGGGGTGGCTGCAGGAAGCGGCGCTCCGCATGCTGATGAACAACCTCGATCCGGAGGTAGCCGAGAATCCCGATGAACTGGTCGTCTACGGCGGCCGCGGGAAGGCGGCACGGAACTGGGAGGCGTTCGACGCCATCGTCCGCACGCTGCGAGACCTGGACAACGACGAGACCCTGCTGGTCCAGTCGGGCAAGCCGGTCGGCGTGTTCCGCACGCACG
>JABAOG010001272.1_pt2 | contig 10635 bp, 13 predicted proteins | sample 7062131 | NCBI WGS metagenome assembly JABAOG01 (sample SAMN14538629, study PRJNA623070) | marine sediment metagenome | biome: marine biome [ENVO:00000428]; feature: marine pelagic biome [ENVO:01000023]; material: deep marine sediment [ENVO:00002113] | place: India: Arabian Sea | collected... | reverse complement strand
GCAGCGGCTGGCGCTGCTCCTGGCGGTGCTGGAGAAGCGGGCGGGGCTGGTCTTCGGGGACCAGGACGTCTTCCTGAACGCCGTCGGGGGCGTGCGGCTCACCGAGCCGGCGTCGGACGCCGGCGTGGTGGCCGCCCTGGTGAGCAGCCTGCTGGACCGGACCATCCCGGCGGACGCCGTCTTCGTGGGCGAGGTCGGACTGGGGGGCGAGCTCCGTGCCGTGGGGCAACTGGAGCGCCGGCTGGCCGAGGCGGAGCGACTGGGATTCCGGAGGGCGTACGTGCCCGACCGCACCCGGGCCATGGCGGACCTGGACCTGATCCGGCTCGGGTCGGTCGGCGACCTTCTGGAGGCCCTGTGAAGGCCGCCGCCGTCCTTCCCGCTGGGGGAGCGGGGCTGCGCATGGGCGGCGGGGGTGCGCGGAAGCAGTACCGGGACCTGGGCGGGGAGCCGATCCTGCTGCGGGCCCTGCGCCCCTTCGTCGAGCACCCCCGGGTCGCCTGGGTCATCGTGGTCGTGCCACCCGGCGACGCCGAAGCGCCCCCGTTCCGGCTGCCGGACGGCGTGGCGGTGGTGGTGGGGGGAGCCGAGCGGAGCGACTCGGTGCGAAAGGGGCTGGAGGCCGTGCCGGTCGACGCGGAGGTGGTGGTGATCCACGATGCGGCCCGTCCCCTGGTCACCGCCGGAGTCATCGATCGGACGCTGGCCGCGGTGGGCCCGGGCACCGGCGCGATCGCCGCCCTGCCGGTGACGGACACGCTCAAGCGGGTGGAGGGGGACACGATCGTGACGACCGTGGAACGCCAGGGGCTGTGGCGGGCCCAGACCCCGCAGGCGTTCCCCAGGGACATGATCGTGGACGCCCACCGCCGGGCGGCGGAGGAGGGGTTCCTGGCCACGGACGACGCGGCCCTGGTGGAGCGGTACGGCGGGCGCGTGGTCGTGGTCGAGGGCGACCAGCGCAACCTCAAGATCACCCGGCCCGAGGACCTTCGGCTGGCGGAGCGGCTGCTGGAGGCGGGGTGAGCGAGCGTCTGGCGTACGGGACCCCCGAGGAGCGAGCGGCCGCGGCAGGCCGCCTCACCCGCCACCTGGCCGACGACGGCCTCGTCGTCTATCCGACGGAGACCGTGTACGGGATCGGGTGCGCCCTCCGGCCGGAAGCGCTCAGGCGCCTCGCGGACTTCAAGGGAGGGCGCCCCTTCCTCCTCCTGATCCGCGGCCGGGACGACGCCGGCGGGCTGATCTGGACTCCGGCCGCCGAGCGGCTCGCCCACCACTTCTGGCCGGGGCCGCTGACCATCGCGCTGCGGAGCGACGGCCGCTACCCGCCGCAGGTCGTGGGGCCGGAGGGGGCGGTGGCGGTCCGGGTCTCGCCCCACCCCGCCATCCCGGCGATCCTCGCCGCGGCCGACGGACCGGTCACCTCGACCAGCGCCAACCGGCCGGGCCGGCCGCCCGCCCGCACGGCCGGGGAGGCGGCCGAGCTCACGGCGGAGCTGAATCGCCTGCTCGTCCTGGACGGCGGCGAGTTGCCCCCCGCGAGCCCTTCGACGATCGTGGAGTGCGCCGGGGGGCCCCGGGTGATCCGGGAGGGCGCCATCTCGCGACTGGAGCTGGAATCCGTGGTGGAGCTGGAATGAGCTACAACGTCCTCTTCGTCTGCACGGGCAACACGTGCCGCTCTCCCATGGCCGAGGCGCTGGCCCGCCACGCCCTGGCCGAGCGCGGCCGCGACGATGTCCGGGTGGACTCCGCCGGGGTGGCGGCGCTGACCGGGGCGCCGGCCTCGGCGGAGGTGCCGGTGGTGCTGGCCGAGGAGGGGATCGAGCTCCACGACCACCGGGCGAAGGAGCTGACGCCCGAGCGCGTGGCCTGGGCCGACCTGGTCCTGGTCATGGCGCCGCATCACGCCGCCGCCGTGGAGGCCATGGGCGGTGGCGAAAAGATGGCGCTGACGACCGGGTTCCTGAAGGGGACCGGGGCGGGGGAGCCGGTGCTGGACCCCATCGGCCGGGGGCTCGATGTCTATCGGGAGACCCGCGACCAGCTCGCCCTCGCCGTGGATGCGCTGCTCGACCAGCTCGAGTTCCCCGGCGACGACTGAGACCCGGCATGCCGATCGGTGTGGGGACCCGGCTCGTGGCCCTGCTCGGGGACCCCGTCGACCACTCCCTCTCCCCTCGCTTCCAGAACGCCGCGTTCCGGGCCGCCGGGGTCGATGCCGTCTACCTGGCGCTCCGCTGTGACGGGCCGGGCCTCGGTCCCCTGCTGCGGGGCGTGGCCGCCGCCGGTGGGGCCGGAAACGTCACCCTGCCCCACAAGACCCGGGCCGCAGCCGTCGTGGACGAGCGCACCCCGGCCGTCGAGCGCACCGGCGCCTGCAACACGTTCTGGACCGAGGCCGGCCGGATCCATGGCGACAACACCGACGTGGAGGGCTTCGACCGGGCCGCCCGGCAGTTGATCGGGTCTCCGGCGGGCGCCCGGGTCCTGGTCCTGGGGGCGGGCGGCGCGGCCCGGGCGGTCGTGCTGGCCCTCATCGACGCCCGGGCTGACGGCATCCACCTGTTGAACCGCACCCCCGGACGGGCCCGGGCGCTCCGGGAGGCCCTGGACCCGGCGGGCCGGCGCGTGGCCGTGCTGGACGACCCCGATCAGCTCCGGCGGGAGGGGTACGATCTGGTGGTCAACGCCACCCCGCTGGGGCTCGACTCCGGGGATCCGCCGCCGGTCGACCTCGGACAACCGGCCCGCGTCGGCGCCGTCCTCGACCTCACCTATCGCGCCGGCGGCACCGACTGGGTGCGGAGCGCCCGCCGCCACGACATCCCCGCCGCCGACGGCCTCGAGATGCTCATCCAGCAGGGAGCCGCCAGCTTCCGGCGCTGGTTCCCCGGCAGNNATCGACAATCGATCATCGATCCACCCCGCCCCTTCCGGCCGGTTTGGCCATATCCCTGCCCCTGCTCCGGCGGCTTCGTGCGCCCATGGGGCTGCTCCACGGACTCGCCGACCTCGTCTTCGCGCCCCGCTGCCTCGCCTGCGGCGGTCCCGCCGGCCCCCGGCCGCCCGTCTGCGGCCGCTGCCGGTCCCGCCTCCCGCCGCCGCCCCCGCCACTCTGCCCACGGTGCGGCTTCCCGAGACTGCGGACCGGGCGGGACCCCGGGGCCCGCTGCCAGGAATGCGCGGACTGGCCCATCGGCATCCGGCTCGCCCGCTCCGCCTGCCTCCTGCGTGGGCCCGCAGCCGCCCTCGTCCACCAGCTCAAGTACCGGGGCTGGCGCGCCCTCGCCGGTGTGATGGCCGAGCGGATGGCCGGCGTTCCGCTCCCCGGGGATGTCCGGCGGGAGACGGGACTGATCGTCCCGGTTCCCACCACCCGTCGGCGGGTCCGGGAGCGGGGGTACAACCAGGCCGGGCTGTTGGCGCGGGCCCTGGCCGAGAGCACGCGCAGGACCGCGTTTTGCGCCCTTTCCCGGGCCGCCGCCGGGACCAGCCAGACCACCTTGCAGCCGGCCGCACGGCGGGCTAACGTGGCGGGGGCTTTCAGCCTGGCGGCTGACCGGAGACACGATATCGCCGGAGAGCACCTCCTTCTCGTGGACGACGTCCTCACGACGGGGGCGACCGTCACCGCCTGTGCGGAGGTGCTGGTCGGCGCGGGCGCGCGCTGCGTCAGCGTTCTGACGTTCGCTCGAGCGCCCGGCCGGCTCCGGCTCGATTGAGATCGACTGCACTGGACCTGACCAAGAGAGGACGATACCCATGGCCACTCGCGTCGCCATCAACGGCTTCGGCCGGATCGGACGCAACATCCTCCGCGCCGCCAAGAAGAACGGCGCCGACCTCGACTTCGTGGCCGTCAACGACCTGACGGACGCCGAGACCCTCGCCCACCTCCTCCGCTACGACTCCGTCCACGGCCGCTATCCCGGGACCGTCGAGGTCACGGGCGACGGCATCGCGGTGGACGGAGACGAGATCCGCGTCCTGGCAGAGCGCGACCCGGCCCGCCTCCCGTGGGCCGACCTCGGCGTCGACCTCGTCTTCGAGGCCACCGGCATCTTCCGGAACCGCGAGAAGGCCAAGCTCCACCTCGACGCCGGGGCCCGGAAGGTCATCATCACCGCCCCGGCCAAGGGCGAGGACGTCACCGTCGTCCTCGGCGTCAACCAGGACGACTACGATCCCGACACCCACCACATCATCTCCAACGCCAGCTGCACCACCAACTGCCTGGCGCCCGTGGTCAAGGTGCTCCTCGACTCGTTCGGGTTCCGGCGCGGCGTCATGACCACCGTCCACGCCTACACCAACGACCAGTCGATCCTCGACCTCCCCCACAAGGACCTGCGCCGCGCCCGCGCCGCCGCCATGTCCATCATCCCCACCACCACCGGCGCCGCCAAGGCCACCGGCCTGGTCATCCCCGAGGTCCAGGGCAAGCTCGACGGGATGGCCATGCGGGTCCCCACCCCCGACGTCTCCATCGTCGACCTGGTCGCCGAGGTCGAGCAGGAGGTCACCGCCGAGTCCGTCAACGACGCCATGCGCGCCGCCGCCACCGGGCCCCTCGCCGGCATCCTCGAGGTCTCCGACGAGCCGCTGGTCAGCGTCGACTACACCGGGCACCCCGCCAGCTCCATCGTCGATGCCAGCTCCACCATGGTCATCGAAGGCGGCCTGGTGAAGGTGGTCTCCTGGTACGACAACGAGTGGGGCTACTCGAGTCGCTGCGTGGACCTGGCGGATTATATCGCGGAGCGTATGTAGCTGTATAGCAAAGAGATAAGCGATTTCATAAGAGAAACGACTCGAACCGTGAGCCTATTGACGCTTCGCGGTGCCGTCGTTAGCCTAGAAAAGGTTCGGGGCTTCATCGGGTGCAGGCCGGGGAGCCCCCGGTCAGGTAGCGTCGCGCGGGCGCGATGGCACGTATCTGGCGCGCCACAGGCAGTGGATCCGGAACCTCGGGCCGGAGGGCCGTATGGCGGAGAAGGCAACGCGGAGCGGGACGTATCGCTGCCCGGTATGCGGGCACCGGGACACGGCGGAGCTTGCGGAGGATCAGGAGTCGGCGGTGATCCCGTGCAGCTACTGCAACACGCCGCTGGAGGTCTCGTCCCGGGGCGCGGACTCGCTGCGCTTCCGCGTGCAGGTATCGGAGCAGCCGGCCAGACGCTGAGGGGACGGGCGCGTCGGCGCCCGGAGCGAACGAACGGGAGCCACGGTCCAGCGGACCGTGGCTCCTTTTCTGTGCGAGGGACGACATGAGGAAGAGAACGATCCGGGATCTGCGGGATTCCTTGTGGGACGGGCGCCGCGTGTTGATGCGGGTGGACTACAACGTCCCGCTGGCGGACCGGGAGGTGGCGGACGACGGTCGGATCCGGGCGACGCTGCCGACGCTGCGGTACCTGCTGGAGCGGAACGCGGCGCTGGTGCTGATGTCGCACCTGGGTCGGCCGAAGGGGCGGTGGGTGGAGGAGCTGTCGCTGGGCCCGGTGGCGGATCGGCTGGCCGAACTTCTCGACCGTCCGGTGCGGTTCGTGTCGGATGTGGCGGGGAGCGAGGCCCGGGACGCGGCGGCGGGGCTGGGGAAGGGCGAGGTTCTCGTGGTGGAGAACACGCGCTTCCTGCCGGGGGAGGAGACGAACGACCCGAAGCTGGCAGAGCAGCTGGCGGCCCTGGGGACCGTGTACGTGAACGATGCGTTCGGCGCAGCGCATCGCGCGCACGCCTCGACGGTGGGGGCGGCGGAGCACATCCGGGGTGAGGGGGAGCCCGCGGTCGCCGGACTGCTGATGGAGGCGGAGCTCCGGTTCCTGGGGGGCGCGCTGGAGGCACCGGAGCGGCCGTTCCTGGCGATCCTGGGGGGGGCGAAGATCTCCGGCAAGCTGGATGTGATCGAGCACCTGCTGCCGCGGGTGGACCGGCTGCTCATCGGGGGCGCGATGGCGAACACGTTCTTCCGGGCCATGGGGCTGGAGACGGGCGACTCGCTGGTGGAGCCGGACCGGGTCGAGATGGCCGCCTCGCTGCTGGAGCGGGAGGGCGACACGCTCGTGCTGCCCGTGGACTGCGTGGTGGCCGAGGAGGCCGACCGCGACGCGCCCACCCGGGCCGTGGGTCGGGACGAGGTGCCGGCCGGTTGGAAGATCCTGGACATCGGGCCCCGCACCGTCTCGTCGTTCCGCACCGAGCTGGAGGGCGCCCGGACCGTGCTCTGGAACGGGCCCATGGGGATGTTCGAGATCGACCCGTTCGCCGGCGGCACGGACGGGGTGGCCCGGGCCGTGGCCGACATCACGCGGGCTGGCGCCACGACCATCATCGGGGGCGGCGACACGGCTGCCGCCGTGGCGGACGCGGGCCTCGCGGATCGCATGACGCACGTCTCCACCGGCGGCGGCGCGTCACTGGAATTCCTGGAAGGCCGCACGCTCCCGGGCGTGGCGGTCCTGGACGACGAGGAGGAGTGAGGTGGCGGACGCCGTGAAGACTCCCGTGATCGCAGGAAACTGGAAGATGCACAAGGGGCCGGAGAAGGCCCGCAAGTTCTGTCGGGAGTTCGCCCAGGTGGCGCCTCCCTCCGGGGACCGGACCCTGCTCCTGTTCCCGCCGGCCGTCTCGGTCCCGGTCGTCCGCGAGGCGCTCGGGGATCATGGCGTCGGCGTCGGCGTCCAGAACCTGTACTGGGAGGCCGAGGGCGCCTTCACCGGCGAGATCAGCGCGCCCATGGCCCGCGAGGCCGGAGCCACCCACGCGCTGGTGGGTCATTCCGAGCGCCGCCACGTCTTCGGGGAATCGGAGGAAGAGACGGGCCGGAAGGTCGCCGCCGCCCTGGAGCACCGGCTCATCCCCGTCCTGTGCGTCGGCGAGACGCTGGAGCAGCGCCGGGCGGGCAGACTCGACGAGGTCATCCTGGGTCAGCTCGACGCCGGGCTCCGCGGGATCGAGGACGACGCGGTGGCCCGCGTGCTCATCGCCTACGAGCCGGTCTGGGCCATCGGGACCGGCGAGACCGCCACCCCCGAGGACGCGGCGGACGCCCACGGCCGACTCCGCGGCCGGCTCCGGGAGCGGATCGGCGACGCCGCGGCGGGGGTACCCATCCTGTACGGCGGCTCCGTGAAGCCGCACAACGCCGCGGAGCTCCTGGCCGCCGGCGACGTGGACGGCGTCCTGGTCGGTGGCGCGAGCCTCGACCCGCGGGATTTCGCCAAGATCGCCGGGGCGTGAGGCGGGCGTCCCGGGCCCCGGCCGGGACGGAGCCGGGATGTTGACAGCTCCGGACGGGCAGGCGACCTTACAAAGCTGTATCTTCAACCAACTTCGGAGACGAGTGACGCGGTGTTCGGAATACTTCTCACGCTCCTGATCCTGGACGGGATCCTGCTGATGGTCGTCGTGCTCCTCCAGGCGGGGAAGGGTGGCGGCCTGGCGGCCATGGGCGGCGGGTCCGGCGGGACGGAGTCGTTCATGGGCGGACGGCAGGCGGCGACGGTCCTGACCAAGGCCACGTGGGCCACCGGGGCGGTGTTCCTGGCCCTGGCGGTGGTGCTGTCCATCATGTCGACCCGGACCCGGGAAGCGACGCCGCTGCTCCAGGACGAGTTCCAGACGCAGACGGCGCCGCAGCCGATCCTTCCGGGCGCGGGCGAGGCGCCGGCGGAGGGCGCGGGGCAGGCGGTTCCGGGACTCGAGGAGGAGACGGGTCCCGGTCAGGAAGGCGGCGACGAAGCGGGCGGCGGCTAGACGCTTCCGCATCCGCACATGGCGAAGCCCCGAGCCGACGTGGAGGCCCGCGACGCGGCCGACCTGGACCGTGCGTCGCTGCACGAGATCTACTACTGGCTCCAGCTGACCCGTCAGGTCGAGCAGGTCCTGGCGAACCTCTACCGACAGAACAAGGTGATCGGCGGTCTCTACCGCTCGCTGGGACAGGAAGCGGGCGCGGTGGGGACCGCTTTCGCGTTGCGGCGCCGGACGGACGGCACGGGCGACGTGATCTCGCCGGCGATCCGGGACCTGGGCGCGATGCTGATGATGGGCGCGGACGCGGCGGACGTGATGCGTCAATACATGGCGCGGGCGGACGGACCCACCGGGGGCCGGGAGACGAACGTGCATTTCTCGGACTTCGGGAAGGGGTACGTGGGGCTGATCTCCCATCTGGGCGTGATGATCGAGGTCATGACGGGGGTGGCGCTGTCATTCAGGCTGCGGGACGAGGACCGGGTAGCGCTGGCGTACGCGGGGGACGGCATGACGTCGACGGGGGGGTTCCACGAGGGGCTGAACCTGGCGGCCGTCCAGAGGCTGCCGCTGGTGGTGGTGGTGGAGAACAACGGCTACGCGTACTCGACGCCCACGTCCCGGCAGACGGCGGCGGCGTCGTTCGCGGACAAGGCGCCGGGGTACGGCGTCCGGGGCGAGACGGTGGATGGCAACGATGTGCTGGCGGTGTACGGGGCGGCGCGTCGCGCGGTGGACCAGGCCCGGGCGGGCGGCGGCGCGACGCTGCTGGAGCTGATGACGTACCGCCGCAAGGGCCACGCGGAGCACGACGCCCAGAAGTACGTGCCGGCGGGGGAGCTGGAGGCGTGGGAGGCGCGCGACCCGGTGGACGCGTACGAGCGGCGGCTCGTGGCGGAGGGGCACGCGACCGCGGAGGAGCTGGCGGCGATCCGGTCGCGGGTCGATGACGAGGTCGAGGCGGCCCGGTCGGCCGCACTGGCGTCGGAGATGCCCGCGCCCGACGCGGGCATCTCCGACGTGTACGCCGGGGACCCGGGGTGGGTGCCGTGGACGCGGCGGGATCCCCACGATCCTCACGAGGCGTAGGATGGCGAAGACGACGACGAAGCCCGACCACGTCCGGCAGACCGAGCGCGGGGAAGCCGTGACGATGCTGGAGGCGATCCGGGAAGCGCTGTGGGAGGAGCTGGAGCGGGACCCGGACACCCTCATCCTGGGCGAGGACATCGGCGCCTACGGCGGGGCGTTCAAGGTCACCGACGGCTTCCTCGATCATTTCGGGGAGAAGCGGATCGTGGACACCCCCATCAGCGAGGCGGGCTTCACCGGCGCCGCCGCGGGCGCGGCCCACATGGGGCTGCGACCGATCGTCGAGATGCAGTTCATGGACTTCGTCAGCTGCGCCTACGAGCCCCTCACCAACTACATCGCGACCTCCCGCTGGCGGCGGGCCGGCGCGCTGCCGATGGTNNGGGACTGCTGAAGGCGGCGATCCGGGACGACGACCCGGTCCTGTTCTTCGAGCACAAGAAGCTGTACCGGGCCCCGTTCCTGCGTGAGGTGCTGCCGGACGAGGACTTCGTGGTGGAGCTGGGGTCGGCCCGGGTCCACCGGGAGGGCACCGACGTCACCCTCGTCACCTACGGCAACATGGTGCACGAGAGCCAAAAGGCCGCCGAGGTGCTGGCGGAGGAGGGGGTCCAGGCGGAGATCCTGGACCTGCGGTCACTGATCCCGCTGGACGAGGCCGCGATCCTGGAGAGCGTGAAGAAGACCAACCGGCTGCTGGTCGTGCACGAGGACACGCGGACGGGCGGCATCGCCGGCGAGATCGCCATGCGGGTGAGCGAGAAGGCCTTCGAGTGGCTGGACGCGCCCATGCTGCGGGTGACCGCGCTGGACACCCCGGTGCCCTACTCGCCGCCGCTGGAGGACTATTTCCTGCCGCAGGTGGATGATATCGTGACGGCGTGCAGGTACCTGGCCGAATACTGACGGGCAAGCGAACGACAGCACCACGGGACGGAAGATGCCAAAGATCGAAGTGCCGATGCCGCAGATGGGCGAGTCCATCGCCGAGGGGACCGTCTCCCAGTGGCTGAAGCAGCCCGGCGACACGGTGGAGCGGGACGAGCCGATCCTCGAGATCTCCACCGACAAGGTGGACGCGGAGATCCCGGCCCCCGCGGCCGGCACGCTGGTCGACATCCAGGTGGAGGAGGGGGAGACCGTGGAGGTCGGCACCATCGTCGCCTACATCGACACCGATGGCGGCGCGCCCGAGGCGGCCGCGCCCGAGGCGGCGGAGGCCGAGGCGGCGGAGGACGAGGCGGCGGAGGACGAGGCGGCGGAGGACGAGGCCGAAGACGTGGAGACCGAGGCCGAAGTCGAGCCGGCGGACGAGACGCAGCCGGTGGAGGCCGGGGCGGAGCCGGCCGCCGAGCCGGCGGCGCCGTCGGGTGACGGCCGGGAGGAGACGGCGGACGAGCGACTGCGCCGCCGCTCCACGCCGCTGGTCCGGCGTATCGCGGCGGAGCACGACGTGGACCTGTCCGATGTGGAGGGGTCGGGTCGCGCCGGGCGAGTGACGAAGCAGGACATCATGGCCTACCTGGAGCGTCGCGGGGCGGAGCCCGAGGCCGCCCCGGCGGAGGCGCCGGGGAAGCCGGCGCGGGAGGCGGTGCCCGCGGGCGGCGCGATGGGCGCGGACGAGCTGTGGAGCCGGTTCTACGGCGAGGTTCGGCACCCGGAGTGGCCGGTACGGGAGGGCGACCGCGTAGAGTCCATGGACCGGATCCGGAAGCTCACGGCGGACCACATGGTGCTGGCCAAGCGGGTGGCGCCCCACGTCCACTCGTTCATCGAGATCGA
>JABAOG010009923.1_pt2 | contig 10636 bp, 12 predicted proteins | sample 7062131 | NCBI WGS metagenome assembly JABAOG01 (sample SAMN14538629, study PRJNA623070) | marine sediment metagenome | biome: marine biome [ENVO:00000428]; feature: marine pelagic biome [ENVO:01000023]; material: deep marine sediment [ENVO:00002113] | place: India: Arabian Sea | collected... | reverse complement strand
CGACGAGAGCGTTGAGCAGAACCATTGGAGGATGCCCGCGGAGCTTGCGAACCGAGCTGCCATCCCTTAGACCCCTGCCTTAGGAGCAATTCATGTACTTGAACATCGTCAACAGCGACCGACCTCGCAAGCGCAACAAGAGCGCGCGCCGCAATGCGAAGCGCAAGGCGAAGAATCGCCGGCGCGTCAATCGCATGCATGGGCGCAAGCTGGGCCGCCGCGGCTGAGCCATGTCCCCATGGATGCGAAGGTCATCTACGTCGTCAGCGACTCGACCGGTGAAACCGCCGAACGAGTAACCCGCGCCACCCTCCTTCAGTTTCCAGACCACAAGGTCAAGCTGAAGCTCGAACGGCGCGTTCGGGACCGACGCGGATTGACCGCCATCCTCGAGCAAGCGGCTGCCCAAGGAGCGATGGTCGTGTTCACGCTGGTGCGCCCCGAGCTTCGGGACCACTTCAACGAACAGGCGACGAGGCTCGAGGTTCGGCACGTCGACGTGATCGGCTCCCTGATCAGTCACATCGGCTACCACCTGCAAGCCGATCCGGTGAACATCCCCACCGCCGAGATGCCGCTCTCCGCGGAGTACTTTCGTCGAGTCGAGGCGATCGAGTTCGCGGTCAAGAGCGATGACGGCAAGGAGCCGCGCAACCTAGCCAAAGCCGACTTGGTGCTGGTCGGGGTGAGCCGTACGAGCAAGACCCCCCTGTCGACCTACCTGGCAGGCCGTGGACTCAAGGTTGCCAACGTGCCCCTCGTGTTGGGGGTGGAGCCGCCGGACGAGCTTTATGCGCTGCCGGGATACCGAGTCATAGGCCTCACGATCGACGTCGACCAGTTGATGGACATTCGCAAGCAACGCCTCCAACAGCTCGGCATGCCCCCCGACGCGAACTATGGCCTGCGCGATCACGTCAAAGCCGAGCTCGAATATGCCCACACGATCTTTCGCGACCGCTCCGAGTGGATGGTCGTCGACGTGACGAACTGCGCCATCGAGGAGACCGCGACGATCATCCTCGAAGCGCTGAAGGATTGCGACGAGCTCAAGGGGCTGACCAGCCCGCCGCGCAGAGGCGTGTAGCTACTGCTCGATCACGTTGCCGTCCGCGTCGATCTTGACGACACGCCTGCCGCTGCAATCGGCGGGCCCCCTGATCTTGACGGGGCCGGTCTTGACCTCGAGCTCTTTTTCGATCTGGCCCGCGATCTTCAGACCCATGATCCCGAGGCCTCCGGCGACGCTTCCAGCATCCGCGGTGATGAACACCCGGCTGACTTTGGTGGGTACGACGACACGGACCCGGAGAGGCTCCCTATTGACACAAGCGACAGCGGTCAGGTCGACAAGCGGCTTGCCGGAGAGCGCGACGACCGCCGTGGCATACGGAATGGGGATTGGATTCGCAAGCGGCTTCGGCTCGAGCATCTCTGCGGTCGCTTCCTGAATGAAAATCTTCGGCGCTGTTTCACCCGGCCGTTGCCGCGCCCACACCGTGGCGTTTTTCAGCGCGATGACCACGGGGGTGTCCGTCATCATGATGTGGAGCCTGGTTCGGCCGACCTTCACCGGGCCGACTTCTAAGGTCCAATCTCCGAGCGGAACCTGCAGGCCGAGATCTTGCTTGAGCGGCTCGGGCGTGGTGCCAAACGCTTCGGCGAGTGAGACCTCGCCCGAAGGGGCGCGATACAGCCACAAATCGATCTCTTCGGCCTTGCGGATCGAGCCGCGGTAGACACCGGTCCGGAGCTTGTCGAGATTAAAATTGCCCCTGAGGTTTTTCACTTTGAGGACCGTGCGGCCCTGTTGATCGTTGAGCTTGAAATTGGAGACGCCGAAGTAGGCGCGGCCCCAGATCGGAAAGAATTTGTCCCGTTCTTCGGGGGTCATATCGCTGAAGTTCAGCTCGCGAACCGGCGAGTCATCGAAGAGCTCGGTGCCGTCGACCTCCTCAGCGCGCAGCTCCGGGGAGCCGCGTATCGACAGCATTGCCAAGTCGCTCACGACCCACAGGAACACGCCGACGATCATCCCCGCGAGGAACAGCAGCGCCAACTTCCACCAAGACATCAGCGTCTCGGCATCGGTCCGTACTGGTGCGAGAGCGCGGCGTAGAACTGCGCGAGGATTCCGTCGGCGACTCGGAGGCGCCGGCTGAGCTCGCGCGCGATGTTCATGATGAAGAGCGCGTAGTCTTTGACGTCGCGCCGGTACAGGAGGTTCTCGACGTGCTCCGCCGTGACCGACAGCACCAAGGTGGGGGCAACCGCCCGCACGCTTGCCGAGCGGGGTTGCACGTCGATGATCGACATCTCGCCAAACCAATCTCCCGGGCCGAGCACTGCCACGCGCACGTCGCCACCCGATTCACCCTTCTTGATGACCTCGAGCTCGCCCGCAACGACGACGAACATCTGCGTCGACAAGTCGCCTTCTTCGACGACCATGTCGCCCGCTTCGATACGGCTGGTTGGTAGCGACGAAGCAAGAGTGTCGAGCGTTTCCTTGCTCAAACCGCCAAAGAGGCCGATGTCGGCCAGGTGGTCCGGAGTGAGCTTTGGGGTGGGTGGTCGGCTCATGACGTCAGCATACGCCAACCATTCGTTTCCGTCATGGAATCGAATTGGATAGATTGGCGCCCGAGCGCGCGATGCTGAGCTCCGACCTGCCACGACCCTTCGGACCCTACACGCTCCTTCGGCGCCTTGCTGCGGGCGGGATGGCCGAGGTGTATCTAGCTAGGACCGCGGGCGGTGCGGGGTTCGAAAAGCTCGTGGCGGTCAAGCGGATCCACCCGCACCACGCGCAAGACGATGGCTTCGACTCCATGCTCCTCGACGAGGCGAAGCTCTCGGTTTCGCTGAGTCACCGGAACATCGTCCAGACCTTGGATCTCGGCCGCGTCGATGGGGCCTACGTCATCGTGATGGAGCACGTCGAGGGATACGATGCGCATCACGTCCTCGAGATGCTGCGGCGAACGGACCAGCTCTTCCCGGTCGATCTCGCCGCTCACGTCATCGCCGAGGTGTGCCGGGNNCCAACCGGGATCGTGCACCGCGACGTCTCCCCACAAAACGTGCTCCTGAGCTTCGCCGGCGAAGTCAAGATCGCAGACTTCGGCATCGCGAAAACCAAATCGAGACGAAGCGATCCAGAAGCCAAAGTCATCAAGGGGAAGTACTTCTACATGTCCCCCGAGCAGGCGTGGGGCGAGCCGGTGGACCACCGGAGCGACATCTTCTCTGCGGGCATCGTGTTGTGGGAGCTCTTGGTGGGCGAGAGGCTTTACAAGGCCAGGCAGATTCAGCGGCTACTCGACTCCGTCCGCCGAGCCGAAGTGCCGGCGGCATCGTCCCGCCGCGCCGAGGTTCCCCAAGAGCTCGACGAGATCGTGGCGCGCGCCACCGCGGTGAATCCGGCGGATCGGTTTCCCGATGCCGGCGCAATGGCCGACGCGCTGATCGCGTACCTCGCCAGCCGGCCCGCGATCCACCCGTCTCGCCAAATCGGAGAGATGTTGGTCGGAATACCGGCCCCGTCTCTTTCGTGTAAACCGGTGCCCGCCGCCGACATCCCGCACACGCGAGATCGTGTGTTGACGCAGCCGTTCCGGGAAGGACCCACGCCGACNNCGACCGAGCCGCCCCTCCGCTATGACCTCGAGGAGGGCGAGCCGACAGTCGCCGGATGGCCAAGCCCGAGCCCGCCAACGCTGAGGCACGCGTGGTTGTGGGCGCTTGGCGCAGGCTCCCTACTCGTCGGCCTCGTGGCCTGGCTTCTCCACGGCTCGTGAGCGGCCCGGCCCTAGGGGCGCGGATCTTCGCCGAGCACGACGTTGTCGATCAATCGGGTCGTCCCCATGTGGGCGGCGACCGCGATCAGGAGACGGGTCGGAGTCCCCTCTGAGGCTACGAGCGTCTCTGGGTCGACCGCTGCCACATAGTCGACGCGGTCGAAGCTCGACTGCACCCGTTCTGCCACGAGGGAACGAAGCGCATCCGGGTTGCGTTCGCCTGCGAGCCAAGCGTCGCAGGCGTGCCGGAGGCCGGACACGAGGCCGAGCGCGCGCTTGCGCTCCGATGCGGACAGGTACCGGTTGCGGGAGGAGAGGGCGAGGCCATCGGGCTCGCGAACGATGGCGCAGCCGACGACCTCGATCGGCATGTCGAGGTCTTCGGCCATGCGAGAGAGAATCCTCCATTGCTGGTAGTCCTTGCGGCCGAACATCGCAGCACAAGGGCCGGCGAGATTGAAGAGCTTGGTCACGACGGTGGTCACTCCGTCGAAGTGCGTGGGGCGAAACCCGCCTTCGAGAGGCTTGGTAATCGCCCCGACCGACACCCGCGTCTGAAACTGAGCCGGGTACATCGAGCCGGGCTCGGGCGCGAACACCAAATCGACGCCGCGTTCGCGGCACCCTGCAAGGTCGTCTTCCAGCGTTCGCGGGTAGCGGTCCAGGTCTTCGCCGGGCGCGAACTGCAGCGGGTTCACGAAGATGGTCACCGCGACGAAGTCCGCGCGCTTCTTGGCCTCATCGATCAACGAAAAGTGCCCGTCGTGCAGCGCGCCCATGGTCGGCACGAGCCCGACGCGACGGGATGCTGCGCGCGCATCGTCGCAGGCCTGCCGGAAATCGGCAGGCTTGCGGACGAGGGTCGTCATCCCTTTGGTCCGTACACGGTTCGCACGTGGACGAGGCTGAGACCGGACTTGGGAGCCGGCGCCTCGGTCTTCTTCACCTTGCCAAAGCTGTATTCTTCGCTCGGGAAGGTTCCGGCGCGGACCTCGTCGCGGTAGCGGCGCGCGGCGGCGACGCCTTCCTCGAAGAATTCGGCGTATCGCTTCACGAACTTTGGCTTCAGGTCGGGGGTCAGGCCGAGCAGGTCGTAACAAACCAGAACTTGGCCATCACAGTGAGGCCCTGCGCCGATTCCGATCGTCGGAATGTCCACCGCCTCGGTGATACGCTGCGCGAGGTCTGTGGGGATGCCCTCGAGCACCAGGGCATAGGCGCCCGCCTCGGCGACCGCTTTGGCGTCAGCCAAGACTCGAGCGGCTGTCTCCTCGGTTCTGCCCTGCACTCGAAAGCCGCCCATCGCGTGAACGCTCTGCGGCGTCAGGCCCACGTGTGCCATGACGGGAATGCCCGCGTGCACGATCCGCTCGATTGTCGGCGCGGCGTCGACCCCGCCTTCGAGCTTCACCGACTGGGCGCCCCCTTCGGAGAGGAATCGGCCGGCATTCTCGAGAGCCTTCTCCGGGCTGACCTGCCAGCTGAGGAACGGCATGTCCCCGACGACATGCGCGCGCCGCGTGCCTCGTGCGACCGCTCGGCAGTGGTAGATCACCTCGTCGACCGTCACGGGGAGAGTCGAGTCCTGACCCTGCACGACCATGCCCAGCGAGTCCCCCACGAGCAGGACCTCGATGCCTGCGTCGTCGAATAGGCGCGCGAACGTGGCGTCGTACGCGGTTACCATCGTGATCCGCTTGCCGTCCCGCTTCATTTTGCGAAGACGAGGCACGGTCACAGGCCGCTCGTCGGAGGCGTGTGCACTTCCGGTCATCGATTCGATTCGCTTTGGTCGCGGCCAGGTCGATTCCCGGTCCACGCCGCTACGCCCGATAAACATAGCACCGATTCGGAGGCCGTCATCGATGTCAAAAGCCGTGTGAAATCAGTGGATTAGGCCCTAGGCCTGCAACAATGCCGCCACTTGCTCGGTCAGCTCGACATCCTCTTCCGATGTGAGCGCCCCGGCCCGGGTAAGCATACGCCGCGCTTCATCTGCAAGGCCCAGAGCCTGAAGTAGTCGTCCAGCCTCGTAGTGGTACAGCGCGTGCCTCTCCTTGTCGCTGCCCTGACTGAGCGCGCGATACATGTCGGCTGCTCGGTCCAATCGACCGTCGGCTTCGTAGAGCTTGGCCAGGGTCGTCGCCGTGGTCGGCGGAAAGTCGGTGACTTGGCGATTGGTAAAGAACTCGACTACTTGCTCGAGAAAACTTCGAGCGTCCGCGGTTTTTCCGACTTGCTCCGACGCCAGTCCTAGCTCCTCGAGGAGGCGCCAGTCGGTGCCCGCCGTCTTGCTCAGCTCGAGCGAGGTCTGGAGCACCTCGAGCGCCTCTGCGCCGTGTCCCTTGTCCCGAAGGAACGCTCCCATGGCGAGGTAGGGGCGGTAATCCTCGGGTAGGGCATGCACCGCTCCCTCGAAGTAACCCATCGCCTCCTCGAAGTCCCCGGCTTCGTCCGCCAGGCGAGCGAGGGCGAGGTTGGCCGCCAACTTGGTTTCGCCCCCCTCGTCGTCGTCGACAGAGCCGAGAAACTTCTGCAGCGCCTCCTTGCCTCCGGTCAGATCCTCGGTGAGGAGGCGCGCGCGTCCGACCTCCAGCCATAGATAACGCGGCTCCGGGGCCTCGGCCACTAGCGCTTCGAGCTGCGTGCGTGCATCGTCGAGCTGCTCGTTGTGCATCGCAAGCAGCGCGTCGAGCAGGGCGTCGCCATAGCCGTCGTACTCGTCGGCCTGTGCCTCATGCCACTGGCCCATCAACAGCGCGACGCGTTCCTCGTCGGTCACTTCGACGGATGTCGCTTGCTCCTGTGCCTCTTTCGCCTCGAGCCCGTCGAGCAGCGCCTGAGCTTCGTCGCGAACCGCTTCGTCGATCGCGACTTCCAACGCCCCCTGGAGCTCCTGTTCTGCAAGCTCGATCGACCCCTGCGCGAGATAGGCTTTCGCCTCGTCGATTCGCTCCCGGGCGATCTCGTTGGTGCACCGCTGCACCTTGTCGGCGAGCGCAGCCCGAGCGCTTTCTGGAGACGCCGACAGAGCCTTCTCGTACGCAAGCTTGGCGGGGCCGTAATCGCCAGCAGCGTAGAGGCCATCAGCTTTCCTCTCGAGGCCCTCGGGATCAGCGGAAAAGAGTTTTTTCAACAAGCTCATATCTCACTCAAACTTCTTGGACCTTCGCTTCGCGGCCTGCTTGAGAGGCCCTGGGATGCCGCGGCTTCGCGACAAGGCACGCAGGTCGTTGCGGCGAAGATGCCCGAGGAAGGTCATCGAAAGGGCCAGGGGCGTCTTTGGGTTGTTGCAGAGGTGGCGCTTGATCTCGTAGCTCCGGAGCCACTCGCGCTTCTTGCCGATGTATCGGAGCACGTCTTCGGACACCTCCCGGCTCTGCGCGGCGTTCTTGGCTTCGCTTTCGCTCATGGCAGGGGAGGCGATCGCCGCCATGCAAACCACGCGGTTCGGATCCCGCACGAGGATCGATCGCGCCGCTGCGTTGCCGAGCAGCGCCATGCGGATCTTCTCGCCGACGTTCATGTCACGAATCTTGGCTTGAAGCGGGACGAACTCTTCCTTGGTCTCCTCGGAGCCATCGACCTTGTCGCGTTCGACCGCGTCCCGATCGGCGTCCTCTTCGAGGGCCTTCGAGAATGCCTCGTCGCTCGGAAGGGCCTCGTCGCTCGGCTCCGGAATCAACTGTCCCTGAATCGCCTTCTTCAGCTCGTCGAACATGGGAATGCCGGTTAGCTCGACGCCGTGGCGGGCGGCAAGCTCGACGAGGCGGTCAGCGGTCGACATGCGAGTGTTGCGGTTCTTGTAGAGTGCCTCGATGATTTGCGGCGCGCCGAGCAAGCGTTGTTGGTTGACCGAGATGATCTCGGTGATGTGCTCGGGGCAGTGCGTCGAGATCTTCGCGATAGTCGCGTCGGCGACCGCGTGGTTTGAGGCGAGCCGTGCCAGAACCTGGTCGTGGTTCGAGAACCGAAGCGCGACCTCGTGAAAGACGGCCGCAGGTAGCTCTCCTTCGCAAGCCGGTAGAAGCACATTGTCGGGCAGCTGTTGGAGGGTATCTCCGGCCGATTGGGAGACACCCGGATCGGCGTCGACGGTGAGCTGCACGAGCAGGAGCACGAGGTCACCGCCCTTGACCGGAACCATCCCGCGGGCGGCCATCATCTTGGCGGCCACAGGTGCGTTGGGATCCGCAAAGCGCCGTAGCTGCTCGGGGACGATGTCGGTCGGTATGGGTAACTTCGGGGTTGCCAGCATCGGTCCTCTCGACGATTCGATCTTAGCGCTTATCGACCGGTGAACTCAGGTTCGCGTTTCTGGAGAATCGCCTCCACGCCCTCCTTGGCGTCCTCGGTGGCGAGGCTCGCCGCTTGAAGGGCCGCCTCCTCGCGAGCGGCTTCGCGGATCTCCCATCGAAGCCCCCGGCGGATCGACGCCTTCATCTGTTGCACCGCCATCGGAGCCGACGCTGCAATCGCGCGCGCGAGCCCCATTGCGGTCGGGAGCACCTCGTCGGCCTCTTCGCCGTGCGTGACCAATCCGATTCGGAGTGCCTCACTCCCTCGGATCAGCTTGCCGGTGAAGAGGAGCTCCGAAGCGTAGGCAGGACCGACCAAGCGGGGGAGGACAGGACATAACTGATGCCGAGTCCAGAATGGATGCCCAAGCGCGCGAAATTGACTCCATATTTGGCATCGACGTCTGCGACGCGGATGTCGGCGAGCAGGGCGAGACCGAATCCGCCGCCCACGGTATGGCCGTTCATCGCGGCAACGACGGGCACCTCGATGTCCAACACCTTCAGAAACGGCTCGTACATCGCGAACGACGCATCTTGGGATGGCTTGCCAAGATCGCCCCGTTGTAGCGACGAGCGGAGATCGGCTCCTGCACTGAAGCAGCGCCCCCTGCCCGTGATCACGAGGCACCGGATTTCCCTGTCGTTTCGCGCTTCGTCGATAGCCTCGGAAAACGCGTCCAGAAGCTCTGGGGTCATGGCATTGCGGTGATCCGGACGATTCAGGGTGATCATCCCGATCCGGTCCGCCGCCTCGTACAAGACCGCTCGCTCGCCCATGGTTCGGGGACTCTAGCCGGACCGGGGCCCTCGGCAACCGCGGATTCTTGGCCGATTTCTTGCCCAGGGGGAGCTGAACGGGTTAGCGGGACCCTATGCAGGGAACCAAGGTTGTTCGCCCGTTTCCGTTCTTCCGCGCCGGCGCGCGCGCGAGCCAGCCCCAGCTCTCGAAGCCGATTCTGGTGTTGGAGGACGTCTACAAGTTCTTCCGGCCCGACCAGCCGACGCTGCGCGGGGTCGATCTCTCGGTGGAGCGCGGAGAATTCCTGTTCATCACCGGGCCGAGTGGCGCCGGGAAGAGCACGCTCCTAAAGCTGATCTATCGAGAGCTCGGGGTGGACGAAGGCCGCGTGCTGTTCTGCGGCCGCGACATCGGACGGTTGACCGACAAGTCGATCCCGTTTCTGCGTCGCAACCTGGGGATCGTGTTTCAGGATTTCCGGATCATCGACCACTGGACGGTCTTCGAGAACGTCGCCGTGGCCCTCGAGATCCTTTCCATGCCGCAACGACTCATCCGCTCGCGCGTCGCGGAGGCGCTCGAGCGTGTTGGCCTCGCCGGCCGCGGTCCGGAGCGGACCAGCAATCTCTCAGGCGGTGAGAAGCAGCGGGTCGCGGTCGCCAGGGCGATCGTGCCCGAGCCTGCGCTCATCCTCGCAGACGAGCCGACCGGGAACCTCGACCCGCATCTCGCCATCGACATTCTGACTCTGTTCGAAGAGATCAACTCGACCGGGACGACCGTGCTGTTTGCAACGCACGATCACTCCCTGATCTCCAAGCGGGATCACCGTTTGATCGCGATCGACGAAGGCCGCGTGGTGGAGGCTCAGCAAGGCCTCAAGCACTGGCCGGGCAGTGGCATTCACACGCTGGTGGGGTGAAACGATGGACGTGAAGAGCGCAATCACGCGGGCGAGGCGGGGGCTTCGCGAGGAGCGACGGTTGTACATCGTGGCGGTCACGAGCTTGGCCGTCGCGTTCCTGTGTCTCGGGGCGACGCTGCTCGGCGTGACCAACCTCGACGCGGCGGCGACCCGGTGGGGGCAAAGCGGACGCATCACCCTTTTCTTGAAGGACGATGCCGACCCGCAGGACATCGCGCAGCTGCGTGTTGTGCTCGAAGGGCTAAGCGACGTCAACGAGGTGACTCACGTGACTCCGGAGCAGGCCCGCGCGTCGTTTCTCGAGGAGGCGGACGTAGGCGCGGACTTGAGCTCTCTTCCTTCGGAGGTGTTTCCGGCTTCGCTCGAGGTGGCGCTGGTGCAGGGCGTGACGCGCGAGCGAAGTGAATCGATCGCGACGCGACTCGCGCAGTTCCGAGCGGTCAGCGATGTCGAGAGCTACCGCAGCTGGTTCCAGAAGCTCGACCACTTGCTGTGGGGGGCGCGCATGCTGGCGCTCGGGCTGGCGTTGTTGGTGATGTTCTGCGTCGTGGCGGTGATCGGAAACACGATTCGCTTGGCGGTCGCTCGACGACGCCAGGAGATCGAGGTCATGAAGCTCTGCGGCGCGACCAATGGTTTCGTGCGTGGGCCGTTCGTGCTGGAAGGCATGTTCCAGGGGTTCGCGTCGGCGCTCCTCGCCGTGCTCGCGCTGCTGGCTGGGTATCTCGCGCTCCACGAGTCGGTCGACTCGACGCTGGCAGCGTTGACCGGGAGCCGGGTCGTCTTCCTCGGAGCGTGGACGCTTTTGGCTCTGCTGGCCGGGGGCGCGGTGATCGGCGCGATTGGGAGCGCCGTGTCGGTACGACGCTAT
>JABAOG010004867.1_pt1 | contig 10642 bp, 12 predicted proteins | sample 7062131 | NCBI WGS metagenome assembly JABAOG01 (sample SAMN14538629, study PRJNA623070) | marine sediment metagenome | biome: marine biome [ENVO:00000428]; feature: marine pelagic biome [ENVO:01000023]; material: deep marine sediment [ENVO:00002113] | place: India: Arabian Sea | collected... | reverse complement strand
TCGACCACGAGCTTGACCCACAGCGTGTCGCCGTCCTTGTAGTGGGCCGTTGTGCTCGCGGCGCGCAGCGCAGCAAGGCTGTCCACCCGCGTTGCGCCGGCGGCGGCGGCGAAGCCGGGGAGATCGAAGATCACGAAGGAGCCCTGGTCCATTTCCTGCAAGGAAAGGGACAGCGTCTCCCTGGCCGTCTCGACCCTGACCTCGGCGCCGCTGCCGATCGTGTTCTCCCCGATATATTCGAACCGCCTGCCATTGCGTTGGAGGATGATCGGATTGGTGATGGGGCCAGTCTGGAACCCGCTGAAATTACCAGCGATGCTGAAGCGGCCCATGTCCCCCGTGCAGACGGCCGCACCCCAGCTCGGCTTGATCTCGCAGGCGTCTTCATGGGATGCGATGCCGTTGTCGATGACGATGTAGGCGCCGGGAGTTCCGCTGACCGAGCCGTCCAGGTCATGGAACGCCGCACTCTTGTAGGCGGCGCTGCGTCCGTAATCAGACGCCCAGCGGCGTTGGATCGGAGGGAAGCTGACCGGCTTGGCGTTGACGAACGTCAAGCCCTCGACCGAGTTCGAGGTGCTCATGCCGAAGCTGGTGAACAACAGGTAGGAGAGCGCGCCCGCATCGCGAAGCTCGTTGGGCTCGTAGTTCACGAACGTGGTGTTTTCCACTTCGTGGTGGAAATCGTAATACTCGTAGCCGCGGATCGGGAAATCCGCGGACTCGGGCTTCGGCAAGCTGCGGCCGTAAGCAATTTCCTCCGGCGTTCTGGGGTTGCCGATGTTGTCGGTTTCGCCCACGAACAGCGAGTCGACGACCCGTGACGTGAAGGGCGCGGCGCCGGGAGCGCCGGCCGCATGAGTGAAGCCGATGGCGTTGTCGGCCAGCTTCAAATTGGTGTACAGGTGCATCTCACCGCGGCCCCAGACGGCGCCATTGCGGTTCTTGTAGCCGGTGAAATCGTCGAAGTGCGCCACCACGATCTCGCTGTTCTCATCGGCAGGATCGGCGCGGGCGGTCAGGTTGGGGCCGGCGATACCGAATCTGCCGTCGGGCCCGGGGCCGCGGTCGNNCGGCGCCGTTGCGGTTCTTGTAGCCGGTGAAGTTGTCGAAGACCGACACCACCACCTCGCTGTTCGCGTCGGCGGGATCGGCGCGGCTGATCAGGTTGGGGCCGGCGATGCCGAATGTGCCGTCGGGCCCGGGGCCGCGGTCGAGCATCAGGCCATCGAAATTGGAGTGGGCGACGTTGCCGCTGAACTCCCGCAGCTTGGTCCGTCCGGGCCAGGTATTGGCGCTGATCTCCGTGCCTTCGAACGCCCCCGTCGGATGCGTCGGAAAGGCCATCCAGAAGCCGACCTGGTCGGAACCCGCAGCCACGTTGTCGCGGTAGATGTTGTCGGGGTTCGTGATCCAGAACGTGGAGGCGGTGTTGTCCGAAGGGATCAGGACATGCGGCGAGCTCTGCCCCTCCGTAGACTGATGAGGCAGGAACAGGTTCGTCGGCTCGCAGGGCAAGGTCGGATGACACTTGGTCTGGATCCCCAGGTTGCGGACGAACTGGTTGCCGGTCTCGATGCCGTCTTCCATGAAGAAGCAGTGCCCCACGGTGTTGTAGGTCACGTTGTTCTCGACGCGCAGATTGTCCGTGCCGTGCACGGTCACGCAGCGGCTGTAGGTGTCGTGGATCGCGGAGTTCTTGATGTACTGCCCCGCCACGTCGCCGTTGATGTGCCAGTGGATCGGGTAGCGGGCGAGCTTCAGGTGCTGGCCCATGCGGGTCAGCTCGACGCCGGAGACGTACATCTGAGACCCGGCCATCGCCATGATGTGCCCGCCGAAGTAGGACTCTTCGGCGTCGGCTGACGCCTGAATCCGGATGTTGCGCGTCAGCAGGCCGACTTCGCCGCGCTCGTCGACGTCGAAGGTGATCTCGCCGAAGTGCATGTATTCGAGCGGCTGATCGAGCGTGATCCTGTTGCGCCGGACGCGCGTGATGCGGCGCCGCTCGGCTTGCCTGGGATTGAAATCCGTCGACGCCAGGACGATCTCGTCGCCGACGCGCCAGCCGCTCGCGTCGAGGACTTCGATTCTGGTGCTGCCGGCCTCGGCGGTTTCCGCCAGCTTGGTCCAGGCGTTCTCCCGATCGCCGTGCAGGCTCAGCGTCCCGCCCACGATCAGGATCCCGCGGTCGCCCATGCCGTTGATGTTCTCATCGGGGACGTTGTCGGTCAGGGTGATCGTCGCATTGCGCGTGTGCGGATCGCGCTCGCTGCCGATAGCCAGCTCCCCGCGCAGCAGAATCCACTCGGTGGTCAGCTCGAGATCCCGGTCATCGGCGAAGCTGAGCGCGCCGTCGAGAGTCATGCCGTGCAGCGCCGGCGTGCTGACGTCGAGGACGACGTCCATGCCCTCGCCGATGGTGACGACGTCGCCGTCCCCTGGCGCCGCCCCGCCGGACCAGATCGATGGATCGGACCACCGTCCGCCTTTGAGCGCCGAAGGACCTTGCAGGGCGGGGTCCTGCGCTCCGGCGTGCTCCTGCGCTTCGGCGTCAGGGAAACCGCTGACGGTGAGACAGGCTGCAACAAGCCATGAAGGAAGGAACACACGATTGTGGATTCCCATGGAGCTGGATCCTCCCCGCGCCCGAGATTTGGAACTCTCGCATTTGGGCAAGACAGAACAGCGCGATCGTCCCACCTGATCGCCTATATCAGGCGAGGATGTGAAGACGGGTCAATATAAACTCTTGTCATTTGCAGCAGGGGCAGGGTCGGGATCAGATCGCCGAAGTCCTGCTGCTGCGCCGGCTCGATCGTCTGTACGGCCGCGACTGGCTATGAGATCGCGCCGCCCGAAACTCAGGACCAGCACCTTGCGGGACCCACGCCAGCCGTTCTTCGCAAGCTTCATGCTCATCCTCCGAATTCTCATCGGCGTGGCCGTCGCGCCGGTCGGGCAGGTCGCGCTGGCGGCTGCGGAAGAACCGGCCGCCGCGCAGGCCGCGCCGATCTCAACAACGACCGAGGCGGCCGCCGCGCCGCTGACCGGGCCGCAGGTCTACAACGCCGTCTGTATCGCCTGCCACGCCGCACCCGGCGTCGGCGGNNGGCGTCATGCCGAGGAAGGGCGGGCGCGTCGACCTCTCCGATGAGGAAATCATCGGGGCGGTCGAATACATGGTCGAGCAGGTCGCTCAGTGAGCTGCTGCGCCGGCGGCGATCTGGTCGGCGGCCGCGTGGAGATTGCCGTCGGCGGGCCGGTCGAGGATGTCCTCGAGCCAGCCGCCGTCGTCGAGCACGAGGACCGTTTCGACTACGCCGCGTTCCTCAAGCGCCACGGCGTGCAGGCCTTCGTCAACATCGTCATCCCTGGCGCTGACGGCCGACGGCCCTATGGGCTCCTCCAGGCGACGGCCGGGAGCCCCGCGAGCTCACCCGCGACGACATCGAGCTCGTCCAGGGCTAAGCCAACATCGTTGGGGCCCATCGAGCGGCGCGCCTGTCGAAACCAGCTCTCATAGGCCGTCGACGCGAAAGAGCTGCTGCTCCGGGAGCTCCCGCACCGCGACATGAACAACTCGGCGGTGACAGGGAGCCTGCTCAAGATCCGATGGGGCCGCTCCGACAACCCGGTGGCGCCGCAGCGCGTCGCCGACATGTGGCCAACCCCCGTCCAGGTGGCCGGGCTAGTCGGCATACCCCGGGGGAGCCTGAAAGCCGCCCATCGCGTCGGCGATCAGCCTCGAGAAGAGGATGGTCGTGCGGTCGCCGAATTCGGGGCCGATGGCCTGCAGGCCGATCGGCAGGCCGTCGGCGGCGGGACCGGTGGGGAACGCCGTGGCGGGAAGGTGGCTGCACGTGGCCAATCCCGCCCAGAACAACTGGTCTTCGACGAGCCGCTCGACTCCGTCGACCTGAACGGTGCGCTCCGCGGCGGGAACGGCGCTCTTTTCAGGCGCCGTCGTCGTGGCGATCGGGCATATCACCAGATCCCATTCGCCGAAGAACGCGCGCCAACGCCGGCGCAGCTCAAGGCGATCCGAGACGCTGCCCAGGCGGTCACCGCAATATCGGGCGCCCGCCGCTCTCGATGATGGTGAGCGCTCCCAGGGCGTCCTTGGCGTTGAGCACGTGACGGCCCAGTCGGGGGAGCAAGGCCTCAACGGTGGCTCGCACCGCCTCGTCGTCCTCAACGAGCACGATCGTCTCGGCGCCGCCGGGCGCTCCGCTCGTCCGTATGCTGTCGATGTCGGAGACCTCGAGCGCGACCGCCTCCGAAGCGCGAAGGCCCGCGCCGTGGGCTGCGCTCAGCGCCGCCTTGTACTTCATGCCCGGCGCCGCGGCGATCAGGCGCACGATCTCCTGGGGCGTCAGCACCGTGGGCAGCCGCTCGGCCGGCCTGGCCGATCCAGGCGCGGCCCTCGCGCGAGCGGGTTAGCGCGTCGGCCCTAAACGTCACCCCGTCCCCGTGGCTCGTGACCGAGACGCAGGACCGAGATCCGCCTCGCGAGACGGATGAACGTCACGCCGAGGGGGGAAGGAACTCCAGGCCGTGCCGGCCTCCGATCTCCCTCAGTTTCGGCAAGTCCTCGGGCATTTGACGCACTTCGATATGGACGTCCTTGAAGAACCCCTCGGCGTGCGCCGGCGCGTCCAGCACGAGCATGTGCGCAGGCTCGTCCGAGACGCCTCGGAACGAGTGGACGGTGTCGGCCGGTGCGTAAAGGAAATCCCCTGCGCTCAGCCTGCAGCGCTCGCCCTCGACGGTGAACTCGATGTCTCCCTTGACGACATAGTACCCCTCGCCCCACGGGTGGCGGTGCGCCGGCGGGCCGGCGTCGCGGGGGATCACGTTCTCCATAAGAGACCAAACGCCGTCGGTGTCCTCCTTGCGGCACATGAACCGAACGGCCACGCCCAGAACGCTCAACAGCTCGCCCTGCCCCGACTGCAGAAACACGCGCTGCGCCATCGTCCACTCCTCCATCTTGAACCGCGCTCCCTTATGGCATAATATCTGCCATCTTGTCTTACAGCGTGTCAACTCCTCATACAGAATGCCAATGGATCGATCTCTAGCCGCCCGCCAGCAGGACCTCGCCCGTGAAGTGATCCTTGAGGCCGCCATCCAGCGTCTGGTCGAGGCGCCGACCGAAGAGCTTTCGGTGCGCGCGGTCGCCAAGCAGAGCAACGTGTCGGAGCGCACGATCTTTCGCTACTTCGCCTCGCGCGACGACCTGCTCGATGCCGTCGCTCGCGAGTATTCGCGCAGGCTCAATNNACGCGCGCCGCGCTGCGGTCGGAGATCTATCACCGCATCCGAAAGCGCGACGCCTCGAGTCGGGGACACGCGATCAAGCGGCTCATCGACCGCGCGGCGCCGAAGCGACCTGCCGCGGATCGCAAGATCGCGGCCGCCAACATCCGCTATCTGCTGACCGCGAGCACCTGGAATTACTATCGCTTCAACTTCGAGCTCACGCCCGAGCTAACGGTCGAATGCGTGCTCGCCGCCGTGCGTCAGTCTCTCGCCGCGTTGGGCCTCGAAGGCGGAAGAACTTAGGCCGCGCTCCGGCGGCCGTCCGGCCAATAGTCTGACGACCGACTGCACATGTCGCCCTCCTCCGTCCGCTCGCGATCGAATGCGTTGAGCGCTCGCTATCGCCGCTGGATCGCTCCTCGGGCGAGCCATCCGGACGCGGGGGATCCAAGCCGCTTCCGACGTGCTCCGGCTCGAACGGCCGCTTTGAGCAACTCAGCCACGCGGCGCCTACGCCCGAACCGTCCCGAACTTCTTTAGGTTTCCGAGACGCCCGTCCTCGCGGCCGGCCCGATGCGTCGCAGGACGGGCGTCTCGGAAACCTATTTCGCCGCAAACGGTCATTGCGCCAGCCGTCGCGGCGATCGGGTCTTCCTGACGCGCTCGCCGCCGATCCGCCGCAATCCGGGAGCAATCCAGCCGTCGCGAGCCGTCGCGCGGAGCGCAATCTGGCGCACAGCAGCAGTGGAGCTCTTGCGATATGCGGCGCGTCCCAGAGGCGTCGGAGGCGCAGAGCCGGATTGTGCCCTGCCGGGTAGAGCTCACGAGACGCGTCGAGAACTGCGGTGCTCCAAGCAGGGCGGAGATCCCGTCGCGTACAGCTGCTGCGCCGTGGAAGACAGACGGCAACAGGCTCCCGTGCGTTCCGCGCGGTCTCGCCGCAGCTTTGGTCGCGCAGTCGGAGGAACGGCCATGACCAGCTTCACGGAACGATCGACGCAACCGACAGGTCTGCATGTCGAAGCCTGGGGCGAAGGCGTCCCAGTGATACTCGTGCATGGCTCGCTGGCCACTGGCGAAGAAGAATGGATCGCCCAGCGGCCGCTTGCCGATGAAGGCTTCCGCCTGCTGGCGCCCGACCGCCGCGGGTACGGGCGTAGCACGACCGCCACCGGCGAGGACTTCCTGGCCGACGCCGACGACATCGCTCAGTTGATGGGCGAGGGGGCGCACCTCGTTGGGCATTCCTACGGCGGCCTGGGCGTGATGGTCGCCGCGGCCCGTCGCCCCGAGGCGACCCTGTCCCTCACCCTGCTCGAAGCGCCGGTCGCGCAAGTGGCGCAGGGCCATGCCGCCTGGCGGGCCTTCGTCGACGAGGTTCGAAGCTTGTCGACGGAGGACCTCCCAGACGAAGCATGGGTCGTCCGCTTCCTGAAGGCCGTGGGCAGCGATCCCGACGACTTCCCCCCCGAGATGCTGGCGGCGGCGGCGCCGCTCGCGCCGCTCGTCCGGCGCGGGCGGCCATTCCTCGACGCGGATCTGCCGCTCGCGGCGCTCGACTCGGCGCCGTTCCCCAAGCTCGTCGTGTCTGGCGGACACAGCGCCGGCTTCGACGCCATGTCTGACGAAGTGGCGCGCAGCATCGGCGCGTCCCGCGCCATCGTGGAAGGAGCCGGCCACGAGATCCAGTTCACAGGCCAGCCTATCAACGACACCCTGCTGACCCTGTGGCGGAGCGTCTCCGTCGCGTAGGACGGCGAGCCTGATCCAGCGGCCCAGCTCCGTCCGATTGCGGTGGATCAAAGCGCGCCGGCGGCCCTTTGCGACGCTGGGGCCGGCTCGCAACGAGGACGACCGAGGATGCACGCCGAACATGTCGCGCCCGCAGACTTGGCCGCGCACGCCGGCTCCGCGCCGGCAGTGCTTCGCACGGAGAACCTCGAGAAGGTCTATCGCACCGGCGAGGTCGAGGTGCATGCGCTGCGGGGGGTGGACCTCGAGGCGTGGCAGGGCGAGCTGGTCGTGCTGCTCGGCCCCTCGGGCAGCGGCAAGTCCACGCTGCTGAACATCCTCGGCGGGCTCGACCACGCGAGCGGCGGACATGTGTGGTTCCGCGGCGAGGAGCTGACCGCCCACGACGACCGCCGGCTCACGCGCTTCCGCCGGGATCATGTCGGCTTCATCTTTCAGTTCTACAACCTGATCCCGAGCCTCACNNTGAGCAGCAGCGCGTCGCGATCGCGCGGGCCATCGCCAAGCGGCCCGAAATCCTGCTCTGTGACGAGCCCACGGGCGCGCTCGACAGCGTCACCGGCGTCAAGGTGCTCGAAGCGATCGACGCGGTGAACCGCGAGCTGGGCACCACGACGCTCGTGATCACCCACAACGTCGGCATCGCCGACATGGCCGACCGCGTCTTCCACTTCGCCGACGGACGGATCGCGAAGACCGAGACGATCGGCCGCCGGCGCAAGCCCGGGGAGCTCTCCTGGTGAGCCCCGCGGTCCCCGCGCTCGACCGCAAGCTCCTGCGCGATCTCTGGCGCACGAAAGGCCAGGCGCTCGCCATTGCGATCATCGTCGCCTGCGGGGTGGGCGTTCTGGTGATGTCGCTGGGCACGCTCGACTCGCTCGAAGCGAGCCGGGACGCCTATTACGAGCGCAACCGCTTCCCCGACGTGTTCGCCACGGTCAAGCGCGCGCCGCGCTCGCTCGAGCCGCGGATCGCGCGCATTCCGGGCGTCGCGCGGGTGGAGACCCGGATCGTGCGCGAGGTGACGCTGGACATCGAGGGCATGACCGAGCCCGCCGTGGGCCGGGTCGTGTCGCTGCCCGAGCATGGCGAGGCGCTCTTGAACGCCGTCACACTCCTCGCCGGCCGCCTGCCGGCGCGCGGACGCGACGACGAGGTGGTCGTCAACGAGGCCTTCGCGGAGGCTAACGGCTTCGCGCTCGGCGACCGCATCGCCGCGCTGATCAACGGCGTGAGGCGCGACGTCTCGATCGTCGGCGTCGGGCTATCGCCGGAGTTCACCTACGTGCTGCCGCCCGGCGGTCTGATGCCGGACAATCGCCGCTACGGCGTGCTCTGGATGGAGCGCGAGGCCCTCGAGGCGGCCTTCGACCTCGAGGGCGCCTTCAACGAGGCGAGCGTGTCGCTCGCCCACGGAGCGTCGAGCGAGGACGTGATCGACGCGCTCGACCAGCTCCTCGACCGCTACGGGGGCCTGGGGGCCTACGACCGCGAGGACCACCAGAGCCACGCCTTCCTCGACGGCGAGCTCGAGCAGCTGCGGGCGATCGGGACCATCATCCCGCCGGTGTTCGTCTTCGTCGCCGCCTATCTCCTGCATTCCGTGCTCGCGCGCCTGATCGACGTCGAGCGCGAGCAGATCGGGGTCTTGAAGGCTTTCGGCTACCGCAACGCCGAGGTGTCGGCCCACTACCTCAAGCTCGCGCTCGCGATCGCCCTCGTCGGGCTCGTGCTCGGCTATGCGCTCTGGGGATCTGGCTCGAGAGCATCATGACCGACCTCTATCTTCGGCTGTACCGCTTCCCCTCCCTCGACTATCGCCCGAGCGCGGCGGCCTTTCTCGCAGGCGCGCTCGTTGCGGGTGGCTCGGCCGCCCTGGGGGCCCTGAGCGGGGTGCGTCGCGCCGCGCGCCTCGCGCCAGCCGCGGCGATCAGCCCCGAGCCTCCGCCCGTCTACGGCAAGGGGCCGTTCGCGCGGCTCGACGCCTCGGGCGCCTTCGACGGACCGACGCGGATGATCCTGCGTCACGTGTTCCGCTGGCCGGGCCGGGCGGGNNCGTCGCGGCGGCCGTGGCGCTCCTGATCGCGACCTTCTTCTCCACCGATGCGACGGAGTTCATGATCGACCTCGCCTTCGAGCAGACCTCGCCCTACGACGCGGCCGTCAACTTCGTCGAGATCCAGCCCGTCGCCGCGCTCCGAGAGATCGAGCGGCTGCCCGGCGTGATCGCCGCAGAGCCGAACCGCGACCTCTCGGTGCGGCTGCGCCACGGACCGCGTGAGGAGAGCGCCAACGTCGCGGGCGTCGACCCGGAGGGAACGATGCGGCGGGTGTTCGACGGCGACCTCGAGACGCTCGTCATCCCTTCCGACGGCATCGTGCTCTCCTCGCAAATGGCGAAGATGCTCGGCGCGAGCCGCGGGGACAGCATCACGCTCGAAGCGCTCGAGGGCCGCCGCCCGGTGCGCGAGGTCTATGTCTCCGCCGTCAACGAGGACTACCTCGGCGCGCCCACCTATATGGACCGTCGCGCGATCAACCGCCTGATGCGCGAGGGCGAGGTCATCCGGGGCGTCTATCTCCAGCTCGATCCGCTCGAGCAGACGGGGTTCTACGAGGCGGTGAAGGAGCGGCCCGTCGTGGGCGTCGTGACGCTCCAAAAGATCGCGGTGGGCATGTTCCGCGAGACGATCGCCGAGTCCCAAGACATTCTGATGACGATCTATCGGCTTTTGAGCGCCGCGATCGCCGCCGGCGTCGTCTACAACTCCGTGCGGATCGCCTTGTCCGAGCGCGCGCGTGAGCTGGCGAGCATGCGCGTTCTCGGCTTCGGCCGGCTCGAGACGTCCTACATCCTGCTGGGCCAATCGCTGTTGCTCGTGCTCGCGGCGCTGCCGATCGGCTGCGTCTTCGGCTACGGCCTCGCCGCGCTCATCGCCGCGGGCATGGAGAACGAGCTCTATCGCATCCCCGTGATCATCGAGCCGGCGAGCTACGGTCGGGCCGTGCTCATCGTGCTCGGCGCGGCGGCCGCCTCCGGCTTCTTCGTCCGCCGAGAGATCGACCAGCTCGACCTCATGGCCGTCCTCAAGTCCCGGGATTGATCATGACCGCCGACCGACGCAACCGATACATCTTCTGGGGCGGCCTCGGCGCGGCGCTGCTGATAGGCCTCGCCGTCGCCTTCTGGCCGCGTCCGGCGCTCGTGGACGTCGCGCCGGTGACGCGCGGACCGATGGTCATGACCATCGAGGAGGAAGGCGAGACGCGCATCCGCGACGTCTACGTCGTATCCTCCCCGATCGCGGGCGACCTCGCACGCATCGACCTCGAGCCGGGCGACGCCGTGATCGCCGACGCGACCACGATCGCCTCGCTTCATCCCGCCGACCCGGACTTCCTGAGCACGCGNNGCGCGCCGCCGACGCCGAGGTCGCGCTCGCGGCGGCCGACGTCGAGCGCGCCGCGGCCGAGCGCGAGATGGCCGAGGCGGACCTCGAGCGCGCGCGCAGCCTGCGGGTCAACGACGTGGTCTCGGCGCGCGCGCTCCAGCTCGCCGAGATCGAGCTCCGCGCGAGCGACGCCGCCCTCGCCGCCGCGCGCGCGGCGCTCGAGGTGCGCCGCG
>JABAOG010003089.1_pt1 | contig 10647 bp, 7 predicted proteins | sample 7062131 | NCBI WGS metagenome assembly JABAOG01 (sample SAMN14538629, study PRJNA623070) | marine sediment metagenome | biome: marine biome [ENVO:00000428]; feature: marine pelagic biome [ENVO:01000023]; material: deep marine sediment [ENVO:00002113] | place: India: Arabian Sea | collected... | reverse complement strand
ACCGGGACGATTAGCCCGTCGTCGATCGCGACCGCCATCCCCACGTTCACGTCGGGGTACAGGTACACGCCCTCGTCCGTCCACCGGCTGTTGACCATCGGGTGGCGGCGCAGCGCCTCGGCGATGGCCGCGACGAAGTACGCGGTGTACGTCAGGTTGATGCCGCGCCGGGCGTACTCGTCTTTGTGCGCCGCTCGGTGCCTGGCGACCGCGCTCATGTCTGCCTCGAACACGGTCGTGACGTGCGGCGCGGTGCGCAGCTTGCTCTCGACCATGTGCTCGGCGATGCGGCGGCGCATCTTGCTCAGCGGCACCACCTCGCCGGGGCGGCCCGGTGCGGGCGGCGCGGCGTGCGCGTGGTCGCGCGGGGCCTCCGCCGGGGCAGCAGNNGTGCAGCGCTTTCGAGCGAACGCTTGTACAAATCGTCGGTCGGCTTGAACAGGTCGCCGCTGCCGGGCTGCTCCCACGGGGGCAGGTCGGCTTCCTCGGCGGCTGCCGCGCCGCCCTGTTCGACGTAGGCGAGGATGTCTTTCTTGGTGACGCGCCCGCCGCGCCCGGTGCCGGGCACGTCGTTCACGTTGACGTTGTGCTCGGCGGCGATGTTGGCCACCACCGGCGAGACGCGCGGCGCGCGCTGGCCGTTCCCGCCGCTGCCGGGGGCGGGGCTGGGGGCCGCGGGCGGCTTGGCTGCCGGGGCTTCACGGCGCGGCGGCGGATCGCTCGACATCGGCATCGGCGTGATGTCGGTATGGCCCGACGGCGCGGATTCTGCCTCGGCGACCGCGGCGGGCTCAGCTTCCGGCGCGTCGGGCACGTCCTCGCCCGGCTCGCCGATGTACGCCAGCAGCGTGCCGGCTTCGACGGTCTGCCCCTCCGGCACGTAGATCGCCAGCACCGTCCCCCCGGCGGGTGACGGGATCTCCGAGTCGACCTTGTCGCTCTCGACTTCCAGCAGCCCCTCGTACTCGTCCACCGTGTCGCCGACCTGCTTCAGCCAGCGGCCCACGGTGCCTTCGACCACGCTCTCGCCGAGCTGGGGCATGATCACTTTGGTTGGCATACAGCACATCCCTCCGGTCGTTGGTTGCGTCCCGATTCGCGCGGGCTACCAGGCCACCTGTCGTATTAGTGGCAGCATTGGACAGCTTCCACTTCTGACCTCACCCCTTGACCGTCGCAAGCTCCGGCCTTTTCCCCTCTCCGCCTGCGGAGAGGGGTGGCGGACTTCCGCAGGAAGGACGGCGGGGTGAGGTTTTTAAGGCAGACAACAACCCGCAGACGTTGATTTACAGCTTCTCAGATTGCTCCACAATCGTAAACCGCGTTTCGATCTGCGGCGGCGTCATCGGTCGCCTTAATACCCTGCCAGCTCGCGGATCGCGTCGGCGATCTTCTCCGGGTTGGGCATGAAGGCGTCCTGCATCGAGTGGCTGAACGGCACGCCGGGCACGTCGGGCCCGGTCAGGCGGCGGATCGGCCCGTCCATGTACTCGAATGCCTCATCGCTGAGGATCGCCGCGATCTCCGCGCCATAGCCGAGGAAGCGGTTGTCCTCGTACACGATCAGCGCCTTGCCGGTCTTCTTGAACGACTCGATCACGGTCTCGCGGTCGAGCGGGCGGAGCGTGCGGATGTCCACCACTTCCGCGTCGATGCCGTCCTGCGCGGCGACCATCTCGGCGGCCTGCAGCGTGTAGTGGTGCATCATGCCGTAGGCGTACACCGTCAGATCGCTGCCCTCGCGGCTGATCGCCGCCTTGCCGATTGGCACCGTGTATTCCTCGCCTTCGGGCACCTCGCCGCGGATCAGGCGGTAGCCCTTCTTCGGCTCGAAGAACATCACCGGGTTCGGGTCGCGCACCGCGGATTTCAGCAGCCCCTTGGCGTCGTACGGGTTGCTGGGGATCACGATCTTGAGACCCGGCGAGTGCGCGAAGAACGCCTCGACGCTCTGCGAGTGGTACAGCCCGCCGCCGATGCCGCCGCCGTACGGCGCGCGGATCACCATTGGCACCAGCCAGTCGCCATCGGACCGGTAGTAGAAGCGGGCGGCCTCGCTGATGATCTGGTTGAATGCCGGGAAGATGAAGTCCGCGAACTGGATCTCGCAGATCGGGCGCATCCCGGCAAGCGCCGCGCCGACGCCGATGCCGACGATACTCAGCTCGGCCAGCGGTGAGTCGATCACGCGGTCGGGGCCGTACTTGTCGAACAGCCCGACCGTGGCGCGGAATACGCCGCCGCGCGGCCCGACGTCCTCCCCGGTGATGAACACCCGGTCGTCGCGGGCCAGCTCCTCGTCCATTGCCTGCCGCACACCTTCCAGCAGGGTGATCTCTGCCATAGAGGTGGTTCCCTCCGTTAGTGGGTCATGAAACGCCGCTGCCGTCGACCAGCACCGGCGCGAATTCGCTCAACACTTCTGCGTACCGGGCGGCGACCTCGTCCAGCGGAGCCGTGCCCAGCGCCAGTGCGGTCTCCAGCCCGGCCAGCCGTCCGGCGCACGCCTGTGCGGTGGCCAGCGACTGCGAGACGTTGAACTGCTGGTTGGCCCCGGTGGAAACCGTGCCCAGCAGCGTGAACACTGCGACCAGCCCGCACGTTAGCCGCCAGCCCTCGGTGCCGCTGCCCACCAGTGACGTGCCCCCCGCCGCCGACGCGCCTGCCAGCACAGTGGACACCGCCCCGGCGACCACGGCGACGGTTACCAGCAGCGCCTGTGTGCGGCGCAGGCGCGCGCTGCGCGCCCCGGCCAAACGCAGGCCGCGCTCGATCTTCGCTTGCAGGTCAACACGTCGCTGTTCGTCCATGCGGTTCTCCTGGTGGGTCGGTCGGATCAACCGGCGTCGGGCGGGGCGAACACGTCGCCCAGCGCCGCTTCAGGCCGGGGGTAGGGCGCGGCTTCGGCGGCGGCCTGCGCGGCATCCACCTCCTCGCGCACCTGCGCCTCGGCGCGTTCGACATCCTGCTCGGTGAGGATGCCTTTCTCCAGCAGGTAGGTCTGGAAGCGCAGGATCGGGTCGCGCTGCTTCCAGAGCTGCACTTCCTCGCGGGAGCGGTATGTGCGGTCGTCGTCGTCCGACGAGTGCGGGACGGGGCGGTAGGTCTTGGCTTCGAGCAGCGTGCCGCGCGGGTCGCTGCCGGAGTCGCGCGCGCGCTCGACCGCTTCCTTCATCGCCACGTAGCTGGCCAGCACGTCGTTGCCGTCCACGATCACGCCCTTCACGCCGAACATCGGGGCGCGGTCGGCCACGTTCTCGACCGCCATCTGCTTCTCGATCGGGACGGAGATCGCGTAGATGTTGTTCTGCACGATGCAGATCAACGGCAGGTTGTGCACCCCCACCCAGTTCATGCCTTCGTAGTACTCGCCCTGGCTGGTCGAGCCTTCGCCCAGCGCGGTGATCGTGACGCGATCCTCGCCGCGCAGCTTGCTCGCCAGCGCCATGCCTGCCGCCTGCGGCACCTGTGTGGCGACCGGGCTGGAGCCGCTGACGATGCCCAGCCGCTTCGCGCCCCAGTGCGACGGCATCTGGCGCGCGCCGCTGGTGGTTTCGCCTTCTTTGCCGAACACGGCGAGCATGAACTCTTTAGGGGTATAGCCGAGCGCGAGGTTGAGCGCGAGGTCGCGGTAGTAGGGGTGTACGTAGTCGTAGCCGGGGCGGAGGGCGGCGGCTGCCCCGACCTGGATCGCCTCGTGGCCCATGCCGGAGATGTGGAAGGCGATCTTGCCCTGGCGGTGCAGCACCCAGCAGCGTTCGTCGAGCCGCCGGGCGAGCAGCATTTGCCGGTACAGGCGTATAAGGTCTTCTTCGTCGAGGTCTACGCCACTGTCGTCGATGTTGTGCTCGATCTGGACTTCCGTGNNCGACTCCTTAGATAAAGGTCAATTGCGTCGCGCCCACCCCGGTGGTGTGTCCGGGTGGATTGGGGGTGGGGGTCAGGGGGAACGACAAACGTCTCATCCCACAGGGCGGAGGCCCAGATTCCGCCCGTGAAGTCGGTGTGATGGTGTGTGCGCTAAAGGCACCTATTTTTGTCAAGTATGCCTAGATTATAGGGGATGCGATCCGGCCCTACAAGGAAATGTCCCGCAGCGGAGGGGGATCGTAAGGGAAGGGGTGTGGGCGCGCGATCAGGCGGGTTCGAGCTCGGCTGCCGGCAGGCTGATGTAGAACGTCGTGCCTTTCCCCGGCTCGCTCTCGACCGTGATCGTGCCGTCGAGGTGGGTGACGATGCGCTTGACGATCGACAGCCCCAGCCCGACGCCATCGGCGGCGCGGGGGTGGAACCNNGACGCCGTCGGCGGCGCGGGGGTGGAACCGCGAGAACATGTCGAACAGGCGCTGCTGGTGGGCCGGGTCGATGCCCATGCCGTTGTCGCGGACGGCGTAGCAGATGTGATCGCCGTTCTGCTCCGCGAAGATCGTGATGAACGGCGAGGGGTTGTCGTCCCCCGCATACTTGATCGAGTTGCTGATCAGGTTGGCGAAAACCTCCTCCAGCCAGGTTTCCTGCCCGAGCGCCGGGGGCAGGTCGGGATGGACGCGCACGCGCACGTTGCGCGTCTGGATCAGCGTGTCCATCCGGCCCAGCGCCGAGTACACCACCGCGCGCATATCCACGAGGTGCCGCGGGACCGCGTCGGCGCGCATGCGCGAGAGCGTCAGCAGCCCTTCGATCAGCTGGTTCAGCTTCTCCGCCGACTGCCGCGCCAGCGACAGTGACTTGCCGCCCTCGGCGGATATGCCCTCGCCGTCGAACTGCTCCAGCAGTTCCAGCGCCGCCATGATCCCGTGCAGCGGCGACTTCAGGTCGTGCGCCACGGTGTAGTTGAACGCGTCCAGCTCCTCGTTGCGGGCGCGGAGCTCGGTCAGGGTGTGCGCGCGGTCGAGCGCGAGCGCCATCAGCCCGGTGGCCTGCTGCGCCCACACCAGATCGGCGTCGCGGAAGGCGCGCGGCTCGCCGAAGCCCAGCACCAGCGCCCCGAGGCGGCGCTCGCCGACCAGCAGCGGCAGCGCCAGNNCGCTCGCCGACCAGCAGCGGCAGTGCCAGCACCGACGCAAGCCCGGCGGGAGCTGGCAGGTCGTCCAGCGCCACCGGTTGGCCCGCCTCGACCGCCTCACCTGCCAGGCGGCGGCCCAGCTCCCCGCTGAGCAGCGCGGCAGGGCCAGCCCCCGCCGGGCTGCTGCTCGCTGCCGGGGCGATCGTGCCGCTGGAGTCGGCCAGCAGGATCGCGCTGTGGCTGGCGTCGATGACCAGCGCGGCGCTGTTGGCGAGGGTGTTCAGCAGCGCGTTCACGTCCAGCGCGGAGATCCCGGCACGCGTGATCTCGTTCAGCAGCTCGAGCTGGCGGTTCTGCTGCTGGCTCTCGCTGTACAGCCGGGTGTTGCGGATCGCGGTCGCGACCTGATCCGCGAATGCCTGCAGGCGCGGCACGTCGTCGGGCTGGAAGAAGCCGGGCTGCTCGCTGTCGAGGTTGAGGAAGCCGACCACTTCCTCGTCGACCAGCATCGGCACCGCAGCATACGAGCGCAGCCAGCGCGTCAGCGGCCATTCCTGCCAGTCGGGGTAGGCAACCACGTCCGGGATCACCAGCGGTTCGCGGGTGCGCATCATCTCGCGCAGGTTGGGCACTGCGTCGGTGTCGAGTCGCAGACCGGTCAGCTCGCGCGCTTCCGTCCAGCGCTCGTAGCCGCGCATCCGTGCGATCCGTGTGACGCCATCCTCGATCAGCATCACGTTGGCGGCGCTGTGAGGCATCACCCGGTGTACGTTGTCGAGGATGCGGTCGAGCAGCGTCTCGGTGTCGAGCGTGCTGTTCAGCGCCGAGGCGGCGTCACGCAGGGCCTCGGCCAACTGGCGCTGGCGGAACTCGGCAGCCTGCGCCGCCTTGAACTCGGTGAGGTCGCGTACTGCGGCGACGCGTGCCGGTCGCCCTTCGTAGCGGATCGATTTGCCGCGCACCTCAACCGGAAAGCTGTGCCCATCGGCGTGGATCAGCTCGACCTCGTACGGGTCGGTCAGCGCGCGTACCATGTGGTCGGTGATCTCGTCGCGGTAGCGTTCCACCGCCATTTCAGCCGCGGGCTTGCCCACCAGCGCCTCGCGCCGCATGCCCAGCATGGTTTCGAGCGTCTTGTTCACGTCGACGATGATCCCGGCTTCGGTGACGACGATGCCCTCGAACGTCGCTTCGAGCAGGGTGCGGTAGCGCATCTCGCTGTCGCGCAGCGCGATCTCTGCACGTTTCCGCGCGGTGATGTCGTGCAGTGTCACGATGCGCCCGCGCCGCCCCTGCTTGGGGTCGTGCCAGGGCGCGACGCGCACGTCCAGCCAGCGCGCGCCGTCGTGGTGCTGCACGCTGACCTCCTGCGATCCGGCGTCGCCGCTCTGGTAAAAGGCCATCAGCGCCGGGCGCGCGCAGAACTCGTGGAACGGGCGACCGAGCACCTCCCCGGCGCGCTGCCCGAGGAACTCCTCGGCGGCGCGGTTCAGGTCGAGCAGGCGCTCGTCCTCGTCGAATACCAGCACCGCCTCGGCGATATTGTCCAGTACGGTGCCGCGCGCCGCCGGGACGATGTCCAGCAGACGCTGGCGAAAGATGCTCCACGTGACCAGCAGGGCGCTGATCGCGAAGCCCAGCGGGGTCAGGTCGAGGTACGGCAGCGGGCTGATGCGCAGGATGGTGGAGAAGTTGAAGGCCCACGGCACCAGCGAGGCTGCCAGCAGAACGGCGGCCTGTGCGCGATAAGGCCTGGTGGATCGGTGCACGATCTCAGCCAGCAGCACCGCCGCCCCCAGCAGCAGCGCGTAGGAGTACGTCATGTTGACGTAGAACCACGGGCCGCGGTCGGCGCGGAACACCGGGATCGGCGCGACGTCGGTGAGCAGCGTCTCACGGACCCAGTGCAGGTGGTGCAGGTCGTTGGTCCAGACTAGGAGAATCGTGACTGCAGGGATGACGAACAGCAGCGCGATGCGGAGCGGGGAGAGGTGCTCGCGGCTGCCGCGGTACACCAGCACGAACAGCAGCCACAGCACCGGCAGGGTGGTGATGCCGAAGTACGCGGCTTTGCCGACCAGCACCTTGCCTGCGAGGGTCGGCATCAGCGGCTCAAGCGCGTAGCACGCCGACCAGACCGCGGTGGCGAGCATGAACAGGAAGAACGGGATGCCCCCTGCGGGACGGCGCGGTTGCACGAAGGTGTAGACCAGCAGACCGACGGTCAGCATGGTGGAGATGAACGCAGGGAAGGCATACACCAGATGCCAGAAGCTGAGGTTGAGGGGTGCGTCCACTGGAATCCGTACCTTATGTTATCGAGGCATGGCTGCCATTCAGGCCCGTGCCGTCGTGCTGCTGCGCGCTACTGCCCGACTCGCTTTGCCCCGGGCGGCACTTCGCCGGGGGGCACCTGGAAGATCGCCTCCCACGGCATGTACTGGCTGAAAAATGTGTCCTGGTACAGCACCGCGCCATCGCGGTAGACGGTGCGGTACACGGTCGTGTCGAAGCCGTCCACCGCGTAGTCGACCTGCTTGGTCGTCCCGGCGGGCAGGCTGGCGTTTTCCTCGTACAGCGGCGGGCCGTGCGGTACCACGTTGCTGACGTATGGCCCGTCCTTCTCGACGGTGCGGCCATCGTTGGTGCTGTAGAAGCGGAACGTCACGGTCAGCGCGCTGAGGTTGGTGTCGGTCTCGATCAGCAGCGAGTACGGCGTGTCATTGGTGAAGCGGAAGTCCACCAGCGGCGAGTACACCGTGGCGTCCATCCCCTTGCCCTCGCCGGAGTCGTAATAGCCAACCCAGTAGCCGTGCGGCCAGCGCTCCTCGATCGGGAACCCGGCGAAGAACGCCGCCTGGAACGCGGTCGTGCTGACCTGGCACACGCCGCCGCCCACGCCCTCGATGGTGCGCCCGTTGAAAATGATCAACGCCTGCTCGAAGCCGGTCTCGACGCTGACGTCGCCCAGGTGCTCGTTGAACGAGAACTCGCCACCCGGCGGGATCACCACGCCGTTGAAGCGGCTCGCCGCCTGCTGCACGTTGGCCCGGCGCTCCTGCGAGGAGCCCGCGAAGTACGTGGTTGCCGAGGCGATCATCTCGGTGATGCCCAGCTCCTCGGCGGTGGCGGTATCCGGGATATCAGGCTCGATCAGCTCGAACACCAGCGGCACGCGGTGCTCGCCGGTCTCGGTGATCTGCGCGATGGCCTGGATCGACGCGGGGATGTCGAGCGTGCGCCCGCTGCGGCTCGGCTGCACCAGCTCCAGCTCGGCAGTCGAGTCGTTGAACAGAAACTCCGCATCCTGAGCGATGGCTTCCAGTTCCGGGGCCAGCGGTTCGAGGAAGGCGGCGAGTTTGGCTTCGTCCAGCCGCACGCTGTAGGTGCCGCTGCCGTCCTCCTGCTGCACGCGGTCGATGACGAGCATGTTCGCCAGCGCGTCACGGCTGGCCGTCCACGGGCCGGGGTCGCCGGGCTGCGGCTCCTCGATCACGACTTCGAGATCCGCACTGAGCACGCGGTTAATGATCTCCGCGGCTTCGTCGGCGTTGGTCACCTGCGGCACGGTCTCGACCACCACCACCTCGACGTCACCGCCCTCCAGCGCGGTTACCACCCCGCCGAGCGCTTCCAGCGTGGCGGGCACGTCCACCCGCCGCCCGATCTGGGACTCGGTGGTGACGGCCTGCGCCCCCTGGATGCGCACCGTCGCGTCCATCGGCGGCTGGTCGATGTGGNNCACCGGAGAGACCATCACGCCGCCGCGCCACGCGTCGAGCTGGGCGCGCAGGCTGGAGATCAGCGCCGGGCTGCGCCCGACCTGGTAGGCGGCCTGCACCGTCTGGCTGATATCGAAGCCGACGCCGAGGTCACCTGCCGTCACCGGCCATTCGTCGTCGCCGTCGCGGAACGTGATGCCTGCGCTCTGCGGGTAGTCGAACTGGCCGCCGAGCGCGACCACGGCTTCGTCGGGCGTCATCCCGCTGAGGTCAACGCCCCACACCGAGACGCCCGGAAAGATCAGCCCGTCGTAGTAGATCTGGTAGCCTGCGACCAGCATCGCGCCGACAAGGTTCGAGAGCACGAATACCGAAACCACGATGAGCGTAAGCCGGGCCAGCCAGGGCTGGCTGCGGGGCTTGCGCCCCGGCACGGGCTGCGTCTGCTGCTGTGTTGTTGATACCATATGCCTGTGGATGTCTCTCGGCGAACAGTTGCCGATGATTGTATCATGGACATCATCTATCAGAAAGAATGAAAAACCCTACCCACCCGGCCAGGAGGTGACCGATGCCAGCCACGCTGCCACCCTACGAAGTGCCCCCCGAAGAGCGCGGGCGGCGCATCCGCCCGCCGCAGCACAAACCCGGCGACGACGATGGTTATTTTGAGGTGCTGACGCAGGCCGTGTTCCAGGCTGGCTTCAGCTGGCAGGTGATCCGCAGCAAGTGGCCGAACTTCCAGGCGGCGTTCGACGGGTTCGACGTGGACGCGGTCGCGGCGTACGACGCGCCCGAGGTCGAGCGGCTGCTGGCGGACGCAGGCATCGTGCGGAACGCGCAGAAGATCGAGGCCACCATCGCGAACGCCCGCACCGTGCAGGACATCCGCGATGCGTACGGGTCGTTCGAGGCGTACCTGCGCACGCTCGACGGGCTGCCCTACGAAGACCGCCGCGACGACCTGGCCGGGCGCTTCCGCTGGCTCGGCCCGACCGGGGCCTATTTCTTCCTTTACTCGGTCGAGGAAAACGTGCCCGGCTGGCACGAACGTTAGGCCACTGAAAGTCGAGATTAGCACCATCGGNNACTCGGTCGAGGAAGACGTCCCCGGCTGGCACGAACGTTAGGCTACCGAATGCCGGAACTGGCCCCATCGGTGGACTAAACGTATCCACCAATATCGGGTATAATTGTAACGTCTGCACCCACACACTAGGCCGGTACCGGTGTCACGACGGTTACGGTTCGATCCTTCATGCAGAATTCCAGCACACGTTCAACTTGGAAGAACGAGGAGTCATGGTCGACTCTCAAACTGACTCTGCTGGCTCGGAAGAGCCAACACCGTTCGAGGATGAGGCGATCCGGCTGATCGAGAACCGGGAACGCCAGCTCCGGCAGGCCATCGCGAGCGCACCGCTCGTGGTGTTCATTACCGATCGCAGTGGCAACCTCACCCTGACCCTGATCGAGGGGGAGGGACTGCACGCGCTGGGCATTCACACCTCGGAAGGTCTGATTAACCTGCTCGAGGCCGTCTCCGATTTGCCGGAATTCAAGGAAAGCCTGCAGAAGGCGTTGGGGGGCGAGTCGCTCAAGACGCTGATCACGTCACGCGCCGGGCGCGTGTTCGAGATGGCGCTCTCCCCGGTGATCAGCTCGGCAGGGGAGATCACCGGCACGGTCGGTATCGGGATCGACATCACCCCGCACCGGCGCATCGAAGAGGCGCTGCTCTCCGCTCTCAGACGCACCAACGAACTGTATCAGGTCAGCCGCACCGTGGCGCTGGCGCGCACCCCCGACGAAGTGCTGCGCGCGCTGATGGCAGGCGATTCGCTGTCGGCGGCCCACCGGGCGACGATCCTGCTGTTCGATACGCCGTGGGAGGAGAACGCGCCGGAGAGTATCACCGCG